>PDWI01006248.1_pt1 | contig 15055 bp, 14 predicted proteins | sample 1430891 | NCBI WGS metagenome assembly PDWI01 (sample SAMN01162508, study PRJNA174530) | Oral metagenome, whole genome shotgun sequencing project. | biome: Marine environment; feature: Marine mammal; material: Swab sample of the gingival sulcus; isolation source: swab sample of gingival sulcus... | reverse complement strand
CCGAGAACTTGCATTGTTATTATATTTAGTTTGTAAACTTCTCATTTACAAAGATAAATAACTTTGCGAGTTCTTAAAAAAAGTTTAAATCACTTCAAATAGTAACATTCTTCTTTTACCACAACTTCCTTTTAGTTTTGTTGCTCCTGCTTTGCTTATTAAACCGCTTATTTTTTCTTTGTGTTTAAAGTGTGATTTTGCTATAACCATAAATAAATTGTAAATTTGTCCACTTTTTTAAGACACCACATTTACACGTAAGTTTTACGATACAAAAATATGAAATACAATATAAAAAAATTGAAGTTTAGATTATTCTTGCCAATAATTTTATCAATAGTATTGGCGATAGGAATATTTATCGGCAATAGTTTAAATCGTTTTTCTAATAAATTTCAGTCGGTATTGCCTATATTCAGCAAATTAGACGTAGTTTTAAATACTATTAGTCGCGAATATGTAGATAGTATTGATAAAAATTTAATTATTGAACAAGCTATTCACACAATAGTATCACAGTTGGATCCTCACTCGAAATATTTATCGGCTGAAACTATTGAACAGGTTACAAAAGAGCTGGAAGGCAAATTTTATGGCATAGGTATTCAATTTAATATTTTGAAAGACACGGTATTAGTAATCAGAACCATAAAGGGAGGACCGTCTGACAAGGTTGGTATTTTAGCCGGCGACAAGATAGTTACCGTTAATGATTCCGTATTTGCAAGCAAGGGTGTGAAAAGTGCCGACATAATTAGATATTTAAAAGGCGAAAAAGGCAGCTCCGTAAGAGTGGGAGTAAAGCGAAGAGGCGAACCTGAGATTTTAAATTTTGAAATAATACGTGATGATATAGCAATAAATAGTATAGATGCTTACTATATGATTAATAAGGAATTAGGCTATATTAAAATAAATAAATTTAGTGCAACAACCCACCGCGATTTGCAAGATGCTTTAAGGAAATTAAAGGAAAAAGGCATGAAGCAATTGATTTTAGACTTGCGCGACAATGGCGGAGGATATTTGCAAGCAGCAGTAAATATTGCCGATGAATTTTTGCCGGACAAACGCCTTATTGTTTACACAAAAGGGCGAAAAAACAACAAAAAAGAATATTACGCTACCGGCGAAGGTTTATTTGAAACGGGAAGACTTGTGGTTTTAATAAACTCGTGGTCGGCATCGGCAAGCGAAGTGGTTACGGGCGCAATTCAAGACAACGACAGAGGAACTATCATTGGCAGGCGTTCGTATGGCAAAGGTTTGGTGCAGGTATCTACCATGTTTAGAGATGGTTCGGCACTTGAATTAACCGTTGCCAGATATTATTCGCCCAGCGGAAGATGTATTCAAAAACCTTATAATAAAGGTAACGACAAATACAACGAAGAGGTTTTAGAGCGATATGTTAATGGCGAATTTCTCTCTGCCGACAGCATCTCGTTTGACAAAACTAAAAAATTTACAACCGTTGGAGGCAAAATTGTTTATGGCGGCGGAGGCATCACACCCGATATTTTTGTGCCAATAGATACGGCTCTTTATTCGCCTTTTATAAAAAAAATAGTGAATAAAATGAACGAATATGTTTTGGAATATGTTGATAATAATCGACCCGTTTTGTCAAAATTTACTAATATTTCAGAACTTACACAACATCTTGACAAAAAAGATGTTACATCTAAATTTTTCAATACAATAAACGATATAAAATCATCGGAAATAAAAACAAATTATAAAATTATCAATACTTATTTGCAAGCGTTAATTGGTCGCAATATTTTAGGTGATAATGCGTATTTTCAAATAATGGAAAAATCGGACAAAATGTTGCAAGTAGCTATTAATTATATCGAAAATTGAGTTTATATTGTTGGGCTGTTGGTTGTTATAGACTAAAAAGTTAAAAGCCAATAAAAAATCACAAACCTTAATCTAAAAATTTATGTCGTCATTCGTAATAGAAGGTGGAAATCGCATGAAAGGCGAAATATTGCCACAGGGAGCAAAAAATGAAGCATTGCAAGTAATTTCTGCAAGTCTTTTAACCGAGCAAGAAGTGATTATTGAAAATATACCTAATATTATTGATGTAAATAATTTGATTGATTTACTCAAAGATTTTGGTGTAGAAGTGAAAAAACTCCATAGTAAAACATGGTCATTTAAAGCACAAAATATTGATATTGAGTTTATTAAAACGAATGTTTTTTTGCAAAAAAGTGCTGCTTTGCGAGGTTCAATAATGTTGATTGGTCCTTTGCTTGCCCGATTCGGACAGGCAACTATTGCCAAACCCGGAGGCGATAAAATAGGTCGTAGGCGGCTTGATACCCACATCAACGGAATGATGAAATTGGGTGCAAAAATGATTTATGATGAAGAAAATCATATATTTTCGCTTTCGGCAGACAAGTTGAGCGGACAATATATTTTGTTAGACGAAGCATCGGTTACGGGAACTGCCAATGTGTTGATGACAGCGGTGCTTGCTGAAGGCGAAACAATTATTTTTAACGCTGCCTGCGAACCCTATGTTGAGCAATTAAGCAAAATGCTCGTGAGAATGGGTGCTAACATCACGGGCATTGGTTCTAATAAATTAATAGTGAAAGGAGTGTGCAAATTAAACGGCTGTCGTCATAGATTATTGCCTGATATGATAGAAGTTGGCAGTTTTATTGGCATGGCTGCAATGACTGCTTCCGAGATTACGATAAAAAATACATCGGTGGCAAATTTAGGAATTATCCCCGATTGTTTTCGTAGATTGGGCATACATATTGAGCAGCGAAATGACGATTTATTTATTCCGGAGCAAGAAAATTATCAAATAGAGTCGTTCATGGACGGTTCTATCCTCACGCTTGCCGATGCGCCTTGGCCCGGATTAACTCCTGATTTATTGAGTGTAATGTTGGTGGTTGCTACCAAAGCCGAAGGAACAGTTTTGATACATCAAAAAATGTTTGAAAGTCGTTTGTTTTTTGTAGATAAACTAATTGATATGGGGGCGCAAATCATACTGTGCGACCCTCACAGGGCAACTGTAATTGGCATGGGCAACCGTTTGCAACTACGAGCTACCACAATGACTTCGCCCGATATTCGCGCAGGAATTTCGCTACTAATAGCATCTATGTATGCCGAAGGAATAAGCACCATTCACAACATCGGGCAAATTGATCGAGGATACGAAAATATAGACGAGCGTTTAAATAATTTGGGTGCAAATATTGTACGCAAATAAGTGTGTAACAGGTTGATATTCAAGTATAAATAAAATAAAAGCGACCTTTAAGATTTTAGTCTGCAAGGTCGCATTGTTTTTTTATGTTTTATTAAAATTTTATGATTTAAATACCATCTCTTTCAGGTTTACATTCAAATTCTTCCTCAACAAAAGCAATGTCATATTCCTTTAATTCCTCCAATACAGGTTCGTAAATATCTTTTTTAATTGGAATATTCACGCCGGTAGAAGTGATTTTGCCGGTTAAAATCATTTTCACGGCTATGGCAACCGGTATTCCCACTGTCATGCTCATAGCAGTATGAGTTCTGTCCTTGCCGTAAGTAACCATTGAAGAAATGATTTTGCGATTAACGCCGTCTTTTTTATAAACAAATTGATGTTGCATCACAATCATATCCTTGTCATCTTTGTCCATATTCCACTTCTTTTCGAGCAAATGTTGAAGTATTTTGGCAGGACTTGCATCTTTCAAACCGATTTTTTCTTCCTTAAAAATATCAGTCCAACGTACCTTGTACATCGTAGAAGAATCTGGATTAATATTCAAATATTCAGCTATTTTTTGCTCAATATTTTTATTTAAACTATACTTGGTAAAACTATTTATGAAATCTCTATATGTGTGAGTTTCAGAGTTTTGATATACATAAGTATCGTCAGTCAAACCTAATTGCACAAATACATTCCAAGCTCGTGAAAATCCGGGACGCCGTATTGTACCTCTAAACATGGTTTTAACGTCATTCAAACCGTAAGTCTCTCTGTATTTCAAAGAATCCCTGTTTGGGTAAACCTCAAATTCGCCCAAGTCAAGAATGTTAATTCTTTCGGTGCGTTCAAATAATTTGTGATAAGGAATGTATTTATACCTGCCGTTGTGTAAAAACTGCGAAGCACCTTGTCCAGCCAATATCACATTGCGCGGATTCCATGTAAATTTATAGTTCCAAGGATTATTGTCGTATTTTGGGGCAACCAAACCTCCTGTATTCGACTCAAATTCAATTATTTCGCCACCATCGTCTCTTATTCTGTCCAGTACTTGCATTGCCGACATGTGGTCGATACCCGGATCTACACCTATTTCATTTAATAGCAAAACACCTTTCTCTTGTGCCTCTTTGTCAAGCCTTTTCACGTCTTCTGACACGTAAGATGCCGTAACCATGTTTTTGCCAAAATCAACACAAGTTTTAGCAACCGTGTAGTGCATGTGTGCCGGCAACATCGACACAACTATATCGGCTTGTTTAATTAATTTTTGACGTTGCTCTCTGTTGGTAACATCAAATTTCACAGCTTTTCCGTTTGGGTGTCCGTTGATTTTTGACTGTGCCAATTCTTCCGACATATCGCCTACCAAAACTTGCCAATTATACTCTTCCGACTTGTCAAGCAAGTATTTTATCAATGAAGAGGTAGATAAACCCGCTCCTATTATGAATATTTTTTTCATCTTTTATAAATTAAAGTTAAAATTAAGAATTATAAATTTTGCTTAGCTGTTCGTAACTGAATGAACCTCGCTAAGTTGTTTATTATTAATTGGATATTTTAGTATTTTGCTTCTGGCTATTAGCTTTTTGCCGCTGGCTTATTGTAAAAAGAGCTAAAAGCCAAAGGCTAACAGCTAACAGCCATAATTCATATTACACATATTTAATTTTGTACATTATTTTTTCGTGATACACTTCATCGGGTTTCAATACTGAATTTGGGAAATTGCTATGGTTTATGGCATCAGGGAAATTTTGAGCTTCAATAGCAAGTCCGTCAAAAGCATTTAATTTGTTTGAAAGATGTACTATTTCAGAGCCGTCAAAGTGCATTCCTGCATATAGTTGCACTCCGGGTTGAGTTGTGTGCATTTCTAACGAGATGGCGGTATGCTGAGAATATAATTTCATAGCCAATCCCATTTCGCCCGGAGCTTTATCTATCACCCAATTGTGGTCTATTCCGCCCACTTGCTTAATTTGCTCATAATCACTGTTCAGCAAGTCTTTTAAAATCACACCTTTGCGCAAATCCATAGGTGTGCCCTCTACGCTTCGTAATTCGCCTGTTGGTATCGAATTTTCATCAAGTGGCGTAAATTCTTTGGCATTTACAGTAAGTTTATGGTTAGAAATATCAAGACCTTTGCCCACTCCATTGAGGTTGAAATATGGGTGCGATGTAAGGTTTACAATTGTAGTTTTGTTGGTTGTGGCTTTTATATCTATTTCAAATTCATGGTCGTTATTTAATGAATAAATCATTTCGATTTTTAATTCACCCGGAAAATTTTCGTCCCCGTCCGGACTTGTGGTGCTTAATTTATAAGCTCCGCAAGTGCCTTCTTTTTCAATTTTTTCTACCTCCCAAATTTTCTTATGAAAACCGTTTGGTCCTCCGTGTAGCGAATTAGGTCCATTATTTTGGGCAAGTTGATAGCTTTTTCCCTCCAATTCAAATCTGCCGTTTGCAATTCGGTTTGCCACACGACCGCAAATAGCACCAAAATATTCATCGCCTTTTGCAGCTTTTTCAGCCGAGTCGTAGCCCACTACCATATTATAAATACCTAAATCACTTGGAACTATTATCGAGTTTACTCTTCCTCCTAACGACATGAACTCGACTACTAAACCATAATCGTTTTCTAATTTATACATTTTGTTTTCCATACGTTTTCTTATTTATTTTGTCATATATTTTTTACTTATTGCTAATGAATTAAGATTTTAAAATTTTAAATTATTTTTTTTGTGAAAATAATTACTTCCAGAGAGGGAAATTTAACTTTTACCTTTTACCTCTTAATTTGAATAAACATCTCATTCTGACCTTAACAAAGTATTAAATTGCTGATAATAACAACTCATTTTCGTATTTTAGCACCGCATCTTTTACAAAATTTTGCATCATTATCATGTTCTTCGCAAAAGCACTCTTCGCAAACTTGGGTCGAAATTTTATTTTTCTTACTATGATTTGAAATTTCGGCAGTAACTATGCCGGTGGGAACGGCAATAACGCCATATCCTAAAATCATTACGAAACTTGCAATAAATCTGCCCAAAGTTGTGGCAGGAGCAATATCGCCGTATCCCACAGTTGTGAGCGTTACGATAGCCCAATAAATACTTTCGGGAATGCTACCAAAACCGGATTCCTCGCCCTCCACAAGATACATAACCGTACCGATTATTATTACCATCATCACTACGGCAAATAAAAAAACGCTTATTTTTGTTCTGCTGGCTTTCAGTGCATCTACAATCATGCGACTATCTTGCACGTATCTCGACAATTTTAAAATACGAAATATTCGAAGTAAGCGCAATGCTCTAATTACCATAAGTCCCTGAGCGCCTGACACAAATAGCCCAATATAACTTGGCAGGAGCGATAAAAAATCAATTATTCCGTAATAACTGAATATGTACGAAAATTTATTGCGAACAATATAAATGCGCAGAATATACTCTATTGTAAAGAAGAACGTTACTATCCATTCTAAATATAGTAAGGTAGTTTGATATTTTACAGCAATAGTCTTAACACTTTCCAGCGATACCAATACGATGCTGAATAATATTAAAATTAGCAAAACTATATCAAAAGCTTTTCCTGCTTTTGTATCGGCTTCAAAGACAATTACATATAAATCTTCTTTTAAATTTTTTGCCATTTTACATTAATTTTAAAAAAGTGTTTAACCGCATATTGCCGATGTATATTTTTTGTGAATTAAGAGTTAAAAATAAAAAAACAAGCTCTCTTCACCTTAGCTAATTATTTTTCAATTGTAAATTTTTGCTGTTAATTTTATTATTTTACCTCAAAAAAGTATAATAAAGAGTTATTTTTTATTGCTTTTGGTTGCGAGCATTTATACTTGCCATAGGCAAAGCTAAAAGCAAAAGGCGAACGGCTAAAAGCACAAATCAATAGATTTATACTTTTTTTCGTATTTTAAAATAGAAAACTGATGAAAAAATACCTGCAAATGTGGTTAAAAATATAAATTTAGGTTTTCTAACAGTTTTTTTAATTTTGCTAAATGCTTCTGAATTAAGAATATAATTGCGATATTTTAAAACCATAGGCACCATATTCATCAAGCCGTGTTGCAAATCAAAATCCTCTAAGATTTCATCATACACATCTTGTATATCGGTTGTTGCTTTAATTTTTTCAACTCTCAATTTTATTGTTTCCGATTTATTTTCAATCGAATGTTGCAGCTGATTTCTCAATGCCTGCAAATCTTCATACGATTGTATAGGACGCTCCTCTGTTATTACTAATTTCACGATTATTAAAATTTTAAGTTATGCTTGTTGTTGAAAAACATTTCTAAAATAAATTTTGCTAATGGTTTAAGTATTAAAGTTTTTCTGAATAGATAAAATCCAATAATTAACAAAAAGTACATCAAACCCATGCTCAAAAAACCAAGCGGAATTGAACACAATTTATCGCCGATATAGTAAGCTCCTGCAAATGAGAGAAATATAAACAATATAGCAAGCAATACGAGCATAACTATTGATGACAAAAGAGGATACAAAAACTCAATAATCCATTCGGAGGTATTAAGTTTCATTAAATCAATATTTGCATTAAGATATTCCCTAACATCTTCAAGTAGTTTACTCAGTTCTTTGCGAATACTTCGGTTTTCATTAGGCATTTTTTACAGTAATTAGGTAATTCGTTTAATTTTTTTTGATTTAGGCTTTTAGCCATTAGCCTTTTGCTTTTAGTATTTTTACAACCGCCAAAGGTTAATAGCCAAAAGCACAAAATGTTACAAATAAACACAAATTAAGCAAAACCTCAAAGATTAAACAACCTTTGAGGTTTGACAATTAACAATACTCACACAAACACAACAATAATTTATGAAAAAAATCAAATAACTATTGTAATTTGTTTGTAAATAAGCACTTATGCTGTGTGAAATGTAAAAGTCCACACAGCATCAAAACAATTAGTGGTTTAAATTCATAATGCTAAAAATGCAAAACATTGTAAAACAGTGATTTACAAAAAAAAACATTACAACTTTAAACCTGCAATGAAGAAACCATTTTTATTCTTCTTTTTCCTTGTTTGCTTCTTTTTTCTTAGTTAGATTGTCAAATGCTTCTTCTGCTTTTTTAAAAGCATCTTGTGCCTTACTACCCAAATCGTCAAAAGACTTTTTCATTTTCTTACGAGTGTCTTTTCCTTTATCGGGTGCTAATAGCAAGCCTAAACTTGCTCCCGCAGCTGCTCCTGCAAGGAAAGCTGCAATTAATTTTCCATTTGAATTTGCCATATCTTTAAATATTAAAATTGTTTATCGCACAAATGTAATAATAATTTTTGATTTATTAATAAAACATTGTGTAAAATATAGATGAAAAAAATCACTTTTTTATTTAATATTTTGATAATTAATGTGTTAAATAAGCATATTTTACCGTAATTTTATTAATAAAATTTATAAATATTGCATTTTTAGTGCAAATAAAGGTGCAAAAACGAGGTTTATCAAGAGGCAAAGACAACAAAACAGGAAAATATTGATTTTGGATTACTGCCAAAAAACATATAAATTTGTGCTTTTTTATAGCCAACACACCGTTAAATTTCTAATATCAGATAATCAAGGTTTATAAATTGTAGAATAATTTATATAAAATATTGTTTATTAGGATATTATCTCGTAATTCGTAATTCGTAATTGAATGGAGTGTTGTTATATCAGAAGTTAAAAATTTAAACTATAAAATTATGAAGACTATATTAATAACCGGCGGTGCCGGATTTATTGGTTCGCATGTAGTGCGGCATTTTGTGTGTAAATATCCTGATTATAAGATAATTAACTTAGATAAATTAACCTATGCAGGAAATTTGCAAAACCTCAAAGATATTGAAAACAAGGTTAACTACAAGTTTGTAAAAGGCGATATTCTCGACTCAAATTTATTATCGCAATTATTTGAAAAATACCAATTTAGCGGAGTCATTCATTTGGCTGCCGAGTCGCATGTTGATCGTTCTATTAGCAATCCGCTCGAATTTGTGCAAACCAATGTGTTGGGTACGGTTAATTTGCTTAATGCCACAAGATTAGCATGGCAAAATAATTTTGAGGGAAAACGTTTTTATCATATTTCAACCGATGAGGTTTACGGCTCGTTGGGCAACGATGGTTTTTTTGTAGAAACCACAGCCTACGACCCTCGCAGTCCTTATTCTGCATCAAAAGCATCGTCCGACCAATTTGTTAGAGCCTATTTTCACACCTACAAATTGCCGATAATTATTTCTAATTGTTCAAATAATTATGGTCCAAATCAATTTCCTGAAAAACTTATACCTTTGGCTATAAGTAAGATAAAAAACAATGAGGAAATTCCCATTTACGGCAAAGGCGACAATGTGAGAGATTGGTTATTTGTAGAAGACCACGCAAAAGCAATAGATTTATTGTTTCATAAAGCCGAAATTGGCGAAACCTACAATATTGGCGGCGATAATGAGTGGACAAATCTTGATTTAATCAAAACTTTGTGCGCCATTATGGACGAAAAATTAGGCAGAAAAGCCGGAAGTTCCGAAAAATTAATCACTTTCGTAACCGACCGTGCCGGACACGACCTGCGTTATGCAATAGATTTCAGTAAAATAAACAAGAAACTTGGTTGGAAGCCATCGTTAGATTTTCGTAAAGGTCTGGAATTAACCGTTGATTGGTATCTTAATAATTCCGATTGGCTAAACGATGTCTTGTCTGGCGAATATGCCAAAAAAAACGAATTGTTTTCTGGGGGTGAATAAGTTTAGTAACAGTTTATTTGTGGTTTTAAATTTGTGGAGACAACCGACAAGGATTGTCCCCACTACTAACCACATAAAACTTACTCTTTATACCAACCTGAATATTTAAGGTAACTGTTTGATATTCTATTTATCTGACCTTCAAGCAATTCAGGGCTGATTTCTTTTATTAATTTTGCCGGTGCGCCTGCATAAACGCTTCCCGATTTCACATGTGTGCGTTGCGTAACAATTGCTCCCGCTGCAATTATCGAATTGCTTTCAATAACTACATCGTCCATAACAATTGCACCCATTCCTATCAACACATTGTCGTGAATTGTGCAACCGTGTACGATGGCACTGTGCCCGATTGAAACCGAGTTGCCAATAGTTGTCGGCGACTTTTCGTAGGTTGCATGAATTACCGCTCCATCTTGAACGTTCACTTTGTTTCCCATTTTTATATAATGAACATCGCCTCTGATAACGGCGTTGAACCAAATGCTACAATCGTTCCCCATCGTTACATTGCCAATAACTGTTGCATTTTCGGCAAAAAAACAATTTTCGCCATATTCGGGTGTGTAGCCTCTTAATGATTTTATTAAAGCCATAATGATTTTTGTTTTTATTTAATATTTAAAAAAGCCCATGTATTTGAGCGTCAATTTTGTCGATAACGTAGCTTAAATCTTTTTTTATATTTTGAAAATCAAGATTATCGGCATCTATAATTAATATTTTGCCTAAATCATAATTTTCTATCCATTCCTCGTAGCGTTTATTTAGGCTTGTGAGATAATCTAAGCGAATAGAACTCTCATATTCTCGTCCTCTAAGCTGTATTTGTCGCACCAAAGTTGGCACAGATGCCCGCAAATATATTAGCAAATCGGGTGGCTCAATTAGTTTGCTCATTAAGTTGAATAAATCAAAATAATTGTTGAAATCACGAGTGGACATTAATCCCATTTCATGTAGGTTGGGTGCAAAAATATGAGCATCTTCATATATCGTGCGGTCTTGTATCACGGTAGTTCCCGATTCTCTAATTTTTAACACACTGCTAAATCTGCTTTTTAAAAAATAAACTTGCAAATTGAATGACCAACGTGTCATATCTTCGTAAAAATCATTCAAATAAGGATTATCATCAACATCTTCGTAATGAGTTTCCCACGAATAATGATGCGACAACAACCCTGTAAGAGTGGTTTTGCCCGAACCTATATTTCCCGCTATTGCTATGTGCATAATATTTATTGTTTTTTGAAATATATTGCTATCCTAAATACCTGATTATTAGCAACTTTAAAATCAGTGTTTTTTGTCTAATCTTTTGATTTATAAAGAGTTGCATAATCACTCTGTTTTGCTCTATTTATTTTGTAAAAATAAAATAATAAACTTAAAAATAAAAAAATACTTGCAATTATGTAAATATAGGCGTTTTTTCCTGTTCCAATATTATCAATATTTTTGCCCACATTGTCATTAAAATAATAAACGCTTACGGCAAGTAAATTATTGATAAAGTGCGAGATAATAGGTATCCATAAATTTTTAGACCAAAATAATAAGTAGCCAAACAATGCACCAAGCAGCATACGAGGAAAAAAACCGTAAAATTGAAAATGTAAAGCACTAAAAAGGAAAGCCGATAGCCATATGGCAAGATGAATTTTTTTAGAGTAATCGTATAATAATTTTTGTAAAACACCTCTGAAAAGCAGTTCTTCGCCAACAGCCGGCACGAGTGCTAATACCACAATATTTGTAAGATACACCGAAAAAGAGTCCGCATTTAAAAACAAATTGGTCATTTTCTTGGCGTTGTCTTCCATTTGTCGCATTACTGTTTCTAAGGAGCGCAACGAGGCGGGAAATGTAATGCTTTCGTTCCATTGAACTACCACATTTACGATGGGTGCGATGACTAAAACAAGGATTATTGCCACAAATATTGAAAAATTCGGCTTTTTATTAAGTTGTAAATAGCTGTCAATACCATTGCCAAAAAGCCACGCTGCCACAACGGCTGGAAACACAAACAAACCAATAGAATACATTGATTGTAAGAATTTTAGCAAGGCTATATTCTCAGATTTTAATGCTCCGGAACTTGCCACTACGTCAGAAATATTCATCTGAAATATTAATGCCGATAATAAAATTCCTAAGGTTATAAATATGCTTAAACCAACAAGCAAAAGAAATAGTACAATGCTTATTTTTACAAAAAGTGAAGAGTTTTTAAATGTATCTCTAATCATGCAAATCTAAAATTAAGAATTAAAAGTTAAAAAATAAAAACAGGGCTTTTCCAAAATTTTTTAACTTTTACTTTATTTTCAATTTATCTGTTTTTTTTATGCAAAACGGTTACATTTCCGCGTTTTTGAATTTGCTTAGAAGTACCGGCAAATTTTGCCACCACAACATAAGGATAAACTCCCTCCGGAACTAATTTATTTTTGTAATACCCGTTCCAACCTATATTTATATCGTTTGTTTCAAACAAAACAACGCCGGATTTTGCATAAATTTTTATTTGATAATAACTTAGCGTACCTTTTACAAAGGGGAAAAATACATCATTATTCAGCTTATGCTTTGCATATCTCGGACTTGATGCTCCAAAAACATTCGGGAAAAATCCATTTGGGAATATTAATCTATTTGGCGATTTCACTACTTTCACTTTTGTTACCAAAACCGAGTCGTAGCAATTTTCGCTATTTCGGGCTGACAAACTGATAGAATATATTCCGGCTTTTTTATACTTGTGTTTTATCTGCGTTTGGTCAGAAGTATGACCATCGCCAAAATGCCATTTATAAGTAGCTGTTTTTAAGCCATTTGTATTTATGTTGAAATCCTCATTTTCAATTATTTGTTTTGGCAACGAATATGTAACCTTGTTTATCAATTTATTTTTAACAACTATCGAGTCGATAAACGACAATGCCGTGCCTCCTGTGCCCTGCGCTTTTAACGTAATGGTGTAAACGCCGGGTTCTTTATACACAAAAACAGGATTTTTTTCGGTAGAATATTCGCCATTGCCAAACGTCCATTCATAATCAGTGGCATATTTCGTATTATTTGTAATTTTTATGGTTAGAGGCGCACACCCGGTTTTAGTATCAATAGTAAATAATGGTTGAGGCGGACACAATTTAATATCTTCTAATGTATGTTGTTTACCTCGCGAAGATATAGAAACCGCCGAAGGTTTGTTACTTTTTACTCGTTCTATGGTTTCTATTTTATGTTTTCTTATAGTTTTTGCGGTTTTTGCACTGTCTTTTTCCGTTTTATTATGTTTTACGACCTTTATTTTTAATATTTTTAATGCATTATTATTTTTAGGAATATTTTTATTTTCAATTGGTCGTATATTTTGTGTGGTAAATGGTTGAATTTTAGAAATTTCGGTTATTTTATGGTTGGAGGTTTCGTTTTTGGTAAAAAACATGGTTGCACAAGTTGTCATCAATATAATGGCAGACAGATAATATATATTAAAGCTGCCAGCATTGAATTGCATAAATCTACGAATTAACATCTTTTTAGAAATGCTGCTCCACGTTTTAACATCGGGTTCTACTTGATAAGTTTCAAATGAACTGCTAAATAAGTCTTCTATATTCAAATTGTCTTTTTTCACTAATTGGTTATTTATAATTTTAAAAGTGAACTAACTGTTTGCTTGATAAATCAACACTTCGCTACATTCTTGTAATCAACTGATAATTAATATTTTATAAAATATTATTGTTGTTCAATATCCTAATTATAAGCCAGATAATTGCTCATTTCTAATTGAATGAAGTGTTGATAAATCTAAAATTTTAATTTCTATTTTCTTTATCTTTTATGTCTGACAGTTTTTTACGAATTATGCTTTTTGCTCTTGAATACTGCGATTTTGATGTATTAATATCAATTTTTAGCATTTTTGCAATTTCTTTGTGCTTATAGCCCTCAACAGCAAATAGGTTAAACACCATTTTGTAGCCGCTAGGTAAACTTTGTATAACCTCTAACAACTCGTCTTTTGTAAATTCAGAGTCGCCATACATGGTGCTACTCTTGTCTTTTATATTAAAATTCTCAACTACGTAATGGTATTTATTGTGTTTCGTATTTTTGTGATAATGAGTTATTGCGGTATTTATAAAAATTCGTTTCATCCAACCCTCAAAAGAGCCGCGCCTGCCAAATTCTTTAATATTGTTAAATACTTTCAAAAAACCTTCTTGAAGAATGTCCTCCGCTTCGGAGCGTTCATACACATATCGGATACATATACCCAACATGATGGGTGCGTACATGTCGTACAACATTTTCTGAGCACTTCTATCGTTGGCTATACATTTTTCAATTAGTTCGTCTTCACTCATCATTCAACTCTTGTTATACGACTGATATTAATAAGAAATGGTTGCATAATTAACCTATTTTTTAGGTTTTTAGTGCATTTTTTTGTTTAATATCTAATTTTTACTCCAAATTTGTTTTATGTGGAATTTTCTCCCTTTTAACTCGCAAATATAATAACAACTCGCTTAATCGCAAAATATGGTTTTTCGTAGGCAAAAAATTACTCTTAAAATTGGCAAAAAAACATTGTATTTATTGAATTTATTTCACTTTTAATTAATACTTTTTGAAATTAGTATAATAGTTTGATAATAAGTGTTTTATAAAATGGCTTTATTTGTTTTAAAACATTGATTATCAGCGGTATAGTAATTAAGTACTAATCCCAAATTTATAATGGAATGAAATCTTGTTTTAGCATAAGTAAAATTTTATTCTACTTTTGCGGCAAATTAAATAAACAATAAAATTATGGCATTTATTCAGAGAGATAAAATTTTCACGAAAAGATGGTTTGCATCTTATAGTTTGGTAACTGTGGGAGCCTTTATAATGGCGGCGGGTTTTGTATTTTTCATCGACCCCTACAAGATAGTTCCCGGAGGA
>PDWI01010291.1_pt1 | contig 15056 bp, 9 predicted proteins | sample 1430891 | NCBI WGS metagenome assembly PDWI01 (sample SAMN01162508, study PRJNA174530) | Oral metagenome, whole genome shotgun sequencing project. | biome: Marine environment; feature: Marine mammal; material: Swab sample of the gingival sulcus; isolation source: swab sample of gingival sulcus... | reverse complement strand
GTAGAGCGTTTGTTTTCCAGCTCCTCCGATTGTATCTATATCCGCTATACTATAGAAGATGGTCCCGCACATACGCAATTGCAGTTCAAACCTTATTTGGCGTTTCGCAACCGTCATCAATTAAGCAAAGCCAACGACTATGTCAACAGAAAATACACCAAAATAAGCAATGGTGCCGCTTTTAGAATGTACCAAGGCTATACGCCTGTTCACATGCAATTTAGCAAGAAAAATGTAGAATATATCCACCAACCTGATTGGTATTACAATGTAGAGTACAAAGAGGAATTGAGCAGAGGCTATCCCGGGCACGAAGATTTGTTTGTACCGGGTTATTTCGAAACGGAACTAAAGAAAGGCGAGAGTGTGGTACTGGCGGTAGGCACCGAAGAAATAAACACCCGAAATATCAAGCCATATTTTGAAAAAGAGATAAAAAGCAGAATCCCGCGCAATAGTTTTAAAAACACCTTGCTCAATTCAGCACAACAATTTATCCAAAAACGCAATGGCAAAACAGAAGTAACAGCGGGTTTCCCCTGGTTTGGCCGTTGGGGACGCGATACCTTTATTGCTTTGCCGGGACTTACGCTTAGCACGGGCAACCCTCGCTTGTGCAAAGATGTGTTGGATACCATGTCTAAGGAATTGCAGGGCCCTTTGTTTCCAAATATAGGCAGCCACCACGATGCTGCTTACAATTCTATAGACGCACCCATGTGGTATTTTTGGGCTATACAAAAATATGTAGCACATACCGGCAAGGCAGCAGAAGCCTGGAACAGCTACGGCAACAAAATGAAGATGATACTCAGAGGTTATGCCCAAGGCACCGACTATAATATAGGACTCACACCCCAAGGCTTGGTAAAAGGTGGCGTGCAGGGCAAAGCGCTAACGTGGATGGACGCCATCAGCAATGGCAAAGCCGTTACCCCAAGAATAGGGGCACCTGTAGAAATCAACGCCTTGTGGTACAATGCTATGATGTTTACTTTGGAACTGGCAAAACAACATAACGACATGGCTTTTGTAGAAGAATGGCAACCCAAAGCAGATGCTTTCCCAGCCATTTTCCAAGAAGCTTTTTGGAATGAAGAATTGAAATACCTGGCAGATGTGGTAAACGGCGAGCATAAAGATTTTGCGGTGCGACCCAATATGATATTTGCCGTGAGTTTGCCCTATTCGCCATTGGATATGAGACAACAAGCTTATGTGGTGCAGAGGGTAGAGAAAGAGTTGCTTACCATTAGAGGATTGCGTACCCTTTCGCCCAAAGATATCAATTATAAAGGGCATTACGAAGGCGATCAAGCCACGCGCGATAGCCAATACCACCAAGGTACGGTATGGCCTTGGCTATTTGGACATTATGCAGAGGCCTATCTCAAAATCAACAAAATGTCGGGTTATAAAAAGATGGAATGGTATCTTGAACAATACGAAGATACTATGCGTGAACAATGCATAGGCAGCATATCGGAAATTTATGATGGCGACCCGCCACATTATGCCAAAGGTGCCATTTCTCAAGCATGGAGTGTGGCAGAAATTTTACGTGTGATGGAGTTGCTCGATCAAATGAAAAACATGGAAACAAAAAAATAAATGATTGTTTGGTCGGAAGACCGAAAAGGGAAGAGGGACGTTTACTTATAGCTTACAGCCTATAGTTAATCTAACACCCAAAACCTAACACCTAACACCTAATACCCAAAATATAAACAAAAATGAAACGAACATGAATTTTAGCATTCTAAAATACACATATCAGAATGATTAAATTCATCGAGAGTTCCATCTGACAACTAAAAAAATTCTAAACAGATGAAAATATTAATGTTCGGCTGGGAATTTCCACCGCATATTACAGGAGGCTTGGGCACAGCTTGCTATGGCTTGTCTAAAGGACTATTGTCTCACGGGCAAAACCTTACCTTTGTAGCACCCAAACTCTATGGCGACGAAGATCCTGATATACACTTGGTAAGTGCAGGCGATGTATCTTTAGATAGGCATCAAACCATCTTTAAAGACCATGCAAACACATTGAATTACATAGAGATAGATTCTACTTTGGTGCCCTATACCTCACCCGAAGAGTTTTATAGGATTACACGTGTATATGAGCATCATACGGAAGAAAACCAGTCGGTATATTCTTCTAAATATACCTTTTCGGGCAAATACGGCAGTTCACTTATGGAAGAAGTAAAACGATATGCCTTGATTGCCTCCCAAATAGCTGTACAAAATGATTTCGATATCATACATGCCCACGACTGGTTGACCTACGAAGCCGGTATCATGGCCAAAAAAGCCATCAACAAACCTTTGGTAGTGCATATGCATGCTACTGAGTTCGATCGCTCGGGCGAGAATGTAAACCAAACTGTATTTGATATTGAAAAAAGAGGCATGATGGCGGCCGACCGCGTGATAACCGTAAGCAATCTTACACGCGAAATTGTAATTAATAAGTATGGTATAGACCCTTCCAAAGTGGTAACCGTGCACAATGCCGTAGAACCCAGCCAAAGCAAACGCATTAACAGCAAAAGATATGTGAAAGAAAAGGTGGTTACCTTCTTGGGACGTATCACTTTTCAGAAAGGGCCGGAATATTTTGTGGAAGCTGCTGCCAAAGTGCTAAAAAAAGACCGCAATGTACGCTTTGTAATGGCAGGCTCGGGCGATATGATGAACGCTATGATCAGGCGTGCAGCCGCCTTGCACATTACCGATAGGTTTCATTTTACAGGCTTTTTAAAAGGCGCAGAAGTAGATGAAATGTTTGCCCTGAGCGACGCCTATGTAATGCCTTCTGTATCAGAGCCTTTTGGTATTTCGCCCTTAGAAGCCATGTCGTCTAATGTACCTGTTATTATCTCGCACCAATCGGGCGTGGCAGAGGTATTGAAATATGCGCTAAAAGTAGATTTCTGGGATATAGATGCCATGGCAGATATGATTTATGCCTTGTTGCATTACAAGGGCATCTCTAAAATGTTTAAACATTATGGCAAAACAGAAGTAGAAAATATGAAATGGGAATCCGCTGCTGTAAAAATAATAAAGGTTTACGAATCTTTAGTTCCCAATAACTAAATTATTACAAACACAGAAAAAATTAAGATCATGAGGTCAATTTGTTTTTATTTCCAAGTACATCAACCTTTCCGTTTAAAAAGATACCGTTTTTTCGATATAGGCAAAGATCATCATTACTACGATGATTATCAGAATGAGTTTATAGTACGCAGGGTAGCTGACAAATGTTATCTGCCTATGAATCAACTTTTGTTGGACAAAATTAAAGAGTTTGGCGAAAATTTTAAGGTAAGCTTTTCTATTTCCGGCGTGGCTTTAGACCAGTTTGAAATGTATACCCCCGAGGTAATAGACAGTTTTAAAGCACTTGCCGAAACCGGTTGTGTAGAATTTCTTGCCGAGACCTATGCCCACTCGTTGTCTGCTCTAAAGTCTAAAGAAGAATTTCAGAACCAAGTGCGCCATCAGCAAAAACGCATCAAAGAGTTGTTGGGCTACGAATCCACAACCTTTCGCAATACAGAGCTTATCTATTCCGACGACATAGGCGCTATGGTGGCAGACATGGGCTTCAAAACCATGCTTACCGAAGGCGCCAAGCATATTTTGGGATGGAAATCGCCTAACTATATGTACAACAATGCCATCAATCCCAAACTCAAACTCTTGTTGAAAAACTTCCGCCTTAGCGACGATATCGCCTTCCGTTTTTCACAACAAGATTGGGAATCTTTTCCGCTTACCACAGAAAAATATGTGGATTGGCTCAATCAAATAGATGATAAAGAGGAAGTGGTCAATCTGTTTATGGATTATGAAACTTTTGGCGAACACCAATGGATAGAAAGCGGTATTTTTGAGTTTATGAAAGCGCTGCCCGAAAAGGTATTAAGCCAAACCAATTTTACCTTTAATACCCCTTCGGAATTAGCTGAAAAAATGCAACCTATAGCTTCTATGCATGTGCCTTATCCTATCTCTTGGGCAGACGAAGAGAGAGACCTTACCGCTTGGTTGGGCAATGAAATACAAGATGAAGCCTTTGATAAACTCTACGAATTAGAACAACAAATGGTGCATATCAAAGACCCCGTATTGAGACGAGACTGGGAATATTTACAAACCTCCGACCATTTTTACTATATGTGTACCAAATGGTTCTCGGACGGCGATGTGCATAAATATTTTAACCCTTATGGCAGCCCCTACGAAGCCTTTATGAATTATATGAATGTGCTTTCAGATTTTATTATTCGTGTAGAGGAACACAAAAATCGTTGATTTGTTTAGTTGTTTATTTGTTGAGGCGTTGATACGTTTATTTGTTGAGATGTTGAAATGTTGATATAAATAAACCATTAAACAGTTCAACAACTAAACGATTAAACAATTAGACAACTAAACAAATCCACAACTAAACAGTTCAACCACTAAACAATTAAACACACAACTAAACATACAGAATGAACAATATAGATGCAATATTTGAAGTAAGCTATGATGATAGGGCCTGATATTTGGCGTAAGAATCAGAAATTGAGTAGCTTTATAGAAGACTCTACACTATTGCAAGCCTGGCGGCTACAAGCTGCATCAGAAGGTTTAGACATTCGTATTGGGCGCTGGGATATCTCCGGTAGCCCCATTACCATTTTGTTAGACTTTTCTTCTTTCTTTTCGCAAAAAGACAAAATTTTTGCTCATTTATGGGAAGAGTACAAATTAGATTCTATTTCCGGTCAGTGGGATTATATAGAACCCGCTATATTTGGCTATGCTGCGGGCAAACTTATTGCCTCTTACCACAACTATTATATGAAGGCGCACAGCATTTGTATAGCGCATTTTCATGAATGGATGACGGGTTCGGGTATTTTGTACCTCAAAGAACATGCGCCTTATATAGGCACTGTGTTTACCACCCATGCCACTATTATGGGACGCGTATTGGCCAGCAATGGTTATCCATTTTATGGTCATTTGCAAGAGTACAACCCCAATGTGATGTCGCGCAAATTGGATATCGTAGCTAAATACTCGATGGAAAAACTGTGCGCGCAAGAAGCCGACGCTTTTACCACCGTGAGCAAGCTTACCAATGAAGAATGTAAATACCTACTGCAAAAAGAAGCGGATGTGATAACGCCCAATGGGTTTGAAAACACCTTTGTGCCCAAAGATGAGGATTTTGACAAGGCACGCACCACTGCCAAAAACAAACTGAAAGAGGTGGCAACAGCTACTTTGGGTTATGAACCTGCCCCCGATGCCCTTTATGTTATCAATTCGGGCAGGTACGAATATGTAAACAAAGGGATAGATGTGTTTATAGATGCTTTGGCAGAAATTGCAGACAGCAAGCCCGAACGAGAAATCGTGGCCTTTATCATGGTTCCGACTCACCAGCAAGGGGTAAATCCCCAAGTGTTGGCACGCCTGCAAGGCGAACAAAACGACACTCAGGCTTACCGCTGCACACATTGGCTTTACGAACCGGAACACGACCCTATCCTAAACAGCCTCCAACAAAAGGGCTTACTCAACCAACAAGACAGCAAAGTAAAAGTCATATTCTCTCCCGTATATCTAAGTAGTAAAGATATGATTTATGGCATGGAATATTACGATATATTGATAGGGTTTGATGTGTCTGTATTTGCTTCTTATTATGAACCTTGGGGATATACACCCATGGAAAGTCTGGCTTTTCATATTCCTACCGTAAGCACCAATTTGGCAGGTTACGGTTTGTGGTTGCAAGACAAGGCAGGGGAACAAAAAGCGGCTTATATTATCAATCGCAACGCAGACAACACAGCCGAAACTGTGACCGATATAGCCAATGCCTTGCGTTTTTATGCCGAGACCAAAGACATGGCATCTATTCGCCAACAGGCTTGGGAATTGTCGCGACTGACCCTGTGGAGTGAGTTGATACAATATTACGGCAAGGCCTATGAAACAGCCACCTTCAATGCGCAAAAAAGAATAGACAATTTAGAAGCCAGGGTATTTAGAAAAACAGGTAAAAGATTTCATGATATAGGTCCTGATATTAATGTATGGAAAAAGATTTTTGTAGCCCAACATTTGCCCCAAAACTTGCACAAACTAAAAGAATTATCGAAAAACCTTTGGTGGACATGGCATCATGATGCAGCCGTGCTGTTCAAGAGCATTAATCCTACCTTATGGGAAGAACATAAGTTTAATCCCGTGTCTTTGTTAGAAGCTTTAGATACAGACAAATTAGCGGCTTTGGAACAAAATACCGACTTTGTCGCGGCTTTGGATAAGGTATATGCCAATTTCCAATCGTATATGGCCAAAAAAGAGGCGCAAAACCAAGACGCCATTGCCTATTTTAGTATGGAATACGGCTTGCACGACACACTAAAGATTTTTAGCGGTGGCTTGGGAATTCTGGCGGGCGACTATATCAAAGAGGCGTCTGATGCCAATGTAAATATGGTAGCTGTGGGCTTGCTCTATCGTCATGGTTATTTTCGCCAATTGATTACCCTTTTGGGCGACCAAATAGCCGACTCAAAAGCCCAACGCTTTTCCCACATGCCTCTGGAACCCGTACGAGACCCAAACGGTAAATGGCAACAGATTAAAATATCTTTGCCTCGTAGAATATTGTATGCCAAAATATGGCGTGTGGCCGTAGGACGCGTAAACCTCTATCTACTCGATACAGATATTGACGAAAACACCGCAGAAGACAGAAAAATAACACACCAACTGTATGGTGGCGGCTTAGAAATGCGTTTCTTACAAGAATTGCTATTGGGTGTAGGCGGTGTACATCTGTTAAACACTCTGGGTATTGATGCCAAACATTACCATTGCAACGAAGGACATGCCGCCATGATAAGCCTTGAACGCCTGAGAAAATATATCAAAGATGACAAATTGGAATTTAAAGACGCTTTGGAATTGGTACGCGCTTCTACCCTTTTTACCACCCACACACCTGTGCCCGCAGGACACGACCGCTTCGAAGAAGATATCTTACGTATCTTTATACCGCATTATGCAGAAGCATTGCATCTCAACTGGGATGATTTTGTAGGCTTGGGGCGCGTAAATCCCAACGACAAATCGGAAAAATTTAGCATGAGTGTATTGGCAGCTAAGCTTTCGCTCAATATGAATGGCGTAAGTAAAATCCATGGCGAGGTAAGTCGCGATATGTTCCGCGATTTATACCCCGGCTATTATCCCGACGAATTGCATATATCGCATGTAACCAATGGTGTGCATTTGCCCTCGTGGACAGCCAAAAAATGGCATAACCTTTATACCGAAAAGATTGACCCTGCGTTTTTTGACAAGCAAGACGATATAGCCATGTGGGGAAAAATATACAATGTAGCCAACAAAGATATTTGGGAGCTGCGTAACCATATGCGCAAAAAACTGCTCAACTATTTGAAGTTGAGATTGCAGAAAGAGATGACCCGTAGAATGGAGTCGCCCAAAGATATGTTAGAAACCATTTACAGCTTAAACAATAAGGCTTTAACCATTGGCTTTGCCAGACGTTTTGCTACCTACAAACGCGCGCATCTGTTGTTTCAAAACTTAGACAAACTCAACGATATTATCAACGACCCCAAACGTCCCGTACAGTTTATCTTTGCCGGCAAAGCACATCCGGCAGACAAAGCAGGGCAGGATTTGATAAAACGCATAGTAAGCATTACCAAAATGCCGCAATTCCTTGGCAAAATAGTGTTTGTAGAAAATTATGATATCAATCTGGGTAAAAAACTGGTACAAGGAGTAGATGTATGGCTCAACAATCCTACACGTCCTTTGGAAGCCAGTGGCACCAGTGGCGAAAAAGCCGTAATGAACGGCGTACTAAACCTTAGTGTACTCGACGGCTGGTGGGCAGAAGGCTATACACCGGGCGCAGGTTGGGCTTTGCCCAAAGAGCGTACCTACCAAGACCAACTCTTGCAAGACGACTTGGATGCTTCCAGCCTGTATCATCTGATTCAAGACGAACTAAAACCCACCTTTTATGAACGCAATGCCAAAGATATACCCGAGACATGGGTTATGATGATAAAGAAAAACATAGCTGAGATATGTCCGCATTTTACCACCAACAGAATGTTGAGAGACTATCATACCAAGTTTTACAATCCACAAATCCAATTTTTTAAACAATTGGCTGCAAACCATGCCGAAAAAGCCAAAACATACCGTGCATGGAAAGACAAGGTAAGCGCACAATGGGAAGAATTGGAGTTGTTGGATATGCGCCTGCCCAATACCAATCAACCCCTGAACATGAGAGAACCTTTTCAAGCTACATTGGTATTCCGACTTGGCGAACTGCAACCCGAAGATATAGCCGTAGAAATAGTTTTTTCTAAAAGACAAGGTGATAAAATAAAAGAATTTATACACACGGAAGAGCTTCGGGTATCTAAAACACATGAGAACATTGCAGAATATGTGTGTGATATTCCCCTTAGCCGCTCCGGCGTATACGACTTTGCTTTTCGCGTATATCCCACTCACCCTTGGATGCCCCACAGAATGGACTTCCCTTTGGTAAAATGGATATAATTAGTCTCTGCAAGAAAACTCCAAATACTTCGTTATGTGTTAAAGATAAATGATGGGTGATAGGCGATGGGTGATAGGCGATTAGTGATAAAACACCTCATTATCATATTACCTCATTAACAAAACGCCTCGTTTTTGGAGTTTTTTTATCAGAGCCTTGAGAAATCAATGGGCTTCTTGAAGGTGATAATTACTTGATTAAAAAGAGTCTGAAGATTTTCAAAAGATTGTTTATAATTTTACCCTTGTAGTGCCTTTGGGATAATCTCTACTCATAAGAGCCGTAATAGCTTGATAAGCCTCGTTATTTTCTACAAAATCTACATTACTAATATCTAAAAACAGTACACGCATCTGGTTTTGGTGTCGAATAAAATCCAAATACCCCTCTTGAATAGTGTTGAGGTATTCTTTTGTGATGGATTGTTCATAATCTCTGCCTCTTTTTACAATATTGGCTTTTAGCCTGTCTACATCTACATACAAATATACCAAAAGTTGAGGTTTTGGCAAAGAAGTGTTGATGATATGAAACAATCGGGTATAGAGTTGCAAATAATCGGCATCTAAAGTTTTTTGAGCAAAGATGAGCGATTTATTGATAAAATAATCGGCTATGGTAAAATCTTTGAAAAGATTGCCTACAGACAACTGTTTGCTAAGCTGTTGGTAACGTTCTGCCAGAAAAGACAACTCTAAAGGAAAGGCATAGCGGTCGGCATCTTTATAAAATTTGGGCAAAAAAGGATTATCGGCAAAACCTTCCAAAATAAGTTCTGCATTGTATTCTTCGGCTATCATGGTGCTCAAAGAGGTTTTGCCTGCACCTATCACGCCTTCTATGGCTATAAACGGATATCTTTTCATGCCTTGGAGTATTTTTGTCTTAGTTATTTTGGAAGGTTTTGCTTTTTTAGTAGTGTTACTTTGGAGGTATCTGGGCAATGCTTTAGCAAGTCTGTGATGGTTTTGTCTAATACAGGATGCCTAAAATCAGGCAAAATTTCTGCCAACGGTTGCAATACAAATTGTCTTTCTGCCATCAAAGGATGGGGTATTTGCAAAGTGTCTGTGTCCACTGTTTCTTGTCCGTAAAAGATAATATCTATATCGATAGGGCGGTTGTGGTACATTTGGTTTTGCGTTTTGTGGGTGCGTCCCAATGCCTTTTCCACTGCTTGGGTATGTGCCAAACATGCCTCAGGCGACAAATGGGTGGTATACACCAATGCCTGATTGATAAAATCGGGTGCATAGAACCCCCAAGCTTCTGACGCATATAAAGCAGAAGAGGCCTTTGCAGCGCCGAAAACCTCGGATAATAGACGCTCAGATTGTTGTAGAAGCTTTTCTGTATCAGGCATATTGCCACCCAGCAATAATACCAAAGGAGACCTTTGTTTCATCTGGCAAATATAAAACATTTAAATAGGGCAGAGGCACACTTTTTTCAAATTAATATTACAAAAAGAACCCCGTAGGGGGTATCGAATATTTATATAAACCTCTGAGGTGTATTTATAAAATGCTAAGCTTAATGCTTTAACATTTTCTTTACCCTTTGGTAATTGTGCACAAAGGGTTTTAAGAGGTTTTGCTTAAAGCTGGTGTACTTGAAATCTTCTGTGCCGCCTATGCCAAAAGATAATTTGCCCACATGTTTTGACAACACTAGGGTGCCAAATACCCAATCCCAAATAGCCAAACGAGACCCCATGTTTTTGTTCCAATGCTTTGGGTTTCTGCTATGGTGAATCTGATGTTGCATAGGGCTCATAAACATATATTCCAAAATATGAAGATAACGGAACTTTACATGCGAATGCCTTAAATTGGCGCCCAATATAAAAAACGCAAAGCTAAACACATTGGTGCTCAAAAACACCCACTTGTCTACATACCCACCGGATAAAAACTCAAACACACCGGTTACCAAACCAAAGACCACAAAACCACTGATATTGTTGATAATAAGCTCTATAGGATGTATGCGGTATTGGGTAATAGGGTTCATAGTGGTGGCAGAGTGATGCACTTTGTGAAACTCCCACAAAAATGGCACCTTATGCATGGCCAAATGCACCATATAAGTTACAAAATCGGTGACCAGCGTTAGCACAATGGTATATACAACAACTGCGGTGTGGTAAGAGAGAGGTGTTTGCAGATAACCAAACTCAGCGGTAAGCCAGTTGCTCATGTAAAACGTGATTTCAAAACCAAAATAGAGATAAGGGATAATCAGCAGCAGCTTTACCAAACCATTGAATAAAAACAAGCTGTAATCAATAGAAGCCGATTGGCTAAGCCATACTTTTTTGTGAAAAACATAGCGCCAAAAAGACCCTTTGGTTTTGCTACGACGAAACACATAATAGGCGATTAACAAAGCGCTGAACAAATATAAGACATAGATGCGCTTAGCCGGGTTAAACAAATATCCTAGCGTAAGGTCTATAAAGTCTGTTATTTTATCTGTAAGCATTTTGGTAGATTCATATTGTTTATTGAGGATGGAAGCTGGAAGTCCGAAGTTTTTTGTTTTATTCTTCTATGCGTTCGTATCCCACTTTGGCTAACCATACTTTAAACGGTTCTGCTTTTGGTGAAGGAATAGATTGTATAATTCTAAGTATTCCTTCTGTATCAGATGCTTGTATCTTTCTTTTTTTACCATCTGCCGCAAGCATTTTAACAGGGGTACAAATTGTACCCCACTTGTTACCTAATTCGGGGTCTCGCTGACGCATTTTCTTAATATACTGCTTTACATCAGTACTATCTGTTAATATTTGCACTACATCTGCAACAGAAAAATACCATTTTTCTTGTTCGCTGTCCCATTCAACCCTTACTTTCTGGTCTTGAAATAATTTTATCGCCTTTTCTTTTGTCATATCTTTTTAGTTTGAAGTTCGAAGACGGAAGCCCGAAGTTTTTTATGTTTAACAGATTAATCATCAATAGCCAGATTCATATATTCTTTTAATTTATTCTGCAACAATTTTCAAATGATTAGTCCAATTCAATTGTGTCAATACTGTTGACACTTTTTCATCGTCCTTGTATAATTCGTAAAATTGCTTCATTCTGTAAAGCCCTCTGCGATTGAAACCTTTTAAGTCGGGATAATTATCTTGAAAAAATGACGCCAATTCATCAACTACCGAATCGCCATAATTAGCCGACTGAATGGCTTCACTCACAAACTTTCCCACCTCTTGATACATCAAAATAAGTTCCTCATTTACCTTTTGGTAAACTCTGCTACGAGCATTCTCAACAATTTGAGCCACTTTTTGAAACTGCTGCACTTTTGTAATGTGTTTCATATCTTCCTGTTTTAAGTTAGAAGTTGCGACAAAGTTACGAAATTATTTTCAGGAGACTTCCAAAAACGCAACCAAACCTTTATAGTGTAAATTACACTATTTTACAAATTTAGGATGGTTGGCTAAATGATGTAAAATGCGAAACACTCCACCCATCACTCATCACCCACCGCTTCTGCTCCTCTTAACAACTAGCTTACCTTTCTTTCCCTAAAGCCTACCCCCTCAACTAAAAACTATTTCATCGTCTATCACTCATTGCTTATCATTTATATATCTAGTACAAGACTTATTACATAATTCAATGGTGGCGAAGGGATAATGCCCGGGCCGGGATAGCCTGTGGCGCGTTGGGTAAAATAAGCATTGTTAGTTATGTTTTGTATGGTGCCTTCCAATTTAAAGCGCTTGTTTATTTTATAGGAGGCAGAGAGGTCTATCACATAATGTGCAGGTATCTTGCCAAACACACCGTATTGGTTTTCATTGTCGGGCGTGTCTTGATTGGTGGCTTCGGCAAACTGCTCGCTCACATAGCTCAATTGTGTATTGAGCAAGAGGTTGTTGTAGCCAAATTCTAGCCCTGCTTTCAGATTTACCAAAGGTACAAATTCTACCGCATTGCCCTCTACATTGGGCACATCAGACGATAAATACTTAGAGCCTGTAAAGGCAGTGTTCAGGTATATATTGGAGATGAGATGCTCATTGTTCCAAAAGGTTTTGTTTACATTCCAATTGATTAAGCTCTCAAAACCATAGGTTAAAGCCGTTCCTACATTGTCGCGGTAGCGTTCCACGGCCCCTGTTTTCTCATTTACATGGTAATATTCGCCTATTTTGTCGCCATAGTAGAGCGCATACAAACTGCAATCGAAATAGAGCATATCGCGCCACTTGCCACGCAAACCAATATCAGAAGAGTAGCCTTTTTCGTCTGTAATATCGCCGGCAATAGCAAAACCGGGTGTAAACGAATGGATATCGCTAAAGGTAATGGAGCGGTAGTTTTGCGAAAGGTTGCCATAGAGCTCCAGTGTTTTCATCTTGTGCGATACGGAAACGCCTGCCAAAAACACATAACGGTCTTTTACCACATCGTCGCTAATGGTGGTATCGTTGAGTATGGCGCCTGCAAACTGTGCTATCATCCTGTACTCCCCTATACTTTGTGTCTTTATTTTTTCGAGACGTATGCCGGGCGTAATGCTGGTATGCTTGCCTATCTTAAAAATATTTTCGGCAAAGAAGGCAAAGTTTAAGTTGGGATAATCAAAAGCAGATTGCCTTTCATAGTAAGGAAATTCGTCTTGGGCAAATGTAAAATCGGCATCGTCTGCCGAGCTGCCGGCGCCCTGTTGGCTGCTGTTGTTAGATTGGTAATACTTAAACCCTGCCAACAAAGTCTGTTTGGTATCTTTCAAGCTATAACTTTTGATAAACCGGGCTTCTACCCCCCAGTTTTTGAATTTCCCTATCAGCAAATCTCTTGGAGAGTTGGGCTCGTCGGGTTGCGACACCCTATAGCTTCTGTAGCCCAAGGCCGTGCGCTCTGCCAACAAACCAAAAGCTTGCAAAGACATACGGGTGTTTTTATCAAAGCTGTATTTGTATTTCAGATTCAGAATGTTCCAATCTACTTTAAACCAGTTTCTTGTTCGGTTGCTTTGCTGTGGGTCTTGGTAAAACATATAATTGGTCAAACCACCGGGCTGTTTGGCCAAATAGTGGTATTTCAACCAATCTAAATGCAAGCTACTGTTTGTACTCAAGCTATAGTTTAGGTTTACAAAAGCATTTAAAGATTTGTATTTGGAATTGGGTCTGAAACCATCGCCCCTCTTGTAGTTGAAATAGGTATAATAGCTAAAGTTGTTTACCGTACCGCTCACATTGGTAAAAGACGACAACAAATGGTAACTACCATAAGACAAGCGCTGCTTTACATGTAACTTTTTGTGATGAGGACTGCCCATCTTAAAATTGACCATGCCGCCAAATTGCGTACCATATTGCAAAGACGAAGCGCCTCTTATCACTTGTATTTCTCTTACGGCTTCGGCAGGTGGTGTATAATAACTTTCGGGATAGCCTAACACATCTGCACTGATATCGTAGCCATTTTGGCGGGTGTTGAAATTGGCTGTTCTATTAGGATTGAGCCCTCTGCCACCAATATTGAGTTGCAAGCCACCTTCGCTGCTTTCGTTAATGGTTACTCCCACCACCTTAGAAAAAATCTGACGCGCATTATTGGTCACTTTGTTAATGGTCATATCTTTAAGCAATATCACCTCATTTTTGCGTCCTATATTTATGCTCATGTCTTCTACATCGCGCAAGGTGCGCAAATCGTTGATAGCCACATTTCTGTTGCGTATGACCACCTCGGACAGCGTATAGGCCAATGGCTCCAAAACAATCACTTTTGTCTGGCTATCATTACCTTGTAACATTGGCAGCACTATTTCTTTGGGTTTGTAATTTTCGAGAAACAGCCAAAGCTTTTGCACGCCTTTCAGCACCTTTTGCTCAATACGAAACGCCCCCTTACCATCTGTCGTGGCCAATGTCTTGTCTTTGTATAACACCAGCACATTGGGCAAAGGGGTGTTTTTATCGTCCACCACCTTGCCCTTATAATCTCCGCTATTTTGGGCCAACAATGCCGCCCCAAACAGCCAACTTATCATTAAAAGATAAATCTTTTTCATTTTAATCTCCGTCTGTATCCTGATAGCCTATTTGTACTTTCAGGGTTGCCATCATCTGTGTTTTGAAAAAGGCCACATTTACCTGAATATCGTCATACAAATCTCTCATGGCCTCATTATCTGACACCGCTGTTTCCTTTAGGCTATTGGGCATATTGTCTATACGTGTGTAAATAACACTGTATTGCTCATTTATACTATTTACCAATTGTTTGTGCCCCAAGCCTTCTAATATCGATTTTAAGCTTTTACCTGTTTCTTCATTACCAAAATGTTTGCCGTTAAAGAAATCCTGAGACGCTTGTAAAGCTACCTTCAACAGGTCTTTATCTACAGTGCCATTGTAATAGGCCTCTATAATTTCGGG
>PDWI01006247.1_pt1 | contig 15056 bp, 12 predicted proteins | sample 1430891 | NCBI WGS metagenome assembly PDWI01 (sample SAMN01162508, study PRJNA174530) | Oral metagenome, whole genome shotgun sequencing project. | biome: Marine environment; feature: Marine mammal; material: Swab sample of the gingival sulcus; isolation source: swab sample of gingival sulcus... | reverse complement strand
TTAATTTATTTTTAGATTAGAATATGTTATTTAATTCATTTGAATTTTTGATATTTTTTCCAATAGTTTGTTTAATTTATTTTTTGTTAGGGAAAAATAAATATCGTAATATTTTTTTACTTATAGCAAGTTATTATTTTTATATGAATTGGAAACCAATTTATGCTATTTTGATTTTTTCATCAACAGTAATTACTTATTTGGCAGGATTGTATGTTGAAAAAAATAAAGATAATGTTAAAAGTAGAAAAATGTTTTTAACAATTAGTATTGTTATTAATTTTTCAATTCTTTTTATTTTTAAATATTATAATTTTATAAATGATAATGTTTGGAATTTAATGACTTTTTTAGGAGTGAAATGGAGAGTGCCAAATTTAGATATATTATTGCCGGTTGGTATTTCTTTTTATACTTTCCAAGCCGTAGGATATACTATTGATGTATATAAAGGAACTATTAAGGCTGAGAAGAATTTTTTTATTTATGCCTTATTTGTATCTTTTTTCCCACAATTAGTTGCAGGCCCCATAGAAAAAGCAAAAAATTTATTACCTCAATTTCATAAAGAACATAAATTTAAATATGAAAATGTTTCAGAAGGTTTTAAACAAATGTTATGGGGTTTTTTTATGAAATTATGTGTGGCAGATAGAATTAGTGAATATGTTAATGCTGCATATAATAATGTAGATGCACATAATGGAACAACTTTGTTGGTAGCAACTATATTTTTTACATTTCAAATATATTGTGATTTTGCAGGATATTCAAATATTGCAATAGGAGCTGCTAAAATTATGGGATATAATCTTATGGAAAATTTCCGACGACCATATTTCTCTTTATCTGTAAAAGAATTTTGGAAAAGATGGAATATTTCACTTTCAACATGGCTGATGGATTATGTCTATATTCCTTTAGGAGGAAGTCGTGTGAAATATTTACGTCATTTGTTAAATCTTATGATTACTTTTTTGATTAGTGGTATTTGGCATGGTGCAAATTGGACTTTTATTTTATGGGGAGCATTACATGGTGTTTTTTTAATTATAGATAATGTTTTTAAGAAGTATATTTATAAATCAAATAGTAAAAGTTTTATTGCTAAAATTATAAATATTAGTTTAACTTTTATTTTAGTTAGTTTTGCTTGGATATTTTTTAGGGCAAATAATATTACTGATGCATTTTTAATTATCAAAAAAATATTATTAAATCAAGGAACTTTATTTTTTGACCCTATGGTAATGTTTTTTGGTTTGTCTTCTTTATTTATATTGATATTAAAAGACATAAAAGATGAATTTAATTTGAAATTAAACTTTATGCATTCTGAATATTATATAGTAAGATATTTATCAATTATATTTTTAATAAGTTTTATAATGCAAATGGCGGCTTTTAATGGCGGTCAATTTATTTATTTTCAATTCTAGAAAATTATGAAAAAAGATTTAAAAAAAATTGTAATTAATGGAATATTTATTCTTATAGGATTATTTATTATTGATATAGTTATAGGCAAATTTGGGGAAATATTTATTGAAAAATTACCTAATTATGGGGGGCAATTGACTAAGGTAAATTATATTACTAATAGATTAAAAAAGGATGTTATTATAGTGGGTTCATCAAGAGCTTCACATCATTATATACCTGAAATGATAAAATCTAATATTGATAGTCTACTTCATGTTGATTATAGTATTTATAATGCAGGAGTAAATGGGCATCCTTTAGATTATAATTGTTGTTGGATTGAATGTATATTAAGTCGTTATTTACCTAAAATTATAATTTTAGATGCAGCAGATGCTTCATTACAAGATGAAGTGTTGTCAAAAGAATTATATGATTTAAACCCTTATTATGGTAATAATAAAATAGTAACTAAATATATAGATAAAATAGGAGTTAAAGAGCAAATTAAGTTGCAATTAAATCAATATAAATTCAATGAAAAGTTTATTAGATATATAAATGGTTTTATTTCAAACAATGCAGAAAACGATGGATATGAACCCTTGTTTGGGGTGATGATGAAAAAACAATTGAAAAATAAGGTTAGTGAAGAAAAGCAAGGGAATGATAAAATATGTTATACTACAGATAGTAATTTTAGAAACGTTTTAAAATTGTGTAATCAAAAAAGTATAACTTTGGTTGTAGTTTCTTCTCCTCGTTTTAGATATAATGAATCAAATTCAATAATAGCTAAAATTTGTTCAGAATATAATGTTCCATATATTGATATGATGAAAGTATCTTATTTTGATGAACATCCTGAATTATTTCAAGATGAAGATCATTTAAATGATTCGGGAGCAAAAGAGTTTACTGCTCTTTTTTTAAAACAATTAAAACCATATTTAAATAAAATTACTTATGTCAATTGAAAATCTTAAAATATCATCAAAAGATTCTATTTTAAATGCTTTAAAGCAAATGGATAGAGTTAGAAAGAAATTATTAATGGTTTTTTCAGAAGATATATTTGTAGGGCTTATAAGTATAGGTGATATTCAACGAGCAATTATAAATAATATTGAATTGGATAATACAATTGATTGTATTTTACGAGATGAATTTATAATAGCAAACGAAAAAGAAAGTAAATCTTCTATAAAAAATAAGATGTTTCCAATTAGAGCAGAATTTATGCCCATTGTTAATGATAAAAATGAACTTGTTAGAGTTGTATTTTGGAAAGATTTGTTTGAAGAAGATGTTTTACCTCCTAAAAATAAATTTAATTTGCCAATAGTAATTATGGCAGGAGGAAAAGGTACAAGGTTAAAGCCTATTACAAATGTATTACCCAAACCTTTAATACCCATTAAAGAAAAACCTGTTATTGAACATATATTTGATAAATTCTCATTGTATGGATGTAATAATTTTTATATTTCGGTAAATTATAAATCTGATTTAATAAAATATTATCTTAAATCAGAAAATCTACCATATAATTTAAATTACTTTCAAGAAGATAAACCAATGGGAACTGCCGGGAGTTTATCATTATTAAAAGGAGTAATAAAAGAAACCTTTTTTGTTAGTAATTGCGATATTTTAATAGAGCAAGATTACTCTGAAATATTAGAATATCATAGGGAAAATAAAAATGAAATTACTATTGTAGCAGCATTAAAACATTATTCTATACCTTATGGAACAATAGAAACAACAGAAAATGGAACTTTATTAAACTTATCTGAAAAACCTGAAATTACTTATAAAATAAATAGTGGAATGTATATTTTAGAGCCTCAGGTTTTAGATGAAATCCCTGAAAAAGAATTTTTTCATATAACACATTTAATTGAGAAAATAAGTAAAAAAAATAGAAAAGTAGGAGTCTTCCCGGTGAGCGAAAAATCATGGAAAGATATGGGAGATTGGAGTGAATATTTGAAAAATAAGTAGAAATTATAATTAAAAAATGAAAAAAATACTTATAATTGGAGATATAACAGATAAGCATAATGAACGATTTATTAAACAATTAAATAAGTCAAATAAGTTAATTATATATATTTTTTCATATACAAATATTAAGAATGATTATACTAATAAACTGTTTTTTGTAAATAAAAGATTTCCTAATATATTTTATAAAATACCTAAAATAAAAGGATTTTTAAATATAATTGATACTACAATATGTTTAAAAAGAATTAGTAATAATCAAAAATTTGATATAATAAATATTAATGCATTATCTAAACATTTTATTTTTAGTTATAAAATTTTAAGAAAAATGTGTAATGTACTTATAATTACACCTTTAGGGAGTGATGTTTATAGAATATCTAAATTTCAGAAATGGATTTATTCAAAAATATATAATTATGCAGATTTTATAGTAGCAGCACCTTTATCTTTTCAAACTGATGTGAAAGAAATATTTAAAGTGAAAAATAATAAATTGGTAAATTTAGATTTTGGTTCTGATATTATTGATTCTATAATTGAAAATAAAATAACAAAATATGATGCGAAAAAATATTTTAATATAGAAAATAATTACGTTATTTCTTGTGGTTACAATGCTTCTCCTGCACAAAATCATAAAATAATAATACAAGAAATTGTAAAAATAAAAGATAAATTACCAAATAATTATATACTATTATTTCAAATGACATATCCTAATAATAATGAATATAAGAGAGGTGTAGAAGATATGTTACGAAAATATGATATAAATTATATTATGTTTTCAAATTATTTGCAAGATATTGATATTGTTAAGATAAGAAAGGCTACAGATTTATTTATTCATATTCAAAATACAGATGCTTATGCAGGTAGTATACAAGAATATTTATTATCAGGATCAAAAGTAATTAATGCCGCTTGGATTAATTATCCTGATTTAGAAAAACATGGTTATCCATATTATATTGTTAATAAGTTTGAAGAGTTATCAGATGTTATTGTTTATAGTATAAATGATAATTCAAAACTTATGACCGAACAACATAATTTAGTTATTAATAAAAAAAGTTGGAATTATCAGGGACAAAAATGGATTAATTTTTTAAGTGAAATATAATGATTAATTTAAAAAATAAAGCAATATCTGGGGTTAAATGGACAACCGTAGGAACAATAGGGCGTTCTTTGTTTCAGTTATTGCAAGTTGTTATTTTAGCCAGATATTTAACTAAAACCGAATTTGGCTTAGTAGCAATAGCTCTATTTGTAGTGCAGTTTACAAATGTATTTGCAGATATGGGAATGACTTCTGCTATTTTACATAGGCAAGAAGCTACAAATAAAGAATATAGTAGTATATATTGGTTTAATATTTTTGTTTCTTTATTTTTATATATTATATTATTTTTTTCAGCACCTTGGGTATCTTTGTTTTATAAAGAAACTGAGTTTTTAATTTTAGTTCCTATAGTTGGAATTAATATATTGATAATGTCAGCAGGAAGATTACATCGTACCATAATGCAAAAAGAGTTTGAATTTAAATCAATTTCAATAATAGAATTAATTTCTTATGGATTAGGACTTATAAGTGCAGTGGTATTAGTAGTAAATAATTACGGAATATATAGTTTAGTATATTCAACATTGTTATCTTCTTTAATTTCTAATTCATTATTTATTTATAAAAATATACAGAAAAATCCTATTTATTTCCATTTTAAAATGGACGAAACAAAACCATTTCTAAAAATAGGAAGTTTTACAATGGGTAGTGCGTTATTAGATTTTTTTTCAAGAGAAATAGATATTCTTATTATAGGTAAATTTTTAGGAGCAGAAAGTGTTGGTGTTTATAGTCTGGCTAAGCAAATTATATTAAAACTATATAATATAATTAATCCAATATTAATAAATGTATTAAGCCCATTATTATCTTTGATGCAAACAGAAAAAGAGCGTTTGAAAAAAACATATCTTAAAACAATTAATTATTTAGCATATATAAATGCTCCAATTTATTTATTTGTTATAATTTCATCAAAAGATATTTTATCTATTTTATATGGTAAAGATTATGAAAGTGTATATTTAGTTCTTTCATTTATGGCATTTTCGTATTATTTATTTTCTATAGGAAATCCTGTAGGTAGTTTGCAAATTGCAACAGGAAAAACAGATATAGGATTTAAATGGACTATTTTTAGAATATTAGTAACAGTGCCTGTTATTTTTGTAGGTTCTTTAATAAGTGTTGAGGCTGTAGCAGGCTTTTATTCATTGTTGGCATTATTTTTAATAATACCCGGTTGGTTTATGCAATTAAAACCTATGGCAAATATTAAATTAAAAGAATACTTTTTACAGTTTTATATATTTCATATATTAGTTATTATAGGTATATTAATTACCTTTGTATTTGATGGAATAAATATTACTAATATTATAATTATAGATTTAATTATAAAGTTTTTATTTATTATTGTAATTTATTGTACCTTTGTATTTATTTTTGATAGAAAAATTATGTTAGAAATAATCAACATTTTAAAGACACAAATTAATTTAATAAATAAAAAAGATTAATTTTAGGTAAATGAAAATATTAATTGTTAACGAAACATACCCATTTACAAGTACTGTTTCTTCCTTTAGAATTAAGGCATTTAGAGAGTATTTTATAAAAAAAGATATTAAAGTTAAAATTGCTACATCTTATAAAGGAAACGAAAAGTTAGAAGATTATTTAGTACCTATTCCTGCTGAATATATTCGTAGTACACTGTCTACTGTTCGTAATATATTTAAAATAAAAAATATTTTAAAGAAAGATATAAAAGATAGTGATTTTATAATAATTTCAACTCCTCATTTTAATTTAGCATTATTAATTTTTATTATTAAAAATAAAAGTAAAGTAATTTTAGATTTGCGAGATTTACCTGATTTATATCTTGCTCAAAAAAAGAAAATATACAAAGGGTTTAAATACCTATTGCATTGGACTATGTATAAAATAACGGAGTTGTATGTATTGTTATTAGCAAAAAAAGTTCGTTTGGTTACTACAGTTGGAGAAACTTCTAGACAGTGTTTCTTAAGTAAATATAAATTTTTAAAACCTCCTCTAACATTAAATATTCATAATGGATTTGAAATAAACGATTTAGAAATTATTAAAAGAATTGAAAAAGCAAAAAATGAAAGTATAGATAAAATATGTATAGTAGGGAGTCTTTATAGTTTTAGGTATAGTAAATATTTAGAAAAATTAAATGATTATTTATCAAAAACTAAAGATGTTGTTTGCCATTTTGGTAAAGTAGAGAAAATGTTTGCAGATTTCTTTAATCGTGATAATATTAAATACGAGTCAATGAAATTATTACCTAGAAAAGAATTATTGGTTGAAATGTCAAAATATAAAATGTTTGTATTGATAACCAGTGATAACATTATTTGGGAACCAACAACTACAGTTTTCGATTATGTTTTGTTTAATAAGCCTATTTTATTTATAGGAAATAAAAATAATGAAGCCCATAAAATTTTAGTTAATAATAAAGCTAAAATAATATATCCCGAAGATATTATTGAAAATGTATCAGGCAATGACAGTTCTTCTGTTTTTAATAATAATATTAATATGGATTATTCTCGTGAAAGAAATGTTGAAATATTATATAATTATCTGATAAATAATTATTAAACGTATATTATGAAAATATCAAAGCAAAATTTGTTTTTATATTCTTTTTTTTATTTATCTCCTTTTGCAGATGCATTAAATGGTGCTCTTATTTTTAATAATATAATACCTACTAATGGATTGTTTTCTCCTACTCAAATCTTTCGTTTTTTTATTATGATTTTGAGTTTTTCTTTTATGAAGTCAAAAAAACTTATGATTATTGTGTTTATGACTTCTTATATTATATTTATAGAAGGAATATCTTTTTTTAATTATTTAGATATAAAAGGTCTTATGTTAGGAGTAATTTATGCTAACAAGATAATATATATGATTCTAATTATGTTTACAATTAGGAGTATAATAGAAAAAGAAGGTATTTTATTAATAATAAAATTTTTTAGGGATAGTACTTTAATTTATGCTTTGATATTATTAGTTTCAACTTTGTTAGGAATACATGAGTCTACTTATGGATATGGAGCTTTTGGTTCTAAGGGATTGTTTGCCTCCGGAAATGGATTATCTGTGTTTTTAGGAATTGGAACAATGGTTTCTTATTATTGGTATAGACTATACCCTTATTTTAATAATTTAGTAATATCTTACATGATACTTATTGCTACAGTATTGATAAGTACAAAAGCTTCCATTGTATTTTTATTATTATTTTTATTTCTTCAATACTGGTATGCTAAACCTAAAATCAAAATATTATTATTAATATTTTTCAGTTTATTTTTTATATATTTTCATGAATATATATTTTCAACTTTAACCTCATTATTTGATGTTATAGTTTATAGATTTAAGGAAAGAGAATCTTTATTTACATTCCTTCTTAGTGGAAGACAAAATTATATATCCAATGCATTAAATGTATATGATTTATCAGGAATAAGAATTTTGAGATTGTTTTTTGGAGCAGGAGTATTTGTTTCATTTCAAGATTTTTCACAAGTTAATATTGAATACAAAACAATGGAAAATGATTTTTTTGATGTGTTTTTTTATTTTGGACTTATAGGACTTTTTTTATATTTATGTTTTATTATGATAGGTTATTATAAATTATATAAGCAAAAAAATATTATTTTGTTTTTTTCTTGGTCAGCAATTGTTTTTTATTCTATTGTAGCAGGGCATGTTTTATTTAATGGAATGTCTAATGTTGCTTTAGTTATTCTATTTTTAACTGTGAATTATCATAAAAATAAGATAAATGATAATATGAAATTAAAGTTTTAAATTTAATTTTGGAATGTATTTAAAGTAAACGAAATTATAATATAAACAGATATTTAAAATTATAGAAATGAAAGTATTATTTTGTGTACGACATAATTTTTACCAAGCTCCGGGAGGGGCTCAGATACAAATATTAAAAACTAAGGATTATCTTGAAAAATTAGGTGTTTCTTGTGAACTTACAATTACTCCTTATAATGTAGATTATAATAAGTATGATATTATTCATCTTACCGATTTAACTTGGGTATATGATAATATTATTTATTTAAGAGAAATTCAAAAACAAAATTTTAAAGGGAAAAAAGTTCTTTCAACCATATATTGGCCTTTTGATGATTATGCCGATAAGGGTGCCCCTATTTTACAAAAAATGGTTTTTAAACTTTTTGGAATAAACGGATTTGAACGTTTAAAAGCAATTGGTAAATATTTTTTCCAAAAAGATAAAATATATTTGCAAGGAATACGTAATTCTTATATAGAAAATCAAAAAAAGATTGTTAATTCAGTAGACTTTTTATTGCCTAATTCACAAATGGAAATTGATGAATTAAATAAACGATTAGGACTGAATCAAACAAATTATATTGTTGCAAACAATGCAATTGATGTTTCAGTATTTGATGAAATAATAAATAATAACAACAAAGAGAAAGAAGAAAAATCTATTGTTTTTGTAGCTCGTATTGATGCTCGTAAAAACCAATTAAGTTTTTTAAAGGCTGTATATGATACCGATTATAAAATATATTTTATTGGAAATCCGGGACCTAATAGTTTGTCTTATTATAAAAAATTGAAGAAAATGGCAGATAAAAGAGGTAATGTTGTGTTTATTTCACATATTGATCAGAAAGAAGTGTTTAAATATATGCTGAAAGCTAAAGTTAGTGTTTTAACAAGTTGGATAGAAACTCCCGGATTAGTTAGTATAGAAGCTGCATATGCAGGCTGTAATTTGGTTATTGCCAATAAAGGTTCTGTTAAAGAATATTTTAGGGATTATGCCTTTTATTGTGAACCTGATGATATTCAGAGTATTAAAAATGCAGTAAATAAAGCAATGAATAACAATTATGATAATTCATTTAAAGATATTATTTTAAGTGAATATTCTTGGAAAAACACAGCGCAACAAACTTTAAATGCTTATAATAAAGTTATGAATTATGAATAATAAAAAAAATGTAGCTATAATAGGAACAGTTGGAATTCCTGCTTGTTATGGAGGAAGTGAATTTATAATTGAGCATTTAACTGAAGAGTTAAATACTCAATTTAATATAACTGTTTATTGTAGTAGTAAAAATTATAGTGAAAAATTAGACACATATAAAAATGCAAAATTAGAGTATGTTTCTTTGAAAGCTAATGGATGGCAGAGTATTATTTATGATATAATATCTTTAATTAAAGCATCTAAAAAATCAGATGTTATTTTAATTTTCGGAGTGTCTGGAATGATTTTTTTACCTTTTTATGGATGGTTTTGTAAAAAAAGGAAATTAATTATTAATATAGATGGATTAGAGCATAGACGAGATAAGTGGAATAAGTTCATTCAGAAATATCTTAAATTTTCAGAGAAATTAGCAATAAAATACGGAGATATAATAATAGGAGATAACCAAGGTATTAAAGATTACGTTAAGCAAGAGTATAATTATGACTGCCAAATGATTGCTTATGGTGCAGATAATGTAATAAAAGAAAAATTAACAAAAGATATAAAAGAAAAATATGAAATTCCTAATGAATATGCATTTTCAGTATGTAGAATTGAACCTGAAAATAATATTCATATTATATTAGAAGCCTTTAAAGATTTAGATTATAATTTGGTAATTATAGGGAATTGGCATAATAGTGATTATGGAAAAAGATTATTAGAACAATATAAACATTATGAAAATTTTTATTTATTACAGCCTATTTACGATCAACAAATTTTAAATAGTATTAGAAGTAATTGTAAGTTATATATTCATGGACATAGTGCAGGAGGTACAAATCCATCACTAGTTGAAGCAATGTATTTAAAGCTTCCAATATTGGCATACTCATGTAATTATAATAAATATACTACATTTAATAAAGCATTATATTTTGAAAATGTTCAAAATTTAAGACAGATTATTATAGGTTTAGATCAAGAAAAAGCTAATAAGATGGCTGAAGAATTAGAATCTATTGCTCATGATAATTATACATGGAAAAATATAAGTGAACAATATGCTGAATTATTTTTAATTTAAAAAACTAAACTATGCATGATTGGATTTTAACATTACCCATAATATTAATAGCTGTGATATGTTTATTAATATCTTTTGTTGTAACATATTTAGCAATACCTCAAGTGATTAATGTTGTTAGAGTAAAAGGCTTAATGGATAATCCTAATGAGAGAAGTTCTCATGATAAAAAAACACCAACTTTAGGAGGGGTTGCTTTTTTTATAAGTATTATAGTTACATTGTTTTTAATTAGCTGCTATGATAAGTCGGTTGTAGGTGTAAATATAGCAGTTGGTTTAACTTTATTATTTTTTGTAGGTTTAAAAGATGATATTCTTGGAGTAAATCCTTTAGTTAAAATAGTTACTCAAGTCATTGTTGCATTTATTTTATTATCAAATCCCGATTTTCAAACATATTCGTTAAGTGGATTTTTAGGGATATACAATTTGCCTAATACAATATCATTATTAATAGATTGTTTTGTAATTTTATTGATAGTAAATTCATATAATCTTATAGATGGTATTAATGGTTCAGCGTCTATGGTTGGTATATCCATATTTATATCTTTTGCCTTTGTGTTTTTTCAAATGGCTGATTATTATTACTTTTTATTAGCCTTAAGTTCAGCAGCTTTTCTTTTTGCTTTTTTACGTTATAACTTATCTTCAAAATTTCGTATATTTATGGGAGATACAGGTTCTATGATAGTAGGTTTTATTATTGGAATATTATCCCTAAGGTATATGTCTATAGGACCAATAGAACTAAAAATGGCTTTTATAAATCCTACTAATAAAATAATTGTTATTTTTGCATTGTTATTCATCCCTTTTATAGATACATCAAGAGTGTTTTTTATAAGATTAATAAAAAATGGAAAACCTTTTGTTGCCGATAGGAATCATGTACATCATGTAATGATTGATTATATAGGATTATCACATCCTTTAGCAAGTTTAACTTTATCATTAATAAATCTTTTTGTTTTTGTAACCGTTTATGTTGTAAATATATTTTTCAGTACACTGTTTGTATATTTATATTTTATAATAATAATATTATTATTTTCTGTTTTTTTATTTTATTTTAATAGAAGTTTTCATGCTCGTAAACAGAAACGTAAATTCAAATCAGCTTTTAATTTATTCTCAAAGAATAATAAAAATACAAGTAATAACAATAATTAAATTAAATGAAATTTTTAAATAAAAAAATCAATAATGAGAATTTTATTTCTATTATCATCTTTGTTTTTGTATTTGTCGATATAATTAATTACTGCATTAATTTATGGTCCGGATTAAATGATTATAATAGTGTTTCTGTTTATTTTAAAGGTGTTGTAGAACTTTATGTAATTTATTATTTATTAAAACAACGTAAGTATAATTTATATTTATGGTTAATTGTATTATTTATATTTTCGGTTGTACTTAATAATATTATTTCTGTAGTCCTGGGTAACTCTAAATTCTCATATCAAGTTATATATATACTGTTTAAGGAAGCCAATAAATTTTTCTTTTCTGTTTTGTTGTTTTTATTTATTTTAGATGTAAAACCCAAATGGCATGTAATGAATAAAATAATATCTTTAGTATATATTGCATCTGCTTTTATTGTTATATTAGGCTTGATATTTAATATTGATTTTCTTTATACTTATGAGGGTAGTACTCGGTTTGGATTTAAACCGTTAATTGCTGCTCGAAACGAGGTAACTTTGTTTTGGCTTATAGGTTGTTTTTATTTCTTATTATATTATTTTAGTCGTAGAGATGTAAAATCTTTATTATCTTTAATTTTAGTAGTATTTGCAGCCAGTGTATTAGGTACAAAAGCCGTTTATCTTGTTATTGTTCCTGTATTTCTACTTTTTATATTATCGTTAGAAAAAAAAATAAAATATATAATTCTAATTGTTGGAGTATTATTGTTGGCGGTGAATATTTATTTATCTAATATTTTATTATTTATTCAGCATTTCACGGAAAAAGAAAATATAATCTTTGCAATAACTTCCGGACGAAGTAAATTGTTCTTAGATTATGTAGTGCCAATAATAAAAAAATGGGATTGGTATAATTATTTAATCGGAGGAGTTGGTTTTTATCCTGTATCGGAAATGGATTTTGTTGATTTATTTATTTTTTCAGGTTTATTAGGAGTTTTTATTTATCTGTTTTTGGTATTTAAAACAATATTTAATTTTTCTAAAAAAAATTATTTAGGATTCATTTTTGTATTTCTTTTTCTTCTGATTGGTGGAATTGCAGGACATTTTTTTGCTTCGGGAACTAATGCAATTTATATTGCATTATTATCATATTATATTCAAAATATTTATAAGGATAATGTGTTTTAAACTTAAATGAAAAATTATTAATTATGAAAATTCTAAAGACATCTATTGAAGATTTATTAATTATAGAACCTAAAATAATTGGGGATTCCAGAGGATATTTTTTTGAAAGTTACAATAAAGAATTGTTTGATTCTAAAGTAATGAAGGTGGATTTTGTTCAAGATAATGAGTCGTGCTCTTCATTTGGCGTGTTACGTGGCCTTCATTTTCAGAAACCACCATTCTCACAAGCTAAATTAGTGCGGTGTATAGAAGGGAAAGTGCTTGATGTGGCAGTTGATTTACGACCCAATTCCAAAACATATAAACAATATGTAGCAGTAGAATTATCAGCTGAAAATAAAAAACAATTATTTATTCCCGAAGGATTTGCTCATGGTTTTATAGTGTTAAGCGAATTTGCAACATTTTGTTATAAGGTTAATAATTTTTATGCTCCCGAAGCTGATTCCGGAATAGCATATAATGATCCTGAAATTAATATTGACTGGAAAATTGATATTAAAGATATAAAACTCTCGGATAAAGATAAAAAACAACCATTTATCAAAGATATAATTAATCCATTTGTTTAAGTTTTTGAGCCGGATATAATAAAATTTATAATTATTGTATACTTGTAATCATCATTTTTTTATTTTTTATGCCGTTTATTTGTTTTTAAAACATTGATACTTATCATGTATATTGTAATAAAAATCATTTTTTAGGGTGTAATCTATTGATTTACAACAATATGGTAAAAAGTGTAATATATGGTGTAAAATCATATATTAGTTAAAATCTAACCTATAAATTTGTTTGTAATATTTAACAAATAATACTTAATATAATGGATATAAAATTAAAAGAATTTATTGATAACGTAAGAGTAAAGAATCCCGGAGAGGATGAATTCATGCAAGCTGTAGAAGAGGTTGTAGAAACAGTTTGGGATTATTATTTGGAAAACCCTCATTATCAGAAAGCTAAGATTCTTGAAAGAATGACAGAACCTGAGCGTGTAGTTATGTTTAGAGTTCCTTGGGTAGACGATAATGGCGAAGTACAAGTAAATCGCGGTTATCGTGTAGAATTTAACAGTGCAATAGGACCATATAAAGGTGGTTTGCGTTTTCACCCTAGTGTAACACTTAGCGGATTAAAATTTTTAGGTTTTGAGCAGACATTTAAAAACAGTCTTACCGGTTTACCTATGGGAGGAGGAAAAGGCGGTGCAGATTTTAATCCTAAAGGAAAATCAGATAACGAGATTATGCGTTTCTGTCAAGCATTTATGTCTGAACTATTTCGTCATATCGGTCCTAATACTGATGTTCCTGCCGGAGATATAGGTGTTGGTGGGCGTGAAATAGGTTATTTGTTTGGTATGTATAAAAAATTACGTAACGAGTTCACCGGCGTTCTTACCGGAAAAGGTATGGAATACGGAGGAAGCATTATTCGTCCTGAAGCTACCGGTTATGGTGCTGTATATTTTGTACGTGAGATTTTTAAGACTCAAGGAGATACTCTTGAAGGAAAAACTGTAGCAATTTCCGGTTTTGGTAATGTGGCATGGGGTGCTGTTTCTAAAGCTACAGAATTAGGTGCTAAAGTTGTTACTATCTCAGGACCTGATGGATATGTATATGACGAAGAGGGTATTTCAGGCGAAAAAATAGATTACATGTTAGAACTTAGAGCTTCTAATCAGGATATTGTTGAACCTTATGCCGAAAAATTTGGTGCTAAATTTTTTAAAGGTAAAAAACCTTGGGAACAAAAAGTTGATGTTGCTATTCCTTGTGCTATACAAAATGAGTTAAACGAAGACGATGCTAAAGCTTTAATAGATAATGGTTGTCAACTTATTGCCGAAGCTTCTAATATGGGATGTACTGCAGAAGCAGCATTCTTGGCATCTGAAAAAATAATGTTTGCTCCCGGAAAAGCTGTTAATGCCGGAGGTGTTGCCGTTTCCGGTCTTGAAATGACTCAAAACTCAATGCGTTTAGGTTGGACAAGCGAAGAAGTAGATGAAAAATTAAAGCAAATAATGATTAATATACACGAAGCTTGT
>PDWI01006246.1_pt1 | contig 15060 bp, 14 predicted proteins | sample 1430891 | NCBI WGS metagenome assembly PDWI01 (sample SAMN01162508, study PRJNA174530) | Oral metagenome, whole genome shotgun sequencing project. | biome: Marine environment; feature: Marine mammal; material: Swab sample of the gingival sulcus; isolation source: swab sample of gingival sulcus... | reverse complement strand
CATTGCCTTCAAAATAACCATCGTGTTTGGTTTTCGCTCCTAAAATTGAGGCAATTTCACGTGCAACACTTGGTTTTTCGGCTATGCAAACTTTCATTTATTTTTATTTTTTGGAAAAGCAAATATAGGATATTTTACATAACGATATACTTATTAATATTACAAATATTATGAAACTTAGTATGCCTACTATTTTATCTAATTTGTAATATTTTGGATTTATATATTTTTTGTTATTTCTACTAGGGTCTATCATTAACATTATTACAGAACCTATAAATTCAAAGAAACCATAATTATTTTTATTCATAAGTATCAACTTCAAATAAAATTTTAAATTGATTTAAAATTTTAGCTTTTACTTCTTCCGGGTTTATTTTTTTACCTAATTCTACCTCCATAGACGCTACCGATTTTCCTCGAATTCCGCACGGAATAATATTATCGAAATATCCTAAATTTGTATTTACATTCAAGGCAAATCCATGCATTGTAACCCAACGACTTGTTTTAACTCCCATGGCACAAATTTTTCTGGCAAAAGGCGTTCCTACATCAATCCAAACTCCTGTTTCTCCTTTGCTTCGTTCGCCTTTTATTCCGTATTCTGCTAATACTCTGATAATTGTTTCTTCTAAAAAACGTAAATATTTATGAATATCTGTAAAAAAATTCTCTAAATCCAAAATCGGATATCCCACAATTTGTCCCGGTCCGTGATATGTGATGTCACCGCCTCGCTTTACTCTATAAAAAGTAGCATTTTTCTCCTTTAACTGCTCCTCTGTAAGCAATAAATTAGAAATATCTCCACTTTTTCCCAAAGTATACACGTGTGGATGCTCTACAAATAAAAAGTAATTCGGAACTTCTTCTCGCTTTTCAATATCTCTATTTTTTATTTTTAAATCAATCAATTTATTATGAAGCTCCAATTGATAATCCAATGTTTCTTTATAATCCTTTAACCCTAAATCTTGAAAAATTACCTTTTTATTCATACTTTTGTAGTTTATATCATTGCAATGAAACAATTAACTTATATTTTCTTATTTTTTAGTCTTACAACTTTAGGGCAAAGTTCGTGGAAAAAAATCAATACTAAAAATTTTTCTTATAGAGTTTCCTCTAAAAAAATAATCACTAAAAAACATTTTCCAAATAATTACAATCTTTATAGTATTGATTTAAAACACTTTAACAAAAACTTACATTTAAGAAATAGAGGGACAAAGCACATTATTGAATTACCTATCAACGGAAAATTAAGAAAATTTAGCATTCATAAAACAAGCTATTTAGCCCCTGATTTAGCAAAAAAATATCCAAATATCAACTCATATTCAGGGAGATGCCTGACAGATTCGACTATTACTGCTAAAATTAGTGTTGGATTAGATGGAATTCATGCTGTAATTTTCAGACCCAATAAACAAACTATTTTTATAGATCCGTACACCGTAGATCGTAGTACTTATATTGTATATAGAAAAAATAAAATTCGACGTAGAAAATTTTCTTGTACAACACTAGAAAATAAATATAGACAACGAAAATCAGTTTCTAATTATAGTAAAAATTACAATCGAAAATTACAAACCTATCGTTTAGCCATTGTTTGCACGAATAAATATGGTGAATATCATCTTAAAAATCAAGGAATTGCAGAAAACGCACCCTTAGAAACTAAAAAATCAGCAGTGATTTCGGCTATAAATACTTTAGTAACACGAATAAATAGCATTTATGAAAGAGATTTGAGTATTCGTTTAATTCTTGTAGGAAATAATGATAAAATAATTCATTTTGACACCTCTGTTGATGATAATTTGAGTTCAAATACTAATGAATTATTAGAGCAAGGACAGCAATTAATAGATAGTAAAATAGGAGTATCTAATTATGATATAGGTCACACAATAACAACAGATTATGGCGGTATAGCAATGTTGAATTCTGTTTGTTATGACGGATACAAAGGGCAAGGTGTTTCAGGACTTTCAGAGCAACCAGACAACGATGCTTTTCATGTTGATGTTGCTTGTCATGAAATTGGTCATCAATTTGGAGCAACTCACAGTTATGGAGCATCAAATGATGATAATTGTAATACTCGAGAGCCTAAAACTGCTGCCGAGCCCGGTAGTGGAAGCACAATTATGAGTTATGCTGGGATTTGTACTAAAAATGTTCAAATGAATAGTAATGATTATTTTCATGTTTTAAACCTTGAACAAATATGGAATTTTACTAGCTTGATATCATGTGGTAAAGAAATCGGAACAACAAATACGGCTCCTACTGCCAATGCTGGTCAAGATTATTTTGTTCCTAAATCAACACCTTTAATATTAAGAGGCGCAGGAACTGATTCAAATGATACAAATTTAACTTTTTGCTGGGAACAAATAGATACAGGAAAAGCAAGTACTCCGCCTTATTCTAAAGATACAGAAGGTCCAGTTTTTCGTTCATATCTTCCTACAAGTTCGCCAAATAGATATCTTCCTAAACTCGAAAATTTAATCAATAAAAATTCAGAATGGGAGGTGCTCCCTGCTGTTCCAAGAGATTTGAATTTCGCTTTGACTGTAAGAGATAATCATCCTAATGGTGGCGCTATTGCTATTGATAAAATGAAAATAACAGTTGTAGATGCTCCTCCTTTTAAAGTGCTTTCTCAAAACACTCCAGAAGAATGGAAAGTATCTACAAATCAAACTATTAAATGGGATGTTTCGAATACTTTTGACAACCCTATCAATTGTAAAAAAGTAACTATCAAACTTTCTGTTGATGGTGGAAAAAGTTTTCCAATAATTTTAGCTCAAGATGTTCCCAATACAGGATCGTATGTTATAACTGTTCCTGACAACATCACAGATACCGCAAGAATAATGGTTGAAGCTTCTGATAATGTGTTTTTTAATATCAATGAAGCTGATTTTAAAATCGTTGAAAATAAAGATTTAAAATTTTATCTAACCAGCAATCAACCTAATAAAACAGTTTGTACGAACACCAAAGAAATAAATTATACTGTTCATGCAAGTATCAAAAATAGCATTGTGCATTTTGAATTAGAAAATCTTCCTCAAGGTTTTACAGGAGAAATAACTCCGAAACAGCTGAATAAATCAGGTGATGTAACTATTAAATTAAGTTCAAATTCGACCCCAATTGTAGGAAATTATAATTTTATGATTAAAGGAAAATCTATCAATTTGAGTCGAGAAAGCACTTTAAATCTTACTGTAATTGATAATCAATTAGAAAATGTAACTATTTTATTTCCAGTAAATAACAGTCAAACGAATACATTGCCTAAATTTACTTGGGAAGCTCTTAAAAACGTAAATCAATATGAATTAATTATCGCAAAAGATGAAAATTTTTCAGATATAGTTTTAAGCAAAAAACTGAATACAAATCATTATGAATTAAGCGAAAAATTAGCCTTAAAAACAAAATATTTCTGGAAAGTTATCGCCAGTAATTCTTGCAATACCAACTCCTCTCCTATTTTTAATTTCACAACAACAGAGCATTTATATTGTAAATCTGAATATTTAGGAGAATTCTCAGAATATATCACTAATGTCAAATTTAAAGATATCAATTCAGCTTCAGGCGATGCTAAAAATAATGGTTATGAGGATTTTACGAATCAACAAACTACCTTGGCATTAAACGAAAGTCAAACCATTGAAATACAAGCTAATCCAGCAGGAAATCAGTCGAATTGCTATGTTTTTATTGATTGGAATCAAGATTATATTTTTGATAAAAATACAGAACGTTACGATTTAGGGAATTTTATTGAAAATGGAACAACTCTATTAACCAAATCAATAAAAGTTCCTGAAAATGCTACCTTAGGAAAAACAAGAATGCGTGTTGTTGTAGAGTTTTATAATGACAATTTTCCTAGTGGAAATGGTGCATGTAATGAAGATCATCATAGTGAATATGGTGAAACAGAGGATTATACCTTAATCATAAAAAAAACTACAAACAACACTGATAATCAAAATATAAAATCTAATTTTATAGAAGATGTCAAAATAGTTCCTAATCCTGTAACGGAAAACATAATTTATTTCCGCTCCAAATATTCGGTAAAAAATTTGAATGTATTTCTGTACGACATCAATGGTAGATTGGTCGAAAGGCATAAAATCAATAAAAATTCTGCCATCAAAAGTATTCAAATACAAAAACATCAATCAGGAATGTATTTATTAATACTAGAATCTGAAGGTTTATACACAACAAGGAAGATAATTTTAAAATAAATTTGCTCTTTTTACAGATAAATTTTACTTTTACGCCTTATTAAAAAACATAGATATGCACATTGCCATAGCAGGAAATATAGGAGCTGGAAAAACAACATTAACAAAATTATTAGCCAAACATTATAAGTGGTATCCTCACTTTGAATCTGTAGATCAAAATCCATATTTAGATGATTTTTATAGAGAAATGGAACGTTGGTCATTTAATTTACAGGTTTATTTTTTAAATCATAGGTTTCGCCAAGTTTTAGAACTTCAAAATTCGGGAAAAACAATCATTCAAGACCGAACAATTTATGAAGATTCTCAAATTTTTGCACCCAATCTTCATGCTATGGGATTAATGTCTAACAGAGATTTTAGCAATTATTCTTCTTTGTTTGAATTGATGGAAAATTTAGTTTCTCCACCAGATTTATTAATTTATTTACGTGCTGATATTTCTACTTTGGTACAACAAATTCATAAAAGAGGACGTGATTACGAAAACACAATTAGCATTGATTATTTAAGTCGTCTTAATGAACGTTACGAAGCTTTTATCACAACTTATCCAAAAGGAAAAAAGTTAATTATCGATGTGAATAATCTTGATTTTGTAGAAAATAAAGAAGATTTAGGGGTTATCATTGACAAAGTTGATGCCGAAATAAATGGATTGTTTTAAGGATAAACATTTCTATTACTTCTAATTGTAAATCAATGATATGATTAATGAATAAAAAAGATATTATTGAAATTGGATTTTTATACAAAAAATAATGAAGATTTAAACTATGAAATTTTTGAAGTTAAAATTAACGATAAAGAATTATCAGAAAAAATATGGCATGATAAGTGGGTAATTGTATCAAATGAAAACAAAAATAAATTTAAACAAATGACATTTAATAAAAATAATTTACCAACGGTAATATCAGAAAATATTGATATTTCAGGTAAAATATTAAACAACCATTTAGAATTTACAACATTTGAGTTATTTAAAAAATATTTTTTATTAAAAATTTGGTCAAAAACAAAAGAATTTAAAATTATAATGAATTTATTTGGAGGATGTAATAAACAATATGCCGTAATAATGTTAGACAAACCAATGATTATGAGAATATATCCAAAATGACAAAATTACAAATTTCGAATTCTTCGTTAAGTTATTCTCCTAAACTCACTTAATAAAATAGCTGTTGCTGTTGCTACATTTAGACTTTCTGTACTGGTACCAAAACGAGGAATAGTCAAACGATTAGTAGTGTATTCATCAATTTCTTTAGAAATGCCATTAGCCTCATTTCCCATAACCAAAATTCCTGATTTTGGGAGTGTTTTCTCATAAATATTTTGTCCTGACATGTCTGCTGTAAAGACATTTTTATCTAATGTTTTAAAGGTTTCTAGCAAATCTACATAATTGATATTAACTCTTGTAATTGACCCCATAGTTGATTGAATTACTTTAGAATTATAACAATCAACTGTATTTTTTGAACATAATAATTGTTTTATGCCAAACCAATCACATAATCGAATGATTGTTCCAAGATTTCCCGGATCATTGATTCCATCTAACGCAACAATTAAATCGCTATTAATCAACGGTTTTTCAGTAGGAATTTTAAAAATACCTAATACATTATTTGGATTTTTTAACAGACTTATTCTCTTCAGTTCCGAAGCTGTTACATAAGTTACTTCCTCACCTTCAACACCTTTAAAATCAGAATTTTCTAAAACAAATAAATGCTCTAATTCAAAATCCGAATCAATTAATTCATTCACTAATTTAACTCCCTCTCCAATAAACAATTGATACTTTTGCCTGTACTTTTTTTGTTGTAAACTAGTGATTAATTTAAGTTGTTTTTTTGACAAACTCATTCTTATATATTTTAAAAAACCTATTAGCTAAAATATAATTTTAACTAATTATTTGTAAATTTGAACATTCAACTTAACAAAAAAATAGTATTTTTGAAAATTGAAAATAAAAATGTAAAATTAATGAAAAAACTGTTCATATTTCTGATTACTGTATTTTTTTTATATACATGTAATACAACAAAATATGTCCCTAAGGGAGAACAGTTATTAGTTAAAAACACTATTGTTCTAGATGATTCTAAAAAAGATGTGGAACATTTAGAAGATTATTTAGTTCAACGTCCCAATTATAGATTATTAGGAATTCCTGCCTCACTATACTTTTATAATCTTGGAAACCCTAAAGGAGCAGAAAAAAAATCTAGGTGGAAAAAAGAACACCCAAAGACCTATAATACAGTTTCGAAACTATTTTCAGAAAAACAAGCAAAAAGTTTTGCACAAACCTTTATTGATGTAAATCAATGGTTTTTGAACAACGGAGAAGCTCCTATTATTATTAGCAAACAAAAAACAAAAAAGACAGAAAGAAATTTAAAAGCACATCTTCAAAATAAAGGCTATTTTGAAGCAAAAGTAAGCTCTAAAGTCAATAAAAAAACACCTAAAAAAGCCGAAATAACGTACTATTTGACAAAAGGAAAACCTATTTTTATCGATAGTATCAGTTATAAAATAAAGTCCCCTGCCCTAGATTCTTTATACAAAAGAAATTTAAAAAACACGTTTTTAAAAAAGAAACAGTATAATAATCAAGATTTTATAAACGAAGCGAAACGATTAACAACTATTTTTAGAAATAATGGAATTTACCATTTTAGTAAAAATGACATTTCGTTTAATATTGATACCATTGGTAAAAAATACCGTGCATCCGTAGAAACCTTTATTCGAAATAGAAAAATTGATAGTAGTGGAACATATATTTCAAAACCGTATAAAATACAGAAAATCAAAACTATAAACGTTTATACGGATTTTGTTTATACGAATGAAAACTATTCTCCAAAAATGCATGAAAGCTATAAAGGAATTAAATTTTGGAGTGAAAATAAATTAAAATACAAACCAAAGCATTTAACGGAATCAATTTTTATAAGACCAAACCAAATTTATAGCGATGAACGTATAAATGCAACTAGAACACACCTCCGAAGTTTAAAAAATTTCAAAACAATTAACATAAAATATAACGAACTTAATGATACCGAATTAGAAGTAAATATTTATCTCACGCCCTCAAAACCTTTTACACAAGCGATTAGTACGGCATTGTCAAGGTCAAATATTCGAATTCGTGAGCTTTCAGCAGAATTTTCATTTATCAGTAAAAATACTTTCAGAGGAACCGAAATGCTTAAAGTTTCAGGATTTGGGTCATTTTTTAAAACTGAAAAAAATAATGGTTGGGAATTTGGTGGAGATGTGTCGCTTGAAGTTCCTAGATTTATGATGCCTTTCGGAATTAACCGATTAGTAAAGAAAAAAATGTTTCCTAAAACACGATTTTTCACTGGAGCTAGTGTGCAGAAAAATATAGGTCTCGATCGCTATATTTTTAATCTCGGAGTTGAATATAAATGGAAATTTACGCATCAAAAATTCATTCAATTAGAATTATTAAACACGCAGTTTATAAAGCATTATAATGTATTTCGTTATTTTGATATTTATCGCTCTGAATATGACAAACTAAATGAAATCGCTGATATTCAAAATACTACATTGGATTCCGACTATACAAACACCGTTGATTTTATGAATTCAAGTTTGAAAAATTCAAATTTAAGAAATCAACATCCTGAAAAATATAGAAATTTACAAAATGTTGTAAACAGACATAATATTATAACATCTGATTTTTTATTACTTATTTCTTCTTATAGTTTTACTTTTAATGGTAAAGAAAACCTAAGAGATCACGATTTTTCATATTTTAAAATACGCCTTGCCAATTCTGGTTTAGGACTTGGTTTTCTTATTAAAGAAGAAAATAAAAGAGATAAAAGTACGGCTTTTCAAATACCTATTGCTCAGTATGTTAAGTTAGATGCAGAATACAAGAAATTCTTTAGTTTAAGTCCTAATTCTGTTTTAGGAATTAGACTTTATGGAGGGATTATTTTTCCGTATAATAATTCAGATATTCCTTTTTCTAAAAGTTATTTTGCAGGAGGATCAAATGATATTCGAGCTTGGAGAACGTATCAATTAGGTCCTGGAAATACAAGAGGATTAGAATATAATGTTGGAAACCTTAAATTACTTGGAAATTTAGAATATCGTTTTGATGTAATTGGTGATTTTAAAGGTGCGCTTTTTGTTGATGCTGGAAATATTTGGAATATTTTTAAAACAGGAATTGAAGACACAGAGGCTGAAATAAAACATAATAATCCTTTTAAAAGTATTGCTATGGGAACAGGTTTCGGAATCCGTTATGATTTTAAATTCCTTGTAGGAAGATTGGATTTAGGTTTTAAGGTTTTAGAACCTTATTATAATGAAAATAAATGGTTTAGAAATTTCAATTTCAAAGAATCCGTTTTAAACATCGGAATTAATTATCCTTTTTAAGTAATTTGCTGAAAATCAAATTATTTACTGATAAAATAAAAAAATAATAAATCAACTAAATTTAATATCAATAATTTTAATTAATTTAGCCGAAAATTAAATAACAAATCAAATATTATGAGTCATTCTATAAAACCAGGGGTTGCCACAGGCAAAGAAGTGCAAAAGATTTTTCAATATGCAAAAGAAAAAGGCTTTGCGTTGCCAGCTGTAAATGTAGTTGGTTCGAGTTCTGTAAATGCTGTTTTAGAGACAGCAAAAGAAGTGAATTCACCTGTTATTATTCAATTTTCTAACGGAGGAGCGCAATTTAATGCAGGTAAAGGGTTGTCAAATGAAAATGAAAAAGCTGCTATTTTAGGAGCTATTGCAGGAGCAAAACATATTCATTTATTAGCAGAAGCTTACGGTGTGCCAGTAATTTTACACACTGATCACGCTGCAAAAAAATTATTACCATGGATTGATGGTCTTTTAGATGCTAGTGAAAAACATTTTAAAGAAACAGGAAAACCTTTGTATAGTTCACATATGATTGATTTAAGTGAAGAGCCTATAAAGGAAAATATCGAAATCTGTAAAAAATACCTTGAACGAATGAGTAAAATGGGTATGACTTTAGAAATAGAATTAGGAATTACAGGAGGAGAAGAAGATGGGGTTGATAACTCAAATGTTGATGAATCAAAACTTTACACACAGCCAGAAGAAGTTGCTTTTGCGTATGAGGAACTTATGAAAGTAAGCGATCAATTTACGATTGCTGCAGCGTTTGGTAATGTTCATGGGGTTTATAAACCAGGAAACGTAAAATTAACGCCTAAAATTTTAAAGAATTCTCAAGAATATATTTCAAAAAAATATAAGGTTCCTCATAATACGATTGATTTTGTTTTTCATGGTGGTTCAGGATCTACTGTTGAAGAAATTCGTGAAGCTATAACATATGGTGTAGTAAAAATGAATTTAGATACAGATCTTCAATTTGCTTTTAATGAAGGTGTTAGAGATTATTATAAAGAATTTATGCCTTATATGGAAACACAAATCGGAAATCCAGAAGGTGCCGAACTCCCTAATAAAAAATATTACGATCCTAGAAAATGGTTACGTAAAGGAGAAGAAACATTTAGAGCAAGATTGAAAAAATCTTTTGAAGATTTGAATAATATAAATACATTATAAAAAATAGTTTTAAGAGTTTTGAAAGTTTAAAGATATCTTAAACTTTCAAAACTTTTTAACTTTTAACTAGATAAATATGGCTTGGTTCAGAAGAAAAGATAAAGGTATTCAGACACCTACAGAAGATAAAAAAGATATTCCAAAAGGACTTTGGTACAAATCCCCTAGTGGTAAAATAATTGATACTGAAGAACTTAAAGAAAACATGTATGTAAGTCCAGAAGATGGATATCATGTTAGAATTGGAAGTAAAGAATATTTTGAAATTTTCTTTGATAATAACGAATTCAAAGAATTAAATGAAAAAATTAAATCAAAAGATCCTTTAAAATTTGTTGATACTAAAAAGTATCCTGATCGTTTAAAACAGGCACAGGCAAAAACAGATTTAAAAGATGCTGTACGTACTGCAGTAGGAAAATCAAACGGAAAAGATTTAGTAATCGCCTGTATGGATTTTGCCTTTATTGGAGGATCAATGGGAAGCGTTGTCGGTGAAAAAATAGCTAGAGCTATTGATTATTGTATCAGTAAAAAGCTACCTTTTTTGATGATTTCTAAATCAGGAGGTGCACGTATGATGGAAGCATCACTTTCGTTAATGCAGATGGCAAAAACATCCGTAAAATTAGCACAATTAGCAGAAGCAAAATTGCCATATATTTCGCTATGTACTGACCCTACAACAGGTGGTGTAACAGCCTCTTTTGCAATGCTTGGAGATATTAATATTGCAGAGCCTAATGCATTGATTGCCTTTGCTGGTCCTCGTGTTGTTAAAGATACTACCGGACAAGATCTTCCTGAAGGATTTCAACGTTCTGAATTCTTATTAGAACACGGTTTTTTAGATGCGATTTATGAACGTAAAGATTTAAAAAAGCAAGTTAATTTATATATTGATTTAGTGATGAATCAAGCAGTTAGAAATTAAATAAAAAATTAATAAAATGAAAGTAAATAAATATATCGATCACACATTATTAAAAGCAACAGCTACACCAAATGACATTATAGAATTATGTGAAGAGGCAAAAAAACATGAATTTTATGCTGTTTGCGTTAATGGAGCTTATGTAACTTTAGCAAAAGAAAATTTAAAAAATTCTGATGTAAAATTAGCATCTGTTATTGGATTTCCTTTAGGAATGATGAGCATAGAATCAAAAGTTGAAGAAGCCGTTAGTTGTATTAAAAATGGTGCTGACGAAATTGATATGGTTATCAATGTAGGGCAATTAAAAGCAGGTAATTTTGAATATATCAAAGAGGAAATCTCAGCGATAAAGAAAGCTATTGGAGATAAAATCTTAAAAGTAATCATCGAAACTTGTTATTTAACAGATGAAGAGAAAACAAAAGTTTGTGAAATTGCATTATTATCAAATGCTGATTTTGTAAAGACATCAACAGGATTTGGTACAGGTGGAGCAACTTTTGAAGATGTAAAATTAATGTACGATATCGTAAAAGATAAAGCGCAAGTAAAGGCTTCTGGAGGTGTTCGAGATTTAGAAACAGCTTTAAAATACATTGAGCTTGGAGCTACTCGTTTAGGAACTTCTTCTGGTATAAAAATTGTAACAGGAAAAGGAAATAGCGAAGCATATTAATTTAAATAAATTTTGTAACTTTGCAATCTCAAATTACATTTTAATGAAACAATTTTTATTAGTTAGCTTTAGTTTACTTACTTTAAGTTGTACTACAAATAAGCATACTATAAATAAACTTAATCCTACTAAATATGCAAATTCAATTAAATCTGAAGATTTAAAAGAATTGTTATATACTTTTGCTGGAGATGGGTTTGAAGGTAGATTAACAGGGGAATCTGGACAAAAAAAAGCAGTAGATTTTATTAAAAATTTCTACATCCAAAATAATGTCAAAGGAGGATATAGCAACGGAACGTATTTTCAACCTGTTCCTGCTAAATTTTTAAATAATAGCTCTTATCATAAAGAATTAAAATTAAAAGATTCTGAAAATGTTTTAGCTTATATTAAAGGTAGCGTTTATCCAAATGAAACTCTTGTTATTTCTGCACATCTTGATCATTTAGGTACTCAAAAAGGAACTGTTTTTAATGGTGCAGATGATGATGGATCAGGTACTGTTGCGGTCTTAGAAATAGCTCAGGCTTTTCAAAAAGCTGTCGATGAAGGGTACAGACCTAAACGCTCTATTCTATTTTTACATGTAACAGGCGAAGAAAAAGGATTATTAGGATCTAAATATTATACAAAAAATCCAGTACATCCATTAAAAAATACGATTGCCAATTTAAATATTGATATGGTTGGACGTATTGACGATATCCATATAAATGCCCCTAATTATTTGTATTTGATTGGTTCTGATAAACTTAGTAAAGAATTACATAAATTATCAGAAAAAACAAACAAAAAATATACAAATATTGATTTAGATTATAGATATAATGATGAAAATGATCCTAATCGTTTTTATTATAGATCAGATCATTATAATTTTGCAAAAAACAATATTCCTGTGATATTCTACTTTAATGGGACACATGCAGATTATCATAGAGCATCAGATACTCCAGATAAAATCGAATATAATTTGTTAGAGAAAAGAACTAAGTTAATTTTTTATACAGCTTGGGAATTAGTTAATCGTAATCAAAGAATACAACTTGACACTAAGTAAAATATTTTTAAATAAAAAATATAGATTATATACTTTAGCATATATCATCAGTGTAATCCTATCTTACATAGGACAACTCTTGTATAATGTTTATTTAGGAACTGTAGGAATTTTTTTCTCCACACTAATATTATTAATTATTTATCTTAAGTTTCAACCAGAAGTAAAAAAATGGATACTACTTGCTCTTATTCTCTTTTTATTTGGTGATACTTGTAGTTTTTTAAGTGAATTTTATAACAATGAATGGGTTTTATGGTTAGCAATGACACTTACCACTATGTGGAATTTATTATTTTTGAAGTATGTTTATGATAGATGTAAAGTAAAATATAATTCTTTAAGTATTACAGTTTTAGTACTGCTTATTGTTACTGCTGGACTTATTTTTAATTTAATTACTTCGGCAGATTTTGGTAATTATTATGTTTTAAGTCTTTTAAATACAGTTATTATTGTTATTGCATGTTTCTTGACTTTCTCATCATTTATTAAAACAAATAATTCTAAAACATTTATATTATTTATTTTATATATTGGTTTAATGATTGCCAATGCATTGTTTGGAATCTATAAATTTCAAGCACAAATTTATTTAATAAAACTAGTACACTATATTTTATATGATGCTATTCAGTTTACATTTATTATTTTATTAGCTAAAGAAAAATTAGTGGAGAATTTTAAATAATAATTCTTTCAGTATCTCATCTTGTTTTTGATTAGCACCAAGCCCTTTTCCTTTTAGATCTGCTTCTCTTAAATAGGCTATTATTTGTGAAACTTTGCGCATAGGATAATTACGAGAAGCTACAATGTAATCATCTAAAAAATAAGGACTTACTCCTAGTGTTTTTGCAACAGTTCCTTTTGATCTATCTCTCAAACCATGATATTGAAGCAGTTTTGTAAAAAATGAATTCAATAATGAAATTGTCATAATCATTGGATTATCTTTAATATTTTGAGCAAAATAATTAATGATTTTATTTACTTTCACAACATCTTTATTTCCTACAGCTTTTTGTAACTCAAAATTGTTAAAATCTTTTGAAATACCAATATTTTCTTCAATAAGTTGAGGAGTAATTATTGTTTTTTCTGGTAGAATTGACATTAATTTATTCAATTCGTTATTTATTTTTGATAAATCTGTTCCTAAAAACTCAACTAACATTTGTGTTGATTTAGGTTCAATTCCATATTTATGATCTTTCAAAAATCTAGAAATCCATTCAGGAACTTGATTTTCATATAATTTTTTACTTTCAAAAATAACACCATTTTTAGCAATGTTTTTTGTTACTTTTTTACGTTTATCTAGTTTTTTATATTTATAATTTAACACTAAAACCGTTGTAAGTTGTGGATTTTCCATATACGATTCTAGTTTATCAATCTGCCTAGATAAATCTTGAGCTTCTTTGATAATTAAAACTTGTCGTTCTGACATCATAGGAAAACGCTTAGCTGTAGACACAATTGTTTCGGCATTAACATCTCGCCCATACATAATTGTTTGATTGAAGCCTCTCTCCTCCTCTGTTAAAACATTATTTTCAATATAATCAGATATTTTATCAATAAAATAGGGCTCTTCCCCCATTAACAAATAAATTGGTTTAATATTTCCATTTTTTATATCCGAGATTATTTGATTTACCTTAGTCATTTTTTGCTAAATTTATGTATTTTTGAATTATGTTAAGTTTAAATCTTCCTACATATCAATTCAAAATCAAAAATACAGAAAATAAAACATTTATTTTTGATAAGTTCAGAAAAAAATATGTTATCCTCACTCCTGAAGAATGGGTTCGACAACATTTTTTACAGTATCTTTTATCTGAAAAAAATTATCCTATTTCATTAATAGCTGTAGAAAAACAACTAATTATTAATGATTTAAAGAAACGATTTGATATTTTAATTTTTGACACAACAGGATTACCATACATTATTATAGAATGCAAAGCACCTAGTGTTAAAATTACACAAGACACTTTTGACCAAATTGCAAGATATAACCTAAAATTAAAAGCACAATTTTTAGTTGTTACGAATGGTTTACAACATTATTATTGTAGATTAGACCATGATAATCAGCAATATATATTTTTAGAAGATTTCCCTAGTTACTATTAATTTCCATTTTTTAAATAATAAATATCCGAATAAAGTAAACTTTATTATCTTCACATTTTTCAATATGATCATAAGTTGATATAGGCAATAATTCCCATATTGATTTATAACCTTTTACAACATATGTCATATTTGAGGTGGTAAAAATTAAAAATGAAGAAAAAACGGATTCTTTATAACTGATACTCAAATCGTTTATACTAGGCACATTCACAAAACACATAAATTATTGTAATTCAATAAAATAGTTTGTATATTTACCATAAATAAACCCCGAAAATTGGCGAAATAGCCAAAA
>PDWI01006245.1_pt1 | contig 15060 bp, 5 predicted proteins | sample 1430891 | NCBI WGS metagenome assembly PDWI01 (sample SAMN01162508, study PRJNA174530) | Oral metagenome, whole genome shotgun sequencing project. | biome: Marine environment; feature: Marine mammal; material: Swab sample of the gingival sulcus; isolation source: swab sample of gingival sulcus... | reverse complement strand
TAAGGAAAAACATCAACAATGGGACTTTCGATTATAGAGACTATCTTCCACGGGGCAATAATAGGACTGAGCATTTCTTCTAATCTTATACAGGCTTGTTTCAAATCATCAGCCATTATCAGTATAAAACTATTAATCACCTTTTCTTTTCCGCTTTTTTCGTCAACATCGCTTACGGCAACCTTACATTTATACCACCATGCGCCCTCGTCAAAAGCGTGCAGTTCCGTTATATTCGACTTTTTTATTCCCATAACGAAAAAATCATTACTTATAATGCCTTCCAACTGCTCAAAAAGACGAGACTCTGCTTCCGTAAAAGAAACTGCATCTAAAAGATAAACTTCCGAAACTTTTTTATCCTTACCATTTTCATCTATCTTTTGATAACTTACTTTACATTCAAACCAACTGTTCATTAAATTTTTTGTTTTATTTTAAACCGCTAACGGTATAGTTTATTACTATTTTGTTCCGCAAAATTAAGATTAATGAGCAATATTAAAAAAACAATATAAAAATTTATATCTTGCGTTGTTAAAACAATGATAATTTTAATTCATAACTTTTAATTATAATTAATTATGCCTAAAATTAAAAAATTCGGAACATTTGCCGGAGTTTTCACTCCTTCCATTTTAACGATTCTCGGCGTTATCATGTACCTTCGTCTCGGTTGGGTAGTGGGAACGGTAGGAATATGGGTAAGTTTTGCGATAATAGCAATAGCACATATTATATCGGTATCTACGGGACTAAGCATTTCGTCCATAGCAACCGACAAGAAAATAAAAACAGGAGGTATTTACTATATTCTGTCCCGAAGTCTGGGTTTGCCTATGGGTGGAGCTATCGGCATTTCACTATTTTTCGGTACGGCACTAAGTGTGGCACTTTACATTGTTGGATTTGTGGAGAGTTTTCTCAGTATAGAATGGATTAGTGAAACTCTGGATATGACGGGGACAGTGAACGATATACGTCTTGTGGGAACAATCGTAATTGTATCTTTAGTTGTGTTGGCATTCATAAGCACTTCACTCGCCATAAAAACACAATTTTTCATTCTGGCAGCCATTGCATTATCTATTATATCCGTAGTTCTCGGTATTGTGTTTGGAACAGATTCCGTTCCCGAAACTCCTATTTTTTCCATGAGTTCGGGAGACGTAAATTTGGAAACTGTTTTCGGTATATTTTTCCCTGCCGTAACAGGTTTCACCGCAGGCGTGGCAATGTCGGGCGACCTGAAAGACCCGAAGAAAAATATTCCTGCCGGAACATTAAGTTCCATCGGAATAGGTATGATAGTATATTTTTCCTTAGCTCTTCTTTTCGGATTTTTTGTTGATAGAGAATTATTGCTCAACGACTATAATTTCCTCACACAAATTGCATTATGGAGTCCTTTGGTTGTTGCGGGAGTTTGGGGAGCAACACTCTCATCTGCTTTAGGCGGAATTTTGGGTGCGCCCCGCATAATGCAAGCAATGTCCATAGACAAAATTACTCCCAAAATTTTAGGTGCAGGACACGGAGAAAATAATGAACCTCGTAATGCACTTATTCTCACCTTTCTAATTGCAGAAGGCGGTATATTAATCGGCAAATTAGATACTATTGCAAGTGTTGTTTCCATGTTTTATCTCGCCTCTTACGGATTTATAAATTTGGCTTATTGGCTCGAAAGCTGGGCAAGTTCCGACTTCCGCCCAAGTTTTAAAATTCCACGCTGGACAGGAATGATAGGTTTTATTTCCTGTTTCATGGTCATGTTTCAACTCGATATGGTAGCCATGATATTAGCCTTAATAATAGTACTTTTAATCTATTTTATTCTGAAACGCCGACAATTAAAACTCGACTACGGCGATGTTTGGCAGAGCGTATGGGTTTCAGTTGTGCGTAATGTGCTTCAGAAAATAGATACGCAGAAAATGGAAGAGCGCAACTGGCAACCAAACATTATTCTGTTCAGCGGGAGCAAACAAAAAAGACCTTATCTTATTGATTTCGGAAAGTTTTTGGTTGGGAAATACGGCATATTATCCAATTTTGAATTGCACGAAGAAAAAGAATATAAAATTCTTTTCCCTAAATACAAACAATCCAAATCACAACAAGACAGAGACCATAAAGGGATTTTTACAAGACAACATACCTGCCGAGATGTTTATCAGGGAATAGAAAATATTGCAACAAATTACGGCTTTTCGGGAGTAGAGCCGAATACCGTTCTTATGGGTTGGGCAAGACATAGTAATTCGCCCAAAAAATTTGTACGAATGCTTGATATTCTTCTTGCCTTAGACCTGAATATTGTACTTCTCGACTACGACAAAAAGACCGGTTTCGGAAACTATAAACTTATAGATATATGGTGGAGAGGCGGCAGCAATAACGGAAACTTCGCACTCACTCTGGCTAAATTCATACAAGAATCGGGAAGTTGGCAAGATTCAAAAATACGACTTTTAATTGTAAGTTCGGGCGAAGAGAACGGCGAAGCAATGAAAGAAAATGCAAGCCAAATTTTTGAAAATCTGAGAATAGATGTAGAAATAAAAATCATTAACAACAGCATAGAAAAAAAACCTTTCTACGATATTATCAGAATAGAATCAGTAGAAACAGACCTTACATTTCTCGGTTTTCCGCAAACACTGCAAGAAGGACAAGAAGAGGAATTTGTGGAACGTACAAATGCAACCATGCACCAAATAGGAACAGTTGCATTAGTAAAAGCTTCGTCGCAGTTTAAGAATATAAATTTCGGAGCCGACATAAGACTTACCGAAATAAAAAAAGAGGAAGAAAGGGACAAACAGAAAACGGCAAAAATAAAACCTCAAGAAGTTAATTATCCCGCAAAACAGATTATTGCATTGCCGCTAATACAGTTGCATAAAGATATAAATACCATTTATTCTAATTTCGTGCAGAATTTCCTGACGGAACAGATAAAAAAGTTATCGGTTCTTTGTGCTGAATTAGAACAACTTACACAAGCAAGTTTTAACAATATACTTCTCGCCTCCGAAACATATAAAGAGATGAATGTCAGTACTGTATCGAGGATACAAAAAAACTTCATAATACGTGCGCAGAAAATATTAAGCAATTACAAAAAAAATATAGACGAGGAGCAAAAAAACTTGAACGATGTAATAAATATTTTTGTTGAAGAATTTAACTCTCTCATAAAAAAACAACCGCAAACAGTTATCGAAAGCTATACTCTGAAAGACTTAGAGGCAAAAGAAAAAGATACACGCCGAATAAAATATTTTAAATTATACAGACGAACACTGATTGGAATAAGAGGCGAGACTGTGGAATACAAAAATAATTTCAGGAAGTTGGTACAACAAAGTTTGTTAAACGAATCGTTCTTCTCTATTATTGAAATAATGGAAAAATGGGGACATCAAAATTTCAGGACATTTTTTGAGTTGAGGAACACCGTAAAACAGACGAGAAACAGCCTGTTACAGATAGAAAACAAAACCCTGCGAAGTGTCATAGACAGTAATTTTGTACTGAATAATAAAGAAAAGGTTATTGAATTAATCAATGAAATAAAAGAGGAACTGAACGAAACCACTAAATTATTGGAATTACAATGGACTTCAAACACCGCCTCTTATGTACAAGGCTTGGTAGAAACAATGAATGCTCTCAATACCAATCATTTAATACGAAAAAACAAAAGTAGAAAAATGAGGAAAGAAGTTCGAGAGATGAAACAAAAACTCATTTTAATTCCTCAATTATGGCTGAGAAACAGAAAACTCGCCATCGATGTAAGTGTTATGGATATAATGTTGTTGGCTTTGGAAGATAAAGTACGAAAATTATTTTATGAACAAATAGAGCAAATAGATAAATACTTCAACGAAAAAGGACTTAACGAATACAAAGAGGCAAATAAATATTTCAACCGTTGTATTGAGTTGGCAAGCACAAAAGAATTAAAGATATTATCTTCTCCCGAAATTCCCGAAATAATAGAACAAGAGAAACATTTTGAGTTCTTTAAAAAACTCTTTGATATAGTCCTGAAAGTGGTACGACAAGAAACAAGTAAATTTCCTACTTCCATAAATGTATTATCCACCGAAGGAATTAATTATTTCACCGAAGTTCAGTACGATAAAGATATTCCTATTTTGTCTGTTTCTGCCTCTATGTTAGTTGATTACATATTGCAGGAAGAATTACTGTATCCTTTCCAACAAATGCTGGGAAAACTCCCTGAAAAACTATACGAACAACAGCAGAAAGTAAGAGGTATTATGCGAATAATATCACTGTCCTTAGATAAAGGAATAGTTAATAACTCTTTATCTATTAGTAATATAGAAGAAAAAAACAAGGAATTGGCTGCCACTGTAACAGAAATAGAAGAGTTGAAAAATCAACTTACATTAAATCTGAAAAAAAGGATAAACGACACTTCCGACAAACTTACAATTCTTTCTTTCTCGAAAATAGGAGCTAATTTCAAACAATACGTTCAGCAGGTTGACAGCAGAAATAAATTTGGACGCATACAAAAGAGGTCTAAAAAAATAATGGAATTTATAAACGATAAAGCGGGAGATTTGCTTTACAGACGAAACAATGCCATTATCGAAACGCAAGACACCGAATCGATTAAAGTAACTAACGGAAATGAGATACTCGGAATAGTAGAACAACTCTCCATTGATTATAATTTACGAGATAAACTCCCTTTCTATTATCAGCAATTATTCCTGAAAGAAAATACATTTTATCCCGAATTTTGGTACGGACGAAAACAGGAAACGGAGGAAGTACAGAAAGCGTTAAAACGTTATGAACAAGGTTATCACGGAGCATTACTGATACTTGGCGAACAAGCTGCCGGAAAAACCTCTTTTGTGAAAAAAATATGTACCGACTTTATGCCCGACAGAAATGTTTTCGCTGCCAAACCGCCACAAGCGGGAAGTTGTGATATTAATATTTTCAGGAATACTATGGAGAAACTCTTTGATGATAAGTATGAAAATATATTCAAGAATGCCGATTTAGGAAGTATTATCATTTTTGATGATATGGAAATGTGGTGGGAAAGAACAGAAAACGGATTTGAGGTTATAAACGAAATTATAAGGTTGACAAACAAATATTCTCATAAATTCCTGTTTATAATTACTTTAGGAACGTTCAGTTTCAAAATAATTTCAAAGATAAAGCCTCTGAACGGCTGTTTTATCAGCACCATAATACTTAAAAAGTTTGATACGGGAGAAATAAAAGAAATCGTAATGTTGCGCCATAATTCCACCGGAGTAAAATTTGCGATTCCTAAAGACAGACACAAAAAACTTATAATGCAGGACAAAATGCGTTCATTAGATTATGCTTCCACTTTCAACAACCTAACCAAAATATCGAAAGGAAATGTGGGAGTTGCCCTAAATGCGTGGATTGCTTCCATAAAGAGATTCGACAAAAATTTGTTGGAGATAGAAATTCCCTCAAAGATAGATATTTCCGCCTTAGAGGAATTAGAAACTAAGACTTACATATATCTTTATCAGTTAATTATACATAAGCAACTATCGGCGGAACGCTTTGCAAATATAAACATGGAAGAAGTGGAAAATGCCAAACGTCGCCTAAACTTCTTACGTAATATGGGATTGATAATCGAAGTTGAAGCAAATGTGTATGCAATAAACAAAAATATGTATATTGTTATCAAAGAAATACTTACCGAAAAATCAATATTGTAAGATATTTTATATAACTTTGTCAGAAGCTATAATTAACAAAGAGGCTGTCCTTTTGGGACAGCCTCACGGCACAATGTATTTCATTCATAATCTAACGAATTGTTGAATGCCAAACATAAAAATAATAGCCACAGACCTTGATGGCACATTATTAAACGACAATTTAAAAGTAAGCACAAGAGATATAAAAACAATGGAGTGCTTAAAAAAGTACGGAATAATAAGAATAGCAGCCACAGGGCGTTCTCTTAATCTTTCCCTAAAAGTATTGCAGCAGAACTTCCCCATAGATTATCTTATATTTTCAACAGGAGCAGGAATTATGGAATGGCAAACAAAGCAGATAATATACAAAAGCGAAATAGAAGAAGTGGAAGTGGAAGAAAGTTGTAATATTCTGTTAGATAACAATATAACTTTCACACTTCACCCCAAAATACCCGATACTCATAAATATTTATATCATAAAGGAACTCATGCCACAGATGAATTAGAACTACTGAATAAAAAAAACACCGAAAAAGTATTTCCCGCCGACAGGCTCAATATAAAAATGAAAGCCACTTCACTAAGAGCAATCGTACCCAACGAACAGCAATTTTACGAACAACTAAAAAAATTGTTTCCCGAAAACTTACAAATAATGCGACTAAGCTCTCCGATAAACAAAAAATATATGTGGATAGAATTTTTTAAAGAAAAAATATCAAAAGGATATGCGCTGAGTAAAATAGCGGAAAAACATAATATATCTAATAATCAAATACTTACAATAGGAAATGATTATAATGATACCGAAATGCTTAATTATGCAAAATACAGCAGAGTAACAGGAAATGCACCCAAAGAATTGAAAATAAAATATAACGGAAATGAGAAAATAAAAACCAATAATCAAGCTGCATTCTCATTTATAGTAGAACATTTTATCAAACAGGAAAAAAAAATCCGACAACATATTTAGTGTATAAATCAGAGAGAAAAGTCAAAAATAATTCGATACAATAAACTACTGTAAAATAAAATTCCCATATTGTAAGCCAACTTTCAACTTAGAAAAAACAAAAAATATAACACCTAAAAAATAAATAAATGAATAAACTAATAAAAATTTCGCTAATTATTATTCTGCTATTGGCAGCAATAATTCCTGAAAGCTGTAAAAACAAAAACACTGCACCAAATCCGATTCAGATAGCACAATTCAGCAAATACATTGCGGCATATACTTCCGGATTAATATCAAAAAATGCCTCAATAAAAGTACAACTGTTAAATTCCGTTGTAAAAGGAATTAAAGACAAAAAAAAGTTGTCCGAAGATATTTTTGAATTCGAGCCTTCAATAAAAGGAACAGTGGAATGGGCAGACAACAACACAATAGAATTTATACCCCAAAAAGCACTTCCGCAAGGAAAAGAATTTAAAGTATCTTTCAAGCTCGAAGAACTTATAGAGATTAAAAACAAAGACCTTAAAGAATTTAATTTCGGTTTCAGAACAATAGAACAATCCCTGCAACTACAAATAAACGAACAAAAAACCATTGACAAACAAAAACTCAAATGGCAAAGAATTATAGGAACGATAAAAACGGCAGACGAAGAAGAAGTAGGAAAGCTGAAAAAAGTTTTTAAGGTAAAACAAGGAGGGAAAAAACTAAACATAAAAATAAAAGAAATTTCAGACAACGAATTCAATTTCGTTATTGACAGCGTAGAACGATCCGAATCTGCTTCAGAAGTACAAATAGAATGGAACGGAGAAGCTATTGAGGCAAACATTGAAGGAGAGAAAAAGATAGAAATTCCCTCAATTTCCGAATTCAAATTCATGTCCGCACGAATAGTTCAACAGCCCGAACAATATCTCCAACTGCAATTCTCCGACCCGCTGAAAGCAAATCAAAACCTCAGCGGAATGGTGAGAATAGGAAACCTCTCCAATATGAACTACATAATAGAAGGAAACCTCCTGAAAATATATCCCGAAACAAGATTATCAGGAGTTTATAATCTTAAAATATTCGGAGGAATAAAAAATATTTTGGATTACAAAATAATAAACCCTTTGGAAGAAAAAATATCATTTGAAGAAATGAAACCGGCAATAAAAGTCGTAAACAAAGGCGTTATCCTTCCAAACTCAAAGAAAGGTCTTGTATTTCCTTTTGAAGCAGTAAACCTAAAAGCCGTTGATGTACAAATTGTTAAGATTTACGAAAATAACATCGAACAATTTTTGCAAGTTAATGATCTTAGCGGAAATTATCAATTAAAAAGAGTGGGAAAACCCATTGTGCAAAAAACAATAGACCTCACAAAATCAAAAGTAGTAGATTTTAATCGTTGGAACAGATTTTATTTAGAATTAGATAAACTCATAGAAACAGAACCCGGAGCAATATACAACATAACATTAGGTTTCCGACAAAAACATTCATTGTTCAACTGCGAAAATTCAACAGAAGCAGACAACACCTCAACCTTAGAAGAACAATGGAACGAAAGCGAAGAAGAAGCCTCATATTGGGATAGTTTTAACGAATATAATTACAGCTATTACGATTGGGAGCAAAGAAACAATCCTTGCAACAAAGCCTATTACGGAAAAAGACGGAATGTAACACAAAACATATTCGCCTCCAATTTCGGAATCATTGCAAAAAAAGGAGAAGACAAAAAACTAATGGTTTTTGTTACCGACTTACTGACCACACAAGCCGAAGGAGACGTTAAGGTAGAAGTTTACGACTATCAAAATCAACTCATAAGCAGTTCTGTTACTGACGGTAGCGGTATAGCAACTTTTGAGAATATGGAAGACGAACATTTGATAGTAGTAAAAAAAGATGCCCAACGAGGCTATCTGAAAATAAAAGACGGATTAAGTCTTTCTCTCAGTCGTTTCGATATAGGCGGAAACAAAATATCAAAAGGATTAAAAGGATTTATTTACGGCGAAAGAGGTGTTTGGAGACCCGGCGACACCATATATTTAACTTTCATATTGGAAGAAACAGCGGAAACATTACCTCACGATCTGCCTATTGTTATGGAATTGAGAAATCCGATGGGACAACTGAAAAAGAGAGAAGTACAAAGCTATAATCCGACAGGCTTTTACTCCTACAAAATAAAAACGGCGGAAGAAGATATTACAGGAAATTGGAGAGCGAACATACATATCGGCGGAGCTAAATTTCACAAGACCTTAAAAGTAGAAACAGTAAAACCCAACAGACTTAAAATAAAAGTAGATTTTGGTTCAAACATTCTTATTGCGGGAGATAAAATAAAAGGAAAAATGAATGTAAAATGGTTGCATGGAGCTGTTGCCAAAAACCTGAAAACAAAAGTAGAAGCAACCTTCGTACAGACCAATACAACATTCAAAAAATACAGCGATTTTGAATTCGACGACCCCACAAAAAACTTCTATTCAGAAAATATAACTATTTTCAATGATGCAGTAGATGAAAACGGAAATGCTTATTTCAGTGCCGAAACAAATAAAATTAGAAGTGCGCCCGGAATGTTAAAAGCCTCTTTCACCACCAAAGTATTTGAAAAAGGAGGCGATTTCAGCATCGACCAATATTCAATACCTTTTGCTCCTTACAAATCATTTGTAGGAATAAAACTACCGAAAGGAGACAAAGCAAGAGGAATGTTGCTTACGGACACAACACACAGAGTAGAAATTATAACTTTGTCACCGGAAGGGAAAAAAATAAATGAGAACCATAAAATAGAATTAGAATTTTACAAAATAAAGTGGAAATGGTGGTGGGACAAATCCACAAACGACCTAATAAGCTATGCCACACGACAAAGTATGCGTTCCATCAAAAAAACAAAAATAAGCACAATAGGCGGAAAAGCAAGTTGGAACATCAGAATAAATTATCCCGAATGGGGACGTTATCTTGTAAGAGCAACCGACTTAGAAACAGGACATTCCACCGCAAAAGTTGTTTATATCGATTGGCCCGGCTGGGCAGGACGCGCTCAAAAAACTCATGGCGAAGGAGCTGCCATGCTCGCCGTTTCAACCGATAAAGAAAAATATAATACAGGCGAAGAAGTTACGGTAACAATTCCATCGGGAGCAGAAGGCAGAGCATTGGTAAGCATAGAAACAGGCTCAAAAATCCTTGAAACACACTGGGTTGAAACAGAAAAAGGAGAAACGCTGTTTAAATTTAAGACAACAAAAGAAATGTCGCCGAACGTATATGTAAATGTAACTTTACTGCAAGCTCATGCACAGACAGCCAACGACTTACCGATACGAATGTATGGCATCGTTCCAATTAAAGTAGAAGAACAGACAACGCACTTAATGCCCGAAATAGAAATGCCCGAAGTATTAAAATCGGAAGAAGAATTTACGCTGACAGTATCGGAGAAAAACAACAGAGAAATGACCTACACCTTAGCCGTAGTAGATGAAGGACTGCTTGATTTAACACGTTTCAAAACTCCCGACCCTTGGAACTATTTTTATGCAAAAGAAGCACTCGGCGTAAAAACATGGGATTTATACGACAGAGTAATAGGTGCTTACGGCGGACAATTAGAACGACTGCTCAGCATAGGAGGTGGATACGGTGGTGCGGAAAATGCAAAAAATCAAAAAGCACAAAGATTTAAACCCGTAGTCAAATTCCTGGGACCTTTCAATCTTAAAAAAGGAAAAAATAAACATAAAATAAAAATGCCGAGATACATAGGTTCGGTACGAACAATGATTATAGCAGGAAATAAAGGAGCTTACGGTTCGGTTTCAAAAACAACTCCCGTTAAAAAACCTCTAATGTTGCTTGCCACCTTGCCGCGCGTATTAGGACCGGGCGAAAAAGTTAAACTCCCCGTTACACTTTTTGCTATGGACAAAAAAATAAAAGATGTAACAGTGAAAGTAAAAACCAATCCTTTACTAAAAATAGAAGGAAGCTCCGTAAGGAAAGTACATTTTACAAAAGAAGAAGAAAAAGATATTTCATTTAACCTTGATGTTGCTTCAAAACTCGGAATAGCGGAAGTTGAAGTTATCGCAATTTCGGGCGGAGAAAAATCAATCTGCAAAATAGAGTTAGATGTACGTAATCCAAACAGCAATCTTACAAAAGTAATATCAGCAGTAGTTCAAGGAGGCGACTCATGGCAACAGCAATATGTGCCTTTGGGAATAAGAGGAACAAATAAAGCCGTGATAGAAATATCGACAATTCCCGCTCTCAATCTGGAAAAAAGACTTGACTACCTTATAAGTTATCCGCACGGCTGTATTGAACAAATCACTTCGGGAGCTTTCCCGCAACTATATCTTTCCGACCTTATAAAACTGGATAAAGGGAAAAAAGAACGTATAGAAGAGAATGTAAAAACGGCAATAAACAAAATAGGTCTTTTCCAAGTTGCAAACGGCGGAATGGGATATTGGCAAAACAGTAGAGACGTTTCTTTGTGGGCTACAAATTATACCGGACACTTCCTGCTGGAAGCAAGGAAAAAAGGCTATTCCGTCAGTGATAATATGATGAAGAAATGGCGTAAATATCAGCGACAAAAAGCAAGGAATTGGACTAATGACGGCGAAAATTCTCAACTGATACAAGCATATCGTTTATTTACTCTCGCCTTAGCAAAAAAATCAGAAATAGGTGCGATGAATCGCTTAAAACAAATAAGCAATCTGTCGGAAAAAGCCAAATGGCGACTTGCCGCCGCTTATTTTATCGCAGGAAAGAAAAGAGTAGCCGAAAAAATGCTTGAAAAAATAAATCACGAATTTTACGACTACACCGAAAACTCCGTAACATTCGGCTCCGGACTTCGAGATAAAGCAATGATACTCGAAACTATGAGCATGATGAAAGACAAAACAAAAGCATATTTGCTACTCAAAGAAGTTGCTTCGGAATTAGGCTCGGAACGTTGGTACAGCACACAAACAACAGCCTACTCTCTTATTGCAATATCTCGATACGTAAATAAGAACAAACTATCGAACAAAATAAATTGCAGTTATAATGTAGGAAATGGAGACAAAAAAATCAGCTCAAATAAAATTGTAGAACAAATAACAATTCCTGTCAGCGGACTTAGTGAAAAAAGTTTGCACATAAAAAATCAAAATTCAGGAGTTCTGTTTGTAAGTCTTATAAGTCAGGGAATACCGCAAGTGGGCGAAGAAGAAGAATACAACAATAATATGAGTATGAAAGTAAATTACAGCTTGTCGGACGGAACAGCAATAAACCCAAGCAAGATAGAACAAGGAACAGACTTTGTGGCTGAGGTAATAATAACGAACCCTACAAACAAAAGATTTAACAATATAGCTCTCACTCAAATATTCCCGTCGGGCTGGGAAATAATCAACAGTAGAATGTTCGGACAATTATATGGTAATTTCAGCAGACCGACTTATCAAGATATAAGAGATGACAGAGTATATACATATTTCGACTTAGCAGCGAAACAAACAAAAAAATTCATAATTGTTGACTGCAGAATCCGGCTTTGAGAAGATATAAGTATTGCAGCATGAATTCATGATGAATTTGAAATATTTCAGTTGTGTATACGATTTTATACCTAATCTAATAAAGATATTCGGCAAAAAGTAAATACATAGCTTTTTAGTATCTAACTGATACTGTTTTTATGATTAACGCGTATATTTAAGAGCTTTGAGTGCAGAATTGTGTTATAAATTGATATGACACCTAAAGAGGGACAGTATTCACTGTCCCTTTTTTTATGATATAGTTATTTATTTCCTATCAAAAAAACTGATCTAAATAAAGTAAACAGTTAATATTTGGAATTAAAGGAATAAAAATGAGCAATAGTGAAAATATATTTTTTACAATTCAGCAGATAGCCCGAATTCTTGATGTTGTCCCGGGAACAATCCGGAACTGGGAAAAACAGGAACTTTTCACAGCCCGTAGAGGAGAAAACAATTACAGAGTATATGACTTTGAGGACATAGCATTTCTGAAAAGGATCAGGAATCTTTCTATTGATAGGAGGCTCAGTTATGATGTTATCCGTCAAATGCTAATCCTTGATATAAGACAAAATAATTCAAGATCAAAAAATAAATCAGTTGAAAACAAGAAAAACGACAGAAATTTTCTCTCAAAAAAATGGCGGCAGTTACGTATTGATACTGGAGAAACACTGGAGGAAGTAAGCGAAGCAGTAGGTATAAGCCCGTCATACCTGAGCAAAATTGAAAACGGGAGGGCAAATATCTCCTACGAAATACTGGAAAGACTTTCTGAATATTACAACCAAAATATACTGTATTTCTTTGAAGAAGAAAGTAATCACAGAAAGAAAATTGCACACAAAGAGGGGACACCTGTAAAAATAGGATTACAAGGTGTAAGTATATGGAATCTGATCGCAGGAGAGAATGCACATATAAAGGCAATGCATTATTTCATAGAACCCCGGTGCGGTAATTTTCATGAGCACAGCCACTTTGGTGAAGAATTCATTTATGTTCTTGAAGGTGAAATAAAAATTACATTAAACGAATCAGAAGTATATCATCTTCATTCAGGAGATTCATTCTTTTTTCATTCAGAAGAAAGACATAAATGGATGAACCCTTCAGATAAAAATGCCCAAGTTATCTGGGTATACTCTCCTTTTAAAGAGCAGCCCTTAAACAAACATAAGCCTTAATATCTATCTACAGATTATTTAGCTGTCTCCAATCCTGATTCCAGGGCAGTTTTGCTAAATTTCAAAAACATATGGTAATCAGCAGTCTCATAATTAATTATTTACCAAAATACTTATGAAGCTTTTCAATGGCCTCTTTTAGACATTCCATAGAAGTTGCATATGAGAAACGTATAAAGCCTCTTCCCTTAGTACCAAATGAACTTCCAGGAATACAGGAAACTTTAACCTCCTGAATCATCTGTTCTGTAAATGCCCAGTCATCTTCATTATGTTCAGAAATATCAGCAAAAACATAAAATGCTCCGTGTGGCAAAGAGCATTGAAATCCCGGGAGATTGCTCAGTTCATTAACAAAATAATCTCTCCTTGATTTATATTCCCTTTTCATTTTCTCTGTTTCTTCCTGTGAACCGTTAAGAGCTGCGGTATATGCTTGCTGTGCAAGTATGTTAGGACATATATCAATCAATGACTGGAATTTAACAATCTGACCAATAATCTCCTTATCTCCTGCCGCAAAACCTATACGCCAGCCACACATGGCATAATTTTTGGATGCGCTGCCTACCGTTATTACCCGATATTTATTATTCGCACAGGAAGCAGCAGGAACATGGTTATAATCAAAAATAATTTTATCATATGCCTCATCAGATAGAACATAAAAATCATGCTTTTCTGCAAGACTACACATCTTTTCAAGCTGTTCTTTTGTCAGGATACTACCTGTAGGATTATTAGGAGAATTTATAATTACAACTTTGGTTTTATCTGTTATAAGTTTTTCAAAAGCATCAAAATCAACAGAAAATGAATTCTCTGCAAGAAGAGGATAAAGAACAGGAATACCATCAGCATCCTTGATTATTCCGTCATATGAAGCAAATCCGGGATCAGGACGGAGGACTTCCTCGCCAGGATCAACAAGAGCCCTTAGAGCAAGATGAAGAGCACCGCTTGCCCCATGAGTAATAACTACCTCACAGTCAGGATCATATTCAATTCCATAATCAGCTTTAAAACGTTCAGATACAGCTTTTCTAGTCTGAGGCATTCCATTTGTAGGGGAATAGCCTATAAACCCTTTGTTCATATACTCAGAAGCAATTTTAAGAATGTAGTAAGGTGTATTGAAATCAGGCTGACCTACTTCAAGTCTTGTAAGTCCTTTACTCTGCGAAGCAAGATCAAATATCCTTCTAATAGGTGAAGCTTTAATTTCACTTGCTCTTTTACTAATATTTATAGCCATAAAACTATCCCCCTTTTATTGATTTATTATACTTAAGAAAAATCATTAATAATGATAGGAAAGATATCAGCTGTTGTCAATGTAAATATTTAAATAATAATAAATTTGTATTTTTATAAGAAAAAACAGGAATTCTGCATAAAATTTTACATTTTTCTCATTTTCTGATTGTAAACCTAATAATTTTGTGTAACTATATAAAAACACTTTATATAGTTAAGACAATTTGGAGGTTCTTATGCAACTGGATCCTGTAAAAATGAAAGACTGGGAGATAGCTGAAGAAGCTGAAAAAAATATGAAGCCAATAAGTAAGATTGCAGAGGAATTA
>PDWI01006243.1_pt1 | contig 15063 bp, 14 predicted proteins | sample 1430891 | NCBI WGS metagenome assembly PDWI01 (sample SAMN01162508, study PRJNA174530) | Oral metagenome, whole genome shotgun sequencing project. | biome: Marine environment; feature: Marine mammal; material: Swab sample of the gingival sulcus; isolation source: swab sample of gingival sulcus... | reverse complement strand
TAGAGGAAATCAATCAAGCTCCTGTCGTGTTTAAGTGGCGTTACAAAATGGATGAAATCGCAATTGCGTAACAATATATACAGAACAATATACTAGTGTCCTGTCTTGCTAGTCTCTAGCAGCTCTTCTGTAACCTTGTCCTGTGTCACAGAGCGCAAGGGAAATGGTACCTTTTGGATACATATTGACTTCTCTCGAGCAAACCATGGAACAACACCCCAAGACAAAACGATTCAGTGCCATTCAGGTTGTCTTAATCGTGGCTGGAGCAATGCTGATTACAGTAGTGGCAACCGTTGTTGCTGCCCGGATTATCCTCTTTCCCAAGCCATTTACCCCGGTTACCTTGCCTGCAGAAGAGCAAACCAGGCTGGAGGCAAAACTGGAGAGACTTGAGCATCCTGCGCCTGCAAAAGCGGCAAAAGCTCATAAAAACACCCCAAGTGACTCTACACCACTAGCCCCAGAAGCATATAAAGAGCACCTGGCAGCACGAAGTGTGCAATTTACAGAACGGGAACTCAACAGCCTGCTGGCAACTAATACGGATCTGGCGGATAAGGTTGCCATTGATTTGAGTCAGGATTTGGTGAGCTTGAAAATGCTCTTTCCTGTTGATCCGGACTTTCCTGTCTTGGGAGGGAAAACGCTTCGTATCAGAGCCGGAGTTGAGCTTGCCTACCGACTTGAAAAACCAGTGGTGATTTTCAGAGGAATATCTGTGATGGGCGTGCCGCTACCCAAAGCATGGCTAGGCAACATCAAAAACATGGATTTGATTCAAGAGTTTGGTCTGGAAGACGGTTTTTGGAAGAGTTTTTCCGCTGGTATCCAATCCTTAAATGTCAGTGAAGGGACCCTCCAGGTTGTGCTCAATGAATAAAACAGCCTCCTCAAAACACAATCAAATACCATGCAGGTTGTCTTTTACCTGAAGAGTCTTACCGTACCATTCTGCCACACACGATAGAACACCATGAGACAATATAAAATATTTAAACATCCAGGCGGTGCACAGGAAGCGGTGAAACAGGGCTGGTCCTGGCCAGCCTTTTTGTTCAGCTGCTTTTGGGCCATTGCCAAAAAAATGTACCTCACAGGTATTGCCCTGTTTCTTTTCTCTTTCCTTTTAGGAACGATCATGGAAGAGCTGCAGATGGCGGAGCGTGGAGAAATAGCGCTTAATATTATCTCCCTTGCTGTGAGTATTATCTTTGGCCTGCGGGGCAATGAGTGGCGGGAAGCCACTCTGTTCACCAAAGGTTACGAAGAGTTTGGTCTTATTGAAGCAGAAACAGCGCAAAGTGCGCTGGCTAAATTTCAACAACAGGAATAGCAGCTCTGGCTTTAGCCTGTCACGCAAGTTGACGAAATTTCAATCCCAGCTGTCCTTCCTGCTGAAACGCAGTGATCCCCAAAGGGGCCAGTAACTGAAACAAAGGCCTCCCAAAGTAAAAGAGTTCCTGGCCCAGGCTCAGACGAAAGGCAGATGCAGCCATGGAACGGTACTTGAGATCCAGGTTAACCGCATCGACCAGCTCATCCATTATCTCCTGCTCAGGAGAACCCGCTTGCAGACTGCGTTGCAGCCCATGCAGATCTGGACATGGACAGTTTGCTTCATGTTCTTCTACAACGGGAAGCAAGGGGTCATTTGGCTTTATACAATCGAAACGGGTGACAAGATTTTTTCCGGTAATTGCCAGTAACGCTTCCGGAGCAGTACACTCCAGCACCCGGCAGGCCAGGGGGCGTTTTTCATAAATCGTGCATCTTTTTTGAGGCGCATTATAAAAAGTACAACTCCAGCTCCCCTGCTTTCCCTGGAGTTTCAGGAATTCCAGGGTGACCGGCTCTGGCCTGGTTGCCATGGGTTGAAAGGCAAGTTCCCCTTTTCGCACCGTGACCAAATCACTGAGCTGGAGCTTTTTTTCCTTGAGTAATTGTACATCCTGGGTATGGAGCGCTGGTCCTCCCTGCAGACAACACTCGCCGCATCGGTCACAACTGCGTTTTTTTATCATTACGGGTACATCTATCGCTTTACTTATTGAAAAAGATCGGTACTTATGTACCGTTCTCCAGTGTCTGGCAACACTACCACCAATCGTTTTCCCTTATTTTCAGGTCGAGCAGCAACCTTAAGTGCTGCAGCCAAGGCAGCCCCACTGGAAATCCCCCCAAAGACACCTTCTTTTTGGGCCAATATTCGAGCAGTACGCAGAGCAGCATCTCCTGATATCTGAATAATCTCATCCATGACCGAACGATCCAGGATATCAGGAACAAACCCTGCCCCGATTCCCTGGATTTTATGCGGCCCAGGCTCTCCACCGGCAAGAACCGGGGACTCTTCAGGCTCAACCGCAATCACCTCTAAACCAGGAATATGCTCCTTGAGATAGCCCCCTGCACCGGTAAGCGTTCCTCCGGTGCCCACTCCGGCTATAAAAAAATCCGCTTCTCCCCCAAGCTGTTCAACCAGCTCTGGCCCGGTCGTTTTACGGTGGACGGCCGGGTTTGCAGGATTGCCGAACTGGTCAGGCATCCAGGAGCCTGGCGTGCTCTGCTGAAGTTCACGGGCCTTATCCACTGCACCTCGCATGCCCTTGGCTGCCGGGGTCAATACCAATTCCGCGCCCAGATGCTTCAGCAGCTTGCGTCGTTCAACACTCATACTCTCTGGCATGGTGAGGGTAAGGTGGTACCCTCGGCTGGCACTTAAAAAAGCGAGTCCAATCCCAGTGTTACCACTGGTCGGTTCAATGATGGTCCCACCAGGCTTGAGCGTTCGTGTCGCTTCAGCATCAGTGATCATGGCAAGCGCTACTCTATCCTTCACACTGCCCAGGGGATTCAGCGATTCCAGCTTAACCAGGATCTCTGCACCCAGCTCATCAGAGCAATGCTGCAGTTGTAAGAGCGGAGTAGCTCCAACTGCGCTGCTAATATCCTGTATCTGTTTCTTGCTCATAATTCACCTCCGGTTTCCTTACCCTGATACACTAAATGGGGTCGCTCCAGGGCCACCGTAGTATCTGGTTTTATTGACTCCGTCACCCACACGTTGCCACCGATAATGGAACGTGCGCCAATCACGGTTTTTCCCCCCAGGATGGTGGCATTGGCATAGATAATCACGTCATCTTCAATGGTGGGATGACGTTTTATGTTGCGCAGCTTTTCACCTGCATCCCGCGGCAGGGAAAGCGCTCCCAAGGTTACTCCCTGATAAATGCGCACCTGAGCACCAATCTCGGTTGTGGCCCCGATAACCACCCCGGCACCGTGGTCGATAAAAAACTTCCCGCCAATGGTGGCCTCCGGGTTGATATCAATGGCAGTACGGTGAAAGGCATGCTCACTCATCATCCTGGGCAGCAGTGGAACCTGGAGCCGATGGAGCTTATTCGCCAGCCGGTACACCATGGTGGCGAACAAGCCTGGATAACTGAAAATAACCTCGTCCCGGTTGGTGGCAGCAGGGTCACCCTCAAGAGTAGCCTCAATATCAGTCTCCAGCAGTTCACGAATGTCAGGCAATGCTTGCACAAATTCTGCTGCAATACCATAGCTTCGCTCACCGCATTGGGTGCACTCCTGAGCATGACGAAAACAATCATGACGGATGGCTGAACTGATCTGCTTCGCCAGATTTTCGTACAAAAGCGTCAATTGCTGACCAAGATAATATTCCAGATTTTCTGGTCGTAACGCCATGGAAGTAAAAAAACCGGGGTAGAGTATCTCCTGCATCAACGCAATCAGGTCAACGATTTCTTCCTTGGAAGGAATAGGTACAGGCTCAATATGGCTTGTTAAGCGGCCACTTTTAAACCCTTCAGCCAGCTCTTTAACCACCTCGGGGATGGGATTTGCAACATTGTCTGCAGCCCTGCTGTCTGAGCCACAGCTGCCGGCGACGATATCCTGCTCACCCCAGGGACAATCATTTTGTATGGGAAGTTTTGCCATTACACACGCTCCAGCATCATAATACCGTAGGTCGCCCTGATATTCTTAAAATAATTGACCATAGTGCCTTTAAAATCGTGATGATGGGTGTTAATGGCTACCTGTTTCACCACCCGCACCCCAAATCGGTGGAGGAAACGCTGAAAATCCTTGATTGAGATCACCCTGATATTGGGGGTGTTATACCACTCATAAGGAAGCTGGTCAGTGACAGGTGCCGTGCCGAAAAGCATGATTTGCAACCTGCACGACCAGTGGGAAAAGTTGGGAAAACTCACAATCACCCGCTTGCCAATCCGCAGCAACTCTTCCAGGAGCTCCTTGGGATCACCGATCTGCTGGAGCGTTTGCGATAAAATAACCACATCAAAACGGTCGGTGGGATAGTCGCCCACCTCTTGTCTGAAATCGCCCTGGAGCACCGTGAGCCCCCGCTCAATACAGCGCGCCACCTTGGCCTCGGAAAAATCGATGCCTGTTCCTTTAACCTGCTTATGTTCAATAAGATGAGCCAGCAGGTCACCGTTGGCACAGCCAAGGTCCAGCACCTTACTGCCAGGTTCGATCCAGGAGGCAATGACCTGGAGGTCAAAACGCATGTTGTCCAGTGGTGGGATTTCAGTCTGGTTGTTCATGGTACACCCGGGATAAAAAGCCTCTGATAAGCCCATTAAGCCTTTCACTGGGGAGCAGAAAGGCATCGTGCCCACCCTGGGCCTCGATTTCACAAAAACTCACGTCACTACCGTTTTTCTTCAGGGTTGAGACCAGCGCCCTGGATTGGTAGGTTGGATACAACCAGTCTGAACTGAAAGAAACCACCAGAAAGGCTACACGATCCAGCCCCTCTTTGACCAACAGGCTACCATCGCCACGCTCCAGATTGAAATAATCGGCAGCCTTGGTGATATAGAGCAACGAGTTGGCATCAAAACGATCTACAAATTTTTTCCCCTGATAATGCAGATAGCTCTCCACCTGAAAGTCGCTGTCAATGGCAAAGGAAAGGGCTTCACGATGGAGCCTGCGGCCAAATTTTTCCCGCATGGCATCGTCTGAAAGATAGGTTACGTGGCCTATCATCCTGGCAACGGCAAGCCCGTGCACAGGGCCATCTTTGTGGTAATAATCACCATTGTTCCAGTCGGGATCAGCCATAATGGCCTGGCGTGCCACCTCGTTAAAGGCGATGGCCTGGGCTGAATGGGTGGTGGTGGTTGCCAAAGGGATGGCAGAGGCCACCATTTCAGGATATTCTACACACCAGCGCAGTACCTGCATGCCGCCCACAGAACCACCGATCACCGACATCAATTTTTTGATGCCCAAATGGTCGATGAGCCGCTTTTGCGCAGCCACCATGTCCTGAATGGTGACCATGGGAAAACTCAACCCGTAAGGTTTGCCTGTATCCGGGTTAATGGATGATGGCCCGGTTGATCCTGCGCAACTGCCTAAAATATTGGAGCAGATGACAAAGTAGGTATTGGTATCGATGGGCTTCCCCGGACCAATCATATTTTCCCACCAGCCAGGTGGTCCCTCCTCATCATCGGGCTGGCGTGCGGCATGGGAATCTCCGGAAAAGGCATGCAAAATAAGGATGGCATTACTCTTCTCCGCATTGAGTGTGCCCCAGGTTTCATAGGCCAGAGTGATAGGCCCCAGCTTCTCGCCGCACATCAACATCATTTCATTTGGCGGTTCACCAAAGGTGAAATATTGGCGACCGATTACACCATCATCCATCTGGCTGTTCTCTTTCTTTCCTCTGCATTTTTAGTTTCTGGCGGTCTACAACGCCACTCAGTCTGAACGCTCTACCGAGTTAATTGCCTGTACCGTATCCGGTGAGGCTGGTCTGCATCTGCGCCCTTACGCTTCTTGTAATCCTCTTCATAAGCGGAATAGTTCCCCTCATACCACACCACCTCGGAGTTGCCCTCAAAAGCCATAATGTGTGTAGCGATGCGATCCAGGAACCAGCGATCATGGCTGATCACCACCGCGCAACCGGCAAAATTCTCCAGCGCCTCTTCCAGGGCACGCATGGTGTTCACATCCAGGTCATTGGTAGGTTCATCCAGGAGCAACACATTCCCCCCTTCCTTGAGCATACAGGCCAGGTGAACCCGGTTACGCTGTCCACCGGAGATCTCGCTCACCTTGTCCTGCTGTTCGCTGCCGGTGAAGTTAAACTTGGCAACATAGGCACGCGAGTTATACTCACGGGTGCCCAGCCACAGGGTATCCTGCCCCTCAGAGATGGCCTCATAAATCGTCTTTTCAGGGTCAAGACTCTCCCGACTCTGATCCACATAAGAGAGCTGGACAGTATCACCAACCTTTATACTTCCACCATCTGGCTCTTCCTGGCCGGTGATCATCTTAAACAGGGTGGATTTACCCGCGCCATTGGGGCCGACAATCCCGACAATACCGCCAGGGGGCAGGGAAAAATCCAGGTTTTCAAACAACAACCGGTCTCCAAAGGATTTGCTTAACCCCTCTGCCTCGATAACCACCTTGCCCAGCCGTTTTCCAGGCGGGATGTAGAGCTCAAGATCGCTATCGAGTTTATCGGTTTCCTGGTTGAGCAATTTTTCATAGGCCGTGATACGAGCCTTGGACTTGGACCGTTTCCCCTTGGGGCTCATGCGAATCCATTCCAACTCACGCTGCAGGGTCTGCTGGCGGCGGGTCTCCTTCTTTTCTTCCTGAGCCAGTCGCTTTTCCTTCTGCTCCAGCCAGGAAGAATAGTTGCCCTTCCACGGAATACCATGACCACGATCCAGCTCCAGAATCCAGCCGGCAACATTATCCAGAAAGTAGCGGTCATGGGTTACCGCGATAACCGTCCCCGCATACTGTTGGAGGTGCTGCTCCAGCCAGGAAACGGACTCAGCATCCAAATGGTTGGTGGGCTCGTCTAAAAGCAGGATATCTGGCTGTTTGAGTAAAATGCGGCATAGAGCAACGCGGCGCTGTTCGCCACCGGAGAGCACCTCCATCTTCATGTCACCTGGCGGGCAGCGTAGCGCATCCATGGCCATATCCAGCTTGGAGTCCAGATTCCATGCGTCAGTGGCATCCAGTTTGTCCTGCACCTCTGCCTGACGGTCCAGCAGGGCCTGCATTGCATCATCATCCATGGGTTCGGCAAACTTTTCGTTAATGGCATTGAATTCAGCCATCAGATCAAGAACCGCCTGGGCACCCTCCTCCACCACCTCGCGCACAGTTTTATCCGCATCAAAGGTGGGTTCCTGGGGCAGATAATCAATGGTAAAGCCTTCGGAAAGCATGGTCTTTCCCTCAAACTCGGTGTCAATACCAGCCAGGATACGGAGCAGGGTACTCTTTCCGGAGCCGTTTAAGCCCAGAACACCGATCTTTGCTCCATAAAAATACGAGAGCGAAATATCTTTTAAAACGGCCTTTTGTTTATACTTTTTCCCTACCTTGATCATCGAATAAATGATCTTATCTGGTTCATGATTGCTCATGGGTTGCTCCTTTGTTTTTCAAAAATGATACAGGAACGCCACTCAGGGTGTACGGTCTGTTTTTGCTCTATGTACACTACATTCAGATTCCAATCAACTCAGCTTTCCCCTGACCCGGCATTGATACCTATAGATACCTATAGATAGTTGGGTAGGAAAATGACTGCCCACTCATACTTCACATTCCAATGGAGGAAACAATGTCCAAAAAAATCAACCACTCAATTATGACAGCGCTTTTCTTTGCCGTTTTTGCTGTACTTGCTGTTCCCCAGTTCAGTTTTGCCCACTGCCAGGTACCTTGCGGAATTTATGACGATCATGCCCGGGTCGCAGCCATGCTGGAAGACGCCGCCACTGTAGAAAAAAGTAACTCATGGGAGAACTTGCCGGCAAGCAGGATGCGCAATCACGCAACCAAATGGTGCGCTGGGTGATGAATAAAGAAAAGCATTGAAGTGCTTCAAGTATTATCCCGAGCATACACATAAATAAACTGAGGTTAAACAGCTTACAGAATGCCTGGAAGAGTATGTTCCTCCAGGCATTTTCATCTTTTGAATCCCTTTCCTTCCAAATGCTCTTCTCCATTTTCTTCGTATTCATCCTCCAAACCCCTCATATATTACGTTCTACCACTTGCACCTAAAGGGTAACCAGAGTAATTTCAAGCGCTGCCCTCAGGGTATCTTGCCCGTGACTGTTGCTTAGGGTACTATGCTAAGAGTTATTGATCTTTTGTAAACCAACGTGTTGTGTTACGTTTTTTAATCTGAGTGATTGTATACTATTCCCTTTCACCTGTTTTTACATCTATCTGCATATGTTGCTTAAAGACCATAAAAAAACCGCCGTCATCCTGCCTGATCAAACCATAAGTTATCAGCAGCTCCTTGCTTCCATCAGCTCATTTACCCACGCCTTTGACGTTTCACCACAAGCACGGGTGCTCATTTACGGCGAAAACCGAGTGGAATGGATTGCTGCCTTTTATGCAGCCTGGAATAAAGGTGCCACCGTGGTTCCGGTGGATTTCATGTCCACGGAGAGAGAACTCCAGTATATAGCCCAAGACTGTACGCCAGAGGTTATCTTCTGCTCCGCTGCGTTGAAAGCAACTGCGGACAAGACAGTGAGCAAGCTTGATGATGCTCCTCAGGTGCTGGTCTTTGAAGAGATGAAGCTCCCTTCCAGTGTTGAACCGGTTGAAGAAATTACCGTTGCTGACCCTGAGCAGACCGCACTGCTCATTTACACCTCTGGTACGACAGGATCACCTAAGGGGGTGATGCTCTCCTTCACCAACCTTTTAGCCAACCTGGATGCGGTGACAAAGGGAATTCCCATTTACAACCAGGATGAGCGAATTCTGATGCTCCTGCCACTCCACCATATTTTTCCACTGCTCGGGACCATGGTTTGCCCCTTGTGTGTGGGTTCCACCATCGTACTCTGCCCCTCCTTGCAATCTGAGGTCATCCTGAAAGCCCTGCAGGATAACGGGGTAACCATTATTGTTGGCGTACCGAGGCTGTATAAGTTGATCAGCACGGCCATCATGAACAAAATCAACGCGAACAAGGTGGCTTCACTTTTGTACAGGATTGCAGAAAAAGCGCACAACAAAACGCTTTCCCGGCTCCTGTTTGGCTCAGTCCACCGCAAGTTTGGCGGCCAGCTTAAATATCTGGTCAGCGGTGGAGCAGCGCTGGATCCTGTGGTCGGCAGCCAGTTCAGCACCTTGGGCTTTGAAGTGCTGGAAGGGTATGGGATGACCGAAGCTGCGCCCATGATCACCTTTACCAGACCTGGTAAGGTACTCATCGGCTCTGCAGGCACCAATCTCCCGGGAACCACCATTGAGATCCGGGACGAGGAGATCGTTGTTAAAGGCAGGAACATTATGCAGGGCTACTGGAACAAGCCAGAAGCAACGGCAGAAACCTTAAAAAAAGGATGGCTGTATACCGGTGATTTAGGACGGCTTGACGAACAGGGCCGTCTCTTTATTACAGGCCGAAAAAAAGAAATCCTGGTCATGTCCAACGGTAAAAACATCAACCCGGCGATCCTTGAAGGCAAGTTGGAAGACATGACCGACGCGGTCACTGAAGTGGGAATATTCCTGGATAACGATATGCTCCAGGCAATCATCCGTCCCAACCTGGCGTGGATACGTGAACAAGGCATCGCTGACATTGAAGGGCATTTCCGTACCCACATCCTGGACAAGTTTAACCGCAGTGTATCGCCAGCCTACCGTTTAATGCAGTTCACCCTGGTTGACGAGGAGCTGCCTAAAACAAGGCTTTCCAAGCTCCAGCGTTTCAAGCTTCCTCAGATGGCAGCAAACCTGAGCTTAAAAAAGGAAGCCGCAGTACATCCAGATTACAGGGAATATACCATTATCAGAGAGTATCTGGAAGACATCTGCGGTCGCTCCATCTGCCCGGATGATCATTTTGAAATTGATATCGCCCTGGACTCACTGGATAAAATCAGCCTGCTGGTATTTATCAAAAACAGTTTCGGCATTGAGCTAAGCGAGTCCCAGCTCATGGAGCACCAAAATCCTGCCAAACTCAGTGCATACGTGCGTGACAACAAAGAGCGCATTCAGATTGAAACGTTCAACTGGCAGCAGATTATCAAGGAAAAAATTGACCTGCCCCTGCCGCGTACCAGGACAACCACGGTGATGCTCAAGAACCTGTCCCGCACCCTGCTGTCGCTCTACTTTTCTTTTAAAGCTGAAGGGCAGGAGCACCTGCCCAAGACACCATGTATCATCGCGCCTAACCACCAGAGCTTTTTTGACGGTCTGTTTGTTGCCTCCTGGTTGAGCAACCCGATAATGAAAAGAACCTACTTTTATGCCAAGGAAAAGCATCTGCGTAATAAGTGGGTTCGCCGTTTTGCTGACCGCCATAATGTTGTCGTCATGGATATCCAGTCGGATGTGAAGGCATCTATCCAGAAAACTGCCGCGCTTTTACAAAGTGGCAAGAACATTATGATTTTCCCTGAGGGAACCAGAACCCTGGATGGCAAACTGGGGGATTTTAAAAAAACCTTTGCCATTCTCAGTAAGGAGCTCAACGTTCCAGTGGTTCCAGTGGCCATCAACGGTGCATTTAACGCGCTGCCCAGCGGCTCATGTATTCCCAAGCCATTTAGTACAATATCGGTTCGTTTTCAGAAACCGATATTCCCGGAAAGTCACAGCTATGAATCGTTAAAAGAGCAGGTATACGCTGCCATCCAGTCTTGCCTGCCAGATGCCCGCCCCTCAAAAGAGCAGATGTAAAGGCAGTCAACCGTGAAACAGAAAACCCCACCAAAACAACGGCAAAGCCTCTCACTCCGCACAGTCCTCACCCTCCCCTATGTGGTGTTGCTGCTTTCTCTTGCACTCACCATTGCGGTATTGTCCTATTACACCGGGAGTCGTGCGATCCAAACCGTGACTGAACACCTGCTGCGTGAAACAGTCCATCGCATCGGTCAAGCCATTGACCGTCATGTGGTGGGTTCTGTTGCTACCCTTGAGGCGGCTTTCCCCAATGGTATGCTTGCTCCAGCTACCATTGAGGATGACTTTGAAAATATTCGTACCAGATTCTGGATTGCCACCAGCCTCCATATAGATCCCAATAACTACGTGTATTATGGCAATCGCGCAGGGCAGAACATTGGCTTGTACCGCCACTCGCGCGAGAAAGGTGAGCTGAGGATGAAATTTACTCCCGGGGAGCACCGCAAAATTTATCAGATAGACGGCATTAAAGGGCCGTTACACTCTAAAGTTGTTGAGCAAAAGCTTTTTGATCCGCGAGAGCGTCCCTGGTACAAAGCCGGCATGACAGCAGGCCAGGAAACCTGGACATCAGTGTATATCGATTTCGGCACCCTGGAGCTTGTTGCCACCCGAGCCCGTAAGGTATTAAATCAGGAGGGTGAATTTGAAGGGGTTGTTGCCACTGACATGTCGCTTGCGGCACTGAATAATTTTGTCAGCGACCTCAATATCTCGCCACATGGGCTGGCCTTTATTGTTGAGCAGGACGGTAACCTTATCGCCTCCTCATGCAGTCCCAATGTGCAGCAAAATGCAGAGGGACAAAATATCAGAGTCAACGTTGCCCACAGTGGTCATCCATTGCTCTCTGAAATTTACCAGCATTTGCAGCCACACCTGAAGGACCATATTCCGCTGACCCCTCAAACCCTTCATTATACAGATAGTCAGGGGCGTGGAATCTACGTTGCCTACAACCATTTTAGAGATAGCGCCGGGCTTGACTGGATTAATGTGGTGGCCATGCCCAGTGAAGATTTTATGGGAGGTATCTCGGCCAATGTTCTCCGCACCATCTTTTTAGGAATCTCAGCAACTATCCTGGTGCTGCTCATCGGCTTCCGTATACTCCATTGGGTTTCAGATGATCTTAAAGTCCTTTCCAAGGCTGTGAGCAAGGTGGGCAGCGGCATGCTTGAAGAGCCCATCAATATCCAGCGCAAGGATGAAATCGGCAACCTGGCTAAAAGCTTTCTGGCCATGCAGCGGCGTTTGCAGACCGACTATCTCACTGGACTGCCCAACCGCTATGCCTTTGAGCAATATCTCCAATCAGCCATACTGCAGTATCAGGAGGCTGAGACTCCAGTCCCTTTTGCTATCTTGTTCGTTGATATCAATGATTTCAAGTTGATTAATGATCATTTTGGTCATGATTTTGGTGATCAGGCACTCATTGAATTTGCACTGCGCTTGAAAACCCATATCCGACCTGACGACTTTGTGGCCCGATTTGCCGGGGATGAGTTTGTGATATTACTGAATGAAATCCGGGCAAGGGAGGATATCCGGCCCATTATCGAGGGGATTGAAAAGGCGCTGTCTGGGCCACTTAAATCCTTTGACAGCTCAAGCCTCAACATTGGTGGTGCCGTTGGGGAAGCGTATTATCCGGAAGACGGAACCAGCGTGGCAGAGTTACTTGTGGTTGCCGATGAAAGGATGTACGCCCATAAATCATTGTCCAAGGCTGCTCAAAAAACGATTACCCTTTAATACGAGTTAAACGTAAGTATCTCCTCAAGGTTCTTGCGCTTTTTTTTGCGTTGCGGATAGTTTTCAGGCGCATACCCCACAGGGATCACCAGACCGATCCGAATTGCAGCGGGGATATGAAGCAGTTTTTGTATTGTTGGTTCATCAAACCAGCCCAACATACAGGTTCCCAGACCAAGAGCAGCGGCCTCCAAACAAAAGTGTTCAGCAGCAATGCCGATATCAATTAAGGGGAACTCGCGCTTTTTCATACGCCCGCCGATCTGGGTAATCACTCTGGTCTTTTCAATGGTTAACACAGCGAGTACCGGTGCCTGGGGTACAAAGGCATTGAACGCAATCAGCTTGGAAAAGGTTGCTGCTGCAACCTGGGCTTTCAGCTCAGGTTCCGTCACAAAAATGAGTTTCCAGGGTTGACCATTGGAAGCCGAAGGAGCCAGCCGCACTGCCTCTGCCAGCGCAAGCAGTTTTTCCTTTTCAACCGGCTGATCCCTATACGCACGAACACTTTGACGACGGAGAAACAACGCCTCCAGCGCAGGGCGAGATCCCTTGAAAGTACTGGTATCCATTGTCTATGCATCATCCTTGATCCTGGAAATACCAGGAATCAGCGTCTGGGAGCTTTTTATCCCCTTCAGCGACCTGATTGTTCTATAGGTGAACTGGGAGATCAGCTCGGCATCAGAGGTCAACAAATCGCGTCTAAGGGTTGCCTTGACAATCAAGTCAATGGAACCATGCACAGAATGCAGCTCATCAACCTCGTCAAGTTGCTGCAATTTATCCATGATGTGATTCTCATACCGCCCCTCCACGTTGAGCAGGACAAAAAAGGTGATCTCACGCTTCATTTCCGGATACTCAGCTTCTGTATATTCTGCCATTTTTGTTCTGAACTCCTCCATATTGTTGGGGATTAACTTGTCAATGCCAATTCCATAGTCCCTTTCCTGGCTCTGTTCCCACTGGTAAACAGAAATATACAGGCACAGGTCATCCACGGTTCTGTTTGGAAAAGACTTGGCAAGGCTACTTTTAGCGACCATGGAGTAGAGTGGTTTGTAGATGGTCCGAAACCAGTCACCAGCAGCCTGGATAAAATCCACCTCCTGACGAAGTTCTTGCTTCAGGAACTCCTGATGAACCATGATCTGTTGTTCAAAGTGGATGAACTGATCCGGCTCGGTCAACTTGATGGTCTCAGTCAACCCGCACAGGTCACGGAAGGCAACTCGTTCACGGTAGAGCAAATTTTCCACCGTATCAATACCAGGGAGCAGCTCAACAATGTGGGCCTGGATATGGGAATGGCCTAACTCGCGTGCTGCAGTAACCCGGTGATGCCCATCAAGGATGAAATAGTCATTTTTTATCTGATACAGGGAGATGGGTGGCATGGGTTTTCCTGCAACCATAGCCTTGAGGATCACATTCAAGCGGGGGGCAAGCTCTTTTCGCTTGGGGCGAAACCGGGAATCAAAATCATTGTACCGGCCAACAGATCCGACAATCTCTTTGAGCGGTATATCCTGGATGCCACGATCCAGCGACTCAAAGGCCTGCTCAGAGTTTTGCACGGTGTCAAAGCACTGCAGCTCTTTGACCGGTAACTCCGGCTCCCGAGGGACAAACAGGCCTGCTATTTTTTTAATGGTGCTGTACACATTCGAAAACATAATACCCGTAACAGTTAATCACTCTGGTCTTTCCCACCATACTGATGCGCTCTTCATCATCCTCAAAAAGCTTATGGATGTGCCCATGAAGGAAATAGGCTGGCTGGTACCGATCAATCAGCTTCCTGAAGCATCGAAACCCCCTGTGGCAAGGGTCTTCCTTATCTCCGATCCAACGCGGTGGTGCATGGGTAACAACCATATCAATCTTGCCCCCAAAAAGGAGTCCAAACCAGAGTTTACGAATAAAACGCCGCAACACTCGCTCAGGATACTGGTTTGGTCCACCATTGTACCATCTGGAGCCGCCTAGCCCCAAAATACGAACGCCGCCATAGGTTATGATCTGGCGATGAATTTCCAGACACCCTTCAGGGGGAGCAACATCATAGCGGATATCATGGTTCCCACGCACATAGTATACCGGCACCCCAACCCGTTTACTCAAAAAACTCAGATATTCCGGTGGCAGATCCCCGCAGGAGATGATCAGCTCCACCCCTCTGGTTATGTCCGTCTGGAAATCAGGTTCGGAAAACTCCGCAACCATAGTATCCGCAACAACCAATATTTTCATTGCTTCACACTTGCCTTCATCTTGCTGTTACCATACACATAATCAGCTTTTCTGTTTAATGCTCTTTTTCTAAAAAATTTTTTCTCCCTTCTATTTCCGTAACTACTCACCCGGTATGTAACGCCTTGGTTTTTACTTACCTCCAATTTCGGTGACACCATACCTAATTATTGACAAAAGTCCTGCTGATAGAGTAATCATTTTTTATGGCACGCATGGCGAGAGTTGTTGCTCCAGGTTACCCGCACCATA
>PDWI01006242.1_pt1 | contig 15064 bp, 15 predicted proteins | sample 1430891 | NCBI WGS metagenome assembly PDWI01 (sample SAMN01162508, study PRJNA174530) | Oral metagenome, whole genome shotgun sequencing project. | biome: Marine environment; feature: Marine mammal; material: Swab sample of the gingival sulcus; isolation source: swab sample of gingival sulcus... | reverse complement strand
GATAAAAAATATCCATGAGGTCTTTTAACATTCATCAATCATTTTCTTTTATTCCATATTATTTGTTTTACGTTGTTTAGCTACCTCTTTAACCTTAGCCACCTCTACATTTATCATTCTGATAAGCGGTAAATAAGGCGTTTCGCCCTCAAGGATTGCATGAGCTTCAATCACTTTACACAAATGAATAAAAGCCTGTTGCATTTTATTACGCTGCTTTTTTGTTTCACCCACAACTAGCTGCGATTCTTGCTTGCTTCGGTCAACATATAAATCTTTAAATTGGGTATTAGCTTCTTCTAGCTGTGTAATCCAATGGTTAAGACTTAAATCGGTTACTATTGAAGTGATTTCAGGCTTTTGTAAATCTTGCAATAGATTAATGATAATACCCGTTTCATCAAGTTGTGCAAGTTCTGTAATACGAGAACCATATTTATCAACTATAACCTTTACCTTTTTCGCCTTATCGGCTAAAGTTTCATCAGAATAATAGGTCATACCTTTTACAACATATCGTAAACCTACAATTAGATTATCTCGAATATCATCGAGCTTCATTAACTTCTCGGTTAAATCTGATTTTGTTGCATGCTTTATTGCATCATCAAATTGATGAAAAACTGCTTTAAAATTTGTTGCCTCATCTTCTAATTTTAAGGCAACCAAATCTTCCTCGTCAAGTCGCTCACTAATGATTTGCATTAAAGTGAAGTAGTTCATTAAATAAGCTTCTTTTAAATTATAAGACTTAATGTAATTAGCCATAACATTTATGTTTTAATGAATAATTTATTTTATTAACACATGCTTCAACGCTTGGTTGAATTGGTATAATAGCTGTTTCTCGACCTCACTAACTTTCTATCGTTAGTGAGGTCGATTTATAACGGTATTTGTCTTTTCGTTGGAATAATACAATGGTTCTATAAGAATATTTCCGACGTGGTAGAAATGCTGTTCCTAATAGGGAAAAGTGCTTCCGACGTGGTAGCAGAGCTGTTCCCAATAGGGAAAAGTACTTTCGACGTGGTAGGATAGCTGTTCCCAATAGGGAAAAGTACTTCCGACGTGGTAGGATAGCTGTTCCCAATAGGGAAAAGTGCTTTCGACGTGGTAGGATAGCTGTTCCCAATAGGGAAAAGTACTTCCGACGTGGTAGGATAGCTGTTCCCAATAGGGAAAAGTGCTTTCGACGTGGTAGCAGAGCTATCATAGGGTTGTGACAGGGCTTCGCATTTATGGCAATAGCTACCATTGAATAATACCAACATTGTGTATTTGTTGTAAACACCATTCCTTGGCTGTTAGGAACTATTTGGGGGCAATATGTGGTATCAGTAGTCATCGTAAAATAGAAGTGATTTATGGCGATGTGTGATAAAACTGCTACCTTATACGAAAACTTACCAAAAAGTATATCCTTTTGATAATAAATTTTTTCCTTTTAAAGATAGAGTGCAAATATTACGGGGTGATTAAACTGATTCCTGCACCTCGTTTGGTCTTTATTTTTACTTTTTTGTCTTTAGATAGATATTTGCGTAGTTTACTAATAAAAACATCTAAAGAGCGAGAAGTATACATCTCTTTTTCACCCCATAAACGGGCTACTAACTCTTCTTTAGAAACCACTTGATTTCTGTTTTCTATTAATATTCTAAGTACACCTAGCTCTTTAGGAGTTAGTTTTATAACTTCTGATTCAAAAATTAACAACTTATTATCAATATCTAATTGATATTTTCCAATAAAGAATACTGATGATGTATTGTGCTTTTGTTGATGAAAAGAAATATCTAATCGTCGTAATAGAGCACGAATACGAGCGATTAATTCTTCTGTTGAATAAGGTTTTTTGATATATTCATCAATACCTATTTGATATCCTCTAATGATATCTTTTGTGCCTAACAATCCTGTTGAAAAGAAAATAATACATTCTTTATCAATACTTCGAATAAACTCAGCAACTTGAAATCCATTATAATGGGGCATATCAATATCAGAGATAACGATATGTGGTCTTTCTTTTAAAAATAAGTCAATTCCTTCTTTTCCATCAAAGGCATATATCGCTTCAAATTCTTCTGTAAAATTTAATGTTTCAACAATGGTAAAAGCCAAATCTTTATTGTCCTCTATAAAAAGTATTTTTATCATCGTTTAATTAGATTAATGTAATGATGGGTTAATGTGCCAATGTATTAATTTTATTGTGGAATACAAATTGTAACCGATGTGCCTTTATTTCTTCCTTTACTAAATAGTTCTACTTTTCCATTATGTGCCTCTACTACTTTTTTTACGAAACTTAGCCCGATGCCAAAACCTTTTACTGTATTGATGAATGGAGCCTCTCCTCTATTAAATTTATCGAAAATATTTTTTTGATATTTAGGAGCTATTCCCACTCCATTGTCTTTCACAACAATCAACAGTTCTTTTGAAGTACATTGACACTTTATGGTTATCGTAACATTATCTCCTGAATATTTTTCGGCATTCTCAATTAAGTTATTAATTACATCAGTAAAGAGTTCTACATCCACAAGTGCTGTGGTTTGTTGTAAACAAAATTTTGGTATTATTTCTACCTTTTTTTGTTGTGTAATTTTAAAAGAGGTACATATTTCTTGAATTAAAGGTTGAATATCTATCTGTTTTAAGTTTAATGTGATTTTTGTATGTTCTCCTCGCGAAACAAGAAGTATTTTTGCGACCTGATTTTGCAATTTATTGATTTGGCGTGCCTGAGCCGCTAAAAATTCCTCTTTCTTCGTTTCTATTTGCTCTTTATTTTTTATTAATGCTTGATTAATAATTTGTATGGTTTGTAAAGGGGTAGCCATATTATGCACCACCGTTTCGGTATGGTCTTTTTGAAAACGAATTATTGTTTTTTCCTTTTTATAATACTGATATTGCCAGCCTATTGCTATTGCGATAATAAGAACCAATAATATCGACAATAAAATAATAGAATACATTTGATAAAAGATAGACCAATTTGCATGAGATATATAAAGTCTTAAAACAATACTTTTATCTACCCTAAGTGGAATATCTGATATTTTTAATAAAGAGCTTTTTCTTAATTGCCTACTTCTTATATTCGTAGTGTTTATTTTTTTGATAACAAAATCAATATCTATTTTTTTCCTCTTTAAATCGTTACGCAACAACGAATCAATATTATGAATGCTTAAAGGAATTTTATAAAATTCTAAAGCCTCTAATATCATTATATTTACAGGAAAAGAAGAAATATCTACATTCTCGTGATCAAAAATGAAATTTTGTCCTACGTTTATATCTACTCGAATACGATCTTTTAAATCGGTTTCTTTTTGTGTTGCACGAATAAATTCTTGCTCTACCTCTTGTTTTAAATTCAATTTCGTAAGCTGAAATGTTTTATAAAGCCATATCCCCTGCAACATAAACAAAAGAAATAGTAGTATAGCAGTGAATAAACGAGAATATTGTGTTAGTTTTTTCATTATCAATTTATTTAATTCTGCAAAAATAATTACGAAACTTACAATTAACAACATTAAGACTGCAAATGTTAATATTTAATCACCCCTAAAAGTAAACGTCTAAAATCTTATTTTGTAATAGATTACATTCTAATGTTAACTTTTATGTAAATATTCAAATTGGGATTTGTTTTTTTCTTGAGTTTTTACGTTCATTTTCAAGTCTAAGAAAATTTACTATGTTAATTAACATAGCCTTAACATAGTAGAATATCTTTTTTGTCTAGTTTTGGTTTAGAAAAATTAATAAAAAAATAGAAAAAAATGAAGAAGAATAAATTAATGTCAATAAAAGGAATGCAGCAATTAACTGCAGAAGAAAAAAAGAAAGTAATAGGAGGAAAACACTGGGTGTGGTCTGAAGAAAAAAAAAGATGGATTTATGTTGATGATTAAAAAGGAAGAAAGGAATAGTAAACATCAAAAAGAATTAATTATCTGAATAATAAAATGAATATATTATATCAACAACAAAGCACCAATGGTATGACCATAAAAGAAACCAGTAAGATTTATAAAATTACAGCTGAAGATATAATAAGAATAAAATCAGAATCTGGTATATCAACTATAATGAGAAAAGAGGGACAGAATATAAGCCTTTCTAAAAATCTTGTCTTTTTTGAGAAACAATTAACCTCTTTGGGGTTTATTAGAATTAATCGAAATGATTTAATCAATAGCAAAGAAATTGAATTTATCGATTGTAAAAAGAGAGTGGTTTTAATGAAAGACGGTACAAAATTGACTATTTCTGTTCGGAATTTAGCCAAAGTTTGTAAAGGCTAAGCTTTAAATAAACTACGCTTATGTTTATTTTAGCAACTCCTATGGTGGAAATATATACACTTATAGGATAATTTCTACACTTGTAAGAATTTTAGATTTTGTATGGTATTTTTATTACTGATAACTAACACAAACTAAAAATGGATTTAATTTGATATTTTTAATACCCGGGATAAAAATGGAAGATTGATGAAGTGGATGGGAAGTGTTGTAGTATTAATTTTAAAATATAAATAAAATGAATTTTAGTAAATTTGAAGCTCTTAATAAGGAGCAAGCACAAAGCGTTAAAGGTGGATTATTCGGACGTAAGAGATCTGTTACATATAAAGATGTTGATGGTAATGGAGTTGAGGATAAAGTGATTATAGTACGTGATTCCCACGGAAGAATAGTAAAAAAAAGAATAATATATAAGTAACACGAGTAAAGGCTACTTGTTATAATAGCAAGTAGCCTATTTTTAATTCTAGATATAAAATAGCCTATCCTTGATATAATTAAAGGGACACACAGTTATAATAATTAAATTAGGTTTCACTTCTTTAGACTCAGTCGCAAAATTTAATTAAATGAAAAAAATATCAATTTTTATATTAATCATATTTTCTGCATTAGGAGTACTCTCTCAGAATACTTCTATGCAAATGCAAAAATATGCTGTAAAGGCATCTAGTTATCCCCGAAAATTTAATACAAAACTTGATTATGAAGTACAAATATTTAACACTATAGTAATCAAGAACATAAGAATAAAGGGCAGCAATAAAAATTACAATTTTATGTTTGATACGGGATGTACAGAAAGTTATATCTCAAAAAAAATAGTAGAAGATATTAATTTTACACCTGTTTTTAAAGATTCAATTGATGATGGTTATACAAGAAAACTTGTTGATTTTGGATTCATTGATTTAGATATAAAAGGAGTTCAGTTTAATAATATTTTGGTAAGTGATAGTTATAAACCACTAGCTCCTCATTGCGATATTGATGGTATCATTGGAACAAATGTGATTAAGTTAGCCGTATGGAATATCAATCTAATAAATAACGAAGTAATATTAACCAATAATATAAAGAATATCCCTAATTATAAAACATACTACAAACAAAAAATAGATAAGTTTAATATAAAATCAAACTGTATAACAATTGGAGCAAATATACCATCAGACATAACTTTCAATATAATATCTGGTTCTTTTTTTCTTGATTTAGGAGATAATAGTTTTGTTTCTTTGTGTATTGATACAACAAAAGCATACAATAAAAGAGATCTTCGTAAATGGAAAGAGGCAAATATACTAACTCATAGTAAAGGTGTAGCAATTCAAACAGCACATAATTTTATTATCAATCAAAATGAAGGTTATAATCAAATAAAAGCTGATAGATTTAATTTCTCAGATTTTCGAAAATATCCTCCTGAGAATACAAATAAATACCTACCTAATCCTATTGTATATTACGATTTTGCTGACGATATGTCTGTAATAGGGGCTGGTATTTTAGATTACTATTCTATTATTTTAGATTTAAAAAAATTTCGTTTTTATAGTAAGCTATTAAAAACAAATAACAACAATGCGAATAAATCATTTGGCTTTAATATCATAATACTAAACAATATTGCTCGTGTTGCAACCGTTTGGAAAAATACATTTGTTGATAAAAAAGGAATAAAAGCAGGTGATAAAGTCATAAAACTAAATAACCTAAATTTAGAACAAATAACTCAACCGATTTGTAAAATATATCATCAAATAGAACAGATATTAAAAAACACGGATACTGTAGAAGTTACATATATTAACGAAGATAATAAACAACATACTTTAAAAGTGCAAAAAGAAAATTTATTTAAATAGAATTTTGAAAACTTTCTCCTACTACTCCCAACTCGATGCTATGGACTGCGGAGCAGCATGTCTTCGTATGGTAGCAAAATACTATGGCAAAAGCTACACTGCTCAAACCTTACGCCAACGCTCTTATATTACACGTGAGGGCGTTTCGCTTTTGGGTATTAGCGATGCTGCCGAAAGTATTGGTATGCACACTATGGGGGTAAAAACTACATTGCAGGCATTAGACGAGGAAAATGTAACACCTTTTATAGCCCATTGGAGACAGGAACATTTTGTGGTAGTTTATAAAATAACTAAAAATAGAGTGTATGTTGCCGACCCTGCCGAGGGCAAAATAACCTATACCAAAGCCGAGTTTTTAAAACATTGGGCAAGCACCACCGAAAATAGCGAAGACAAAGGTGTTGCTCTGCTGTTAGAGCCAACACCCGCTTTTTATGAGCAGAAAGATGAACAATTTAACAAAACAGAGTTCTCTTTTTTATTTCAATACCTTAAACCGCATAAAAAACTAATTCTGCAATTGGTACTGGGGTTAATATTGGGTAGTATTTTACAACTAATATTTCCCTTTTTAACCCAAAGCATTGTCGATTTTGGTATTGCCAATAACAACTTATCTTTTATCTATTTGGTGCTAGTTGCCCAAATGATGCTGTTTGTGGGGAGTATGAGTGTCGATTTTATAGAGTCATGGATAATGCTGCATATCAGCACACGTATTAATATTTCGTTAATATCTGATTTTTTAATCAAGCTAATGAAACTACCCATTGGCTTTTTCGATACCAAAATGACAGGTGATTTAATGCAACGCATTGGTGACCATCAGCGAATAGAACATTTTTTAACCAGCCAAAGCCTTAGCACCCTGTTTTCTTTTATCAATTTAATTGTTTTTGGTTTTGTTTTAGGGTATTACTCATTAAAAATATTGGTGATATTTATTATTGGTTCTGTTTTGTATATGCTATGGATTCTCATGTTTATGAAAAAACGCAGAGAATTGGATTTTAAGCGTTTTCAGGAAGCATCAAGCGAGCAATCGAATGTGATTCAGCTGATACAGGGTATGCAAGAAATAAAACTACAAAATGCCGAAAAGCCCATGCGTTGGGCTTGGGAACGCATACAGGCACGTTTGTTTAAAGTCAGCATAAAAGGTTTGGCGTTAAGTCAATATCAGCAATCGGGTACGGTTTTTATTAACGAAACTAAAAATATTATCATCACTTTTTTGTCGGCTTATTCGGTATTAAAAGGCGAAATGACTTTGGGTATGATGCTGGCGGTACAGTATATTATTGGGCAGTTAAATGCTCCCATCGGGCAGTTAATTACCTTTATGCAGTCGTATCAAGATGCCAAAATCAGTTTAGAACGTTTGGGCGAAATCCACAATAAAAAAGACGAAGAGAATATCGAAGACGAAAAAATTGCCATTCTGCCCCAAGACCAAAGCATTGCAATGAATAATATCTGTTTTCAATACGATAAGCCCAACGGTGCTATGGTTTTAAATAAAGTGAATGTAACTATTCCCGAAAAGAAAATAACTGCCATTGTGGGAACAAGCGGCAGCGGTAAAACCACATTAATAAAGCTGCTGCTAGGATTTTACGAGGTTAATTCGGGCGATATATTAATTGGGGGGAATCATTTGCAAAACTATTCGCAGGCATGGTGGCGTTCGCAAATAGGGGTTGTAATGCAAGACGGGTTTATTTTTAATGATACCATTGCCAAAAACATTGCAGTTGGTCAAGACCATATTGATAAACAACAGCTGATAAAAGCGGTTAATACTGCTAATATTCGTGAATTTATCGAAGGGTTGCCATTGGGTTATAATACCAAAATAGGTAGTGAGGGAAATGGTTTAAGCCAAGGACAAAAACAGCGTATTTTAATTGCTCGGGCAGTATATAAAAATCCACAATATCTATTTTTCGATGAAGCAACCAACGCCCTTGATGCCAATAATGAACGTGTTATTATGAATAATTTAAACGAGTTTTTTAAGGGCAGAACCGTTGTAGTTGTGGCACATCGTTTAAGTACGGTTAAAAATGCCGACCAAATTATTGTTATAGAAAAAGGTGAAATTGTAGAAACAGGCAATCATAAAACATTAACAGAACAAAAAGGAGCCTATTACGAATTGGTGAAAAATCAATTAGAACTGGGAAATTAATGAGATAATTTGATAATGTGGCAATTTGACAATGTGATAATTAGATAATATAAAACAAAATTGGAAGAGAAACATATTGATATAAGTAAAATAGAAATTCGAAGCGAAGAAGTTCAAGATATATTGGGAAAACCGCCTCGTTGGATTATTCGGTCGGGTATATCTGTTATTTTTGTTATGATATTGGTTCTGTTAATCGGAGCTTGGTTTTTTAAATATCCTGATATTATTGCTTCGCAAGTGATATTGACAACCGAAAACTCGCCTGTTTCACTAAAAGCAATGCATTCAGGTAAAATAATAGAACTATTTTACAAAGAAAAAGCAGAAGTAAAAAAAGAATCGGTTATTGCCATTATTGAAAATACTGCTGATTATAGTGATGTTTGTTATTTAAAAAACGTGCTAGATACCGCAAAAGATTATACTGCTTTTAATTGGAGTCGTTCGTTGAGTTTAGGAGAAATACAATCGGCTTATGCTAATTTTAAAAGATTATATCAAAACTATAGTAGTTTTCATAAATTGGATTACTTCCACGAAAAAATCAATGCAGTAAAACAACAAATATCCGACAATAAAAGGTATTTTAATCGTCTAAAAAAGCAATATAGACTGCAGGAAAAAGAATTTAAAATCGTAGAAAGTCAATATAAAAGAGATAAACAGCTATACGAAAAGGGTGTTTATTCAAAATTAGACATTGAGAAATCAGAACAGATCTATTTAGGGAAACAGTTATCTTTAGAAAATGCTCAAACGAATATGTCAAATATACAAATGCAGATCAATCAATTGCATCAACAAATATTAGACTTACAATTACAGGAAACCCAAGAAAAAGAACGTCAAGAAATAGCTCTCCAAGAGAGTTATGAAAATTTAAAGCAACAAGTAAAACAATGGGAACAAGCCTATTTGTTAATTTCGCCAATATCAGGTAACATAACTTTTACACAGGTCTGGAGTAAAAATCAAAATGTACAAACAGGAGAAATTGTTGCTACTGTTATTCCTCAAAAAGCAACCAATATTATAGGACGATTAACCATTCCTGAAATGGGTATTGGTAAAGTAAAACAAGGGCAAAGAGTGAATATAAAGTTAAACAATTACCCTTATATGGAATTTGGTTTAATGAAGGCTACAATAAATAATATTTCGCTTGTTCCTATTATTACTGATAAAGGAGTCTTTTATACAGCAGATATTCATTTACCCGATACATTAATATCGAATTATGGAAAAAGATTGAAATTCTCACAACAAATGAGTGGAACTGCTGAGATTATTACAGATGATGTTCGTCTTTTAGAACGCTTCTTAAATCCAATAAAAGCATTGTTTAAGAAAAATATAGTTGATTGATATGAATTTTTAGGGTGGTATCATCTTTTCATATTGATCTAAAATTAAAAACTTTGGATATAAATAGAGACTCGTTTGATATTATAAAATCAATAAATAGAAACTACAGATTCATAGAAATTAATTCTGTTGGATAATTTATACCAGTTGTAATATGAGTTCATCCAAAAGAGAAAGGGTTTATAGCATTGCCTATAGCGAATTTTTGTTTTGGAGTAGAAAAAGTACTATTTAAAAGGGTCATTTCAGGTTGAAAATGCTATTAAATTCTTCCATTAAAGCAAAATCGCAACTGTATTGCATAAAAAAAAGCCACTCGCAAAACATTGCAAATGGCTTTTGTTGAGGGTGGGCCCACCTGGGCTTGAACCAGGGACCCCCTGATTATGAGTCAGGTGCTCTAACCAGCTGAGCTATAGGCCCTCGATAAACATTAAGAATAATTAATTGATATATCCCTTTGTTTTCGGAGTGCAATATTACATATTTGTATCCGAATATTCAAAATTAAAATTCAAAAAAAATGAAAAAATATAGCAACATAATATTTGACTTTGGTGGTGTAATTATCAATATCAATCCTGAATTAGTTGTAAATCAATTTAAAAAATTAGGAATGAATAATACTAATATGATTGGTGAGGAATACAAAAAAAATGGATTATTTGATCGACTAGAAAAAGGAATAATATCACCAGAGGATTTTCGTACCGAAATTCGTAAGCATTTATCGCAAAATGTAAGCGATTTGCAGATCGATGATGCGTGGAATGCAATGTTGTTAGATTTACCCTATGAGCGATTAGCCCTAATAAAAGAATTGAGAAAAAATCATAAAGTATATCTTTTAAGTAATACAAACATCATTCACTGGGAGTGTTACTCTAAATATGTTTTGGATACCTATGGCGAAGAATTAAGCTCTTTCTTCGATAAAGATTATTATTCTCATTGTATGAATTTGCGTAAACCCGATAAAGCAATTTATACCGCAGTGTTAGAACAAGAACAATTAAATCCTGCTGAAACACTATTTATTGATGATATGTTGCAAAATGTTGAAGCAGCCAGAAGTGTAGGAATGGATGCACATTTTTTAGATATTGAAAAGGGCGAAACAATTTTAGATTTGTTCTAGCAATTGATAATTACCTGTTAATCTATAATCAAAAGAAATATGTCGTTATTATTAAATATAGAAACATCAACCGCCGTTTGTTCAGTGGCATTAAGTAAAAATGGAAAACTGTTAGGACTCAAAGAAGATACCGCAGGAATGAAACATGCTAGCCACCTTACCTTATTTATAGAAGAGGTGTTGAGCGAAAATAATTTAAAAGTTACCGATTTAGATGCCGTTGCCATCAGTATGGGTCCAGGATCTTATACCGGATTGAGAATAGGTGTTTCAACAGCCAAAGGAATATGCTATGGAGCCAATATCCCATTAATAGCAGTCAGCACATTGCAATCATTAACCAAGCAGGTGCTTGCCAATAAAGCATATCTAAATGATTTAAAAGATATCGAAACAGCTTACTTCTGTCCTATGATTGATGCAAGAAGAATGGAAGTATATACTGCCTTTTATGATAATAATGCAATATTGAAGCGTGAAATTGCAGCTGAAATAATCGATGAAAATTCATTTGCAGAGTTATTGCAAAAAAGAGAAATGGTGTTCTTTGGTGATGGTGCAAAAAAATGCAAGCCAGTATTAGAAGGTGATTCTGGCATTTTTATTGATAACATTGAGGCATCGGCTTTAGGAATGATAGAGCTAGCAGAACAAAAATTTCAACGAAAGCAATTTGAAGATGTTGCCTATTTTGAACCTTTCTATTTGAAAGATTTTGTTGCAACTACTCCTAAAAAGAATATCTTTTAATACCAGTTATTTTCTGAATTTACATCAAAGAAAAAGTTTTTTTTAGCTTGGGTAAATTCAGATTACAAATAATATAAGACCTCAGATACTTGCTTATATAATATAATAAAGAGCATATATCGCCTTACTTTTTTTGAATTGGAACCGAAATGGAGTACTTTTAGGGGTACGAAATGGTATAATATCACCATAGCCTTTAATTAAAATTGAATGAATATGAAAAATATATTAATAACAATTGTGCTGTCGTTGCTTTTTGTCAATGCTTTTGCACAAGAAAAAATCAAAGGAGAAGGCGAACACCTAAACTTTATAGTACACTACGGTTTCTTTACAGGCGGAAGAGCAAGTTTAGATTTAACTAAAGAAGTATGGGGTAAGGATACTCTCTTTCACGCAAAACTAGAAGGACGAACCGCAGGTGTATTTAAGGCTATATATAAGGTACAAGATATCTATGAAAGTTACTTTACCCCTAAAACCATTCTTCCTGTTAAAGCAATCAGAAATATAAAAGAAGGAAACTATCGCCGTTATAACGAAGTAACGTTTGATAGAGAAAAAAATCAAATCAACAGTAAGCGTTCAGGAGTAAAAGATGTGCCAGTAGGAATACTTGATATTTTGTCGGCATTCTATTATGCAAGAGTAAAATATTTCAATTCAAATCTGAAAAAGGGGCAAGTCATTAAAATGATGACCTATTTCTCTGATGAGGAATTTCTGTTGCAATTTAGATTTATGGGCTACGAAAAAGTAAGAAGCAAAATAGGAAAGATAAGATGCTATAAAATAGTGCCTATTGTACAAACAGGAAGAACATTTAAAGATGCCGATGATATGACTATTTGGGTATCTGCCGATAGAAATAAAATTCCAGTAAGAGTACAATTCAACTTATTTCTTGGCTCGTTACGTTGCGATTTAACCAATTTCTCTAATTATGCCATGGAAGAGTTAGAGAAATAATATTTTGAATAGAGTTGTTATTTATTCTCTATATTAAAGATATTAGGGCTATTGGTTATATAGAAACACTCAAAGCAGCGAGTAGCTAATAGCTAACAGCAGCAACATCACAATTTGCTTATTGGTGTGCGTTTCCCTTAATTCATTTCTGCAAAGTTTAGGTAAAATAAATTGTTTCAACTACTTTTGCCGACCGAAAAAGTATATTATTAAAAAAATAAAGAAGAATATGGCAACTACTGCAGATTTTAAAAATGGATTATGTATTCATTACAAAGGAGATTTATATACAATAGTACAGTTTCAGCATGTAAAACCCGGAAAAGGACCAGCTTTTGTTCGTACAAAGCTAAAGAATGTGAAAACTGGAAAAATAATTGATAATACATTTAACTCGGGTGTAAAAGTAGATGTGGCGAGAATAGAGCGTCGTCCATACCAATACTTATATAAAGATGATATGGGTTATAATTTAATGCACACCGAAACTTATGAGCAAGTGGCATTACCAGAGGAATTGTTTAATGCACCTGATTTGTTAAAAGAAGGAGATGGAGTAGAAGCAGTATTCCACGCAGAAACAGAAACTCCTTTATATGTTGAATTACCAGCTCACGTAACCATGGAAGTAACCTATACCGAGCCAGGTTTAAGAGGTGATACTTCATCTACTAACTCACTAAAGCCTGCAACTATTGAAACAGGTGCAAATATCATGGTTCCTTTGTTTATCAATACAGGCGATGTTATTAAAATTGATACTCGTGATCATAGCTATGTTGAGCGAGTAAAGCAATAGATATCCTATATTTAGTGTGATGTTATAGAGTATTGCTATTTTATATGCAATATTTTAATACTTAAAATCCGCAAAGAATTCTTTTATGGAAATGTCTTTGCGGATTTTAGTTTTATATAGGCTATGTGTAAATGCTCTTTATAATTCCAGTTGCAATTTGACGCGACCCAAAATAAAAATAGGAGTCTTTAAATTGGGTAAATTGGAGGCATGAATGGTATAAGAACCATAAATCTTTGTACTTTTAGGCAGAAAAATAATCCTTATCAAAGTGAAACAACATATAACAAGTCAAAAATTAAAACTAGAATTGTTGCTTAAAATAACTAAAGCAATTAATAAGAATTTGTCTGCTGATGAGTTGTTGTTTAGATATTCACGATTGTTAGTTTGTAAGTTAAGAATAAGTAAATTTTTGATCTTTCAAAAAAGAGAAGATTGGAGAGTGTTGCTAGCTTCTCAAGTCCCCGACCATATCGTTGATGCTATTGATATCGAAAAAGATTTAGAAGTTCATAAAACAATTACCCGCATTCTTTATGAAAGTGCTGAATATTTAAAAGAGTTCGATTATATCATACCTGTGTTTCATGAGAATGAAATCTTAGCTTATGTTTTAATTAGCGATTCAGAGCAGGAGGATATGGGTGTTAGTCCTGTAATAAAGCATCTGTTATTTATACAAACGATGTCTAATATTGTTTTTGTTGCGGTAGAAAATAAGCGTATGCAAGAAGAAATGTTAGTACAGGAAGGAGTTAAAAAAGAAATGGAGCTGGCAGCTCAGGTGCAAAGTCTTCTTATTCCTTCTGATTGTGTACTTCCTCAAAATGAACATATCTGTACAAAAGGGTTTTATCATCCCCATTTTCATATAGGAGGTGATTATTACGATTTCTTAGAGATAAATAATAGTCTTTGTTTTTGTATTGGTGATGTTGCGGGAAAAGGAATTTCTGCTGGAATGGTGATGGCAAACTTACAAGCACAAGTGCGAGCACTGCTACATGCTCAAATGCCACTAAAAGAAATCATCATAGAGTTAAACCGAAGAATGGGGAGGAATGTTATTGAGGAAAAATTCATTACGTTTTTTATTGGTATTTATAATTATGCAGCTAAGAAGCTGCAATATATTAATGCAGGTCATTATCCTCCTGTTTTGTTTGATGTGGCAACAAAAAAAACTCTTCAGTTGTCACAAGGGTGTATTGGATTGGGTATGATTGAAGAAATTCCCTCTATTCAAATAGGGCAAATAGAAATAAAGAATCCTTCAAAAGTTTTTTGTTTTACCGATGGTTTGGTTGAGTTGAAAGAAAAAGAAACGATATTATTACAGATAGATCGTGTCGTAAATATGATAACTAACGATAGAAAAATAGAGCATAATTTTAGCGATTTAAAAGATTATATTGATGAATGTATTGCTAAAGGAAAGGTTTTAGACGACATTGCTATGATAGGAATAGATATATTATAGGATATGATAACTGTATCTTGAAAAAAATCACAATCATAAAATCTTTTTTCTTAGGATTTTGGGTCGTTTTAGAAATAAAACTAAATAAAAACATCAAAAAAAGTTTGCTTGATAAAAAATAAAGTCTCTATATTTGCAACCGCAAAACAAGAGAGTATCAC
>PDWI01006241.1_pt1 | contig 15066 bp, 14 predicted proteins | sample 1430891 | NCBI WGS metagenome assembly PDWI01 (sample SAMN01162508, study PRJNA174530) | Oral metagenome, whole genome shotgun sequencing project. | biome: Marine environment; feature: Marine mammal; material: Swab sample of the gingival sulcus; isolation source: swab sample of gingival sulcus... | reverse complement strand
GGTTTATAGTTGCCATTTAGTTTTTACTCCAAGATAAAAATTAAAAATTAAATAAAATTAACTGATTACCTTTATTAAAAAAACACTGAGTTTAATAAAAATAACCCCAACCCAACTTCTACAAATAAGTCGAGCGGTGCGTAACGATAACGCTGATTAACAAAAAAGTCAAGTAAATAAGCAAATAAATCAAGACGGTGAGTCAAACTCATAAGTTAGGTCAGTTCAAACACCGATAGCCTACTTTAATTAAATACCGATAACTTAGCTAATGTTTGAACAAGTAGTATGCAATAGAAATTTAGCCATTACTTATAAAATTTGATAGAATTATTAGTGTTATTTTTAACTTATCGGTATGTTATATGAAAAACATTATTATGCTAATGCTGACGCTATTATTGACCGCTTGTGATAAGCCTATCAAAGTGCAAACTGTTACAGGATATGCACAAGGCACAACCTACTCTATCAAATATTGGAAAAAACAAAATACCGATAATGATTCATTAAAACAAAGCATTGACAGCGAACTTGCCCGCATTGATAAATTAATGTCAAATTATCGTGATGATTCTGATATTGAAAAATTTAACCGCAACCCTAGTACCGATAGCCCGATTCTCCTTGATAAAGAGATTCTAGATTTACTCAAAATTTCAGCCGAAGTGTATGAAAAATCAGAACACTGCTACGACCCAACGATTAAGCCTCTGTTTCAAATTTGGGGATTTAGCAAAGATAAACTTCGCATTCCTGACAATGAAGCTATCGGTAATGTATTAAAAAATATTGGTTTTAATCGATTACAACGCCGTACCGATAGCATCATTAAAACCCGTTCAGGGCAAACCATTGACTTATCGGCTATCGGTCAGGGCTATGCCGTTTCACAAATTGCTAAACTATTAGAAAAACAAAACATCAATAATTATTTGGTAGAAATCGGTGGCGAAATGTTAGTCGCCGGCACGAAACCCAACAATAAAAAATGGAAAGTCGGTATTGAACGCCCTGTGCCCAATAGCCAAAAAGTCAGTGAAGTCATTACCTTATCAGGCAAACGCCAAACTGCTATTATGACATCTGGCACCTACCGACATTATTTTGATGAAAACGGCAAACAATACAGCCATATCCTAGACCCACGCACTGGCAAGCCAGTGGAACATAATAGTGTTGCCGTGACTGTTTTACTAGATAACGCGACGTATGCCGATGCTTGGTCCACTGCCCTACTTTGTTTAGGAGCTGATAAAGGCTTAGCTATTGCTGAAAAAAATAATATTCCTGCGATTTTTTATACGATGGAAGGAAAAGAAATAAAAAGAGAACCCAATAAAGTTGCTGAAACACAAGGGGATTACTGGACAATTTCTCAATAAAAAATTGTTTATTATAGTAGAATAGCTTAATTCTACCCCCACGTTGTAACATTGATTTTACAACGTGAGGGTAGACTTTTAGTATTCCTACATTATTTAGTCGCTAATTGATTATCCAAAGCAACCGCCGCCCCTAGTAACCCTGGGTTTGAATGCGTCACCACATACACAGGAATATCACGCAAGTAATCGGCAAAACGTCCCTTGTCTTCAAAGCGACGACGGAAATCTGATTGTTTTAAGAAATCAATAAATCGAGGAATAATACCACCACTCAAATAAACCCCACCAACGCCACCGATAGTTAGCACAATATTGGCACAAAAGCCGCCCAAAATCGCACAATATCGAGATAACACTTCTTCACAGAGTGGATCATTTTCCACCAACGCACCGTGAGTGATTTCTGCAGGTGTATTTTTCACTGGTGCCATTTCATTACGCCCTGCCATAAAGCGATAAATTAACAACAAACCCTCGCCCTGTAATAAACGCTCTGCCGAGACGTGACCATCAAAAGCCCTTTCAGCAAAAGATAATAAACGGCGTTCTAGTTGGTCATAAGGGGCAAAACTCACGTGTCCACCCTCGCCCGATAACGCAATCATTCGCCCACGACCATCAGGAATTAGTCCTGATACACCCAATCCCGTTCCAGGACCGATAACTGCAACAGGCTTATCTTTCGGCACAGGGTGGTAAGTGTCTAATCCATTTAATAAATGCAAGTTTTCTTCTTTCATTTGCGTGATTGCCAAGGCTTGGGCTTGGAAATCATTGACCACTAAAAATGTTTCCACACCCAATTTTTTGTGCATTTCACTGATAGAAAAGCTCCAATGGTGATTAGTCATACGAATTTTATCACCCGTCACTGGATTGGCAATCGCAATACCGATATGGTTAGGCAATTCGATATCGGTTTGTTTGAGGTAATCAGTAATCGCATCAAAAAACGTGCCATAATCTTTACAAGGCAAGACAAGAATATGCGCTAATTGAAATGGCTCAACTTCGAGTGCAAAGCGTGCATTTGTACCACCGATATCGGCAATGAGTCTAGGGTAAGTTTCAGCAGATTTTTTTTCTTGTTCAGCCATCATCTTTCCTCACGTTTGAAAATAAATTGTTTGGTTGTGGATTCGTCGGCATCATAAAAATAGCCGTCCACATCGAATTTCGTTAGGTCTTTGTAATCTTCGATACGATTATCAATCACCCAGCGTGCCATTAAGCCTCGGGCTTTTTTGGCATAAAAACTAATAATTTTATATTTACCATTTTTTTCATCTTTGAAAACTGGCGTGATAATATTCGCAGCAATTGATTTTGGTTGAACGGCTTTATAATATTCGTTTGACGCTAGATTAACTAGCACGGGGTGTTTTGCCTTGGCAAGCTGTTGATTAATTGCATCAGTTAATTGCTCACCCCAAAATTCATATAAATTTTTGCCCTTGGCATTGGCAAACTTTGTGCCCATTTCCAAGCGATAAGCCTGCATTAAATCCAGTGGTCGTAACAAACCATAAAGCCCCGATAAAATAGCTAAGTGTTCATTCGCCCAGTTTAAGTCATCGGTATTCATACTTTGTGCATCAAGCCCAGTATAAACATCGCCTTTGAACGCTAAAATCGCTTGCTTGGCGTTATCCAAAGTAAATGGCGTTTGCCATTCGTGAAAACGTTCGAAATTCAACACGCCCAACTTATCACTAATTTTCATTAACGCAGAAATATCGGCTGGCGAAAGCTCTCTCGCCAAGTCAATTAATTCTTGTGACTGCTCCAAAAAACGAGGCATATCATATTGCTCGGTAATCGGTGGTGTCGTGAAATCCAGCGTTTTAGCTGGGGAAATTAACATTAACATCTTTTTTCCTTAAATTTTATGATTGAAAGTATAGACTATCGTTAGCCTTTTTCGATTTACAATAAGGACAATACAAGGCAAAGCATCGAAGACAGTATAACGAATACGGCAAGATGATTTAACGCAGTAGTATCCTTATTGTAAATCGAAAAAACTACATTTTTTTCAAGTAGGCACTCACTAAAACAATTCTTGTTCCGTTTACGCGTCCTTCGATATGCTCTGGATTATCAGTCAAAGAAATATTACGCACAGCCGTACCACGTTTTGCCGTAAAACCTGCCCCTTTAACTTGTAAATCTTTAATAATCGTGACATTATCGCCTGCTTTTAACTCTGTACCATTACTATCCAAAGTTGGTACACGCTCTTCGGTTTCTAAACCTTCATCTGCCCACGCTTTGACATCGTCTTCAAGGTATAGCATATCAAGGTTATCTTGTGCCCACGTCTCACTGGATAATTTATGTAATTGACGATAAGCCGTGACTTGTACCGCAGGCACAGCACTCCACATCGCATCACTTAAACAACGCCAATGATTAACATCATTTTCGACATCACCAGTTAGTTGGTCACGACAGGTTTGACACGCTAATATACACTTGTCGGCACTAGCTTCTACTGGTGGCACTTCATAAATATCAAGCTGTTCAGTCGCCTGACATAATTCACATTGATTATTACTACGTTCGGTTAAAGTCGCTAAAATTGACATCGGTTGCCCCTAAAATTACACTTAATAAAGAATTAACAAAAAACAAACGAACATTATAACAAAAAATACCCGATAAGTTTACTTATCGGGTATAGGTTTTTCAATAATAAGCTATCGGTAACAATTGTGATAGCTTATTTATTTAGAAGTTGTAGTTGTACTGAATACCTAAGATATGCGCATTACTTTTGAAATTAGCTGAACCTTTGGTTCGGCTAGACACACAGTTTTTTGCTTTTGGTCCCACTGCTACCCCACCGCAGTAGCCATTAGCATTTACTTTTGAATCTTTAATATGAATATAACTATAGCCAACATTAACACTGCTATTCTTATTAATATCATACTTCGCACCCAACGAGAACCATATACGATCATTATCAGGCATTGTTGTCAGACGGTCATTCGCACTACGCACTGGCGACTCATCAAAAGCGACACCACCACGTAACTGTAACTTATCATTGTATTGATAAGCTGCACCGACACCCACTTTTATTGTATCTTTCCAATTAGGCTTTAAGACCGTCTTACTAGAAGCAACTAACTTACAACCTGTTTTAGGTAGGCAATTTGGCTGAGGCTGTCCAGTGGCATTTGCGGCTCCCTTTGGTGTTTGATAATTAATATCAACTTTATTAAAACGAGAATGACGCGTTAAAGTAACATCACCAAATGCTGTCCATTTATCATTAAGCTTCGCCATACCATGTACCGATAATGATTCAGGTGTAGTAATTTTTACACTAACTTTCTCCTCTGGCACATAACCAAAATTTGGCACGATAGCAATCACTGCTGGGTCATTTGATTTCCATTTGGCTTTACCTTCTAATTTATGTTCAATTTTAGACCGATAGCTTGCACCCACTCGAACATTATCATTAACATCCCATAAGTAACCTAACGTATAACCAAATCCCCAATCATCACCTTTTACATCAGCATAACCATCTTTTGCACCATTTGGTATTGAAATTGGTTTGCCCATTTTCTTTGACATTACCGCAGAAACCAAAGGAGAAAAGTTTGCATACTGACGAAGCTCTGCTTCACTACGCTGTGCCGTCAGTCCAACCGCCACACTGTGATTATCATTGATCTTAAAGGCAACAGTTGGGTTAATATCAATACTGGTTAATTTAGTTTTATTAACATTGTAGCGAAGCACCGAATCTTCTTGGTATTCTGTTCCAGAGGCAAACGGTACATACACACCCAAACCAACAGTTACTTTGTCATTAACCTGATGAGTAGCATACATATGCGGGGCAAAAACCACATCCTCTGTAATTTTCCCACTGGTTTTTCCTTGAATAGGCTCTGGTGGTCTAGTGAAATAACTCGCTTCGGCATTATCATATTTTACGCTAGGGGCGATGATATTCGCATTCACACTAATATTTGTTCCTTCTAACTTGCTAATGCCAGCAGGGTTATAGAAAAGCGTTGAAGCATCAGAGGCTTCTGCTGACGAAGCATTTGCTGTGCTTTGTTCACTAACCGACTGTGTACCAAAGTGATAACCTGATGAAAAAGCGGGGGCAGCGCATAATGTGCTAACCACCACACCGATAACTTGTTTTTTTGAAAATAACATAAATACTAAACCTTGTTAATGGAGTTAAAGAATAAATAAGGTTTATAATTATAATAGTCGCTTTTTAATGTGCAAGATTTTTATCAAAAATATTCATTTTTAGGAATATAAAATTAAAAAACCCAACACCAAAACAATATTTATTTTATTTTATTTTCATAATATTACGATTCAAAAACAAAAAACAAAAAAACCACATTAATTTCTCAAAAAAATTCAATTTTTCTATTATAAATTAATCAACCGATAGCTATTTTTTACATCACCACGGTTATTACGTTGTTTTCCTAACTTAGATTCTATCGTTTTCGAGGCTTCCTCTGTTTGATTAGGAAAAATAAATAATGAACCCAACAAAATTTCAGCAGTATCGATACCTAATTGTTGATACGTGAACTCTTCTCGTAATATTCCGCCACTGCTCCAATAATTTTCATAGCCGAGTGCTGTTGCCGTTAATAAAATATTTTGGATTGCCGCCCCGCTTGCTGCAATATGCTCCATATTGGCAATATTACTCATAAAGAAATCTTCATTTCTTATTTGTGGTTGCGGACACCAGGTAGCTTGAATAAGATAATCTGCACAATGCAGCATGTTAATAATTTTCCCCGAACGCTCTGTTACAGGTAATTTGTCTGCTAACCGACGACAGGCACGACTATCCAGCACATAAAACCGATAGGGCAATGGCGAATCATTTTCTTGGCGATATTGGCGATGACAGCAATGATGAAACGGGGCATAATACGCTGACTCAATCAAGGTATTAATTAATCCCTCATCACACGGCTTAACAGGAAGTGGCGTTTCACTCATCATTTTAATTGTTCGACGCTGGCGAATACTTTGCAAGGTATCTAAGGGAGTATTGATAGGCTTTGTCATTATTTTTTCTCCACTAAAAAATTAGCAATTTTGGCAAAATCTTCACCACCGATAACCTCGGCACGTTGCCCACCATCAATACCTAAACTCTCCAAATCCTCACCAGAGATCATTGGCTTTAAAGTATTTCGTAGAGTTTTGCGTCGCATTGCAAAGGCTTGTTTGACCACTTCAGCAAATGTTTTTTCATCTTTTATTTGCCAACGTGGCTCAGTAAGCCTTGTCATTCCAACCATTGCTGACATCACTTTTGGTGGTGGACTAAAACTTTCAGGTGGCACATCAAACAAAGGAAAAACATCGTGATGATATTGCAACATTACCGATAGCCGACCGTAGTTCTTTTCACACGGCTGGGCAACCATTCTATCAACGACTTCTTTTTGTAGCATAAACACCATATCGGTAATATTTTTTTGTGCCGATAAGGTAAATAAAATTGGCGTAGAAATATTATAAGGCAAATTACCAAATACTCGCCACGAATGATTCCCCAACAACTCAGGATAATCGATAGTTAGCACATCTTGTTCAATAATAGACAGTTTCCCTATCGGTTGAGATTTTTCGTGTAAAATAGGAATAACACGTCTATCTAACTCAATCGCTGTTAGCTGTTTTGCACGCTCCAAGACAGGTAAGGTTATTGCCCCTAACCCAGGTCCAATTTCTAGCAAATGTTCGCTACTTTCAGGGTCAATGGCATCAACAATTCGTTCGATAATACCGCTATCGGTCAAAAAATGTTGTCCTAGGTTTTTTTTTGCTCTTACAGCATTTTTTTTGTTTTTTTTCATTTTAATTAACTAATTAAGTATCGTTGTTTGAATTAATTTCTGATACAAGGCTTTCCGTCGAAGACAGCCATTAATAATAAACTTGATGAATACGGCGAGACGGCATAACGCAGTAGCAGGAATTAATTCAAGCAACGATAAGCCATTTGTTTAGCGTATTCAATAGCACAACGCAAGCTATTCGGATCAGCCTTACCAGTACCCGCCAAGTCCAGTGCCGTTCCGTGATCCACAGAAGTGCGAATAATTGGTAATCCAAAAGTAAGATTAACGCATTCACCAAAACCTTGTGACTTAATCACTGGCAAACCTTGGTCATGATACATCGATACGATAATATCATAAGCATTAGCGTGATGTGGAACAAATAAGGTATCGGCAGGTAAAGCGTCAGACACATCTAAACCCTCTTCCCGTAATCGTTGTAAAGTTGGGTTAATTACCTCAACTTCTTCACGCCCGATATGTCCCGACTCGCCTGCGTGTGGGTTCAATCCACACACGCCGATTTTTGGACGTCTGCCATCGGTAAAATAACGCTTCATATCAGAATCAATAATCGTGAGGATATCGGTTAATAGCTTATCGGTAATTGCAGAGGATATATCTTTTAACGGCAAATGTGTTGTCACTAAACCAACTTTTAGTTGCTGATTGCCCAGCACCATCACAGGTAATTTCGCCCCAGTTTGCTCAGCTAAAAATTCCGTATGCCCACTGAAATTGGCATATTCTCCACCTGCCTCACAAATAATGCCTTTATGAATTGGTGCGGTAATCACCCCTGCATATTCGCCCCGATGCGTTGCCTGCGTTGCCGTTTTTAACATTTCAATGACATAGGCAGAATTGGCTTTATTTAGCACTCCACACTCCGCAGGTACCGATAGCGAAACATGTCGCACTGCAATGCTGTTTGGAACTAAGCTATCGGTATTTGAAATACCGATAGCTTGATTTGAAACGGTATGTTCATGATGAAAGTGAACCGTTTTTCCCAACTGTTTTGCCCGTTGTCGCAGCAAATCAATATCGCCACACAATACAATCGGTTGTGTAAGCAAATAATCAAATAGCTGAACACATAAATCTGCACCGATACCCGCTGGCTCACCAATCGTGAGAATAAATTTTGTCATTGGATGTTCTAGCATGCTAATTATTGCAAATCTTTGTCACGGATTTCAATATACGCCGATTCACGCAATCCCGCTAACCACATATCCCATTCTTCTGATGCACGACGCTGGAAAATAGCTTGTCTTGCCTTCGCTTCTAATAATTGACGGTCATTAATAGATGCTTTTCTGCGTTGTTCAACTTTCAGAATATGATAACCAAAGCGACTCTTAAACGGTGCACTGATAGAACCCGTTGGTGTATTCAACATCTTTTGCTCAAACGCTGGGACCATTTGTCCTTGTCTAACCCAACCTAAATCCCCCCCATTGGTCGCAGAACCTGAATCCTGGGAAAATTGTGTTGCTAATACTGAAAAATCTGCCCCTTGTTTTAGCTGCTTATACAGCTGATTAATCGTTTGTTCTGCCTCTGGACTATTTTTATCACGGATTAAAATATGACTCACTTTTGCTTCTGAAATAGTTTTTGAACCAACATGAGCATTAGACTGTTGCAATTGTTCAACCATATCGGCAAGTTCCATAGAAGAGATTGTCACTTGCATCGCAGCAACCTTTTGTTGCAGCTTGCCAATAATCATTTTTTCTTGATTCCGACTCATGGTCACTGTATCAGCGACATTGATATCATATTGTTTAGCGGCTTGTAGTAATAATTTACGCATAATCAGATTTTGTAAACCTTTCTTGCGATTTGGTGATCGAAGGTTATTTAATTCACGTCGAGTAATAACATCACCATTTACTACGGCAATAATATCATCTAAAGCTTTACCCGATGATACCTCTTCTCTTGGTCCAAAACTTAGTTCATTTACTGCCACCTGTGCAAAAGCACCAGCCAATAAACCCATACCTAAACTTAACACCAATAATTGTTTTTTCATCAAATTTTCCCCTTATAACTTATTCATAGCTGAGTGGTTGATAATTAGGAATAACATTTTGTAAAACACTACCTGCACTATTACCTAATTTACCCAACCCATTTAAGACAAATTCAAAATAAATTGAATTTTCTGGCTCTTCTTTACTTGTTGCACTTTTTCTTTTCTGCCTACCGACCAATCTAGCGGCCCAACAACATTTTGCATATTCAACCCCAGCTAACGCATCTAGAGTTTTTTCGTACTCAACAGAATAATGCCAACGCCCAAAGACTCGCCAAGTATCGTTGAGTTTCCAGACACCACTGACATCCAACTGCTCATAATCATCTTTATCATATAAATGTGAGAAATTGACTGATTTATCAGCTTCAGGATTATATGTCACACCGATAATGGATTTTTCTGTCTCTCGGTCATCGGTATCATAATGTAAAAGCCCTCGTACTTTCACATCATCGGTGACACTAGCACGTGCTTCAGCAATGACATTTGAACGAGAGCTATCAGCCACCTTACCATTAAATGCAACCTTTCTATCCTGAAAATATTGGATCTGCCCAACCGAAAAACTGGCTAATTCCTTACCCGTATCATTATCAGTAAAGTTGGTGCTAATCGCTGTCGTTAATTGATTCGCATCACCGATACGGTCTTTACCGTTAAAGCGATTATCTAAAAACATTGCCGAATACGAACTACTCACAACTGCTGAGTCAAAGTTAGGAATATCTGATTGCTTTTCATAAGGCGTGTAAAGATAAAACAACCGAGGTTCTAATGATTGTGTCACATTTTTCCCAAGCCATGAACCTTGACGATCAAAATATAGCCCCGTATCAACTGTAAATGTCGGAACAGAACGTTGAATTTTGCTCGGTTTATTTTTACCTTGGTCACGCAAATGATAAGAGGAAAAACGATAGCTTGCCGATGGCTTAATAAAAGAATAACTATTTTTAAAATTATAAGAGAGTTGCAATTTTTCATCAAAACGAACACCAGCAACCTGATTTTTTTTATCAAAATTAACAAACTCAGTATCCGATGATAAGAAAAAATTATTACCCAACGTCCATCTCCCCTTACCTCTGACACGAGGTAAAACTTCATAAGGTTTATTTTTCTCAGTATAGTCTTTATCAACCACTTGGTAGGTTTTTGCCTCAGCATTAATATTGTAATTTGGGCTTAACCGATAGCTTGCTTTTAGGTAACTGGGTAGAAACTTATCATCACTTAAATCGACATTATCGACCAGATCCTTAACATAACTTTTATCAGAGACTTTTTGGTATAGAGTTGATATCGTCAAATTATTGGTTGGGGTATAGGTATGTTCGGTTTTAAATGCCCAACGTGTGTCTTTGGCCTTTCTATCTTTTAGATAAGCCCCCTTTGCATAACCATTTAAGTGAGTTAATAAATACCGATACTCACCCCCCAGCATTACACCTCGCTCAGACATTAACTGCGGATAAAGCGTGGCATCATGGTTAGGAGCAATATTAATATAAAATGGTGTCGTTAATTCAAAACCACGAGAAGAGCTAGAGCCCACCTTTGGCGTTAAAAAACCTGTTTTACGACTATCACTTAGTGGGAAAGAAAAATAGGGCAAATACATCACAGGAATATCAGCAACACGAAACGTCACATTTTTTGCAATACCGATATCTAATTTATGATCAAGATGTAAATCACCCGCCTTTAAAAACCACGCGGGGTTTGTTCGACTACACGTGGTATAAGTGGCTTCTGTCAAATCTTCAATTTGCTTATCACGGTTAACCTGTAGTCTATCCGCCTGCCCATTTGCATTTTGATTCCCAATATAATACTCAACTTCTTTGAACACACCTTCATTATTCAACAATGAATAATCGGTTGATTGAGAACGCACAGCCAAACCAGGACGCCCATACGTCAATTCTGATTCTGACAATATCTGTTGTTTTTGTCTTTGATAATCGAGCTTATCGGTATAAAAAACTTCTTGACCACGTTTGGCAACCACATTACCCTGCAGATGCCCCCATTCTGGTGTCATTTTTGCTTTATCTGCATCAACATGAACCAAATTATCAATAATTTCTGTCCCCAAAGTATAGGACGCCAACTTATCACTTGAACACTGCGAAGCCGCCAGAGAGGCAAAAGGAAACAATAAAAATAAGAAAAAATGCTTCATACAGTATCAATGTCTATCAATTAATTGAATCGTTCATTTTAACAAAAACCGAGCACAAACGGCATAGGTTTTTTCTAAAATATTATTTACTTGCCAATAAGCAATAAAAAACCCTGGTAAATGCCATATCATTTTACCAGGGCTTCTTCACTTTTCTGTTAATCTGTTAATCTAGTATAGATTACCGATAAACCCAAGATCTAAAATTACCTGTATCAACATGAATATATCGTGCCCCAGGATAATAACCCACACCACCTTTACGTAATGATAAGGCAATGCGACGTAAACTACGTGCCGAAACATTTTTCACTTGAAAATCCATTGCTTTTGCTCTCATATGATAACTTTTTTTAGCAACATTGCGAGAACGTCTTCGTAGCATACGGTTGGTTTTTGGTGATCGATAACCACTCATCACTTCAAAGTGACGATGCGTACCGATATTCATAGAAATCGCATAAACAATATCCAATAACCTAGGGTCAATCGCTCTCACTTGGTTTTGACGAAAATCACGCATAAAATGTGAAACAGATGCCAATGATTCGCGAATATAACCTTCGGTTGGTGTCCAATAAATCGTGCGAATTTTTTCCCCAGTATGTGGGTTAGTCATCATTAATAAACGATCACGTTTTGCTGCAGCCATTGCCAACTCAGGTCCTAAAATCAACCCTGCACTTGCCAGACCAGCTTTCAATAAAAAATGACGACGGTGCGAATGCACACAACATGGACAACCTTCTTGATGCTCTTCTACTGCTTTACTTTCTTTTAATAAATACATAAAATTTTTGCCTTTATATGGACGAACAAACGATGCTGAGTATCAGCAATATTATTATATAGCGTTGATAATAGCCGATTTATTAGCATTATGCAATTAAATCTATGTAACATTTCCATACAACCACTAGGGGTTTTAATCCCCCCAGTAGCGTTAGTGGTACCATTAGCCGCTGATTAATTGGTTAATAAGCTTTGTGTTATTCTACTGAAAAAGCTTCTTTTTTTACTCACATCACCATTTAAGATAAAATTCACACGTTCATTTTTTATCGCATTTGGATAGTTTTTATCTAGGACACGCTTGACATCAGCTGATAATTTTGGCATATTCATTTCCTTATAGGCACGAACCATGACTGCCAATCCTAATGGAACCGCTGGAGTTCGGCTGTAATGTTTAACAACATATTGCCCACGATTAGCCGCAGCGACAAAAGCACCACGTCGCATATAGTATTCAGCAACATAGATTTCGTGTTCAGCAGATACATTACGTAAAAATACCATACGCATTTTGGCATCTTCACTATATTCGCTATTCGGATTTTTTTTCGTTAATTCAGCAAAATCTTCATAGGCTTTTCGCATCATTGATTGGTCTGATTGAGCGATATTGGTTGGCACAAGTTTATCAACAAAAGTTACATCACGAGAGTAGGTAACAACCCCTTTCATATAACGGGCATAATCAACATAAGGGCTACGAGGATAAAGTTGAATAAATTTATTGGCTTGGGCAATGGCCTTATCATATTCTTTGTCTTTATACTCCAATTGAATCAAGTCTAATCCACTTTGCTGAGCATATCGCCCCATTGGAAAACGAGATAATATTTTATTGTAATATCCTCTTGAAGTTGTTAAATTACCATTATCTAAATTAGATTTGGCTTCGTTATATAACTTCTGCACTGACCATGTCAATGTCTCGTCTTTTCCCAGCATTGAACAACCTGCTGTGAAAAAAAGTAGTGAAATAAGTAATAATCGCATAGAGTAATTCCTCAAAATAAGCTATTCTAATAACCTATTATATAAAAAAATAACTCATGTTACTATGCAAAGAAGTATAAACTTAACAATTTCTATTGAAAATGATACACAACGCTTTGACCAAGCCGTTGCCAAACTGCTGCCAGAACTCTCTCGCAGTCGTATTCAGAAGTGGATAAAATCTGGTGAATTAACGTTAAATCAACAAATCGCCACGCCAAAGCAAAAGGTCTATTTAGGTGATACCATTCAGGGAACGATTACAGAAATCGAGGAAACGGAACATAAAGGTCAAAATATCCCACTAGATATTGTTTACCAAGATGACCACGTGATTGTCATTAATAAACCCGTTGGATTAGTCGTTCACCCAGGGGCAGGCAATACCGATGGCACCTTATTAAACGCCCTACTTTATCATTTCCCAGAATTACAGCATATTCCAAGGGCGGGGATTGTGCATCGCTTAGATAAAGACACCAGTGGCGTGATGGTAGTCGCTAAAACTCTAGAAGCACAATTTAATTTGGTCAAACAATTACAAGAACGCACCGTAAAACGTCATTATATTGCTTTGGCAACTGGGGAATTTACTGGTGGTGGAACCGTTGATGCCAATATCGGTCGATCAGGCAATGACCGACTGAGAATGTCAGTCACACTTGGTGGGAAAAGAGCGATTACGCACTATCAAATTTTAGAACGCTACCAAGGATTAACGCTACTAGAATGCCAACTAGAAACGGGGCGAACCCACCAAATTCGCGTACATATGGCACACATTCGCCACCCTTTGGTCGGTGATAGCTTATATGGTGGACGCAACCGAATCCCCAAAGGCTTAGACACAGAAACCCGAGAACTCATTTTGAATTTTCCTCGTCAAGCTTTGCATGCCTATGAGCTTGCCTTTATTCATCCTGATACTAACGAACGCGTTCAGTTTGAAACGGATTTACCCGAGGACATGCAGAATTTAATTGATCAATTGCCTGAAATTGATTATACCGACGAAGAGGATTGGGCACCACCACCGATGGTGCAGTGTTATGAAATCGGGGAAGAGTAATTATAGTCGGGCAAAAAAATAATCGCTACTGCGTTATGCCGTCTTGCCGTATTCATTATACTGTCTTCGACGGCAAGCCTTGTAGCGATTGTTTTTTCCCTCGACTATAGTTATTTAAAATACCGATAGCCCATTACAATTATTAGACATAAAAAAACCCCGAGGTACTTTCGCACTCGGGGTATAAATTTCTTATTTTATAGTACTCGGTTATTCGCACATTATGGATAACGGGGTACTGTGTGATTTAAACAAAATTAAATTCTATCTAAATCAAATTCGATTATATTATTAATCACATCTGCTGTCAATCTTTGCCCCCTTCCTTTCTTAAATAATTCTATAAGTTGATTTTCTAATTCATCTGCACGATTTATGGATATTTTACTTAAAATAAACAGTATCAAGCGTAAAGAAACATTCATATTTGTACTTTTTCGGCTTTGTGTTTTATAGCGTTTATCAAAAATCTTACTTACACCAAAAGGTTGATTATAATCATACAAAACAGCATTATGCGAACAAATATTTCTAATATTAATTATTGCCCGCAGGTAGTTACACATTACCTTTTGATTCCTAATACCATAAATATTCGCAATTTCTTTTTTTAATGAATCATCTTTCAGATTATTAAATATTTTATAAACCTGACCAAACGTTAAAAATTCAAATGTTTTCCAAGCTGGTGCATACTTACAGTCGTATCTTTTATGATGATTTACTAATAT
>PDWI01006240.1_pt1 | contig 15066 bp, 11 predicted proteins | sample 1430891 | NCBI WGS metagenome assembly PDWI01 (sample SAMN01162508, study PRJNA174530) | Oral metagenome, whole genome shotgun sequencing project. | biome: Marine environment; feature: Marine mammal; material: Swab sample of the gingival sulcus; isolation source: swab sample of gingival sulcus... | reverse complement strand
GCAATGGTGGTTTTTCCTGCGCCCCCATGACCTGCCAGGGCGACATTCCTCATGGCTGTAATGATTTCCTTACTCATTTGCTGCTCCTTATTTGAAAACACCGCCATCAAAAAGCGGTGCTTTCTGTTGTTGTCAGGGGCAGACTGTAGAGGGAATCATGATCTGCCCACACAGTAACTCGAAACTAAAACATTCTTTCTTACATAATCAAATTTCATGAAAAATCATAGTATTTTTTCCATAAAATCCGCCAGACACAAAGGACGACATATAACTTTTTTATTTTACAAAATATTCACATATTTCATAAACAACAAATACTCCCTGTTTCCCTTTGGCCCAAGAATGGGAGACGGGGTAATACCCTTTATGGCATACCCCCGATCAACAAAGAAACTGCTCAAATCATCCTGCACCTGTTGATGAATCAGGGAATCCTTGACAACACCGCCCTTTCCCACATGCTGTCTTCCTGCTTCAAATTGGGGCTTGATCAATGCCACAATCTGGGTGCCCGCATCCATGAATTTTTCCGCCGCAGGAAGCACAGTTTTCAATGAAATAAATGAGGTATCCGCCACAACGGTTGCGACCTTTTCTGCAATTGCGTCCTGGGACATATAACGGATATTGGTTCGTTCAATTACCACCACCCTTGGATCATTTCTCAGACTCCAGGCAATCTGCCCGTATCCCACATCACAGGCATAGACTTTTTTTGCCCCGTGCTGTAACAGGCAATCGGTGAATCCCCCGGTGGAAGCCCCAATATCAAGGCAAACATGGTCATTGACAGAAAAATCAAAGGCGGAAAAAGCCTCGGCAAGTTTTAACCCGCCCCGGCTGACATAGGGATGATCTTCTCCTTTGACAACCACCGCATCCTTCTCGGACACGGAAAAACCTGCCTTGTCCGTCACCGCATCGTTGACCTTGACCTTCCCTGCCATAATCAGGCTTTTTGCCCGTTCCCTGGAAAGTGCCAGGTTATTCTCCACCAAAAATATATCCAGACGTGTTTTTCGCAAATGTACCGTCCTTTTTATTTCAACAAGATATATTATTGATTAAAGTTCATGGATTTTTCTGGCCGCCTTCACAATGGAAGATACGTCCAGCTTGTGCAGCTGTCTGAGAATGGCCTGGGAACCATGTTCCACAAACTCATCGCCAATACCCATGCGGTGAACCCTTGCCATAACAAAATTATCCGCCAGCAATTCCAGAACCGCAGAACCGAAACCGCCGTCCAGGACATGCTCTTCCACAGTAATCATTTTGGGGATTGTCCTGGCAAGTGCCAGAATCAGATCTGCGTCCAAAGGTTTAACAAACCGTGCATCCACAACGCATACATGGATGCCCTCTTCTTCCAAAAGGTTTGCCGCAGCCAGGGCATCATTGACACATCGGCCAATGGCAAGAATCACAAGATCTCCGCCATCCTTTACCTTCTTTGCCTTTCCAATGGGAACAGGCCGACAGGGATCTTCCATTCTCACCCCTTCGGCATTGCCCCTGGGATACCGCAGGGCAATGGGACCGTCATGGGAAATGGCGGTTTCCAGCATCCTTGCAAACTCATTCTCGTTGCTGGGCGCCATGATGGTCATGTTGGGAATATTGCGAAGATACGAAAAATCAAATAAACCGTGGTGGGTGGGGCCGTCATCGCCCACAATACCGCCCCGGTCAATGGCGAATACCACGGGATAATTATCAATGCACACATCGTGCAAAATCTGGTCATAGGCCCTTTGCAGAAAGGTCGAGTAAATGGCAACAACAGGACGCATTCCCCTTGCTGCCAGGCCTGCGGCAAAGGTCACGGCATGCTGCTCGGCAATGCCCACATCAAAGAATCGATCCGGAAACTCTGCCGCAAACCCTGTCAATCCGGTTCCTTCTGGCATGGCAGCGGTAATGGCAACCATGTTGGATTGCTGCCTTGCCTTTTCCACCAGCCAGGAACCAAACACCCTGGTATATGTAGGGGGCGTGTTTTCAGGCGGACTGGCAGATTGGCCGGTTTCCACACAAAACGGCCCAACCCCATGATAATTTACAGGATTTTTTTCCGCTGGATCATAGCCTTTGCCCTTCTGGGTAGTTACATGAAGCAGAATGGGAGAATCAGGATTTTTGATATTGGAAAGAATATCAATGAGATGATCCAGATTATGCCCGTCAATGGGGCCGAAATAATCAAAATTCAATCCTTCAAACAACATTCCCGGCGTCATGAAGGTCTTGACCGATTCTTCCCATCTTTTGGCAAGACCGTACACATCGTCTCCAATTTTAGGCAACGATTTCAAAAAATTGCCAAAATGATTCCGCATGGCCTGCATATAGGGAGCAGAAAAAGTACGGCTAAGCAGGGAGCTTACCGCCCCCACATTGGGAGAAATGGACATGTCATTGTCATTGAGAATAACAATCATCCCCTGTTTGAGGTGCCCTGCCTGGTTCAAGCCTTCATAGGCAAGACCAGCACTCATGGCTCCGTCTCCAATGACACAGATCACATGGGAATCATCATTGGTTAATTGCTTGGCAGCACACATGCCAAGTCCTGCGGAAATGGACGTGGACGCATGACCCACGGTGAAGCTATCACAGGAACTTTCTCCGGATTTGCAAAATCCTGACAACCCCTTATACTGACGCAGGGTATCAAATTTATCGTTTCGTCCGGTAAGAATTTTATGGGCATAGGCCTGGTGCCCCACATCCCAGACCAGATGATCCTTTGGGAAATCAAACACATGGTGCAAGGCAAGGGTCAGCTCCACAGTTCCCAGACTGGATGCCAGATGTCCGCCGTTTCTGGAAACCACATCAATGATTCTCGCCCGGATTTCTTCTGCCAGCTGGGGCAGATCTTTTCTTGCTACCTTTTTGATGTCTCCGGCCTGCTTGATTTGTTCCAATATAGCCACAGGATGAAATTTCCTTTTTTCTATTAAATGTTACTTATCACGATGGGTAATATACCAGGCAATGGCCCGCAGAGGCTCTGCCTTTTCATCAAAGGCGGAAAGTGCGTCCAATGCCTTTTGGGTCAGTTCTTCTGCAAATTCACGGGACTGGGAAAGACCCAGCAAGAAGGGAAAAGTCAGTTTGTTCATGGAAGAATCAGATCCCGGCGTTTTCCCCATGATCTTTGCGTCTCCTTCCACATCCAGAATATCGTCCATGACCTGAAAACCCAAGCCAACGGCCTCTGCATATTGTTTCAAAGCGGCAAACTCTTCCCTGGAAGCCCCGGAAATGAGGGCACCGCTTTCCACGCTCACCTGAATCATCTTTCCGGTTTTCAGTTCCTGCAAGGTTTTCAGATGGGACAATTTTTCTTCCATGGAAAGCTCTTTCACAGGTTCCATGGACTGCATGTCCATCATCTGTCCTTCCACCATACCGTTGATCCCGGCAGCACCGGCAATGTTTTGAATCAAGACCAAACGGTCTTCCAGACCAATCCCGGATTTTCCATGGGAATCTTCTAGATTGGACAAGATCCAGAAGGCATGGGTTAACAACGCATCCCCTGCCAGAATGGCTGTTGCCTGGGAAAATTTTTTGTGGCAGGTGGGTTGCCCACGCCGCAGGTCATCATCATCCATGGCTGGCAGATCATCGTGGATCAAAGAATACGTGTGGATCATCTCAATGGCACAGGCAACAGGCAAAGCAACAGAAGCATCTGCACCGCAGGCCTGGGCAGCGGCAATTGCCAGCACCGGACGCATCCGTTTTCCCCCGGACATGAGGGAATGGCGTATGGCCCGGATCAGTTCCCGTTTCCCATCAAAGCCAAGAAAAATGCTTTCCAGATGCCCATTTACCAAGCCCTGGATTCGGGCAAAATAGGCGGAAAAATCAAAATCAGGATTCAGCAGTTTCAAAGGGAGTTTCCTCCAGGGATTCATCCAGTCCACGGGTCAGTTTCGCAACCTTTTGCTCTGTCTGATCCAGAATTTTTTTGCAAAATGCCGCACAGGCAATGCCAGCCTCATATTGCTTCATGGATTCTTCCAGGGACAGGTTCCCCGATTCAAGTTCCCGGACAATCTGCTCCAATGTTTGCAGTTCTGTTTCAAATGTTTTCTTTTTTGCCATATTCTGATGTCTCCACCCTGGCGGTAATTTCGCCCCTTGCCAATACAATTTCAATGGCCTGGTTCAAATGTGTCTGTTTTTTATCGGTAATCACCTGGCCTGTGTCGTGGGTTCGCACAATACTGTATCCACGGTTCAACACAGAAACAGGATTCACGGATTCAAGCCTTGTGTCAAGATTTTTTATCTGAAAGGAAAATCCCCGGACATGGGTTTCCATTGCATTTTTCAGTACCTTTGCAAAATTTGCAATCGTCAGTTGTTTTCCTTCGGTTTCTGGTTTGGCTCCCTTGAGCCTGTGTGCAAGGGAAACCACAGACTGCTTTTCCCTGAAAAGATTCCGGGCAATGGCGTTTCCGGTACGATTTTCCAAATCTTCTAACTTTAACCGGTAATCATATATAATCCTTGATGGGTCCTTTAGCCGGGATTCCAAAAGGTTGATTGTCTGACGGTTGGCAGCAAGGTCTCGTTCCATGGATGCCTTCAAGGAAAGAAAATGATTTTCCACCGTTTCGCTTAATGCCGCCTGATCCGGCAAGACTGCCAGGGCCGCCGCAGATGGGGTTGGGGTACGCAAATCCGCCACAAAATCGGCAATGGTAAAATCTGTTTCATGGCCCACGCCCGTGACAACGGGAATCCGGGACGCAAAAATGGCCCGTGCAAGGGCTTCGGAATTGAACACGGAAAGGTCTTCGGCAGAGCCGCCGCCCCTGGCAAGGATGATGGTATCAAAGGAATCTTTTTCATTAACCATGTCAAGGGCATGGATGATTTCCTGATCTGCACCCTCTCCCTGCACCTTTACAGGAACAATGTGTAAGGCACAGCAGGGGCACCTTCTTGCTGCAACCTTTATAATATCCTGCACCGCAGCCCCGGCTCCCGAAGTAATGACGGCAATGTTCCGGGGAAAAGAGGCAATGGGCTTTTTGTACATTTCATCAAACAGCCCTTCTTGGAAAAGTTTCTTTTTCAGCTGCTCAAAGGCAAGGCTCAATGCTCCTGCCCCCTCCGGTGCCAGATGCTCAAAAATCAGCTGGTAGGTTCCCCTGGGTGCATATACGGAAATTCTGGCAAGTCCCATGATCCGCAGCCCATTGTCAAGATTACATTTCACAGACCGAAGCTGGTTTTTAAACATGACACAACTGATCATGGAATTGGAATCTTTCAGAGAAAAATAGGCATGGCCGGAAGCCGGGAGTGCATAATTGGAAATTTCCCCTGCCACCCAGACAAAGGGGAAATTCTCTTCCAAAAGGGAGGCAATTTCTCCGGTCAAACGGGAAACCGTATAAATATTGGTATGAGAGGCAGCAGGTATCATAGAATTTCTGTTATAGACCAACGCCCATTTTTTCACAATAGCCACCCTGATTCAGTATCAGGAAATACATTTTTTTTATAGAATAAACAAAAGGATGCAGATAATCTTCAAATCCTGTGCTTGACAAAAAACCAAGTTCTATCCTATTGTGCATTGTTTTTCCAACATAGAGGAATCCTTACATGAACCCATTGAAAACTGCATCGTCCTTTGTAAAGCAGATGACAAACAGTTTTACAACATATTTTCGGCCATCCCCTTCCCATGATGATGATTTTCTGACACCAAGTCTGTACGAGAAAAATCACAGTCTTTTACTCAAATTTTTTTTGGACAGAATGACGACAAAAGGGACATTAGACAATCATCATCTTGAAAAAATTCAGAATATTCCAAAAGATGCCACCGTTGTCTTTGTCCTGAAAAATAAACGGGTACTGGATTTCTTGTATCTGCATACAAAATTACAAGCCCTTGATACCCATTTCCCAACTTTCGGATTTGACTACAATTTTTTCTTTCTACTGCCCATTAGGCGGATATTCCGCATCATCACCGCACAAATAAAATATGCTTCCAAACATTTTCATTTACAAAAGACCTGGGAAACTACTGCTGCCAAAAAATTATTGTTCAAGGGTAATGCCGGAGTCATCAGCCTCATTGAAAAGGAAGATTTTTACGATCGTTTTATCAGATCCACCCCGGACCCACTATTACAACTCATTGACATTCAGAAAGAAACCAGCAATTCTCTTTTCATTGTCCCCCTGGACATTCTCTATGTTTCAAAGCCCATGCGAAAGGATCCAAGCCTTTTTGACCTTTTGTTCGGCACCCATGAAAACCCCGGAAACATCAAGCGGATATACACCCTCCTGCGCCATCCGGAAAAAATCCAGATCGCCGTGGCAAATCCCGTAAAACTTATTGATTTTATTTTAGATGAAAATATCCAGCGTCTGGATTCGGAATTCCAGAGCCACCGCATGCGAAGCTGCCTTGTGGACATCATCAACCGCCAGCGAAGAAGTTTTACAGGCCCCATTCTCAAATCCCGCCAGGAAATCACCGAGGATATTCTCACCAGAAAATCCATGAAAGAATACCTGGCACAATATGCCGCAGAACAGAATCTTTCCCTGAAAAAAACCAACAAAAAAGCCGCAGGCTATATCAACGAAATTGCTGCAAACTATAACCTGAGAATCATTAATATCGGTTCTGTGGTGCTGAACTGGGCCTTTCAAAATATTTTTGACGGGCTTATGCTCAAACAGGAACAGATCAACCGCATGAAGGAAAAAAGCACGGAAAATCCTTTGATTCTGGTTCCATGCCACAAAAGTCATCTGGATTATCTGCTACTTCCCTATGTCATGCACAAACACAACATGCCATGTCCCCACATTGCCGCAGGAAAAAATCTTTCCTTCTGGCCTTTGGGCCCGATTTTCCGGGGCGGCGGAGCATTTTTCATCCGGCGTTCCATCAGGGGGGCAAAATTATACACCAGAATCTTTGCCGCCTACCTTGAAAAATTGCTGTATGAAGGATTCAACCTGAAAATTTTCATTGAAGGCGGCAGAAGCCGGACAGGAAAACTCTTGTCTCCACGCCCCGGCGGAATTTCCTACATGATCCGGGCCTGTCTTGCAGGAGCATGTACGGATCTTCATTTTGTGCCCATTTTCATTGGATACGACAGAGTACTGGAAGAAGATGCCTATCTCAAAGAAAAGGAAGGCGGCGACAAGAAACCGGAAAATCTCAAGGGACTGCTTGCCACCCCAAAATTTTTGAAACGCCAGTATGGAAAGGTCTATATCCGATTTGATGAACCCATTTCCATCAAAGAGTATATGGACAAAAAGCATATAGATGCCGCGGCCATGTCTGAAAAGGACTTCATTGCCTTTGCCAAGCAGTTTGGCTACAAATTGATCCATCGCATCAACACCCAGGCCGTTGCCACGCCCCACGGAATCATTGCTGGAGCGATTTTGAACTGTCCCGGCAACAGTATCGCAAAATCCCAGATTACTGAACTTGCAAATGTCTATATTGATCTTCTGACCTTTGACGGCAGGGAATTGTCCGACACCTTGCTCATGGCCCCTGACAACACCCTGGACACGGTAATCAACAATTTCATTGACAGAAAATTCATTGAACTTGCCGATGAAGACGAAGAAGACATCACCCCCGAAACCCACTTCATTGTCAAGTACAACAAACGCCCCATCCTGGATTACTATAAAAATTCCGTCATTTCCTTTTTTGTTGCCCACGCATATACAGCCGTTGCCATTCTGGAAACCGACCGTTTTCAATTTACCCTGCTGGATCTGATTCCAAGGTACAAATTCCTGCAAAAACTATTTGTGGATGAATTTTCCTTTGACGAGGATATTTCCTGTGAGGAACAGATTACCCACGCCATAAAGGGCTTTGTCAATCAAGGATTCCTCGTACCGACCTCCGAAGGTGAAGAATTATTTGATCTGACTTCCAGCGGACGACGGGAAATGACCATGTTTGCCGCATTTATGCTGCCCTTTTTTGAATCCTATTTCACGGTGCTGACCTATCTGGAAAAGGAAAAATACGACAGCCAGGACATCAAGGGTATGGCCAAAAAAGTGGTTTCCCTTGGCAGCAAGCTGTACAAACGAAAACAAATCCGGCTCAAAGAATCCATTTCCCTTGTGACCTACCAAAATGCCCTGCGGGTATTCACTCCAAAAAATGCAGATGGGACAAAAACAAGGGAAGTAAAAAAGGAAGAAAAGCAAAGGATTGAAAAAAATAAGCAGCTCCTGGATCATCTGATCCAAAGGATCATGTATTAGGCCGGTTCCATGAAAGCCCTGATTCTTGCCGCAGGTTATGGTTCCCGGCTGCTGCCCCATACAAAATTTCTTCCCAAACCCCTTTTCACCCTTGCAGAAAAGCCATTGCTTGGCATTGCGGTTGAAAAACTTGCCCATGCAGGCTGTACGCAAATTTTTATCAACACCCACCACCTGGCAGAACAAATCCAAAATTATATTGACCATGCAAATTTCCCGGTGGATGTCACGATTCTGAATGAGCCAGAAATCCTTGGAACCGGCGGTGCCATTGCCAGTATGGCAGACTTCATGGAAGACGGGAAAGAAGAAGACTTCTGGGTGGTTAATGCTGATGTGGTTTCAGACATTTGCTTTTCAGAGGTACAAAAAGCCCATAAAGCTTCCAAAGCCATTGCTACATTGGTTCTCCATGATTTCCCTGAATTCAACAAGGTCATGGTGGATGAAAAATCCCGGATTCTGAATTTTACAGGGGTTTCTTCTCCTTCCGGCAAGACAAATGCCATTCAGCCACTTGCATTCACAGGCATCCAGATTCTCTCTTCAAGTATTCTTTCCCATTTTCCCAGGGACAACTTCTGTTCTTCCATTGATATTTTTACTCAACTTTGTCCTTCAGGCGCCATTCAGGGATTTATTGCAGATCATCCCTATTGGAAGGACATCGGAACCATTGACAGTTACCGGGAAACGGCCAGGGAATGGCTTGGCTGCAAGGTCTTGGGAGTAGATCAAGACCAGATCAAAACCATCCAGGTTAAACCAATCTGCGGTGACGGTTCAGACAGGACATGGTTTCGGACAACCATCCCAAACTTTCCGGAGAAATCTTCTGTCATCATGGGTGACCACGGCATCTGTCTTGCCCCGGAATCGGAAAAAGCCCAGCTGAACGCCTTTGTGAATATTGGTAATCACCTGTACCAAAAAAACATCCCGGTTCCCAAAATCCTTGCCCATGATGAAGTCGCCGGAATTGTTGCTACACAAGACCTTGGGGACTGCCATCTGGCCCATGCCGTGGAAACAGCTTCCAATGAAGAGGAAATCCGCAAAATATATGAACAGGTCATTGAAAAGGCTATTGGATTTTCCCAAAAGGGAATCCAGGACTTTCAACCCCAATGGGCATACCAGACCAAATCCTATTCCAAAGAAATGATTCTGGAAACCGAATGCCGATATTTCATGGAATCCTTTGTGAATGGCTATCTTGGAAAAAAAGAAGATTTTCAGTCCTTATACCAGGAATTTTCCCACATCGCAGACCAGGCACTTGCCTTTGCCTTCCATGGTCTCATGCACAGAGATTTACAATCCAGGAATATCATGATCCATGAGGGCCAGATCTTTTTCATTGATTTTCAATCGGCTCGACCAGGCCCCTTTCAATATGACCTTGCTTCCCTTCTCATTGATCCATACGTCAAACTTTCCCAGCCCATGCAACAGCATTTACTGAAATATGCAATGAACTGCCTTGGCATGGAAGGTCATGAAGAAAAGAAAAAATTTTGCCATTCATATCAATATTGCGCCCTGTGCCGGAACCTCCAGTTTTCAGGAGCATTTTCCTTTCTATCCAGGGTAAAAAACAAAAAACAATTTGAATCTTATATTCCTTTTGCGGTACACTCCCTGAAACATCTGGTTGCCGAATTAGAGGACAATTCCATCCAAAAACTGCAAACCCTTATCAACTCTTTGTAAACAAGAAAGGATTACCATTTATCATGCCCCCCATTTCCATTATGATCAACGGACTCCCCGGAAAAGTTGCATCTTCCATTGCCCTTGAAGCCGTCAGGGACAAAAAATTTTCCCTGGTTCCCTTTTCCCTGACGGGAGAGGATATCGAAGATACTGTTTTCATGGTCAATGACCAGAAAGTTGCCCTGCTGCCGCCCAAGATACGGGACAGTAAAATTGCCGGCATTCTGAAAGAATATCCCAATCTCATAGCCATAGACTTTACTCATCCCCTGGCCGTGAATGATAACGCAGAATTTTATGCAGCACACAACATCCCCTTTGTCATGGGAACCACGGGCGGAGACAGAAAAGCCTTGGAACAAACCATTACCCAAAGTACCATTTCTGCGGTAATCGCCCCGAACATGGCAAAACAGATCGTGGGACTCCAGGCCATGATGGAACATGCTGCAAAAAATTTTCCGGATTTATTTGCCGGATATACCCTGGAAGTTGTGGAAAGCCACCAGCAGGGGAAAGCTGACACATCAGGTACGGCAAAGGCAATGGTGGGCTATTTCAATGAAATGGGAATCAACTTCCGGGAAGACGAAATTTGCAAGATACGGGATCCTGAAATCCAGAAAAAAGAATGGAAGATCCCGGAAGAACACCTGAAAGGACATGCCTGGCACACCTATACCCTGCGTTCCGCTGACGGGAGTACATTGTTTGAATTTACCCACAACATCAACGGCAGACAAATTTATGTGGAAGGCACCCTGAATGCTGTGATCTTTCTCCATGAAAAACGAAACCACCCGGAAAACAAGGGCCGGGTGTTCACCATGATTGATGTGCTGAAAAAGCAATGAATCCCGTTGTAAAGATCTGCCTGGTACTGTTCGGCATTGCCTATCTGATTTCACCCATTGACATTATCCCGGATTTGCTGCTCCCCTATCTTGGCTGGCTGGATGACGGGGCGGTGATTTGGGCGGTGTATTATATCATTCGTTACGGAAAACTTCCCTGGTCAAAAAAGAATTCTCCTTTTGCCGCTGAATCCAGGGAATCCCAGTCCGACAAAACCCCACACAATTCAGGAGCATCCCAGGAAAGCTCCACAAAAAATACTTCCAACGGATCAGAGGAAAAAAAAACTTCTCCCTCGGGTGCAAAAACCAAACTTTCCATCTCTTCTGCCTGCAAAATTCTGGAAGTTTCTCCCAATGCTTCCTGGAAGGAAATCCAGGCCGCCTATCGGGACAAAAGCAAAAAATATCACCCGGACAGGGTCTCCCACCTCGGCAAGGAATTTTCCCAGCTTGCCAACGAAAAATTTGTGGAAATTCAAAATGCCTATGAATTGCTGAAACGAGAAAAAGGCAGGTAATTCAATAAGTCAAAAGCAAATAAAATCTTCTTTATCCTCTATTACGGAGAACTATCGGAAGACAAAGCGGTATTGCAACCAGATATGCGAAGAATACAAAATCATTTCTTGCTGCTGTTCATATCAGGCGTATTTTTTTGAGGGAAGCAACTTGACGTTCAGAAAATTACCAACATTCAAATCATCCAGTTAACTGGAAACAATATGTACTCCAACAAATTATTTATTTGTAAATCCAAGCGAAAAAAATTGTGGCAGGTTCCATTTGTGTGATAAATTGTGTTGGGATATTTAGATCAAACGGAAAGAAAGTAGCCGTTTGCAGCATTATATAGTGACAACTCCGAGCATGAACCAATGGAAATAAAGGATAAAGACAAATTGGAAAGGACTTTTATTATTGGTCGAGTTGTGGGGCGGTTGGAAAGGATTTGATAGGGGTGTTGAAGAAAACATAATACACCACAATCCACCGGGGTTACTATGGGATTATATATACGCAAAAGTTTCAAAGCTGGCCCTGTAAGGTTCAATCTTTCAAAAAGCGGTGTTGGGACATCTTTTGGCACCAAGGGGATTCGTGTGGGCTCCTCTTCACATGGCAGAAGTTATGTCCATGCAGGGCGAGGTGGTGTTTACTATCGGAAAAATATAGGCACAGGAATTCCATCTGGCTGTATTTTAGTCTTGTTACCAATCGGTTTGCTCTTGGTTAATTTGTTTATCCAAATTGCAGAATGGATGTCTGCGAATCCTATAGCCCCTATTTCTATATGTGTTATTTCTCTATTTTTTGGAATAATTTGGAAAATTAGCAGAAAAGGTCAAAAAGAAGCTTTGGGCAGGTATGAGGAGGCTTTGAATAACGCCTTTCTTTTTAACGAGAATATTCCTGATGAAGCTACGATTAAAGGGCTGATAAAGAAACAAAAAAAAGCACAAGAATATAGTTCCGAAGAAAATTTAAAGGGAGTGGAAGAATACGTTTATTCTACTCTTATACATAAGGCGGTCGAAGATCAATATGTTTCAGAAAAAGAATGTAAAACAATAAAAATTTTAGAAAGTATCGTTTGTTTGCCAGATATTTACAAAACCTTAGTCAAAAAGGAAGTTTTTCAGCATTTATACCTTGATGTTGTTGCCGATAATAAGATAGATTCTGATGAAATCAAAAAGCTTGAAAGCTATTTACATGGGCTGAACCTGTGCGAATTCGATGTTGAGGATGAATTGAAAGTCATTCACGAGTTAATAAAAATGCAGGGCCTGTGTTTGCCGTTAACACCTATAAAAACCTCAATTCAAAACATTCAAAAAAAAGAAATTGTTTATTATGAAGGAGAGGCCAAGGTACTGTCGAGAAGAAAAATAAACAGAGCTTCTAATGGCGAATACAGATTTTCTGTCCGACGAGAGGGTAGGCTTGTAATAACAAACAAAAGGCTGCTTGTTATCAACGAAGGGGTAACAAAGCTTAATTTGAAAGATATTTTGGATATTGATGTTGATTTGGACAACTCAATGATTGTGTTTTCAAGGGAAAATTCTTCATTACCAGTATTTATAGAAAGTTATGAGCCTATGTATTTGGGGAAAATGATTGATCTTTTAATTCAGGGCATCAACAACAAGACGTGTGAAAAATAAAGGAGGCTTCTATGTTCATTGTTCTTTGGATCGGGCTGTCAATAGTGGCTGGTGTCGTAGCAAGTAGCAAAGGTAGATCTGGGATAGGAATATTCTTCTTATCTTTGTTCCTCAGCCCTTTATTTGGGCGTTCTTTTGGGTCTTTTCCTCCCATCAATAGAGAAGAATGTGGAAGAAAAGCAGCTTTCCAGCGGGGAATACAAGAAATGTCCCTACTGTGCAGAAACAATCAAGGCGGAGGCTGTCCTTTGTAAACATTGTGGTAAAGACTACCCCCAAGAAAAACCTGAACCGGAGCCAACAAAAGAGGAGACTGTTGTTGAACTTATCCAAACAGCAGAAGAGCAAACACCAAATGCTTAGGGTGGTATCCCTCCTATTCTTCTTCATACCCCCCATCCTCCACGCCTCCCCTCTCTCTATAAGGTTATCCGTGTCGTGGACGGAGATACCATTGTTGTTGACTACAACGGCAAGCAGGAGAAAGTCCGGCTTTTATGCATAAACACGCCAGAATTCGTCCATCCAGGCCAATCAAAAACTACGAGAGGGAAAGGGCCTGCATATAGTGTATGCAGGCCAAGGCCTAACTCATAAACAAATTCCCCAAAAAACACAAGAATCAATAAAATTTTGCAACTATCTAAATGACAAAATGGGTATCATACGACTCATGGATGCATTTGTCCTGTCAGATCATAGGCAAGAATCACGCTTTGGCCACGGGTAGAAATGAGCTGTCCCCGATCTTTTTTTACCAGGGCAATTACAAGTTCCTGCACATTATCCCCATCAATATCGGCAACAAAAAAATCAGAAATTCTTCCGTTCAGCACACGGGTTTCCCATGCAGGCCGAAGTCCCAGACTGTCACGAATAAGGGCCTTGATCCTGGTTTTGTTAAAACTTCTGAACCCACCAAGAATATTGCCTGTAATATCGTGGTTTCCTGCGGTAAGAATATTCATGACCGCATTGGAACCGGAGGCTGAAGGAGCAGTTCTGATTCTCATGGGGAAATACTGGGTTTGCGGGGTCTTGTCAGAGGCATCCGTGGAAGGGATCTCGAAACGGCTCATATTACCCCCCAGCTTTTCCACAGATTTCCAGGAAGACGACCGGGGATTATTATAAATACGAATATAATCATTGCGGTCAAAGGCCAAAACAACGCTGTTCCCGGCCTCATCCCGATCTCCAAGGGCAACGCCGAGGACATTGGCGCGGTTGCCCATCAGAATGGCCGGACCCGGGACATATCTGCGGCCCTGGGACTCCATTCTGTATATGGGCTTGGTAAAAACGCCCTCACCCTTTTTGTCTCCTGCTTTCTGTCCCAGCAGCACAGGCTTCCCATTACCTGACTTTGACACCCGGTACATCCAGGGAGATTTTTTCACAATGGTACGAAAACGACTGCCGTCAAATTCCAGCACCGTAGATGCAACCTCATCTTCCCTTGCGGTAAGGCCTGTAAGAAAAATTTCAGGGGTCCCGTTCTGGTTAATATCAGCCACATCCAACCCAACATAAGAGTTGATTCTGTTAACCCCGGCCCCGGCAAGGGGAACGGGCACGAGACTTCCGTTTCTATATTGAAAAATATGCAGCTCATGGGCAGAAATCCACAGGATTTCGTCGATGCCGTCGTTGTTCACATCCCCTGTATCCATACCCAAAATGGCATCATTGAAAGTGGGACTTGTCCAGACACTCTGGCCTGTGGAGCCCACGGCATGGATGGGAGCAGCGGAATTTTGGGTAATAAAATGGGGATTATAATTTCCCTGTACCGGAGCAGAAGGTGTCTGACCATTGAAGCCATCAGATGCCAAGGGTCTCTTGAACATTTGGGTATTGATTTCCGTTGCAAAGGCATTGATCTGGGGAATAACCTGGCTGAGGCTCTGGGTTTGCTTGAACAGCATCAGGGGCTCTTTTGCACCCTCCACATCCACGATTTTTGCATCTATGCTGGCACTTTCACCAATCATGGTCAAACTTCCGTACACCACAAA
>PDWI01006239.1_pt1 | contig 15072 bp, 14 predicted proteins | sample 1430891 | NCBI WGS metagenome assembly PDWI01 (sample SAMN01162508, study PRJNA174530) | Oral metagenome, whole genome shotgun sequencing project. | biome: Marine environment; feature: Marine mammal; material: Swab sample of the gingival sulcus; isolation source: swab sample of gingival sulcus... | reverse complement strand
TATATCTTTGTTTTGTATTATATTCGCTCGGTGTTTTCGGAATAAAAACAATTAAGAGGCGGTACACACACGATTGTATTCGGAGCGGTCAACCAAAATTATAGTCCTTGTTGTCGCATAACGAGTATTTTCGTGGTACCGTTTATAATTATGATTAACAACTATAAAATCACATGTCGCATGTAAATCAATCCGATTAGATAAGCGAAGGAGGTTTTTATGAAATATATCAAAAACACTATATTTGTGCTGTGTGTTTTGTTTTTACTTGTGATACCTACAATCAGTATCGCTCAAACGGACAATGGTAGCGATATAGTTGATAATAATGATAATAATGATAATCTTGATAGTAATGATCACAATAATAACACAAACACAAACACAAACACCGACAATGAATCCAGTCCTAGCAACGATGGTGATTCTAATTCTAGCAGCGATGATGATAATGATGATGACTGGTTCAATGATGATAGTTTGTTTGATGACATAGAGGAAGAGGATTTTTTGGATGAAGAGGGTAATACTTCTTCTGATTCCAGTTCATCCGAAGATGAAGAGAAGGTGGACTATGTTTATGATTTGTTGAAGATCGGAGGTAGGTTCCAAGTAGATTTAAGTGTTATCTCCGGTGAAGCAGATAAAAATAGTGAGACACCACTCGATAATACTATGATGATTGGTACTCCATTGTCAGCTAGCTTATACCTTAACTCTAGGGTAAACGAAATCGTTAGAATATACATGGAACTTGATCTCTCATTTGTTCCTAGTTACTATGATGGATTGTTTAGTTTAAAGTCCGTTCAGGAGTCTTTTGAAGTTTCGTTGGATGAGATGTTTTTAGATATAAACGCTAATTACAAAATGTTCTTTAGAATCGGTAAGCAGAATATAAAATGGGGTGCCGGAATGAGATGGAGTCCTACCGATTTTATTAACAACGAAAGAAAAGACCCACTACATCCGGATGCGGATAGGAACGGCATTACGGGTATTAAGTTTACTGTGCCCGTGAGTACAGCAAATTTTATAGCCTTCGTTGGGTTTGAAAACATGAAGAACATACTAGACACATCAATCACGTTGCGCGTTGAGTATGCTTATAAATTCTTTGAAATATCGGGCACATTTTACGCTAGAAGAGGAAAAAAACTTATGTATGGGCTTGATTATGCTTTCGGTGCGGAGTTTTGGGGTGGTACTTGGGACCTCACAGGTGAAGCCTCGTTCTCTATGGGCTCAAATCAAAACTTCATCGTTTTTGATCCAAGCAAGCCCGATATTACGCCCCCAGATCCTAATGAGATAGGTGGAAAGGAAGAGCTTATTCAGTACATATTGGAGAGAGCTAGATTCGGCATAGAGAAAAACGATAAGGACCCATTTTTTAAGGTGGTAACAGGTCTAACTTACACAACCTCAAAAGTTCCCAAGTGGATGGGCAATATATTCATGGTAAATTTTGAATACTACTACAATGGCGAAGGGTACGACTTCCCCGACAAAGATAAGGAAGGAAACGACATTAATCTGATACCATACAAAATATTGCTAGGAGAAACGTATGAGACCGGTAAGCATTATATTGGGTTGACTGTTTTGTCGTCCAGTCCTGATTATTGTGAGGATTTGAGTTACAATATAAACTATATACTCAATGTATCCGATCTCTCTTCCATACTACTTGTGGGTGTTTCATATTTTGGTGTTGATATGCTTAGTATAAACACTTATGTTAAGGCTAGTTTTGGTAGAGAGGGTACAGAGTATTATTTTGCGTCTCCAATCACAGTAGCATCATTTTTTAAGAACATTTTGAATGTCATCGATATTTATGGAGCACAATCAATTAAATATGATAAAGTACTAAAAGAATATATCACATTTGGTATTAAATTCGGTGTTAATTTTTAATCTATCCACATATCATTTTACATATACATACTAAGTCTTAGTATCCCATATTGAATATTTTTATGAAAAAATTTAGAATCATATTTTATTATGAGTCCTTTGGTATTATATTTAATATTGTGTTTATGGTTTTGCATTACACAAATCTTTTCGTGGAGAGATTGTATATGGCGAATAGTGAAAATTATTTTTTAGAAAAGCTAAAATCTTTTATAAAGCTCGTTGTAGTTTTGTTTATTATCATTAAATTTGTTCTCCCTGTTCTCGAAAGGTTATTGGATGACGATGGAAGTACCGATGGTGATAGTACTGTAGATAGTGGTGATAACGCTGTAGATAGTGGTGATAAGGATAAAGACAAAGATAAAAATGATACATCCGATGGGATTGTTTCACGTGTTAGTAGATGGATGTATTCCGGAAAGTGGAGGAAGGCGAAATTTAGTTGTCCAAAAAGGGTCCTGGATGATGCGGAGAATGATTTGAAACAGCTAGAAGGTGTTTTAAGGAAGAACTATTTTGCTCGTGCAGCTCCGTCATGGCTTAGTGAGAAATATTATAGAATGTTAACAGACGATGATCGTGCCTTAGTGGAATTTTGGGAAGCAGTATACAAAATTATAAGGGATAGAAATGAGGACAATGTAAAGTTTATATCAGACAAGTTTAAGCGATGGGGTCGCAAGCATAACGTAAAAGGTACAGAACTCGTGGGTATGGTAATATCATTTGTACAGTATATGGACTATATGATACCTAAGGACAACTTGTTTGAAGTGTTGCCCCCGGTTAATACTGTTATGCGTAATGAGGGGGATTGTGATACAAGGTCGGTATTACTTGCTATGATCCTTGAAGATTTGGGGTTTGATGCTATAGTACTGTATAGTGAGCACTATTTACACGCTGTTGCGGCTGTTGACATTGGAAGGGGCGACTATATAAAATATCGTAATAAGAAATATTATATCATAGAGACGACCGCAAAGGGCTGGAAATTGGGTATGATGCCCCCGGATACTAATAATATTAGTTACTGGTCTGCTATAGATTTGTAGGAATGCTTGTCTCGGCTAAGTTTTATGGATTTTATATGGATTTTATATGGATGATAAATTCTATAGTTCAAAAAGATATAGAGTAAGATTGTTCTTTGAGAGGATTGCGGACATCTTTGCGGGGTTAGTATTTATTGGTTTTGGGGTTTATCGCTTTTTAAGAGATGATCTTATTATTTTTTGGGCACTTTGTTGTATTGGTGTATCTCTGATAGTAGGGTCAAACACATTTAAATCTATTTTTAACGTGCATAGTAGGTGTAGCTACGGTGATGAACTTGGCAAAATTGAATTTGATCTGTTTGATGTTTTGTCTTCGATAATGTTCCTGTGCGGTGTTGGTTTGTATGTATATTATAAATATATTTTCTAGGCTTCTTCGTGTAGGTGACTCGATATAAGTCATGATGTTTATAATCTCTGATGATATACAAGCATAGCATACCAAGCGTAATACATCAAGACATATCAAGGAACTTCTACAGCGTCAAATATACTAGCTATAACTTCCTCTGGGGTTTTATCTTCTGCTTCGGCTTCATAGCTGAGTATTATTCTGTGTCTTAGCACACTATTTGCCACGATTCGTATGTCATCCGGTGATACGTATGGCTTTCCGTTCATAAAGGAGTATGCTTTTGCCGCTAGTGCTAGGTATATTGATGCTCTTGGAGATGCTCCGAATGATATTATATCGGGGTCTAGCTTATATTGCTCTGGATGTCTTGTTGCGTTTACAATTCTTACTACGTACTTTATAAGTTCCTTGTCTACGTATATTTGGTTTACCAAGTCTCTTATCTGCTTTATCTCTTCTTTGTTTATGACGGTTTGGATTTCTTTTTGTTGTTTTTGTACCTCATCTTTTTGTACTATGGCATTTTGTACTATTTGTGCTTCTTCTTCTGGTGTAGGGTATTCCACTTTAATTTTTAGCATGAATCTATCGACTTGTGCTTCTGGTAGTGGATATGTTCCTTCTTGTTCGATTGGATTTTCAGTAGCGAACACCATAAACGGTTCTTCTAATTTGTATGTTTGGTTTCCTATTGTTACCTGATGTTCTTGCATACTTTCAAGTAGTGCCGATTGTACTTTTGATGGTGCTCTATTGACTTCATCTGCCAGTATTACATTTGAGAATATAGGACCTTTTCTTGTTGAGAATTGTCCTTTTTGTTGGTTGTATATAAGTGTACCTACTAGATCAGATGGTAGTAGGTCTGGTGTGAATTGTATCCTTTTAAAATTGAGGTCCACAACAGATGCTAATGTCTTCACGGCAAGAGTCTTCGCCAATCCCGGAACACCTTCAAGGAGTATGTGTCCCCCTGTGAATAGTCCTGTTAGTAGGCTTTCTATCATGTTATTTTGTCCAACTATAACCTTACTCATTTCTTTTTTTAACTGTGCTATTTTACCCGACCAGTTTTCAATTTCTGTATTGAGTTTTTTAAGTTTAGGGTCAAGTTGGTTTGTTTTTTTTTGATTTGTTTCCATTGATTTTGTTACTCACTTTGCTTTATTAAGAGAACAACACCCACCCCCAGAGATGTCCTATATTTTCAGGAATCCATTTAGCGGGTGTTGCTTTTTTATGGAATTTTCGGAACGTTTTTCTGTATAACAATGCATTTTTTGTATTTGCTTGAGCGTACCATCTTTTTTACGGTATTTCCCGATTATTGTAGGTCTTCACTCTCTAGTACTTTCTACTCACTACTGGTACTTTCTTTACCTCTGTTTCCCATTTCTTTGTCTAGCATTAGTATACCATTAGAGTTATCACCGACTAGTTTTACTCTATCTACGAGTCTTTCAGAGTGTGCTTCCTCTTCCACTTGTTCATCTACGTACCATGTTAGGAAACTTGATGTAGCATAATCATTGAGTTCGTGTGCAGTCTTTACGATGTTGTTGATGCTTGCGGTTACTTTTCTCTCGTGCTCTAACGTTACTTCACATGCTTCCAATGCGGACTTGAAATCTGTTTGTGGTTTATCTATTTGACCTATTTCAACTTTTCCGCCTCTGTCTATTAGGTATCTAAACAACTTCATTGCGTGTTCTTTTTCTTCTTCAGCTTGCATTAAGAACCAGTCACCAAAACCGTCAAGATTTCTTTGGAAGAAATATGCTGACATTGATAAGTACAGGGACCCTGCATGAAATTCTTTAGCTATTTGTTCGTTAATTAACTTTTCAATTTTTGGATCTATCATTTTGTAATTCTCCTTTATTTTTGTTATGTAGCTCATAAGTTGGAAAACTTCCAACGCCCAATATCTTGACAACGTATAAAATCATACTCATAGCCAAGTTTAATGTTTAGACAGCTTACGCACCGTCGTCATGCATACATGTTAATAAATATTATGAGTAAAGACAAAAATTAAGCATAATTGTTAAAGAGATTAAATATCATTACATAGAGAATTCATCACCTAAGTAAAGCTCTCTCGCTTTTGGGTTATTTGCTATATCTTTTGACCTCCCAGATATACGAATATGACCCTCTGTAAGTATATATGCCCTATCAGTTATACGCAGGGTTTCTCTTGCGTTATGGTCTGTTATTAGTATTCCTATTCCATTTTCATCTCGTAATCTTGCCACGAGTCTTTGAATTTCCTGTACAGCTATGGGGTCTACTCCAGCGAAGGGTTCGTCTAATAGTAGGAATGTGGGTTTACTTGCTAGTGCTCTTGCGATTTCCGTCCTTCGTCTTTCTCCACCGGACAACTGGTAGCCCTTTGATTTACGTATATGCGTTATCTCAAGTTGTTTCAGTAGGTATTCGGTTTCTTCTTCGATTTCTTTTCTCTTTACGCCGGGTCTAAATTCTAGTATTGACTTAACGTTATCCTCAACACTTAATTTTCTAAATACCGATGCTTCTTGTGGTAGATATCCGATTCCTAGTCTTGCCCTTTTGTACATAGGGAATTTTGTAATTTCTATGTCATCGAAAAATATTTCACCGGAGTCCGCTTGTATTAACCCTACGACGGTGTAAAAAGTTGTAGTTTTACCCGCACCATTTGGTCCTAATAGTCCCACTATTTCACCTTTTTTCACGTAGAAGCTAACCTTATTTACAACAGTTCTTTTTTTAAACGATTTCATTACTTTATTGACTATAATTGTAGACATTACAACCTCTTAATATTCATTCATGCTATTGGTATCTTACCATATTTAGTTATTCGTATTAGATATATGGTACCCAGCAAGCTACGAGTAGTGCTAAGCACTATATGTTTGCAACACCCATATTTGTAATTATGTGTTGTTTTTTATTCATTCATTAGATATAGTTTTTTTTCATAAGTACCAAAAAAAGAATAGTTTTTTCTTTGACTCACCAAGTTATTTTTATTACGATCTGATCCTTGGTGTAGAATATTTTTAGAGGAGTTCGTTATGCTAAACGATGATAATAATCCTAATGCAGGTAATAACCCTAACGTAAGTGATAACACTAATACTGGTAATAATACCAATGCAGGTAATAACGGTGGTGATGACACGGTTTCGATTTTTGAGTCTGAAAGTGAGGCTTACTATAAGAAAGCCATGATCGGTGATTATGACCTTGTCAATAACCCCCATGATAAGTATTTTAAGACCTCTATCAGGGACCGTGCGATAACTCATAATGTTGTAAAATTAGTTTTACCTCCTAACCTTGCTTCAAGAATTGTCTGGAGCGATATGAAGCCCGTAGATACTAGTTTTATTATTGGTCATCTTGACGAGAAGCAGTGTGATGCTCTCATTGAGTTAGGCTACATTAATAAAACTGATCCCGGTAACACCGACAGCACTAAGACTGAGTCTAGTGCTAAGACCGAGTCTAGCGATAAGACTAGTAGTGAAGGCACCTGTGGTCTTATTGAGCCCTGTGATAAGGTTCGTGTTTATTTCTTAGCTGAACACAAATCGTACCCTGATCCCGAGGCTATATTCAAGATATATAGCTATAAGGGGGTCATTTGGACTATTAATGTGAGTCTTCTAAGAAAGGAGGGAAAACCGATTAAGTTGGTGCCTATCATCCCTATTTTGTTTGTACATGGTGATAAGCAAATAGAGTATGTTAGGAACTTTAATGAGCTTTTTGGTAATATGGATAGTTTGTTAAAGGAGTCTGTCATGGGTTTTCCTATATACACTGTAAACACCAAGTATTTAAATGATGACGATTTTAATGCTTGTTTCCGTTTTAAGTTGTTTATGATGATGATGAAGTATATTTTCCACCCTACTGATGTCTTACTAGATATCTTTGAGGATATACTGAGTAGTGTCAGCCCGGAAGTTCGTAGTGCTAATGAGTGGTTTATATATTTCTCCGCTAACTACGTAATGGGTGCCAAGAGGGATTTCGATAAATCCGGTTTTTATGACGGAATAAAACAGAAAATGACAAAGGAGGTTTTTGTGAACGCTGCAAATAAGTTAGTAGAAAAAGGTCGTACCGAGGGTCGTAGAGAAATGGGGATAAAAGTGGCTAAAATGATGAAGTCAGATGGTAAAGACATAGATGAAATTATTGATATGACTGGTCTTAGCTTGGATGATATTAAAAGTCTATAGACATTTGACCTATTTGATAGCATGAAGTGCTTGCCGATCGTGGTTTCTGATAAATCCGGTTTTTATGATGGAATAAAACATAAAATGTGATTTTATTTAGTTTTTTATTAGATTAATCTCTCGGTTAAGATTTTATTTTTACTGTATTCTTTTTACATATCTGGTAATTCTAATTCTAGCCTGTTATATAAAAGTATTTTAGCCCTGTATATAAAATACACCTTATGGAGGATTTATAATATGACTAATAACAACAATGCAAAAAAAAATTCTTTGAATGATGTCCATGACAATGCGAATCATGAGGTGTCTGATTCCGTTAAAACTAAACTCAATAGCGATTTAGACAAAAAGCATGATGAAGATCATACGGTCCTTAGTGACGATTTATTGCCCGACACCGTTTTGATCATACCTATAACTGATAAACCTGTGTTTCCCGGTATGCTCATACCCATAAATGTCCACAATAATGATATTATAAAAGTTATATCTAATGATATCGATATTGAAAATGATTATGTAGGTGTCGTTTTATACGAAGGTGAAGACGACTCCTATACAAATATTGAAAGTTATAGCAAAGTAGGTGTCGTTTGTAAAATTTTAGATAGGGTTAATCTGCCCGATACGGGTATGAACGTACTATTAAAAACAATTCGCAGATTTCGCCTGGACAAATTTGTATCTGTACACCCACCTGTAAATGTAGCTAAGGTTAGTTATCCGAAAGAACAAGGTGCAAAAGATGATGACATTGATGTAAATGCCCTCCTTACCAATATTGTTGAAGTTGCTAATGAACTATCTAAAGAAGACCAAATGATGTTTGAACAAGTGAGTCTTACAACAGCAAACATAGAAGACCCTGGAACGTTAGTAGATTACATGGCGTATATATTTAACAGCATTAACGATGAACGGCAAAAAATTCTCGAGGAGTTTGATGTAAAGAAAAGACTCAAACTATTACACAACCTACTCATTGAGAGGAAAAAACTACACGATGTACAAAAAAAATTAAGAGAGAGTTTTGATATCGATTTTGAAAAAAAGCAAAAAGAGTACGTGCTGAAGGAACAGATATCTTTTTTGAAATCGGAACTCGGAACAGATAAAGACTCCGTAAATAGTGAACTTAAGACCCTAGCTAAAAAACTTAGAAAATTAAAACTGACTAAAAAAGCTAGAAAAATTGTATATAAAGAATTTACTAAACTAAAACAATTTGGACACGTTTCAAGTGAGTATCATTCCATAAGAAATTATCTAGAACTTATAACTGATCTACCATGGGGTATATATACAGAAGAAAAACATGACATAAGATATGCCGAGAAAGTTTTGAATGATGACCATTTCGGACTTGAAGATGTAAAAAATAGAATATTAGAATTTATAGCTGTGAGGATATTAAAAAAGGATGTAAAGGGGTCTATAATATGTCTTGTAGGACCTCCGGGAGTAGGAAAAACTTCACTTGGAAGTAGTATCGCTAAGGCTTTGAATAGAAAATTTGTTAAGATGTCATTGGGAGGGATGAGAGATGAAACCGAAATAAAAGGACATCGAAGAACATACTTGGGTGCTTTGCCGGGTAGAATACTGTATTTGTTGAAGGTCGCTAAGTCTTCTAATCCATTATTTATGCTTGATGAAATCGATAAAATTGCTACTAGTAGTGCATATGGAGACCCGTCAAGTTCATTGTTAGAGGTATTAGACCCCGAACAAAATAATAATTTTGTTGACCATTATCTGGATATACCATTTGATTTGTCAAAAGTCTTTTTTATTGCAACCGCAAATAGAACTGATACCATACCAAGGGCACTACTAGACCGAATGGAAGTGATAGAAATCAGTGGGTACATAGATGAGGAAAAATATCAAATTGGTAAGAAATACCTACTACCTAAACAGCTTGATAAGCATGGACTTAAAAAGAATGATATTAAACTTACAAAAGATAACTATCTTTATATAATTAGTAAATATGCAAGAGAGTCCGGTGTCCGAAATTTTGAAAGAATGATCGAGAGGATATGCCGAAAAGTTGCCTATATAAAGGTACGTCAGATGAGTGGATTAGGCGATAAATTGCCTAAAACAATTACTAACGATATTATAAGAGAGTGGCTCGGTCCCGAAATATTCGATTATGAAAAAGTGAAAAGAATTACAAAACCGGGAATTGTTATCGGACTTGCTTGGACATCGTTAGGGGGTGATACCATGATAATAGAATCTATCGCCCTACCGAGTGCTAAGGGTGGATTGAAGATCACTGGTCAGATTGGAGATGTAATGAATGAATCGGCTAATATTGCTTACAGTTATGTAAAGAGTGTTAGCAAAAGACATGGCGTTAGTCCGGAATTCTTCGATAAAAATATGATACACATACACGTACCAGAAGGAGCTACACCAAAAGATGGACCTAGTGCCGGTATTACTATGGCATCGGCTATAATGTCATTGGTGAAAAATAAAATGTGCAAAAAGAATATCGCAATGACGGGTGAGCTTACTCTCTCCGGTAATGTATTAGCTATCGGGGGGCTAAAAGAAAAGATATTAGCATCCAAAAGGACGGGCATAAAAGATGTTATAATACCAAAAGAAAATAAAAAGACCCTAGAAGAGATACCGGATAAAGTTAAGAAGGGTCTTATTTTTCATTATGTGGATCACGTTGAAGATGTTTTTAATCTAGTTCTTAGTTAATCAATCTTAATTTCGGTATGGGCACAAGTGATCTGTATTCTTTGTATCTATGAAATATCCTGTGTATATCTACATTTAGAAAACCATTCAATCCCAGACCCTCAATACAAAAAGAAGATACAATATTCGCATAGGTTAGAGCTTCTAGCATTGTGTTGTAGGTCGTGTCGTATGTAGTGCTGTTTTCTTCATTGCTTATGGTATTTTCATCCGTATTGTTATGTGCATTTATATAGCTTAATAAAGCACCAGCAAACGAGTATTTGTGTCCGGTTACATCTATTATATTATCGATGGGAAATACAGGAAGGATCATCGTGTTGAATTTTGTAGCAAATATTACGGATGTATCAGTTAGTACGATTATGTATTCAGTGGTGTTTTTTGGAAAAATCTCCCTAACAGCTCTAAATACATTACTATTGCTATTATACTTGATAACATCTTTACCTTCCATTATGACTATTTTAGAATATTTGAATATTTTATTCAAATCTTTTATATTATTGATGTCTCGTGATTTAGGCATTGCTAATACTAGTTTGTCTCTTAGTGTCTGCTTTTTAAGTATGCTTACTTGTACATCTGGTTCGAATTCTCCCACATAAATTATATTAGATTTTGTTTCTTTTGATGATAGTGATTCTACAAGTTTTTTATGGTCTAGTTTTTTGTGGCTTTTCTTTTCCTCTTTTGCATTATACACATCGTAGTCATAAATAATTTCACTATAAATACTTGTATCATTTTTATCTTTAGTTATCATTTCTGTCTTTATGTTTTTACTAAGTTTTGAAATTTTGTTAATATCGAAATCTTCTCCGACTTGGCTTATCAAATTTATTTCACTCAATATTGCCGCTGCTGCAGAGAAATATGCTAGTTCCCCTCCGCAAGTGTTTGTAATTCTGCCCATTTTAGTTTCAATCGTTTCTTTATATAGATTACCTACTGCTATAAGACTCATATTAGCTCCTCGAATACTTTCTCAAAATGAATTTTATACCTTATTCCCTTAAAAGATGTCCTTAAAAAGAACAAATAAATTTAAATAAGATTTTAAATATCTCCTATTTTATTAATAAAAATTTTGTAATATTAAAAATATATATTACATTGGTTTTTCGTGCGGTCTTGATCGCTTAATTAACCTTTGCACTTGGGAGTAGAAAATAGTGTTCTATTAACCTGTGCTACTGCTTAGGGCGGAGTTGAATTACTGAAGGTTTGTACTTAATTTGATATAATCAATAATTGATCGGAGGTCTTATAAATGGCATTACCAAAATGGCGAAAAGCAAAAGCTAAAACCAGAGCTAGAAAAGCAAAATATTATAGTGGAATGAAGATACCTAACGTTGTTAAGTGTTCCAACTGTGGATCATACAAGGTTCCTCATAGAGTATGTGGTAAATGTGGTTACTACAAAGGGGAACAGATCGTAGAAGTAGAATATAAGGGATAATTAATCTCTCTAAAAACCCACCAAACATATATGAAGAAAATTGTGAAAAAAATTATACGTTGTTCGCTCCTTGTCGTGTATGGATTTGTTGCCGTGTCGTGTAGTACAGTTGAGGGTGTGATAACGCCTATAATTTTTGAGTCTGTTGATGCAGTGACTGACGTGAAAGGTGAAATCGTGGTTAGTGGTACTTTCTACGGTGAATATGTTGACAGAAAATCAATCAACATAGAGCAGAAGTTACCAAGCCAGATTAGGTACATACTTACATCTTTTGGGACTTCTAAGTGCACTGTTGAATTCCTTCATCTTAAACTTACCGATATAGACATGGATATGATCATGTGGTTTTCCAAATCATCAGATTCCGGTTACGATACACGTTTTAGGTTGTACAAAAATGATGGATTGTCTGAATTGTACTTGCAGTTAGATTCACCGCATATAGAAATGACACAGATAAAAAGTAGTGAAGCCTATACTCCGGAAAATCAAGGATACATGCAGAAGGTAGTGTATTTCGTAGCGGAGGAAGACCACACATTCATATTTTCAGACTACTCGGAGTCTGATGTTGTAGTTCACAAGAATTCTTACCTCAAATTTTCCAATTACGAGTATGGAACAAAAAATAGTGAGATGTAGTATGTTTTGATCCTTTTCTGCACATAACATTACGTTGTATTTCAATATGTAGATAACATTACATTGCCCTACATTACGTTGTATTTCAATATGTAGATAAGATAACATTACATTGTATTTCAATATGTATTTTATCTTGTAGTGAAATATGGGGCATCTTCTACCAGTAGACAATGTCTAGCTAGCGTACGCTATCATGCTAATTTCCCATTGTTTTAAACTTTACGTATCTTACTCCATTCTGGAACTACTGTGGTAATATATTTAAAATTGATTTGATTTTAGGTATGGGATAAAAAGGGGAGAACAACAGATCACAAACCTATGCGATTGCCCTCCCCCCGCATATGATCTCTAAGGGGCCGGTTATCAGCCTAGCTAGGCGGCGTAACCCTCAACCATCTACACCAAAAAGGATTATTCAGATTCTGGTGTAAACTTAACGTCGTCTACATGGAATAGATCTTCTAAGTAGTCAGTTCCTTTTTTCTCAGCTCTCCATGTTAGCCAATATGTGCCCGGTTCTAAAACCTTGGTAACTTCTTCGTCTATTATTTTGCTTCCGGAGTTTTCCCAATCTGGTGTAGCTGTAGGATCATCGCTATCTTTAAGGGTGCTTGGATCAAGATTTATGAAGAATTGAGCTTTATCTTTCGGATCTATGAAGCCACTTTCATCCGTATTTCCGTGAGTTGCCTTAAATGTCAATGTACCTTTCTTTACTACCTTTAGTGGGAAACTAGCCCAAGCTGATCCAGTTTCATTCTTGCCATAGTCAGCCTCACCCGCTTTATTAGCTAACACATTGTCCAAAACAGCCAAGAATTTATCAGTACCTTCACCAGATTCCTTAAGCACGCCTACTTTACCTTTGTGTTCTGCTGATGAATTTAAGCCACCAACCCAATCTGCGGGCAATTTTGTTGTTTCTGTATTTTGGAAGTCCTCATCTAGTTCTGTTGGGTACGTAATACCTGGTGTATCTCCTCCATTGCCCCCACCGTCTGGTAGACACATTACAAAGAACATCATTGATACTAATACTAGCGAAATTATAAGAATTTTTCTTTTCATAGTTAAAGTCTCCTTTTTTTTATATATTGATCATGACATGTGCCACGTCATTTTATACATGAATCTAACACACGAGGATAAGAAATCAAGTATTTTTTGTTTTATTTCTTTTTTTTTTACTTTCCTTTTTTGTTATTTCCTTTTACATTGTGTTTTACGTCAAGAATTTTTTACGAATAATTTTTATTAGTACGTTTAACGATGGCTTTTTTTTATACTCTTGTGATCATAGCTTGTATTTTTTTATTATTTCTATTATGTCGTTTTCTGTTATTTCAAGTATAGCATCAGCTTCCCATTCAAGCTCCTTTAATAATTTATTTTTCTCGTTATATATCTCTACGTTGAATTCCGCCTCTTCTGTATCCATGTTGAATCCATCCTCATCTACCATGTCGCTATCGTCCCTTAAAGCCTCATAGGTATATACGTAAACTTTGCCCTTATACTCTAATTCATTAAAATTTGAATTTCTTCCCATAATTAGTGCGTTGCTCCTTTTTGTTTTTAAAATTACCTATCAATGTCTATGGATTCCACTGTAAGCTCATTTCCTTGAATAATATCCAATGTGTGAAGCGGATTCTCCGGGCATATCAGGTTTAATCTTTTCATTGTAAATTCTTTATCGCAGATTTCACATCTTGCTTTTATATCTACAAATGTCATCTTTATTTTAGATTCTTTTGCCACTGGGAATTCCGTTTTTATTTGATCATACATAAATTCAAGTGAGTCGGGTACTATTGCCTGTAGTTTTCCTATCTTTACAGTAACTTCGTTTACTTTTTTTATCTTATTTTCTATTGCGTATTGTTGTATTGTCCCTAAAAGGCTCATTGCGATTGATAATTCATGCATATCTTTCCCGTTCCCTTTCCTCTAATCTTTTATGAAGTACTATATCTTCTATGCGTGCACACATCTTATAAGTATTTACTCATATTTATTTTCTATATCTTCTTCTACTTCCTCCGTTTGGGAGAATATTAATAAATATTCCATAAATCCTTTTTCGTTTTTGAATCTTTTGACATTTAGTATTGATTTAAATGTTTTATTATTTACCGTGAATGAGCACTCATTACTATGTTTTTCGTATGAGTCAGACAATGATTTTAAATTATAGTTGTTAAATTTTATCATTTCAAATATTTCTTTGTTTTGCGTTTCTTCTACCTTAAATGTTTTCTCAAAAGCATCATTTACTTCTTTTATCAGGTAGTAGTGGTTTATTATAACTATTGGGTCCATTACTGTTTCCGCCATGTATATATTCATTGCTTTTTGTTTTTTTATAATACCTTTTTTCATATTGTCATATGATATCATATTATTCACGAAATTTTTTATAATCAGTCCTAATTGACCCATTTCGTCATTGTCGGGTATGTTTATATTGGATAGTGTTGTTATCGAATTTTCGGCGATACTCACACTTTTTAGTATTTTCTCATAACTCTTCATTCCTCTTTGTTCTGTTATGATCAACGTAAATAGTGATGTTATAGTTCCTATAAACGACATTACCCCAATAATAATGTTTGTAGTAGTTAAATTCGATATTATGCTTTCTTCTTCTAT
>PDWI01006238.1_pt1 | contig 15074 bp, 7 predicted proteins | sample 1430891 | NCBI WGS metagenome assembly PDWI01 (sample SAMN01162508, study PRJNA174530) | Oral metagenome, whole genome shotgun sequencing project. | biome: Marine environment; feature: Marine mammal; material: Swab sample of the gingival sulcus; isolation source: swab sample of gingival sulcus... | reverse complement strand
AAATCCCCTTTAAACGGGACTTATTTTCAGGATAATTTGAAAACCCTCAACCTATTTACTGGGTTCTTTACATATTTTTACCACTTTTCAAAAAACTTTTGGATGCTAGTGACTTACATTTATATATTTTGGTATACCTTTGCCCGCTTTTCTTAACCTACTCTACACAAAAAATTATGAATAAACTTAAATTTGAATACATTTGGAGGGATGGCTATAAGCCCGAAGCTAATTTTAGGAGCAAAACCAAAATAATGAAAATGAATTCTTTCGACGGTGATGTGTCCGTATTGCCGGAATGGTCTTTTGACGGCAGCTCCACCAAGCAATCGGAGGGAAACTTTTCGGATTTAATTTTAATTCCAAAAAGATCCTATCCCGATCCAACCAGACTGAATGCTTTTTTGATTATCTGTGAAGTATTTAATCCTGACGGCACTCCTCACAGCAGTAATACAAGACACTCAGTAAATGATGACCCGGAAATGTGGATTGGATTTGAGCAAGAATATGTTATTTCAAAAGGGAATAGACCTTTGGGATTCCCCAAGGACGGCTATCCTGCTCCCCAAGGACAGTATTATTGCGCCGTTGGTACCGGCAATGTAGCCGGAAGAGAATTTGTAGAGGAGCATATGGATATTTGCCTTGATGCAGGTCTTGATTTGAGTGGCATAAATGCCGAGGTAATGCTGGGACAATGGGAATATCAGGTGTTTTCAAAAGGGATACTCAAAGCAGGAGACGACCTGATGATTTCAAGATATTTGTTGCATAAATTGGCGGAAAACTACGGATATAAGATAGATATTCACCCTAAGCCCATAAAAGGCGATTGGAATGGCTCGGGAATGCACACAAATTTTTCAAACAAGGCTATGAGGGAAATCGGGGGTAAAAAAATGATGATCGACATTTGCGAGGCTCTTAGTAAATCTCACAAAGAACATATAGCTGCTTACGGAGCCGATAACGAACAGAGATTGACGGGAGAACACGAAACTCAAAGAATTGATAAATTCTCTTATGGCGTTAGCGATAGAGGCGCATCGATAAGAATACCGGCATCCACTGCTAAAAATTGGAAAGGACACTTGGAAGACAGGAGACCGGCATCAAATGCAGACCCGTATCTGATACTACAAAAAATTCAAAAGACTCTTAAATCTGTAAAATTCGATTAGTAACTTAAAGAAAATAAAGGAAACTTGTAAAACATCATACACATCAATAGTGTTAACTTTTATGTCAGTGAATTTGTGATAAAAATAATATTGAAATGGCTTCTAAAAGACAAAATCAGGTTGCAGAAATAGTGAAAAGAAATTTTAGTGCAGTGTTGTTGGAGCAAGGTAGCTACATCTACGGAGAGGCTATGGTATCTGTTACAGATGTCCAAATGTCTCCTGATTTAAGATTGGCTAAGGTATATATAAGCATCTTTTCTCAAGATGACAAGGAGGAAATCTATCAAAAAATATTAGATGCTTCTCCAAGCCTGAAATATCATCTGGTTAAGAGGATAAAAAGACATGTGAGAAGCATCCCTGAAATCGATATTTATCGCGATGACCTTCTTGATGAAATGTATAGAATCAACGATATGTTGGATCATTTATAGTCCTAATACATTTACGCCTTGATTAAAGACAACATCAACCGGAATACCCTTTTTCTCAAGTCGCTTGATGTCGCTTTTTAGCACATCGCTCATTTTGCCGTATTTCTCCACGAACTTCTTTACTTCATCGTAGTTGCCATTGCCTTGCAGTACTAATATCTTATTGGAAAGCGAGTTCATTGCCTCTTCAAATTTATCATAATTTATCTCATATTTTTGGCTTTTTTCATCTTTTGTAAAAACGCCCATTTCATCGAAATAGTTGAATCTAATTAAGTTTGCTCTTCCGTGAGCAGATGCCGCACCAAATCTGATCGACCTAAAAATACTCGCCATAAACGTAGTATAATAATTCTTTATACAGCCTTCTATTTCTCCTTTTTTGTGAAGCTGATTCACCATATACAATCCCAACATATCAGCTTTCCCTTCTTCTAGAGCCGAAGCTAATTCTTTTAAGGCTTTCCTCACTGTTTCTTTGCCATCAATAGTCTTCTTTATTCCCAAACCGTGAGCTACTTCGTGAAACATGGTGTTTGCAAAAAAGGCATCGAAATTAACTTTTTCCCTTTGGTCTTCTACTATCAATTCGTCGGCAATAGGCAATAATATCTTATCAAACTTTGCTTTCATAGCATTTTTAAGCTGTAGTCTTCGTGTTCCTTTTTTCAACTGTACTTCCTCATCATTTGGCAGATTTATAGCGATTGTTTTACTGCCTGCATTGCAATCACCCGCATAGTAAATCACATCATAAGCGTTCAGGTCTACATCTCTTCCCGGTTTTTCTTTTTTATATTTTTTATCCACAGGAAGTCCTTTTTGCAATTCCGGTAAAAATTTTGCGAATTTTTCCAATTTTTTACTCCAATCCATATCTTTTACCAAGACATAAGCCTCATGGGCTGTTTTGTATCCGAATAGAGCATCTTCATAATTTTCAATAGGTCCGATAACTATATCAAATTTATTGTTTTTCATGTCTAACCAAGCCATATCACTATCTCTGTATTTGTCATCTAACAGTGCTTTTGCTCTGAGTGTTAGATATTTTTTAAACCCTTTGTCAGTAGCTAACTCTGCCGCTTTCATAAGTATTTCGGATGCCTGCTTAGCTTCGTTGTAAAATGCTTTGTGGTAGGGTATTGCAAACAACTTCCCATTGCTATCTCTTTTTATCAAGGTATACAGACTTTCCTTATTTTTTATATCAGCTTTTGCAAATTCTTCTTTTGTCATATCTTTAGGATAAAAATTTGCACCTAAAGGCTTTTTACCAAATCCTTCCACAAATGGTTTATTTCCTCCCAATCTATCCCAAGGACCATAATTGATTGCAGCAAATTTTTTGACTTTTGGATCCTTGATTTTACCCAAGAAAATATTCTTGTTTCCGTAGGCTTCAGCCCAAAAAAGATTATCCATTATTTTGGCAGCATCTATCAGAAGCTTAATCATCTTCTTTTCATTTTCAGAAAAGTTGCTAACATCAGTTTTTAACTCAAATTGCGTGTATTTTGACAAAAGCCTGTCTATTTCCGGATTTTTATCAACATTCTGAATCTCAACTTTTGCTTTGTTATCTTTTTTAGTATTTTCCTTACAAGCTCCAAAGCTCAGAATAAGCACAGATAAAAATAGAATACGTCTCATAATACTTTTTTTTTAGATTAAAGAATTGAATTGATATTAAATATATATAATGATTTAGTCTATATTATTTTGTAAATCAGATTAAAGTTTAAAAAATAACTTAACAGACTTTTTCTGCCGTCTATCGGACTTTTATACAGCCTCGTAAATGATCTTGTATACCTGAAACTTACCCCCCAATTTTTGTTGAAGTTGAATTTTGCACCTATGAGATAACTTAAATCATTTTTTAAAAAATTATCTTGGTTTATATCTTTTTCTCCTAAACTATTTTTTACGCTAATCAAACGTCCAAGGGACACTCCGGCAAATCCTTCCGCTTTGTAGTACCCTTCATCTTTTATTTTCCAATCCTTGTATGAAACATAGACAGGAAGCTCTATGTAGTTCAAAGTTAACTTTCTTATTGGTTCATATTCGTCGGGAAATAGCTTTGACTGACTACCTCTTTGACTAAATAAAAAATCGACGTTAATTTGCCATGGTTCTTTCAATTCATAGTTAGTACCTATTCCCGCACAAAAGCCCACTTTGTTATATCCTGCCAACTGATCTCCATCTATCTGTGAGGCATTGAATCCCATAATTAAGTTTCCTCCAAATTTCTGGCTGAATAAACTTTGAGGATGAATAGCTATTAATAGCAAGAACACAATCTTAAAATAGTATCTCATATTTACCAATAAAAAATTTTACCAAAAATAATCTCAAAGCGCAAATTTACCAAAAAATTATATATGTTGTGTCTTTATACTATTTGTTTTAATCTGCAAAAAATTAAGCATCCTAACTTGTTAGTTGCTAATACACTTGATGATAAAAATAGTTTTAATCAATGGCATTATTTTTGTAATAATTAATATGTTTTTTCGTTACAATAATAAATTCCATGACAATGAAAAGAATAATATTATCAGCAGTGTTAGCTTTTGCTTTAGCATGTGTAGGAGCACAGACTCCAATCCCTAACCGAGATAGTGCTTTTGTTAGGAATGTGATTCTTATAAATACGAGTCCTTGGTATGTTGTAATGAATAGACAGGGGGATATTTTCTCCAAAATATCACATAGGCCTGACTATCTCAGTAATTACGAGGAGAAAGGCGTTAATCCTCAATACCAGGAAGAACAAAGTTATGTTTCTGATTCTAAATATGATTTAAGGACTGATAATACTTCTAAACTTGAACCAAATTCCCTTGAGGGTTTTAGAGAAGATGCTGCTATTCTTATATCAGAAAGAGAATTGGAAGTGAATTTCAAAAAAGGTACTGCCACGATTATTGATGGGGAAATATCACGATTGGATAGAATTGTTAAATATTTACAAGACAACCCGGATAAGAAGTTTAAACTATTTAGCTTCACCAACGAACCGATAAATAATTCTTATATCTTGTCGACGAGAAGAGTCAATGCCGTTTTGAAGTATTTAGGCATAAAAGGTATAAACGTTGACGAACGATTAGTCTTTCGAAATACAGTGAGAGGACGTAGCAACAAGATTACGTTTTTTCTCATAGACTGATTATATTGCATTCATAATTTTAGTGGTAAAGTAACACGATATTTTTCCTTGATGGTGTACTTGCTGTTTAGGTTTAATACACCAGCGTTTCTCCTATAAAACTGTTAAAAGCCCCGAGAATATAAGGTTAAAACAAGATTAAAAAGTGGTGTTATAGAAAACTTTTTGCTTGGTGTCTATTTATCAAAAACTTGATAGATAGTCCCTACAAGAAAACTCCAAATACTTCGTTACGCTTGCTCATTTTGAAAAATAGAGCAAACTGAACACAAAAGTAAGTTTACTTACATTTTGCTGAGGTGCAGCCTATTTTATCTAAAACAGTCATTTACTTTAGTAAACTAACTTTGTTTTCTTCCTACTTGCAAGGTATAGCCAAAGCAAGCTTTGTCTCTACACTTGCTTCGTTCGTCAGTTCTTTGATTTTCAAAATTTTGCAAGCCTCGTCTTTTGATTTTTCTTATCAGAGACTTGAAAAATCAAGGGTTTTCTTGCAGTCACTATACTAATTCCAAACTACTATTCACAAATCTATAAAGACAAATCGTATAATCATATTTCAAGGCTTCAAATTTGATTGCAAGTAACAAGTCAAAAAAAAAGTAAACATTTTTACATATTTTTTTATCGGCTAAAAATATGTTTAAATTTATTTATCAAACCTAAATAAATTATTGAAAAATATAATTTGAAAACACATTAAATTAATGCTTAATACCAAGCTGTTTTTGGTATGTTTATTGGCACTACATCAGTAACGTAATGAGTGCAATGACATGATGTTGTTGCACCGATGTCGTGTATTGTATTAAAATATAAATATGAAATTAAATTTTAAGCTGATGAGAAAAGAATTACGATTTTCAGAACAAAGTGTGTTGAAAATATTTTCAATACCTCTGCTTACGTTCTTGGCAATTTTGCTGTCTGTTGGTGTAAGTGCTCAAAAAATTGGTTTTGTCAACTCTCCTTGCAACTGTTTGAGTAATCAAACAAAGCCGGGAAACGGACAATTCCAGGCTACTATAAGGCTAATAGATGGAGGCGTAGGACCTTGGACATTATCAAGCGTTTCAGGATTTTATGATCCTTCAAGTGCTCCTCTTAGCGAATTTACTCCAAATACTACTGTCATGACAGATATGGGCGGAGGGGTATTTGAGTTAACTGGTATTCATATTGATGGTGTTGGTTTTGATGTGGAAGTTAAAAAAGGAGTAATAACTCGCTCTATTTCAATGCCTGCTGGCCGGTGTCAGTATCCGCGAACCAAGGTACAGGGAGATTCTTTAGTTTGCACGCTTCAAAAAGCGAATTATTGGACTCAAGAACATGAAGGGAGTACTTATTATTGGACTCTTCTTAATGATGGCGGAGAATTTACATCCAGTAGTGTCGGTTCATTCCCTTTTAAACCTAAGGAAGAGATTCAGTGGAATGGTGTTTTGGGAGGTTTAGACACTGTTGTCGTCAGAGAAACTGCAATAAATGGTTGTATCGTTAGAGATACGCTTGAGGTCAAATTTATTGAAGAAGATACACTTACTATCGCTTGTAATAATTTGGTTCAAGTTTCTTTAGATGCTAACTGTGGAGGGGAATTGGTTCCCGATATGTTTTTGGAAGGTCAGGTTTACAACGATGAGTCTTTTTCTTTAATCATTGAGGACTCCAAAGGGGAAATACTCAATTACGTCAGCTTAGCAGATACTATGATAGGCGAAGCCTATACGGTTACTGTTGTTCACGATTGTTCCGGAATGATGTGTTGGTCTAAAATGATGGTTTTAGATAAGCTTGCTCCCGAGCTTAAGTGTCATGCAGATACCATAAAATGCTATGAATCTATGGATCCTTTTCAACTGAAGGATGGTTTTCCTGTGCTTGACAAAAATGGAGATCCTTTGTCAAAATCGAAAATTAGAAAAGTAAAGAGTAATCCACCCGTATATATCGCTACCGAAACTTCAAGTTGTAGTGATCTTACCTTGAGGTACTACGATGAAACGGTTGAACAAGGGTGCGGTAACAAGGATTTTTCATCTATAACATATAGGAATTGGATTGTAACAGATAAGTCTGGAAATATGAGTACTTGTAAAGATACTATAAATATGACCAGAGTAGAGTTGAAGGATATAAAATATCCTCCACATAGGGATGGTTTGTCCGGAGTTGGGCATAAGCCTTTTCTTCAGGCTTGTGGTAATTATAAAAAAGACCATAACGGAAACCCTCATCCCGATGTAACCGGTAGCCCCGTAGGTGATTTATGTGGAGATTTTATGATAAATTATACAGATCATAAAAGAATACCTTTGTGTGGTGCCGATGACGATAAGTCATATAAGGTACTTAGAGAATGGACTGTCATGGATAATTGTGATCCTGACAAATTATTTGATACTATTCAGGTAATTGCCGTTATGGATACGAAAGCACCTAGAATATTGCAATTCCCCAAAGTTAAAAATGATACTCTGACGGTTGAAGCAGGCAACTATGATTGTGGGGCATTGGTTGAATTACCTACTCCTGTAGTCATTGATTGTAGCAAAACAACAACTAAGGTAGAATATCAGCTTGTTGATGAAAGTGGTAATCTCCCCGACAAAAATGATGTTTACGAATTATTACTCCCTAATGCAAAAGGAGTGTATATTTTAGATAATGTTAATAAAGGGATTGCTAGAGTTAAGTATACTGCAACAGACGCTTGTGGGAATACTCGAGAGAAGATAATATATATAAAAGTTATAGATAACTTACTTCCTCAGGCAATATGCGACCAGCATACTTCCATTACCCTTGATGAATTCGGGAAATCATATTTGAGTAAAGAATCTTTAGATGATGATTCTTACGATAATTGTTCAGATGTTACTTTACTTGTCAGACGTGATAGTAGTTGTGATGCTCGCGATTTCTATTGGGGTGAAGGTGTCCATTTTTGTTGTGATGATACTCAATACGATTCTGTAATGGTGGAACTTCAAGTAAAAGATGTAGACGGCAATACTAGTAAATGTATGGCTTGGGTTGAGGTGAACGACTGGGAAAAACCAAAAATAAAATGTCCCACAAGCGGTCAGGTGAGTTGTAAATTTGATTATTCTGACTTATCAGTATTTGGTACTGTGAGAGAATCGGAGTCAGAAGTTAAGGATATTTATATTACAGACCCTGAAAATGGAGGCAAGCATTATTTTGGAAAAGACGGGTTTGCAAGTGATAATTGCTTGTTTAAAATTGAAGAATTGCCTCCTTCCAAGAGTATAAACAGTTGTGGTAGAGGTCATATAATTAGGAGATTTAAAGCGATTGATGGATATAATAATTCTTCCAATATCTGTTCTCAAAGAATAGAGGTGATAGATTTTGACAAATTTGAGGAAGAAGATATAGATTGGCCCGATAATGTTACAGTGGAAGGCTGTGTTAGCAATAAGGAATTAGTAGATCCTGATAGTCTTGCTGAGGGATATGGTTGGCCAAAACTACTTGGAGAAGATCAATGTAGTATGATCGCCATGGATTATGAAGACGTTGTATTTAGTCATATAGAAGACGAGAATATTTGTCATAAAATTCTCAGAACTTGGAGAATTTTGGATGAATGTAACTACAATCCTAACGGAGTGGGCGGATATTGGGAAAAGGTGCAAGTAATAATGGTAAACGAAACCGAAGCGCCTGTTATAGACTCCGGGTGTACTCCTGTGGATACCATAGCTGCGGGAGATTGTAACTACAAATATGTATTTGAGGCAAAAGGACATGACAATTGTACTCCTGATAGCTATTTAAAATGGTACTACAAAATTAATGTAAACAATTCTCAAACAGATACAATTGTGGGTAAAGGTAGTAACTTTGATGTCGTTCTTTCAAAAGGAACCCACAGTGTTACTTTGTTAGCACAGGATGAGTGTGGCAACATAAGCAAGTGCAAGAAGGTTATTAAGGTAGAAGACACAAAGAAACCTACACCTCTTTGTATAACAACTCTTGTTACCGTTCTTTTAGGTGATGAAGGTGAAGCGACCATCAATGCAGCGGATTTTAATCATTATAGTTTTGACGATTGTACACGTAGCAATTATGGAACATGTGAATGTTTGACCGATTTAAAATTTTCATTCTCAAAGAATGTTTACAATAGGGAAATGGTATTGGATTGTTCCGATGTTAAGAACGGAATTAGAGATACTATAGAGCTTTCGATATACGTAACAGATGAATCCGGAAATCAAGATTTTTGTAATACCAATATAATATTACAAGATAATAATGACCATTGTGAGGATATACTTCCTGCAGAAGAGATATCATACTACAATGTGTCCGGTGTGGTTGCAAAACTCAATGCAGAACCGCTGCCGGGAGTGAAATTGGATTTGATTTCGGAGAATACAGAATTAATTTCAGAGAGTGTTAGTGATGACAATGGAGCGTTTGAGTTTAAAGCGATAGCAGGTGACGTTAATTACACAATTAATACCAAGCGCGATGATGATTATCTTAATGGATTGACAACGTTGGATTTAGTGCTGATTCAGAAACATATATTGGGCATTCAGAAATTTGATTCTCCTTATAAGTTAATCGCTGCCGATGCCAATAATTCGGGTTCTGTCACTGCTGCTGATATATTGATACTTAGGAAGCTGATACTTGGAGTAATCGAGGATATACAGTTTAATGACCCTTGGATATTTATAGATAAAGATATTGTTTTTGAAAACGAAAATAGACCTTTTGATTTTGATAGGGAAATTGAAATAAATGATATTACTTCCGATGTAGAAAAGAACATTATCGCAATAAAAATAGGAGATGTTAATATCTCTGCGAATGCGGGTAATAAAGAGGAATTTGAGTCGAGAAGTGAAGAGGTAGTTTATCTGATAACAGATGATAAACAATTCAACGGGGGTCAAAATGTAAGAGTTCCAGTCTACATCCAAAAAAGCGACGAGCTGGTTGGTATGCAGTTTACTATTAAATATGATCCTTTTAAGTTGAATTTTAGTAGTATATCAAATGGAGAATTGTCGGTAGGAGAAGGCAATATAAATACGGCGAAACGAGGTGAGGGAATAGTGACATTCTCATGGAATTTGTCTTCATCTCAAAATATTGATGCCGATAAAGAACTATTTGTTATCAACTTTAACTCAAATGAATCCGGGAAACTTAGTAATAGTTTGACCGTGAATTCCGAATTGACACGAGCTGAAATTTATACTCATCAAAAGCACGGTATATCAGAAAATCCTGTAAAGTTACAGTATAGAGGTATTGATGACAATGTTGGTTTTGAATTATTGCAGAATAGACCAAACCCATTTAGTGAAGAGACGACTATTGAGTTTACAATACCCAAAACCCAAATGGCTGTTTTGACTGTGTACGATGTGTCAGGTAGAATATTGTATTCTGTAGAAAAGGAATTTCAAAAGGGGAAAAATAGTATAAGATTAACACGTAAAGATTTGAATGAAATGCAAGGTGTGATGTATTTCAAGTTAGAGACCGATACAAATTCAGCTTCAAGAAAGATGATACTAATAAGATAGAACCGATTTTATCTGGGCAATGAACCCATAGTGATTCGTTGCCCTGTATTTTCAAAACTATTAAAAAAATATAAAGCAATTAAAATGAAAAATATTTTACAATACTTTTTAACAAACAGATACTTCGGCGCAGTCTTCGCTTTTGCATTTGTTTTGTTCGCGAGCAATATCAACGCTCAATGCAATATAATGAATTACGATGATGTTGATTACGTCTGTCCGGGAAGTACAACGACCTATAGAGTTCAAGGTCTGACTAAACTCTCCACTTGGAAATTATTCGATTTAGATGGTGTGGAGTTGAGTTCTACTACTGTGTTTGGTGTAAATTCTATTTCTTTTGATTGGAGTGGATTTACCCCTGATTCGGGTCCATATCTTTTAGAGGTTGAAAATGGAGGATATACTGACAATATTGAGATATATGTTCAAAAAACAAATTTGAATATGGCCTGCAACGATCTTGTTATGGTTTCTTTAGGCAGTAATTGCGAGCATACATTATCTGCGGATGAAGTTACAGAAGCAATGTTGTACCAAGAGGAAGATTACAATGTAACACTATTTAATACTGATTTTACTCCAAGAACTGATCCAATAGGTACATTTAACGATATTGGAGATACTCTTGTGGCTATGGTCACCCATAAGTGTTCTGGTTTGTCTTGTATGGGAAATGTTGCGTTTGTAGATAAGTTGGGAGTTGTGTTGGAATGTGGTTCTGATACGATAGCCTGTGGTGTGTCAATAGTTCCTGATACTGTCGGTGATGTTGGTTTTCCTTTGTCTATTTCTACTTTGGATTCTATTAAAAAAGTGGAAGATCAAAAGTATAAAGTTCTTATATCCGGTGATTGTGGAGGTGAATTTACATTGTCTTATGAAGATGATTTTATACCTTATGATTGTGATAGTGAGTATAATTACAAAATAGGCAGGACATGGACGGCTGTAGATAATTACGGAAATGAGTGGTCTTGTACCGATACGATTGTGGTACTAAAAGTTAAACTAAAGGATGTTTGTTCTCCTACTAATTTTGATGGAATGAGTGGAAGATCGTTTTTTCAGTGCAACGATTCCAATTCTGTTTCTAGTGTATATTGGCCCTACAAGGATTCTATCCCATCACCTGAAGTTACAGGTTATCCGGTTCAAATCATTTATGATAAAACAGGAAAGCCTAAAGATACTATACCTCTTGAGTGTTCACATATACAGTATCTGTACGAAGATTTAGTTCTTTCTGATTGCGGATACAATAAAGATATTATCAGAACTTGGATAATACTTGACTGGTGTACTAGCAATACTAAAACTTGTGAGCAGGTTTTGTCGTTTGTCGATGATACGCCTCCAACTTTTACTTTGCCTCCCGATACTTTAGTCTTTAATACAAATAAGTATGAGTGTTTTGGTGATGTATATCCTCTACCGGAACCAACGGTGCTTTATGAGTGTTCCGATTGGACATATAAGGTGCTTGGGTACAATTTTACAGGGAAAGGTGGATGCAATTTCTCAGTACCTTGTATAAAGGATAATTTATATTTTAAAGAAGGTAAATGGGGGATTAAAAATTTGCCTGTAGATTCCATTATATGTGTTAAATATGAGGTGGAAGATGAATGTGGATTGAAGAGTTTGGGTAACATGAGAGTAGTAGTTAGAGATAATGTAAAGCCTTATGCTGTGTGTGATAAGCATACTGTAGTTACCCTGTTAGGTTCAGAAGGAGTACTTCTGGCAGAATCACTAGACGATAAAAGTTCAGATAACTGCGGAATTGTAGATTATGAGATAAGAAGAGGAAAAGATAATTGTGGTGATTACAGCAACACAAAATGGGGAGAATCCGTAACATTTTGTTGCAATGATTTGGGTAAAAAAATAGATGTGTATTTGCGAGTTACCGATGGTAGTGGTAATACCGACGAGTGTAGAGGTTATGTGGAAGTTGAGGATGCAGAAAAGCCGGTTTTGACTTATTGTCCTCCTGATTTTAGCGTAGATTGTGGTGATGATTACACTAATATTTTCATAGGAGGAAAACCTAAAGCCACCGACAATTGTGGTATAGCAAAAATTACACACAAAGATGTCGCCCATATCAATGATTGTGGAATAGGATATGTGACAAGGATTTGGAAAATAATTGACAAACAAGGATTGGAAACAAAGAATAAGTGTATTCAAACCATAACCGTAGAAAGTCCGAATCCTTTGACTTACGATGATATTACTTGGCCTCCTGATATTACCGTTAATGGCTGTTGGCCTAACGTCAATATAAATGAAAATGTAACAGGTTTTCCAAGTCTGAAAGAATCACACCAATGTACTAATATAGGCTTTTCTTATAAGGATGAAGTTGATTTTGATACCGATGATATTGAAAATGTATGTGTGGTGATTCATAGAAAATTCTTTGTAGGTGATTGGTGTGACGAAGATGCTCCACATATTACACATACTCAAGATATAAGCGTAAATGATGGAGGAGCACCTCAGTTTGAAGATTGTGGTACTGATTATGTTCAATCAGGAGAGAATTGTAGCGTACTTGACACGGTAACAGCTTATGCTAAAGATGATTGTACTGCGCAGGATGATATATATTACACATTTAAAGTGTACGATGAAGAAGGAAACCTTATTAGTTCCGGCGTGGGTAATAAAGTTGTCAAAGTTTTTAGCAGAGGATTGAATAAAATTGTGTTTACAGCCGAAGATGATTGTGGTAATCAATCAACCTGTACAAAGTATTTAAGAGTTCAAGATTCCAAGCCTCCAACACCTCTGTGTTTGAATAAAATTAGTACATCTCTTGGTGATATGGGAATGGTTTCTGTAAAAGCCAAAGATTTTGACCATGGAAGTACCGATAATTGTACTCCAAGCAATATGGGAGAGTGTGGTTGTATTACTGAGTTGAGGTTTGCTTATAGTACCGATTTAGCAGATTCCTTGGTTGTATACACTTGTGATAGTTTGACTAATGGAATTGGACAATCCTTCAACTTGCAAGTTTATGTATTCGACTTGGATGGAAATAAAGATTTCTGTAATGTAGTTGTGGAAGTAATTGACGGAAAAGACGTTTGTCCTGATAGGCTTGATATAGGAGTAGCCGTCAGTGGTACTGTTTTTGATGAGAACCTTAATGGTGTAGAGGGATTTAAAGTCAATGGAATGACTATAAATGACCAATCAATAGAAGGGGAAGCTGAGTCTAATACAGCCGGAGAATATGTGCTTTCTGGATTGAAGCCTTATGAAAAATATCAGATAGTTCCTAAAAAGAATAGTGATCCTTTGGACGGATTAACAACATTGGATTTGGTATATATACAAAAGCATATATTGGGTATTAACAAATTTGACTCTCCATACAAATTAATTGCGGCAGATGTTAATAATTCAAGTTCCATAACTGCATCTGATATTCTAATTCTAAGGAAGTTGATATTAGGTGTAATAGAAGAGTTGCCTAACGGAAAATCTTGGAAGTTCGTAAAGGCATACACGGAATTTGACAACCCTAGTCAACCTTGGTACTTTGATGATAGATATACAACTGACGAGTTATATCTCAATGTAGATAGTATGGATTTTATAGCAGTTAAACTTGGTGATGTGAATGGTTCTGCCAACGTATTTAATGGAATTGAGGCAAGGAGTGGTTATACTAAATATTTTGAGACGAATAACAGTGAATTTGGTGCAAACCAAAGTGTTCAAGTGGATTTTTCAATCAGCGAATCAGATGCCCTTGTCCTTGTTTCAGGATTCCAATTTACAATCGAATATGATTATAATACATTGGAGTTTGTGGGTGTGGACAACAGAGGAAAACTCAATATGTCATCAGCTAATGTGAATGAATTGAAGAGACAAAAAGGTAAGATTAATGTGAGTTGGAATAACTCTTCAGAATTGCAGTTTAACAAAGAAGATTTGTTGTTCCGGTTAAAATTTAGGTCGAAAGATAAAGGTGAATTGAAAGATGTTTTCGCTATCAATTCCAGTGTAGTCAAGTCTGAGATTTATGATGAAAATTTGGAAGTATCAGATTTAGAATTGAAGTTTAGAGGTGTTAACAGCGATAGTAATGAATTTGCATTACATCAAAATATACCTAATCCATTTTCAAACTCTACGAAGATAGTATTTGATCTTCCTCAAGATTCAGATGTTAGTATTAGGATATTTGATAACACAGGAAAAACCATCTCAACAGCTCAAGGGCATTACTCAAAAGGACAAAACTCAATTACTGTTAAAAATGAAGACTTAGGTAAGTCTGGAATATATTTCTATGAAGTTACTACTGACAAAAACTCAATTACCAAAAGAATGGTATTCTTAAAATAGACAGCACATTAATTTCATAAGTATTTAGAAGCCGGACGTTTTATAAATGTCCGGTTTTTTTTGTCCGTACTGTTAAAAAAAAAGAACAAAAAAATCCCAAACCATAGACAATTTAGCTCACGATATTTATAATACTATTCAACACTTCGCTAAAAAGTGATTTATTTACTTGATTTTCAATAAAATAAATGTTAATAAATTTGGGCAACTCACTGAAATCCAGTATCTTTATGTGTGAAAAAAAAGAATACGAGTTACCCAAGTGTCGAAGATATAGTATTTTCTACATTTAACCAAATGGAGGAAGAATTAGATTGTA
>PDWI01006237.1_pt1 | contig 15075 bp, 17 predicted proteins | sample 1430891 | NCBI WGS metagenome assembly PDWI01 (sample SAMN01162508, study PRJNA174530) | Oral metagenome, whole genome shotgun sequencing project. | biome: Marine environment; feature: Marine mammal; material: Swab sample of the gingival sulcus; isolation source: swab sample of gingival sulcus... | reverse complement strand
CTCGCCTGGATGCGCTGGCCGTCGGGATGGCGGCCTGGCGACTCGGGGCAGGCCGTGCCCGCAAGGAGGACACCGTGCAGGCCGTGGCAGGCGTCGAGATGCACGCCAAGCCGGGCGACCGCGTCACCAAGGGCAGCCCGCTGCTCACGCTGCACACCGCGACCCCGGAGCGCTTCGACCCGGCCCTGGAGTCGCTGGCCGATGCGGTCGACATTTCGGCCGAACAGGTGTCGCCGACCCCGCTGCTGCTGGGGCGCGTGGACTGACGGACAGGTAGGGGCCAGAGCGTCCCAGCTCATTCGGAAGCGGTGTTGCGGGACTCGAGTTACCGTTGGCATTAAACTGGGAGAAGTTATCAACTACGTTGAGTTTGTTTCTAATAGTGGCTGGGTAGCTTCGGAGTCGGTTGCCGAGGCACTTACCGAGCGTGGCGTTCCTGTGCCAGATCGGGACTATCTCGCACAAGCTTTTGATGCGTCCGTGTGGGATGAAGTCGGTGAAGCATGTGAGCTACTCACAGCACATTTTGGTCACTGTCGCTTCGCAGATGCCGCCATGTACGCTCCTCTGCTGGTGCCGAATCCCAAGCGTTTCGACGTCCGTTGCGCGCTGGGCGAACGTGTTCGCAAAAGTCAGTCAGAGATTACGGCACCGGATTTTGTGGATGAGCGTTTACCTGCGGGAGTAGATCGCACATTCGCCTCCTCGGATTGGACATTGTTCGCTGCGCTCGTGTCCGAATCAGGCATTTCTATGGGCAGTTACAACGACGTCACAAGGTGTGACGACCGCGTGTATACCGTGAACGGATTCGACACCAGGCAATTGATGACAAGACAGTTATGGTGCTCACTAGTGCTCCAGAGCGCCCTTGTTCCTGACTCGGAACGTAGAACGCGCTGGACGTTCAGCTTGTTTGCCGGAGAACACCCGGTTGGGGGCAGCGTCGTTTCCGGCACAGTCTTGCATGGTCAGGTTCGTCAACGTCTCGGGAAGGCGACGCGAGGCACTGCCCCTGCGCGTGTTCGACCAGCTGTGCGTATCGCTGGCTCGAAGTAGGGGTGTTGAGTTGAGGGGTTTTCTCCCCCCAGGGATAGGGCACCAGAGTTGACATTGCGGCCACAACTCGGCTCAAGAATGGCACCGTCACACAAAAACCCCATGCCGGGGAGGCATCCTGACGTGGGTTTGAATGTCATGTCAGTGGTCGGGGTGACAGTGCTGTGTTTCAGGAGATAGTTAACGCCTGTCTCGAGACATAGTTAACGATGCAGCATGGGCAGTGCTGAGAGAAATCTGGTCATCGTGAAAGCAGTCCTGGCAGAGGGGAGTGCCCCGGCATTCTAATGAGCTATTGGGCAGTCGCCGTCGTCTCGCGCTGTGAATGTGTCTCTTATTGGTTGACCAGCATCTAGTTGTCTGGAAAAATTGACAACGTGGGGTTCGAGGTTCGGCCGAGTGCCTACCGGCACGGGATAGCGGCTGATGACATTGCCCATGCGCTTCGTCATCGAGTCAAGAACCTCATCACCGATAATGACATGGTGTTAGTCATTGGCCCGGCCAGGGACGCCACGATGTTAGAGATCGGATTCGGTCACAGCATGGCCGTCGTCCACGCGATGCCTGCCAGACGCAAGTACTGGCCTTGACCTGGAAACCTGAGAGGAGGCCTTCAGCATGACTATGACAGACGAGCAAGCAGCAGATTACTTCGAGAGCGCCAATGATGGCTTGGGCCCCGACATCGTGGCCGAGATCAGCGATGACGATCTGGCGGCACTTGTGGCGGCCAAGCAAGCCGTGAGTGCTGCGGATGCTGCCCTTGCCGCCACGGTGGCATCGGCGCGGGCCAGGGGAGTCACCTGGGCGGCCATCGGGGCCGCGCTGGGTGTCAGCAGGCAGGCCGCCCACGCCAAGTTCGCCAAGGTGGCATAGCGACACCCGAAACTACCAGCCAACCGGCACCAAACCAGGCCGGAAAAAACACCCCAAAACGTTAACTATCACCCGAGACACCCGTTAACTATGTACCGAGACATCACACTGGTCGGGGTGACAGGATTTGAACCTGCGGCCTCGTCGTCCCGAACGACGCGCGCTACCAAGCTGCGCCACACCCCGATGGCCCGATCTCGAACCAGCGAACAGCATAGCCCACCAGTAGCTTCGGCGTGAAACCAAGGCCGCGTTCTGGTCTAGGCGGCGGTTCATGGCTGGGGCTTCGGCAGCAGCGTCAGCAGGGTAACCTCGGGGCGGCAGGCGAACCGCACCGGCGCGAACGGCGAGGTTCCCACGCCCGCGGAGACATGCAGCGGCACCTTGCGGTCGGCGTGCTCGTGCCACGACAGCCCCTTTGCCTGCTTAGTCGGCAGATCGCAGTTGGTAGTCAGCGCGCCATAGCCGGGCACGCAGACCTGGCCGCCGTGGGTGTGCCCGGCGAAGATCAGCTCTATGCCATCAGCGGTCATAGCGTCCAATACCCGCCGGTAGGGAGCGTGGGTGACGCCGACGCTGAACTCCACCCCGGCAGCCGGGCCCGCGACAGCTGCGTAGTCGTCGCGGTCGTGATGGGCGTCGTCGGTGCCGCGGAACCCGATCCGGTAGCCGCCCACCGTCAGTTCAGCGCGGCGATTGTTCAGATCGTGCCAACCGGCTCCCGTCAGCTGCTCGTGCAGCCGCTCGGTCGGCAGCGCCGTCGCGTTGGCATCCTTGGTGCTGCGGCCGTCGATGACGTAGCGTAACGGGTTCTTGAACCGGGGAGCCTCGTAGTCGTTGGAGCCGAAGATAAACACCCCCGGAACCTCGCGCAACTCGCCCAGCGCCGACATCAGCAGTTCGATCGAATCCGGGTGGGCGATATTGTCGCCGGTGTTGACGATCAGGTCGGGCTGCAAGCTCGCGAGCGAGCGCAGAAACCCTAACTTCAACTGCTGCCACGGCGCCAAATGGATGTCCGAGACATGCAGCACGCGTAACGCTGATCCCCCGGTAGGCAGCACCGGCACACTCACCTGCCGAACCGTGAACATGGCTGCTTCTGCCAGGCCCCACGCGCAACAAGCCGCTCCGGCGCCGCCTAGGGCTGCTACTGCTTGACGTGCCCGCACTAGCCGTCCGTGGATTGATCGCCAGGTGTAGGTTGCGGCGGCTGCGTAGGTTTCGCAGGTGGCGGAGTGGGCTTAGGAGTGGGCTTCGGCCCATCAGAAACCTTCAGCGAGATCGTGGAGAACTTCGTCGCGGTGCCGCTGGGAGCAGCACCCAAGAAAGTACCCTTCGGCCGGTTGCTGTATACCCTCCACCTGACGGTGGTGAAACCAGCGGCTTCCAACGTCTTCTTCGCTTCGGAGTAGCTCATGCGGCTCACATCGGGCACCTTGACCTTGACGCCTTCCAGCACCCGCTTGGGTGGTTTCGTGAACGGCGTCTCCGGTGTGTCCTTCAGTGCCGAAGCCATGGCAGCTTTCCAGATCTGACCGGCGTCGCCGCCACCAGAACCAGACAAATATGTGCCGCTGGGCAACCGGACATTCTTCAAGGTCTTGCGGTGATCCTCGTACCAAGGATTGGTCTTGTCGATCGCGATCATGGCGACGCCAGCCATATCGGGGGTGTAACCAGCGAACCACACGGTCTCGTTGTCGTTGGTGGTACCGGTCTTACCCGCCGCTGGCCGACGATCCCGCATCCGAGCCGGTCGCCCGGTACCGCGATCCATCACCGACTTCAACACGTAGTTGACGCCGTCAGCTACCTCTGGGCTAAGCACCTGCTGGCAGTTCGCGGATGGCACCTCCAACTCGGAGCCGTCCTTGGTAACGATCGACTTCACAATGATCGGATCACAGTGCTTGCCGCGGGCAGCAAAGGTCGCATACGCCTCGGCCATTGATAGTGGGGTAACCTCAGCGGTCCCGAGCACAAACGACGGTGCTTGGTGCAGGCTGCGCAGATCATCGCCACTGGCCATCTCGACGCCAAGCTTCTTGGCCATGTCGATCGAGGCACAGATGCCCACATCGCGTTCCAGCTGCATGAAGTAGGTGTTCACCGATTTCTGGGCAGCCTTCATCATGTCGATCAGGCCGTAACCGGTGTCGTAATTATGGGTGGTGTAGTCCTGCCGGAATACGAACGGGCCCTTGCAATCCTTGAACACCATGCCCTGAATATCGAGTTCCCGCGGGCTCTTGTATTGCTTGCTTGGGGGGTAGCCGAGTTCAAGAGCCGCAGCCATCGTAAAGGGCTTGAACGTCGAGCCAGCCTGGTAGCCTTCGGCGCCGCCCATGGAACGGGAAACGTTGTAGTTCCAGTAGGTTTCGCCCTCACCTTCACCCATGTCAGGACGGCTCTGCGCCATGCCAACGATGAGCCCAGTGCCTGGCTGCATCAGGACCGTGGTGGCCAGCACCGGATCCGTCGGCTTGACCAGCTTCGCTACGGCGGCCTCTGCCTCCCGCTGCGCAGCCGGATCAATGATAGTCGTGATCGTCAGGCCACCCCGCTTGAGGCGATTCAGCCGTTCTTCGGGAGTGGCGCCGAGGCTAGCGAACTGGTCGGATTTCAACGAGCGAACCACGTACTCGCACAGGAATGGGAACTCCGAAGTGACGCAGCCGTTCGGGGTTTTGACCACCTTGCTGGGATCGAACGTTTCTTGTTTTGCTTCGCGGGCCTGGGCAACCGTGATGATGTTCAGCTGGGCCATCCGGTTTAGCACTACGTCGCGACGATCCAGCGCGGCCTGCGGGTATTTGATCGGGTCATAGGCGACCGGGTTTTTCACGATACCGGCCAGCAAGGCTGCCTGGCTTAACGTCAGATCCTTGGCGGTCGTACCGAAGTAGAAACGCGCGGCCGCTTCTACGCCGTAGGTGCCGCTGCCGTAGTAGGCGATGTTGAGATAGCGTTCTAGGATCTCGTTCTTGCTTAGCTTCTCCTCGATGGCCATGGCATAGCGCATCTCACGAATTTTGCGCTCGATGGTGGCCTCGGTGGCTTTGCGGATCCCTTCCTCGTCGTTGCGTGCGTAGGCGGCCTCGACCTGCACCAGCTTCACATACTGTTGGGTGAGGGTAGAGGCTCCCTGCATGTCGCCTGCGAGCGTGCGGAAGAACGCCCGAGCCATGCCTTCCATGTCGATGGCACCATGCTCATAGAACCGGTGATCCTCAATGGCTACTTGAGCTTCCTGCATGATTGGCGCGATTTTGTCGAGCGTGACATAGACGCGGTTCTCGTTGTAGAAGGTGCCCAGCACACTGCCGTCGGCCATCAAAATGCGAGACCGTTCCGCCTGTGGTGGCGTCTCCAATTCGGCTGGCAAATACTTGAAGCTTTCGGCGGTTGCGGTCGCCGTGCCGCTGACAAGTGCCACAAACGGTGCGAAGAGGCCAGCCAGCAGCACCCCGCTGAGCAGGCTGACCAGAACAAACGTCAGCATCGCAGATGCGCGGTCACCGAGCTTTTTTGAGGCCATGACGGCTAGTTTACGCGATCTGCGAAGGTGTCTCGAATATCTCGCCTGGTACCCGCCCTACCCAAATCACCTCACATGCGATACGGTCGAAAAACAACAGGTTGCGCGAAGGGGGGCAGCGATGTCTTTGGTCTACGCCGACGAGTGGACGGTTCGAGCCAAGTGTCGAGACATGGCCGACGAGTTGTTTCCTGAAGGCAAAGATCAAAAGCGCGCCCGCAGCGTTTGTTGGGGCTGCCCTGTTCGCTCGGAATGCCTAGCTGAAGCACTCGACAATCGAATCGAGTGGGGCGTTTGGGGCGGCATGACGGAGCGAGAGCGCCGTCACCTGTTGCGTACCCGGCCAGACATTGAATCTTGGCGACGGGTCCTAGTAAAGGCCTGACCTAGGCAGCAGCCCAGCACTCTGGCACTGTAGTGCCATGACGAAATGGGAATATTTCACGGCACCGATCCTGTCTCACGTGGCGCAACAAATATTGAACAATTTCGGCGAGGACGGCTGGGAGTTGGTGGCGTTAGCGCCCGGCCCTAACCCCGACACGGTGGTTGGCTACTTCAAACGGCCAAAGGCCGAATGATGCCCCGATCCCGCCGCGATGCGCTCGCAGCCCTGGGGCTAGAGCTGCCGCCGGTGGCAGCACCAGTCGCGGCCTACGTTCCGGCGCGACGGATCGGGACACAGATTTGGACCTCCGGGCAACTGCCGACGGTAGCTGGCGAACTGGTAGCGGTAGGCAAGGTTGGCGTGGAGGTCTCGCTGGAGGAGGCAGTGGCCGCCGCCCGGGTCGCAGCACTGAACGCGGTGGCAGCAGCCGCTTCGGTCGCCGGTGGGCTTGATCGGATTCAGCGCATCAGCCGGGTGGTCGTCTACGTGGCCAGCGCACCCGATTTTTTCGCGCAGGCGACGGTGGCCAACGGTGCCTCTGAACTGCTGCATCAGGTGTTTGGTGAGGATGGGATCCACGTGCGCAGCGCACTGGGTGCCGCCGCCTTGCCGCTTAACTCGCCGGTGGAAGTAGAGCTGGTTGTCGACGCTTAATCCGCTGCCGCCTGGCCCGCTAGATACGTTGCGCCAGGCCCTCAGCCGCCCGCTACCTGGCTACGCGGGGACCCTGAGCCGAACTCCACAGGGTGGGCGGCAGGCTGCGGTGCTGGTGCTGCTGTCGCGAAGCGATGATCCGCGTATCGTGCTGATTGAGCGTTCTCACCGACTTCACCGTCATGCAGGGCAGATCGCGTTCCCGGGCGGCGGGCTAGAACCCGCTGACGCATCACTGCAGGCGGCTGCGCTGCGGGAAGCCCGCGAAGAAGTGGGGCTGCCTAGCGAGCAAGTGGAGATTCTTGGGCAACTTCCCCAAGGCTGGGTGCCGGCCAGCGGCTATGACGTTACGCCAGTGGTAGCGGGCTGGCCAGGGGAGATCCAACTGCAGCCACATGATTTCGGGGAAGTGGCCGCGGTCTGGCAGTTGCCCGTCTCGCAGCTGGCGGATCCGGCGATTCGGGTGAGCGCCAGGATGGCCAACTTCACCACGCCGGGCTTCGATCTCGACATCGGGTTCGTGTGGGGTTATACCGGGATCATCCTCGATCTAGTGCTGCGCCTGGGCGGCTGGGAACAGCCGTGGGATCGTAGCCGCCCTGGCGCGGTGCCGACGCGTTTCCAACGAAGCTAGCGGCCAAAACAATCAGCTATTCGGCGACGGGGCGGTGGGAATAAACCTGCTGGGCAGGCTCAGTATCGGGTTGCGCACCGAGCGCGTCAGAAATGGAATCGAGGGTGGCTTTAGCTTCAGCAATGGTTGCCTCGGGCTTCTTGACCTGACGCAGCTGAGCGCGGCCCAGCATGATCAGGATGAAAGCGATCAGCAATGACATCACGACGGTGATGAGGAAACCAAAGGTGAATGCGCCCCAAGGGCCCAATGGGGTGAAACTATTCAGCGCCCAACTGATCGCGATGGCAACGGCAATGATGAGCATCCAGATGGCGTGAAAAATGAACGCACTGGCACCCGCGAAGAGACCAGTCCCGATCCCCGCATGCTTGGCAGCAGGCACCAACTCAGCTTTGGCCAGTTCGCTCTCGACAGCGATGAAGTCGGAAACGTTCTCTTTGACGCGGTTAAGCGTAGAAGCCGGTAGGGGAGTTGTCATTGGATTCCTTTCGACATCAGTGCCTAGCCTACGGCACGCAGCCGGGAGTTACATCAAGATGTTGATAGCGCTTTCCGCTGCCGCCACCGAGGCGGTCAACTCGTCGTGGTCAACGAATGCCCGCACGCACAGCAATTGGTAAGGAAGCCGCAGTTGTTCTCCGGGCCGAACCGATGACTGGAATACGTCCATGACCTGTTCGGAAAGCGTTGCCCGCTGGTCTTCGTCCAGGTTGCGCCATATCGGTTGTCGGCTGACCATCGCGAGCAGGCCGTCGCCGTCGATCTCTTGCCAAATCCGAAACGCTCGTTGTTCCACCTCGGGGAAGTACTTGTTGCGTTCCAGGGCGGCCAGTGAATGCTGGCCGTATTCGCCTTGCATCGCTTTCGGATCGTAGTTGCGAAGCACCGCCGCGAGCCGCCGCACCCACGGCACCGAATCGTCCCGGGTGATGTAGGAGGCGCTTAGGCAGCCACCGGGGCGCAACACCCGAGCGATTTCGCCGAGCGCCATGTTTGCGTCAAGAGTATGGAAGCACTGGTGAATGGTGACGGCGTCGAACTCGCATGTTCCTACCGGCAGCGACTCGAAGCGGGCCCAAAGCGCGGTTACATTGCCCAGGCGGGCAAGCTTGCTCGCCTCATCCTCGGTGCTGCTCAGGGCAAAAACGTCGTGGCCTGCTCCCGCCAGCCGACGGGCCAGGGCGGTGCCCGGGGACATGGTTAACAGCCTGGTGTTCGACCAGACGGTCAGCCAGCCGAGAGCCGAGTTGGAAAACGGATTGAATGCAGACATGACCCTCACGAGATTACCGATGTAGCCCACAGGTTATCCACATTGTCGGGTGGAAATGGGCAATGACTGGCCAGCCTCGCTCATGTTGTGCGTATGGACAGTGGGGCAACGACTCGGATACTGGCCACCCGTTCTGGTGAACTCAGCGAATCGGTCACCGCCACGGGGCTGGCGTTGGGGGTGGAAATCGAGGTTGTTACTGAGGTGGCTCGGTTGCGGCAGGTCTGGTCTAGTGCGGAATTGGTGCTGGTTGGGACCGATTTCGCCCGGCGGGCCCAGGGTCTGCCGCCACGCCCGCAGGCAACCTTTGTGACTGGCATTGAGGCGGCCGCAGTGGCGGCAGCGTCGGCGGAATTGGGGGTGCCAGCGTTGCCGCTGCCTGGCGCCGTCACCAAACTCGCCGACGCGCTGGCCGTGGCCAACAGGCCGCGTACCCCCAGCGAAATCATTGTCTTGGTAGGAGCCTCCGGTGGGTTGGGAGTGAGCTCGCTGACCGTCGGGTTGGCGGGCCGCGCCGCCGCCACAGGTGCCACGGTTGCGGCGGTTGAGCTAGCTGATTGCGGGCCGGGGCTGGATCTGCTGTTTGGCTGTGAATCGCGGGCTGGGCTCAACTGGGATGACTTGGCTCAGGCTAGTGGCGAGTTGGGGGCAATCGATGACCAACTGCTGCGCGCTGACGGCGTGAGCGTGGTGGCCTTGGGGCGGCGTCAGGCTGTGCAGCCGGATCCGTCCGCGGTCATGTCGGTGATGCGGGCGTTAGCTCGCTCACATCGCTGGCTGATCTGCGATGGCGGCACCAGGGTTCCCCCAGCCTTGCAACACCGTGGCCGGGTGGTGTTGCTGGTGGGGGCTGACGTCAGTTCGGTCGCCTCGGCTCGGGTGCTCGCCAGCCGGGACGACATTGCTGGCGCTTCGCTGATGGTGCGTACCGGGGCCGGTCGCGGGCTGCCAGCAGCGGAAGTCGCCCGGGCGCTTGGGCTGCCCCTGCTGGGGGTGCTGCGGCACGACCCCAGCGTCCCCCGCCTCGCCAGCGAAGGAATTAGCATCGCGGCCGCGCCTGCCCGGCGGTTCCGGCGCGATGTCAAGGCGTTATGGCAGGCGTTGCAGTCATGACCCAGCAGCAATTGGCCCGCCTGCAGGCTGAACTGGGCTCGTTGGGGCGAGCCTACGATGCCGCAGATGTGGCCGCGGCCTTGCGTCGGGTAGGGGTGGTGGTGACCGATGAAGTGCTGCTGGCAACGCTGGAGCAGTTACGCCGCGAAAGCACCGGGGCGGGTCCGCTTGAAGACCTGGTACGAGAGCCGGGAGTCAGCGACGTCGTGGTCAACGGTCCGGATCAAGTGTTCGTGGATCGCGGTGCCGGGCTGGTCCCGGCGGGCGTGACGTTGGCAGACGAGGCAGAAGTGCGTCGGCTCGCCATCAGGTTGGCTGCGGCGGCTGGTCGGCGACTAGACGATGCCCATCCTTTCGTGGATGGGCGGCTGCCGGGCGGGGTCAGGCTGCACGCCATCCTCGCCCCGGTCGCGCATCCGGGCACATGTTTGTCGTTGCGCGTGCCCGCTAGACGGTCGTTGACGCTTGCGCAGCTACGCGAGGCGGGGACCCTCACGCAGGACGCGCACCAAATACTGGTCGGAATGGTCGCCAACCGGGTGCCGTTCCTGATCAGCGGCGGCACCGGCTCTGGCAAAACGACACTGCTGGCGGCCTTGCTGGCGTTGGTGCCAGCCGCGGAACGGATCGTCGTCGTGGAGGATGCGTTGGAGCTCAATCCTGATCATCCGCACTGTGTCCGGCTGGAAGGACGGCAGGCCAATACCGAAGGTATCGGTGCCATCGGATTGACCGCATTGGTACGGCAGGCGTTGCGGATGCGCCCGGATCGGCTGGTGGTGGGCGAGGTGCGCGGGGCCGAGCTGACCGATCTGCTGACTGCGCTCAACACCGGGCACGAGGGTGGCTGCGGCACCGTTCACGCAAACTCGATTTCCGATGTGCCTGCCCGGCTGGAGGCGCTGGCTGCGTTGGGCGGATTGAGCCGTCAGGCTTGCCATGCCCAGGTGGCCGCCGCGTTGGCGGCCGTGGTGCATATCGTGCGGTTCGCCGACGGTCGGCGGCAGGTCGCCCAGATCGGGGTGTTCCAACGCGGCGAATCCGGGCTGGTAGAAGTGGTTCCGGCCGTTGAGTTTCGTCAGGCTACCAGCTGGGGTCCAGGCGCAGCTCGAGTTCGAGCCTGGGGTGGACTGTGATTGCCGCGGCCCTCGTTGCCGCAGCCGCGGCTTGGTTGGCCATCGGGCTGCCGACTGCCGGGCTGCAGCGGCTACAGCCCGCGGCTGCCAGCCGGGTTGCGTCCCGCTGGTGGCAGTTGGCGTTGCTTGCCATGCTCGTGGCATTGGCGGCATTCATGCTTGGTGGTGCCGCTGCTGTGGGCTGGGTGATCGTGGCTGGCTGCTGCCTCGGGGTGCTGTGGTGGACGACTGCCAACTCGCGGCGCAATCGATTGATCAGCCGCGGCGCCGACGAGACCGCGGCTGCGGCACGCAACCTGGCGTTGCTGCTGAAGGCCGGGCAGCTACCGGCAGCGGCGATCGAGCAGGCCTCCCAAGACCTACCCGTGCTGGCCCCAGCCGCAGCGATGGTACAACTTGGGGTGGACCCGGCCCAGGCGCTGCAGCAGCTCGCCGAGTCTCCTGGCCGGGCCAAGTTCCGTGACATTGCCACGGCTTGGCAGGTGTGTCATCACACGGGAGCACCAGTCGCCAACGTGCTGTGGCAGGTTTCGCAGCGGCTACGCGAGGATCGGCAGCGGGCCGCATTGGTGGAAGCCGAGTTGGCTACGGCCCGGTCGAGTGGCCGGATCATGGCCTTCTTGCCCTTTCTGGGTCTCGCGTTGGGAGTTTTCGCAGGGGCCGACCCGGTCAGTTTCTTGGTTGACAGCGTCGTGGGGCATGCCTTGTTGGTCGCAGCCGCAGTGTTGACTTCCGTCGGGCTGGTGTGGACGGAGCGGCTAGCTCAGGCGGCGAAGGAGTTGCCATGAGCTTGTTGTTGATCGCTTCGTTACTTGCCGCCACGGCGGCGTTGCTAGCTAGTCCCAGGGGGCTGGCTCGGCTGCGGATTCGCCAACCGCCGGACTGGCTGCTGCGGTTGTGGCGGGGGCAGCCCACGGCGCCACCGCTTCAGCTGCGGATTGTGTTGGCTACGCTCATCGCGATCGGCTTGGTGGTGTGGTTGCCGTCCTGGTGGGGAGCATTGGCGGCGACCGCAGGTTGGCTTGCTGCCGTGGTTGGGCTCGGTTTCCTCACCGGTGGGCGCGGCCGCCACAGTTCGACGGAGGCCACCGCGCAAGGCTTGGAACTGTTGGCGGTGGCGTTGACGGCGGGTATGCCGATGAATCGGGCGCTGCGGGTTATCAACGATGCCGCGCCGCGAGGCAGCCCGGATGCCCTTAGCCGGGTGCTGGCCCAGCTTGAGTTGGGTCAGCCTGCTTGGCAGGCGTGGCTGGTGTTAGCCGAGGACGGTTATTGGGGCATGGTAGCCAAGGACATTTCTCGGGCCTGCCGCACCGGTACTGCGCTGGTGGAAACCTTGCAGGTTCATGCCGAGGAGATCCGGCTACGCCGCCAAGAGGCCGCGATGCGGCGTGCCAAGTCGGTCGGGGTGGCCAGCGTGATTCCGCTGCTGGTCTGTTTCCTGCCCGCCTTCATCATGGTGGGGGTAGTGCCCATCGTTGGCGGCCTGTTCAGTGCCTTCTTCGGGCAGTAGCGGCGAAATTGTAGTGGGCTGGCCGCCAGAAAAATGGTTTTCCACAGCAGCCCCGATTCCGAAACATCCCGGTGGTCAATCTTCATCGTGGGGATGAACGAGCGAAAGTCGTCTCGTGGGAAAGGAAGAACAATGACTAGCAGCAATTCTCGAGTAATCGTCCGGCGTACCTCACGCGCCCGGCAGCTGATTGAGCGAGGGCTCACCACTATCGAGTACGCGATCGGTCTGCTGGCTGCGGCAACGGCGGCGCTGATCTTGATTCGGGTCTTCAACGACAACTCGTTTTTCCAGGCGCTGACCAAGTGGGTTCTGGACATCTTCGAGCAAGTGTTGTCCCACATCTAGGTGCTACGGATAGGCAGTGGAAATGGGCAGGCAGAGCAGCCGAGGAATGGTCACCGTCGAGTTGGCCATCGGGCTCGTTGGGTTAGCTTTCGTCACGGTGATCTTGGCGTCGTTGTTTAACGTCGGGGCCGGTTACCATACGTGCGCAGTGGCGGCCACCGAAGTGGCGCGACAACTGGCGCGAGGTGACGTGGCGGCGGCACAGCGAGTGCAGGATGCGCTGCCTGCCAGTTCCAAGGTGAGCGTGCGTAACGTCGACGATGGCATCGAGGTGAAAGTAGCCATGCGTGTCTCGGTGGTGGCGCTAGCACCCATCGACGTGGCTGCAGATGCCTGGGCTAAACGCGAAGTGGGGGCAGGCTAATGCGGGCGATGCGGCCAATTCGGCGCGACGCAGCTGCCGATGAGGCTGGGGCAGGAACGCTGCTTTCGGCAGCGGCAGCCGTGATCATTGTGCTGTGCGGCGGCCTGCTGCTGTTGGCTGGCGGACTGTTGACCCAATTGCAGCAAACCCAAAACGCGGCCGATCTGACGGCGCTGGCCGGGGCGGCTGCCCTGGCGGAAGGCAACGATGCCTGCAGTGCGGCTCGGGTGGCAGCGCAACACAATTCGGCGGACCTGGTGGCCTGCCAGGTGCACCAGGCCCCCGGATCATTCGTCGTGGAAGTGCGGGTTGAACGCCGCCTGCCACCCAATAAGTTGCTAGCCGACGTGCGGCTGGTGCGGGCGGCCACGGCCGGCACGACCTAGCGGGTATCGGCTTGTTGCCGTTGGCTGACACGAGCGGCGTTTCAAAGCGGGAAGCAGTGTCCGTTGAGCAGGGAGAGCCCGGTAAACAGGCAGAGACGTTGAACAGGCAGTGTCCGATACCTAATTTGACGGCTGTAGTTGCCGCCGGGGTGCCAACTCAAGCTAGCGTGACGGCATGGAGATCAACCGAATTGCCGAAGCGTTGGCTGCCGCAGGCTATACCACTGATGCCGTGTTGGCTCGTATCAGCCAGTCGGGGCAATCGGCATTGGGGCGCAACACCACGCTGGCAGCCGCTCGGGCGCTTGGGGATGCCCAGGACGCGCTGGCCAACCTGATCCGGCTGTTCGTGTTACAGCAAGCCGTGTCCGAGGAGGCGTTGCGCGAGTCGTTGCCCATCGAAGCCATGACCCAGGCAGGGTTGGTGACCGGCAGTGATGGCAAGCTCCGGGCGCTGGTGGAGCTGCGGCCCTATGAGCTGCCTGATCGCGATGGCTTTGTGGTCAGTGATTTCATCCCCGGGTTGGATCATGCGCCGATTAAAGTCGCGGCTGATTACGTGCTGGGGGCTTCTCCGGCCTCGCGGACGCTCGCTCAGATCGTAGCCAGAGACCAAATCGAGTCGGCACTCGACCTTGGCACCGGTTGCGGCGTGCAGGCATTACACCTGGCACAGCATGCGCAACGGGTGACCGCCACCGATCTCAACCCCAGGGCGCTATCGCTGGCCCGGCTGAGCGCAGGCATGAGCCGGGTCGAGGTGGACTTTCGGCAAGGATCGCTGTTTGAACCTGTCGCCGGGGAACGCTTCGATCTCATTGTGTCCAACCCGCCATATGTGATGAGCCCGCCATCCTCGGCTCGGCTCACCTACCGGGAAGGCGTCATGATCGGCGATGGGTTGGTGGAGACCATCGTCCGGCAGGCCCCGGCACACCTGCGGGATGGCGGCAGGTTGCAGTTGCTAACCAACTGGGCCATCACTGATGCGCAACCGTGGCAAGATCGGCTGGCCTCCTGGGTCGCCGACAGCGGAGTCGATCTGTGGGTGGTCGAGCGGGAGCGGCTGGATCCCTACGAATACATCGAAATGTGGCTCGCTGACGCCGGTTTGGTGGGTTCGGCTAGTTGGCGCTCGGACTACGAAAGTTGGCTGGCCTACTTTGAACAGCTGGGCATCACCGAGATCGGGCTGGGCTGGATTCAGTTAACCAAGGCCGGTCGCGAAAACCCAGATGTTGACTGCGAGCAGTGGCCGCACTCGGTGGCGCAGCCAGTGGGGGAGGTCTTTTCCCGCCGCCAGGCAGCGCTCGATGCGGCGACGGCAGAAACCGCGGCGCTGCTGGCTTCCCGGCCGCGACTGCACCAAGTGAAGCAGGAACAGCTCGGGGCCCCGGGCTCGGCTGATCCAACCCACATCGTGTTACGACAACAAACCGGGCTGCTGCGGGCCATGCAGGTATCCACCAACGAGGCGGCGGTACTAGGGGCGCTGGACGGCGACCTCAGCGTCGGTGAAGTGATGGGAGGCATGGCGACGCTGCTGGCTGAACCCGTGGCTTCCCTCATCGAGCAGGTGCTGCCGACAATCCGGCTCGCGTTGCGACACCAGTATCTAGTTCCTTAAGGCATGCCGGTAGTGACGACGTTTTGCCGCCAGTGGGCTAACATGCCAACCACGCGTATTTTGAAGGAAGTCCATGCCAGACACGCTGACCCGGCTCGTTATCGTCGAATCACCCACGAAAGCTACCAAGATTGCTAGCTACCTCGGCAAGGGGTAC
>PDWI01006458.1_pt1 | contig 15079 bp, 14 predicted proteins | sample 1430891 | NCBI WGS metagenome assembly PDWI01 (sample SAMN01162508, study PRJNA174530) | Oral metagenome, whole genome shotgun sequencing project. | biome: Marine environment; feature: Marine mammal; material: Swab sample of the gingival sulcus; isolation source: swab sample of gingival sulcus... | reverse complement strand
TGTAGACAAATGCCCAATTTCTTTGTTGCTGCGTAAATCATCGACTCTTACGTATGTCTTTATACGCTGCGATCCGCTAATTTACTTGCGCCTCGAACTAGAACATTTTCTACAGTCTGGAGATTATCGACTTTGTCGACACTCTCAGAGTCCAGAATATCTGGACTCTTTTTTCGTGCGAAAGTGTTGTGCTTTTCGGTAACTTTTTTTATAATCCCATTTTAGATTTAGTCCCATTTTACACTTAAAATAAATAGGGGCAGGCGGAAATCTCGCCTTTGACTTTGAATTTATGTTTTCATATGTCGAAGACATTTCACATCGCGCACCAGCGCGATATTTCACGGTGCCAGGCACGGCTTTGCACGCCTTTTTCACGGTGCCAGGAACGGTTTTGCTTTGCACGCCTTTTTCACGGTGCCAGGCACGGCTTTGCACGCCTTTTTCACGGTGCCAGGCACGGCTTTACATGCCTTTTTCACGGTGCCAGGCACGGCTTTACACGCCTTTTTCACGGTGCCAGGCTCCGTCGGCAAGGTGTTTCGCCATCTCGGTTTTTGCTGTCGCGGCGCCGCATTGTTAAAAACTGTAGAGTTTAACCCTTAAATCGGTTATAATGAAAGCGAGAATAAAGAAAACTGTTGGGAGCTTTATGAAGTGTATTAAATTAGCGGCGTATGCAAAAATAAATTTATCGCTCGACGTCGTCGCCAAGCGACCGGACGGCTATCACGATTTGGCGATGCTGATGCAGTCGATTGACTTGGCCGACGAACTGACGATTGCACTAAATGATAGTGGCGTCATAAACGTGACGACGGACTGCGTCGAACTGAGTGGCGGGCCCAATAATTTAGCTTATCGGGCAGCAGAGCACTTTAACGAACTATTTAATTTGAATTCGGGCTACGATATAGCGATTAAAAAGCGCATTCCGATTGGCGCTGGGTTGGCCGGCGGGTCAACTGATGCCGCGGCGCTGATTAGAGGGCTTTTGAAATTGCACGATTTAGCGGCAGAGCGGCAAGTTTTAATAGATCTGGCCAAATCAATTGGTGCCGACGTACCATTTTGTCTATTTGGCGGCACGGCGCTGGCGGAGGGCATTGGTGAACGCTTGACGCCTATTGAAAACAGTTTAAGCTATTGGTTGGTTTTGGTTAAGCCGTCCGAAAGCATGTCTACGGCTGATGTATTTCAGCATTTTTCGAACGACGTGTCATTAAAACGCCCGCACAACGAAAAATTAATTAGCGCATTGCAGCGCGCCGCCATCGGCGATGCAATAGTGCATATGGGCAATGTATTGGAGAGTGTGACGATTAAATGGCTGCCGCAAATAAATGTTATAAAACGGCAGTTAATAGATTTAGATGCGGATTATGTGCAAATGAGCGGTTCCGGGCCGACGGTTTTTGCAATATTTAAAGAAGAGTCGGTGGCGCGCCGTGCCCATGCCCGTTTAACGGGTAATTGGCAAGATGTTATTTTGGCTAGACCAACCGGATGCGAGGAATTATAATATGAAAAAAAGAGTTGCAATATTTTTTGGTGGCTATTCGGCGGAGCACGACGTTTCGATAATGAGTGCGCACAATGTTGCAGAGGCAATTGATCACAGCCTTTATACAGTTAGCTTTATCGGTTTTAATCGCAGGCACGAGCCATATTATTTTGAATCATTAAAGCGGCTGCAAAGTGCGGAACTATTCAACTCGGGTCGGCCGCTGACGCGCGCCGAACTAGCGCAGTATCTAATTGAAGAAATAGACGTGGTATTTCCAGTTTTGCATGGGCCGGGTGGTGAAGATGGCAAGATACAAGGATTTTTACAGACGCTCGACGTTCCCTTTGTCGGTGCCGACGTGACGGCGTCGGCGCTCTGTATGGATAAGCGTCTGGCCAAGTGCGTTATGTCTAGTGCCGGGCTGCCAATTGTGCCATGGCTTGCCATTGCCCAAAGTCAGTACAAAGGTGATAGAGCGGCGTTGATCGCGCAGATTGAAAGCGCGTTAAGCTATCCAATCTTTGTCAAGCCGTCCAATTTGGGATCGAGCATTGGCATAAGCAAAGTTAAACGCCGCGATCAACTCTTAGCGGCACTTGAATTGGCGCTATCGTATGATGAATACGCCCTAGTTGAGCAGGGCATTACACCGCGCGAACTGGAGTGCGCAGTTTACGGTAACGACGCGCCTATCGCCTTGGCGGTCGGAGAAATTATACCTTCGCATGAAATCTATGATTACGAGGCCAAGTATTCGTCAGCTGAACCGAGCAAACTGGTCATCCCCGCCGCCGTCGATGCGAGTGTGATGCAGCGGATAAAAGCGCTGGCGGTTGAACTTTATAAATTATTTAATATTAAGGGTATGGCGAGAGTCGACTTTTTAGTCGATAAATTGAGCGGTGAGATCTATATAGGTGAAATCAACACCCTGCCGGGCTTTACCAAGTATAGTATGTTTCCGCTACTCAGTCATGCGGCAGGAATATCGTATCGACAAATTGTTAGCGATTTAATAGAATTGGCTATAGAGAGGTTTGAAAATGAGCGAAATTACACTGCGCGTTAAATCAATTCAAAAAACGATGGGCGAAGAGCCGGTTGAAGTCGATTTTGTCAGTGGAGGCAAACTATACCACAAGCACGGCATAACATACATAATGTACGAAGAAACTGAATTGTCCGGTTTAGAGGGACATAAGACGACTTTAAAATTGTCGCCCGCTAAAGTCGAAATGCACAGACGTGGGCCATCGCCAAGCAAAATGATATTTGAAGTCGGCAACAGACAAGAATCTGGCTATCAAACGCCCTACGGGGAATTGAGAATAGAGTATTTGACACATCGCCTAAGCTGTCAATTAAATGAAAATGACGGCGAAGTTGAAGTTGAATACGCCATGGTGATAAAGGGCTTGAAAGAAGCTACTCATATTTTAAATATAAAATATCGCAATCATTCAGATGAGCCGGTCGTTGCGAGTGAAGGCAAAGTTTAAAGCTCGTCGCAATGCCAAAACTTACATCGCTTTGCAAAAGGGCGATAAATTGCGCTAAGTATCTGTAAGGCGAAAAGTAGAGAGATTTAGTTAGTTGCTAAAAATGATATTTTATTAAAAAAAGCGCTTAAATAGTAAAAATATCTAATATAGTGTAGATTTAAAAATAGAAACACGACAACCGCCCAATTTTAGGCGATTGTCGCCGAAAAACGGGCGGTGAATAATGGACAAATATAAATTGATTTCCAATCACTTGAGCGATGGCCTTATGGAGATTGATCAGCGCGGAATTATCACTTTTTGCAATCGACGGGCAGCGCTTTTGGATGACGTCTTACCTGAAAACGTCATCGGCAAACCATTGCTTTCGGTTTATCCAACGCTCAACAAAGACAGTTCAACAGTCTATAAAGTATTGGCTAGCGGCGAACCGATTCTCAACTTTTCGCAGACTTTTTCCAATTACAAGGGCAAAGTGATTACGACAATTAATTCTACTTTGCCGGTATTTGAAGGCGATCGAGTCGTCGGTGCAATAGAAGTGTCGCGCGATATAACAGAAGTCAAAATGATGAGCGAACAGATTGTCGAACTGCAGAGTCAGATAAATAAAAAAAGACATCATTCCAATCGCGTGCTCGGCGACACGGCACATTATCAATTAGAAGATATTATAACTTGTGATGAAACGATGTTAAAACTCAAGGCAAAGGCGCTCAAGGCAGCTGCCACAGACGAATCGCTTTTGGTTTGTGGGGAGACTGGCACTGGTAAAGAACTATTTGTTCAGGCCATTCACGCCGCCGGCGGTAGAGCGACGGCGCCGTTTATTGCGCAAAACTGTGCGGCCTTGCCGGCGAGCCTTTTAGAAGGCATTCTATTCGGTTCTGTGGAAGGCGCCTTTACAGGTGCTACTAATCGCTCTGGCTTGCTTGAGGCAGCTGATGGCGGCACCATTTTTTTGGATGAAATCAATGCTATGCCAGTTGAGTTACAAGCTAAATTATTGCGTTTTTTGCAAGATGGCTACTTGCGTAGAATCGGCGCGACGCGTTCCGTTAAAATCGACGTCAGAGTGATAGCGGCGCTCAACCAAACGCCGGAGTCGGCGCTGGAAAGCGGTCATTTAAGGCGCGATCTCTACTATCGGCTCAATACGATAGTCTTCGAATTGCCACCCTTGCGCAACAGGCGCGGTGACGTCGTGTTATTGACTGAACACTTTATTAAGAAGTGTAATCGCAAAATGAAAAGGCGCGTTAAGGGGGTTGTCCCCGAAGTGGCTGAATTGTTTGAAATTTACAACTGGCCGGGCAATGTTAGGGAGCTCGAACACGTCATCAGCGGAGCCATCAGTATGCTCGATGGCCACTGGATTAGTTTGGCGGAATTGCCGACTAAACTGTTGCGTGCAGCGCGCGGCCAAACTGTTCCCTACGCCCAGACGCTAACACTGGAAGAGGCAGTTGCAAAATTGGAACGCGAGATGATTGGCAAGGCGCTTTTGACCGCTGGAAAAAATGTTACATTGGCGGCAAAACAGCTCGGCATACCGCGTCAGACCCTACAGTATAAAATAAAAAAACTATCACTTTAAGTGCCTAAAATTCGGCAAAAATGAATAATTCTAATTTGATATAGATTATCAATATATCTACACCCCTGTTAAAAACAAAGCTTTGCTGGCTCTTGACAATCTGGCATGCTATTTGCTATTATACATGGGTGACTTAATAACCCGGTTTACTCGCGCTACTACTTGGTAAATCTGTAGCATTTTTCAAATATTGTGAATAAACTGGGTTTGATTTTATCTGGAGCGCCTTTGCGCATCTGGCGAGTCGAGGCGACGACAATGTATGTGAGTTCGACGATTCGCAAAATTTATTGGAAGAGCACGTATGAAAAGAAAGGGTGTATGAATGAGACATTACAACGAGATTGAGCTTTGGAAAGACGTCACTGAAGAACAGTGGAATGATTGGATGTGGCAAGTAAGAAACCGCATCACAACTTTAGAGCAATTAAAGCAAGTTGTGAACTTGACGCCGGACGAAGAAGAGGGCGTTAAAAAGTCATTAGAAGTATTGCGTATGGGTATCACGCCTTACTACGCGGCGCTTATGGATCCAGATGATCCACGTTGCCCGGTCAGAATGCAAGCTGTACCGACGAGCGCTGAAATGTATAGAGCGCCGTCTGACATGGAAGATCCGCTTCACGAAGACGAAGACTCACCGGTTCCGGGTTTGACGCACCGCTATCCCGATAGAGTATTATTGTTGATTACAGATATGTGTTCAATGTACTGCCGTCACTGTACGCGCCGTCGTTTTGCCGGTCAATCAGACAACGAAGTTAATCGTGACAACATCGACTTGGCAATCGAATACATCGCTAAGACGCCGGTAGTCAGAGACGTATTGTTATCTGGTGGTGATGCCTTATTGGTTTCCGATAAGAGACTCGAGTACATCATTAGCAAATTGAGAGAGATTCCACACGTTGAAATTATCAGAATCGGTTCTAGAACGCCGGTCGTTATGCCACAGCGCATTACGCCTGAACTCGTAGGCATGCTTAAAAAGTACCATCCAATTTGGTTAAACACGCACTTTAACCACTCTAAAGAAGTTACGCCAGAAACGATTAAGGCTTGTGAAATGATGGCAGATGCAGGTATCCCGTTGGGTAACCAGTCTGTTCTCTTAAGAGGCATTAACGACTGTGTACACATCATGAAGAAACTCGTTCACGACTTAGTAAAAATGCGCGTTCGTCCGTACTACATTTACATTTGTGACTTGTCACTCGGCATCAGCCACTTCAGAACGCCTGTATCTAAGGGTATCGAAATTATCGAGGGCTTACGCGGCCATACATCTGGTTACTGCGTACCGACATTTGTTGTCGACGCACCGGGTGGCGGTGGTAAAACACCGGTTATGCCGAACTATGTATTATCGCAATCGCCGAATCGCGTCGTTCTCAGAAACTACGAAGGTGTTGTTACGACTTATGCTGAGCCTGAGCACTACGAAGAAGATTGCCATTGCCCAGTATGTACTTCTGAGAAGAAGGAAAAAGAGCATGGCGTACTCAGCCTCCTCCACGGCGAGCGCGTAAACTTAGAACTCAAAGAACTCGATCGTCATAAGAGAAACGAAAAATAATCAAATAATCATTCATCTAAAGCGGCGCTTCTGCGCCGCTTTTAGAATTGTCGACAAAGTCGATAATCTACAGACTGTTGAGAATGTTCAAGTTCGAGGCGCAAGCAAATTAGCGGGTCGCGGCGTATAAAGACATACGTAAGACTCGGTGATTTGCGCAGCAACAAAGAAATTGGGCATTTTTCAACTGTCTGGAGCGGCGCATCTGCGCCGCTTTTAGCTTAGTATGACGGATTTTTTATACAGTGCTGTGAGCGTTGACCTTTAAATCTGGTCTTTTTTTTGTTACAATAGATTGAAGGCATTTTTATTGTATTTTGATTATAGATTGCCCGTAACAAGGAGGTTATATGGCGATTAAATTGATTACGGACAGCGTGGCAGATATACCGCCAGCGCTGGTAAAAAAACATGATATACTGGTTTTTCCCTTAACGGTTAATTTTGAAGACGGTTCATATGTCGATGGCGTCGATTTGACCGGTGAACAGTTCTTTGAAAAATTGAATGAGGCAAAGACCTTGCCGACGACTTCACAAGTGACTGTCGGCGTGTTTGTTGAAAAGTTCCAGCAATTGTTGGAAGAAACCGACGATCAGTACTTCGGCTTGTTTATGTCGGCCAAGATGAGCAATACTTACAATGCAGCATTGCAGGCGACAGTTGAACTGGATACGAATCGCATTAAAGTGGTCGATTCGCGTTTAGTGTCTTTTACATTTGGTCAAATTGTGCTAGCTTTGGCGGAGTTTTTACCGAAGGCCAAGAGTTTAGAACAATTAGAAGAAGTTGCCAACAAGTTGATTGATGCGACTAAATCTCGTTATATTGTCGACACCTTGGACAGCTTGCACAAGGGTGGTAGGTTGAGTGCGACGGAAAAGTTTTTTGGCAGCATGTTGAATATAAAACCAATCTTGACGATTGTAGACGGCGAATTGCGCGCTGCTGATAAGATGCGCGGCAGAAAGAAGGCCATTAAATTTGTACAGAGTTGGATTGAAAAAAATGACTATGATTTAAATGGCAAATACGTGTCGTTATTTCACGCCTGTGCAGAGGAGTCTTTGGGAATTTTAAAAAGTGGTATTTTAGAACGCTTTCCAAAGGCTATAATTACCGAGTCAGAAATTGGCGCAGTTGTCGGAACGCACTCCGGCCCGGGCTGCGTTGCATTCAGTTTTATTGACATAGATAAAGAGAATATTGGTTAAATGGGAGCGTTTTTTGCGTTCCCTTTTCAAGTGGTAGAAGTGAATCCGTAATACGAGGTGAATATGCTAAAAAGAACATTAAACAGAATAAGGCCAATCGATGAATCTTGGGTACAAAGCGTAAAGTCGAGAACGGATCAGCTAATAAAGCCAATCGGCAGCCTTGGCAAACTGGAAACGTATTACGTTCAGATGGGGGCCATTCAACAGACACTCTCGCCCAGCGCGGCGCGCCGAGCGGTCGTCGTCTTTAGCGGTGATCACGGCGTCATTGAAGAAGATGTCGCGACCTGTCCGCAGCGCGTTACATTACAGCAAACTGAAAACTTTGTTCGCGGTTACACCGGCATGTGCGCAATTGCCAAGCAAGCGGGCGCTAAAGTTTATCCGGTCGACGTCGCAATAAATGGCGAGGTGGCGATAGAGGGCGTCATCAATCGAAAATTGGCATATGGTTCTGCCAATATCAAAAAGGGACCAGCCATGTCCAGGCAGCAGGCGATTAAGGCGCTGGAAGTGGGCATCGAAATTGTAAGCGAAGTCGTTAAAGACGGCGTCGACATATTGGCGACCGGAGAAATGGGCATTTGTAACACGACGCCGAGCGCCGCAATTCTAAGTGTCTTGACGGGGCTTGATCCGGCCGCGGTTACCGGTGTCGGCGCCAATTTGGACGACGAGCGCCTGCGCAATAAAATAGAAGTTGTCCGCACGGCGGTCAGTGTGAACAATCCGGATAAAGACGATCCAATCGACATACTGTGCAAAGTTGGCGGCTATGAAATCGCCGCGATGACGGGCGCCTTTTTAGCCGCTGCAGCCAATCGCGTCGCCATCGTCGTCGATGGCTTTATCGCCACAGTGGCGGCGCTGTTGGCAGTCAAAATGGCACCGGCCAGTAAAGACTACTTAATACCATCGCATAAAAGCCACGAAAAGGGCGCGGCCATCGCCTCGCAACTATTGGGATTAGAACCACCACTCGACATGCAAATGCGTTTGGGTGAAGGTTCCGGTGCAGTGCTTATGTTTAATATTGTCGATGCGGCCTGCTCTATGGGCAAAAATATGATTACGTTCGACGAAGCCGATATCGGTGCAGTGTAATATAGGGCATAGCAAACAACAGGAGGCAATCATGGAGCAATATATTTCTCGACAGCCCATATTTGATGAGCATTTGGCATTATTGGCGTACGAATTACTCTGTTTTGGTAACGAATGCCATAGCGATCGTTCGAGCGACGTGGAAATATCGGTAAAGCAGCTTGTGCAAAGTGCGATTACCGACGACGCGGCGAGAATAGCGGCCGATAAAATTATATATGTCGACTTTACGGACAAAATTTTAAATGACCGAGTCGAATTTTTGCTAGATAACGACCGCATGGTCGTAGAAGTATCGGCCGAAATCGATCTGACCGATCAAGTGATCGACGCGATTTCGAATATAAAGATGCAGGGTTATAAAATTGCATTGGATAAGCTCAATGTGGTTTTTCCCGACGATGCGATCTTGACATTGGCGGACACTGTCAAGATCGACTTTAGGACGACGACTTCGGCAGATCGCCAAATGATGTTGAAACGGCTGGCGACTTACGGCGTGCAGTTTTTGGCGCTCAACGTTAAGGATCGCTGCGAATATCAAGAGGCAATTGCGATGGGCTTTAATCTCTTTCAAGGTTTTTTCTTTGCCAGTCCCACTTTGATTTCAAGTGGTGAGATGAAGTCAATCAGTTTCAATCACGTCAGGTTGATCGGCGAATTGTTTGCAGAGAGGCCGTCGTTTGACGAGTTGACAAACATCGTCGAATCCGACGTCAACATGTCTTTTAAACTGTTAAAATTGATCAATTCGGCAGCTTTTTATCGGCGCAATAAAATTCAAAACATCAACCAAGCACTCGTCATATTGGGCTTAAAAGAATTGCGCAAATGGGCGACTCTGATCATGTTAGAAGACAATTGTCAGGATAAGCCGGAAGAATTGGTGCGCGTTGCCATTATTCGCGCTAAAATGATGGAAACAATTGTCAGCCAGCAGCTGCCGCAAATCGACAGTCAAAAGGCTTTCTTGGTCGGCTTGATGTCGCTCATCGACGTCATGATGGAAAGGACGATGCAAAAAGTGCTTGAAGAATTACCGCTCGACGATGAAATCGGCGTGGCCTTATTAAACCGCAAAAATATGTTTGGCGTATTGCTCAAAATGATTGAATTGTATGAACAATCTTCATTTGAGGGCGTGCGCAGAATTGCCGAAGGCTTAAAACTATCGGGTCAAAAATTGCCGTTTATCTACTTTGAAGCATTGGAATGGGCGGAACTTTTAGCTAAAGATCTATAATGCGGGATAGACAATATTGTCATTTCGACTGGAATGGAGAAATCTCGGTTTTGGCATTTGTCTACAGTTTGCGATCGCGTCAATAGACGCGATTTTGCTTTTAGTTATGTGTCATCTTGAGCGCAGTCGAAAGATCTCGCTTTTGGTCTTTTGCCCAGCTAACTATCAATGTTCACAAAAAATTTATAAATAAAGACTTGCTAAAACAGGCGATATAGTTTATATTAATTATGTTAGCACTCTGTATAGTTGAGTGCTAAGACGTATAGAGGAGGAACTCATGAGAATTAAACCACTTGGTGAAAGAATAGTAATTAAGCGCGTTGAGGCGGAAGAGAAGACGGCCAGCGGCATCGTCTTGCCGGGACAGGCAAAAGAAAAACCGCAAATTGCCGAAGTAATTGAAATCCCCGAAAAAGCTGCTGAAGACTTTGCAGTAAAAGTTGGCGATCGCGTTATTTTTAAACAGTATTCAGGTACGGAAGTTAAATTTGATAACGGCACATATACAGTAATCGATTTAGAACACGTATTGGCAATCGTAGAATAGGAGGAATCTCATGGCAAAAGATATAATGTTTGGTGAGTCTGCACGCAAAAAATTACAGGCCGGCGTCGATAAATTGGCAGATACAGTTAAAGTGACACTTGGTCCAAAGGGCAGAAATGTAATTTTAGATAAAAAATTTGGCGCGCCGCTGATTACAAATGACGGCGTGACAATCGCGCGCGAAATTGAGTTTGAAGATAAATTTGAAAACATGGGTGCGCAACTCGTCAAAGAGGTCGCCACTAAGACAAATGACGTCGCTGGCGACGGCACCACGACTGCTACTCTTTTGGCGCAGGCGATTATTAGAGAAGGTCTTAAAAACGTCGCAGCTGGCGCCAATCCGATGATTCTTAAGAAGGGCATCGAAGAGGCCGTCGCCGTATCAGTCGAAAGCATCAAGGCGCGCTCTACTGAAGTAGACACTAAAAATGCCATTGCCGACGTTGCGTCAATCTCTTCAGCCGACTCTAAAATTGGCGAATTGATTGCCGAAGCAATGGATAGAGTTGGTAACGAGGGCGTCATCACGGTAGAAGAATCTAAGACGATGGATACTAACTTAGAAGTCGTCGAGGGCATGCAGTTCGACCGCGGCTATGTTTCATCGTATATGGTCAGCGACACTGAAAAAATGGTTGCATCGCTCTCAGAGCCTTACATTTTAATCACCGATAAAAAAATCAGTAACATTCAGGAAATTTTACCGATTTTAGAGCAAATCGTGCAATCGGGTAAAAAACTATTAATCATCGCCGAAGACATCGAGGGCGAGGCGCTTGCCACATTGGTCGTCAACAAAATTCGCGGTACATTTGACGTCGTTGCCGTCAAGGCGCCCGGCTTTGGCGACAGAAGAAAGGCGATGTTACAAGATATTGCCGTCGTCACAGGCGCTACAGTAATCTCTTCGGAACTCGGCTACGAGTTAAAAGAGGCAACTGTCGACATGCTCGGTACAGCGCAGATAGTCAAAGTCGACAAAGACAATACGACAATCGTCAGCGGCGGCGGAGTCGCAACGGCTATTGAAGATCGCGTTAGACAAATCAAAATGCAAATTGAAGACACGACATCTGATTTCGACCGTGAAAAACTGCAAGAAAGACTTGCCAAGTTATCGGGCGGCGTGGCCGTTATTCGCGTCGGCGCGGCGACAGAAGTCGAAATGAAAGAAAAGAAACTTAGAATTGAAGACGCCTTAAATGCGACGCGCGCAGCAGTTGAAGAGGGCATTGTTTCCGGTGGTGGAACGGCGTTCCTCAATTGTATTGACGAAGTCGACGCCTTAATCGAAAGATTAGAGGGCGACGTCAAGACGGGCGCTACAATTATTAGAAGAGCGCTTGAAGAGCCGCTTAGACAAATTAGTCACAACGCCGGACTGGAAGGTTCTGTCGTCGTCAACGACGTCATCGCCGCAGCAGACGGCATGGGCTTTGACGCCTTAAATAACGAGTACGTCAACATGAAAGAAAAGGGCATTGTAGATCCTACAAAAGTGACGCGCAGTGCCTTACAAAACGCCTCATCGATAGCAGCTATGTTCTTGACGACAGAGGCGGCAGTCGCCGACGTCGAAGAAGAAGTACCGGCCGGTATGCCTCCGGGAATGGGCGGCATGGGCGGTATGGGCGGCATGATGTAGCGCTGAGCCCAGAATATTTTGATCGACTTTGTCAACACTTTAAAAGCACTTGTTAAAAACAGGTGCTTTTTTATTGCCTATCATCTCGATCCTTTTTGTCATTTTGAGCGAGTCGAGAAATTTCGCATTTTACTGTAATTGAAACGCTCTGTATGTCATCTTGAGCGCAGTCGAAAGATCTCGCATTTGAATTTTCCTTTTCGACCACACCATCTGTCATTTCGATGTTACCGGGATTATCCGGACGCGACCTTGGGAGCGGTGTTTACGAAGCAAACATAATTACATAAGCGCGTAGCGCGAAATGGAGAGAGCTCGGGTTTGCTTGCCTTCCCCCTTGCTATTTATCATTATTATGCATATAATAAAGGAGTGAAAATTGCGAAGGAGTTTTTATGATTCAGCTAAAGTCGCTGACAAAGATATACCGCACTGTAAAGGCCGTAGATGGCGTCGATTTAAGTATTGATCGGGGCGCTGTCTTCGGGTTGCTCGGGCCCAATGGCGCCGGTAAATCGACGACGATATCAATGATTTCTACTTTGCTTAAGCCGACTTCGGGGCAGGTTCTTTACAAGGGCGTCGACGTCGTCGAGCAGCCTAAACTGATTCGACCGCAGCTTGGCATCGTGCCGCAAGAAATTGCCCTCTATCAGTCACTTAGCGGCCTCGACAACCTCAAGTTTTGGGGCAGTGCCTACGGTTTAAAAGGCGCGCGCTTAAAGCGGCGCATCGACGAGGTCGCGCAAATCATTGGCATTGATGAGCGTTTAAATGATGTCGTGAGTACTTACTCCGGGGGCATGCAGCGGCGCCTCAACATCGGCGCGGCACTGCTTCACGAACCGGAATTACTGATTATGGACGAACCGACTGTGGGCATTGATCCGCAGTCGCGCAATCATATTTTAGAAGCGGTAAAACAGCTTAATGCACGCGGCGTGACGATTATTTACACTTCGCATTATATGGAAGAGGTCGAGGCGATATGCGGCAAAATTGCCATTATGGATAAGGGGAAGGTGATTGCCGAGGGGGCGCCGGCCGAATTGCAGGCCAATTTTGCTGAAAAGTGTACGATTAAGCTATTGTTTAGCGGTCAAAGTGAATCTTTTTTAGAGCAATTGTCTAACCATCCGGCGGTCGACGGCGTTGCGCTATTTGATAATCAACTGGCCTTAAAGTGCGTCGACAGTTTAGTTGTCAAAGACGTCTTTGCCATTGCCGAAAAGACAAGTGTTGAGATTTTCGACATCGATATAGAGCAGCCCAATTTGGAGTCGGCGTTTTTAAAACTAACTGGCAAGGCGTTGCGCGATTAATGGCGCTGAGAGGTGGAACTGATGCGAGCGGCAGCTGAATACGTAATAAAAAAACTTTTAAAGGCTGGTTATAGCGCCTATTATGTCGGCGGCTGTGTCAGAGATAGCTTGCTCGGCATTCCGTTTGACGACGTCGACATTGCCACAAACGCACGTCCCGAAGCGGTTATTGAGCTGTTTGACAGGGTTGTGCCGAGCGGTTTGAAGTACGGTACCGTGACGGTTTTGCGAGATGAACAGTCAATCGAAGTGACGACTTTTAGACGCGACTACGACTACGTCGACGGCAGGCGGCCGACGGCCGTCGCCTTTAGTGATACACTGGAAGAGGACCTCGTCAGGCGCGACTTTACAATTAATGCCATGGCAATGTCGGAGGATGGCGCGCTAATCGATTTATTCGCCGGTCGGGAAGACTTAAAACGGGGGATTATTCGCACAGTGGGCGAGCCGGCAGAGCGCTTCAAGGAAGACGCCCTGCGCAAATTGCGCGCCGTGCGCTTTGCCGCCCAGAAGAATTTCAAATTAGACAAATCTTTATTTGACGAATTAAAGCGCAATCCTCTTTTAGAGGGCGTGAGTGTGGAGCGCATTTTTGAAGAGCTCAATAAAATACTGTTGTCGAACGCACCGGCCTATGGCCTAAATCTGTTGGCGGACTGCGGTCTGCTTTTGCAAATCTATCCAAAATTGGCCGATATGGTGGGCTTTGATCAATGCAATCCACACCATAAATACGATTTGTTTCAGCACACGCTTAAAGTCGTCGAGGCAGTCCCGGCAACTTTAGAACTGCGCTGGGCGGCGCTGTTGCACGACGTCGGCAAGCTCGATACGATGACCATAGGCGATGACGGCATTGGCCATTTTTACGGTCATCAGCAGCAATCGGTCGTTTGGGCAAAGCGCATACTCAAGCATTTTAAGGCGCCAAACGCGCTAACCGATAGCGTCGTCAACTTGGTCGATTATCACATGTATAAGCCGGTTGTAAAGGCCAAGCCGATTAGGCGTTGGATCAATAAAATTGGCAAAGACAGCGTGCCTGACATGATTGCCCTGATGCGTGCCGATATGATTGCAACCGGCACGCTCGACGGCAGTTTCTGTGAAGAATTAAGCGCTGAAGTCGAGGGCGTCTTGACGGCTGGCGCGGTCTTTGGCAGAACCGATTTGGCAGTCAACGGACACGATTTAATGGCGCGATTCGAGGTTTTAAAAGCGCAGCCCAAATTGCTTAAGCCACTTTTAAACGAATTGGTCGAATGCTGTTTAGAACGGCCGCAGCACAACAGCAAAGCGCAGTTGCTAAAAATAGCTGAAAACTGGATTGAAGGGCGCGCTCAGCAGCTCTGAGTGGGATCTAGAAGGAGTACAATATGAAGCGGGCGGGAGCCATTTTGATGATTATATCTCTGATCGTCATTTTGTTTGTAGCCGTGCCACAACAGTTCAAGTTTTTCTTGGGGGGCTTTGGCATTGGCGGCGGTTTGGTCTTGATGATATTGCCGAATTTCGACAATATGGAGAATAAATGACAATTGCTGACGCTGTCATTTTGATGTTACCGGAATTATCCGGATGCAACCTTATTTTGTCATCTCGACCGAATCGCGTAGCGCGAAGTGGAGAGTTCTCGCTTTTTACCGCAATTGGAATGCGCTTTGTGCTGATGTCGTTCCGCATTATTTGGGTTCACTAGGAATACAAGGGGGCTAACTGCGCATAGAATTGAAACGAGTTTTGGATTTACCGCACTTGGCGATGTAGGCACTTTAATCGCGGCACGACTCCTCGCTTGACGGGGCAACGG
>PDWI01006236.1_pt1 | contig 15079 bp, 10 predicted proteins | sample 1430891 | NCBI WGS metagenome assembly PDWI01 (sample SAMN01162508, study PRJNA174530) | Oral metagenome, whole genome shotgun sequencing project. | biome: Marine environment; feature: Marine mammal; material: Swab sample of the gingival sulcus; isolation source: swab sample of gingival sulcus... | reverse complement strand
TGAAATTTATTATGGATAACTGGAGGTTGGTCAAGATTGGCACAACTCAGGCGCAGCGCAAGCTCTTCTTTAGTCTAAATAAGGAGCGGAAGCTTCTAGAGAGTCAGGGTTTTAAAGCGGAACCAAAACTCCTTGCTGATCGCCTTAATGTAAAGGAAAAGGAAGTTATTGAGATGGAGCAGAGAATGAATAACTGGGATGTCTCACTTGAAAGCCCGGTACGCTCCGATTCTGACGATGACCAGAAGAGTTTTCTGCCAAGTAATGGCCCGGGAATTGAATCGACAATTGCCGGCAAGGAGGTGAAGGTTCGGCTTGGTGAATTGATTGATGCTCTACGTGGCAGACTTAATGCCAAGGAGCAGATGATTTTGGCAGAACGTCTGTTGACTGATGAGCCGCTTACCTTGCAGAATATCGCCGATAAATTTGATATTTCACGAGAAAGGGTACGTCAGATTGAGGTAAATCTGCTGAAAAAGATGAAAAAGCATCTTGAGACAGAGATGCCGGATATTGTTGATTATTTTGATGGAGAAAAGATTGTTATCAGCTCTTCATCCAGGAGTTGATGGCAATTCCTTTTACCAGAGGAACAGATTGTTATGAGATGGAAGGGATTCTCTCATATCGTGCATGGGTGGCGAGGTGTTTCTGTTTTTCTGTTTGTCTCTCTTTTTTTTGTCGTTACTGCTGATTGCGCAGTACTCCCTGATATTGTTCCCGAGCGAATGCTGAAGATTGATACTCATTCTGGCCGTATTCCCCGCTGGCAGAAGAACTGGCAGCTTGCTCGCAGCCTTGTACGAAAGGGAGAGTATAAACGGGCTGCATCTCTTTATGCCCGACTTGTAGCGGCAAGGCCCGGACTTGAAATTGCTCGTTGGGAGTATTGTCAGCTCCTTGTTTTTCTCGGTCAATACAAGATTGCCGCTGTAGAGATAGAGGCGGTAATGGCACTTGCTCCTGATATTCCTGAGTATCGGCTTGTCGCAGGGCAGATAGCCCTTCATAACGGTAAACCAGAAAATGCAGCGCAGAATTTTGGTGCAGCGCTGGAGATGGCACCAACTGGAGAACATGCAGCGGCGGCGATGAAAGGGCTTGCTGCGAGTTTACGGGTTCAGGGAAAAAAAGGACTCTCCTTAGCGCTGGAAGAACAGCAGATGGCAGCAGCTTTTCCTGAAAGGAATGCTTTTCTTTTGCTTGATGATGTCCTGGCGGTTAAAGACAGAGCAAAGTTGAGCTGGATGCTTTTGCATTTACCTTCGTTACAGTCGCTGAGCAGAGAGCATCTACAGGCGGCCATTGCTCTTTTTACGACGAAAAAGCCGATTCCGCACAGCGGAGAACAGACTGCCGGTATCAAGGTGTATGAAGAACTGTTACGCAGGTTCCCGCAGGATGGGAAATTGCGTCGAACCTATATTGATTTTTTGGAGAAAAACAACAGGTTTACCAAGGCTCTCGCTCAGTTTGACGCTATTCTGGATCATGAGGCAGTAACCGGCCCCTTACTGTTATCTGCCGCCACTTTTGCCAGTGAAAAGGCAAAATCTTCGGGCAAGGCCCTTGGTTACTATAAACGTTATCAGGTATTACAGCCGGATGATAAGCATGTTGCAAGGAAGATAACACAGCTTTACAACGGATTGGCAAAAGAGTTTTTGCCAATTGTTGAAAATGGTGGACAGAACTCGTTATGGCTTGATATCAAGGAGTTTGGCAGCAGTCGGCAGGAGATCTTTTTGCAAATGGCTGCCATCCTGAAAAAACGGGGTGATAGAGAGAGCTTGCAGCTTTCAGCAGCTCTTCTGCAGTTTCTTGTTACACAAAAGGAAGCAGTATATCGGGCATCTTTGGCCCTGGCTGATGTTTATACCGCTCTTGGTGAGGAGAAAAGGGCACTTGCTGCACTAAAGACTATTCCTGCAACTCTTCGGCAGGCAGGATTTTATGCAAGGCAGGCGGCATTACTTGAACGACAGGCAGATGAGAAAGGCGCTCTGGAAGCGTATACCCTTCTTCTGGAGAAAAGCCCTGACCGCGCGGATGTACGGGCAAAAGCTATTATTTTATGTGATGCTCTTGGGCTTCTTTCTGAAGCTGCGAAGTTTTTCACTTTTTATAATCAGACCTCCGGTATCAGAGAAAAACAGAGACCTCCTCTTGCAACCATTTTGCTGCATCTTTATTTTCTGGGGGAAAGCAGACAGGTTGATTCTCTTGCGGAGATGGCTGATTGGGCGGCGAATTTATGGCAGGATGACCCCTCTGCCCTTGTTTCCATCCGTCTGGAAGAGGCGCGTGCGCTACGGCGAATGAAAATGTATGGTAGAGCGGAAGGGTTGTTGCGCAAACAGCTTAACAGAAAAGTGGCTATCAATTCGATACTGCTTGCGCTGGCCGATACTGCCGCCGAGCGAGGACGTCCGGCAGAGATGGAGCAGTGGTTTCGTGTGCTCAGGGAATATTCATCTGACAAGGAAAAGGGCGCATCCTTTACCGCAGGGCAGAAAAAATTATGGCGAGCCTTGATAAAGGCCCGTTTCTTTCTGCAACGGCAAAATCCCTCGCGGGCAGCACAGTTTCTTTCTGCTGATATTGTGCAGGAAACATCTGTAGCAGATACCGGGTGGCAAAGGGAAGCCGCTGCCATCTGCCAGCAGGCGGAACAGATAGAGGCAAAAGAGCTGTACCCATTCTGTCGTAATAGAGGAGAGTTTCCCGCTTCTGCCTGGAGTGATGCTCCAGTGGCTCTTTATCGGGAGAAATGGAAAAAAACTGTTGCTGGTGATAATACAGTCGGGAAACCGGTGCGTTTATCCGAGGAGCTTTTTTCTGCCAGGCAGGCGGTGGGAAAAAAATCATGGCACAAGGCAGAGGACACGTTACGGTCGTTGCGGAAAAAGCTTCCTGCCTCACTGCTTGTTATGCAGCTTCTGGCAGAGAGTGCTGTTGGTCAGAAAGAGTATGAAAAGGCAAAGAAACTGGTTAACTCTTTTCCTGGTGATGCTTCGACCCGTTGTTATAAAAAATTATCGATTGCACAGCAGGAGGGGAGATTTGCCGAGGCATTGTCATTGTTCCGTTCGTGTTACGGTGGAATAGACGATGATGGCGATGCCGCTCTTGCCGCCCGTCTGTTTGCTGCCGGGCAGCCTGAAGAAGGGGTCTTGCTTACTCGTTTGTTATGGCGCAGCGGCAACTACAATGAATCTCTTTCTGCCTATCACTCAATTCTTGCCACTCCTGTAGCAGAGCAGATTGTCAGGCTCTATAAGCAACAAAGGAAAGAGGATTTTGCTCTTTACGGGCAAAAATCATTCTGGGATTTTCTCTCAGTCTTTCGCTCTTCAAAAGAGTTGCAGCGACAAAGTTATGATGCGTTGCTTTCTCCTTTTTTACTGATGGAAAATCTTGGTAATCCTGTTGGTATAATGCTTGCGACCAATTCTCATTTACTTTTTTTGCAGAGGATTCTGTTACAGGAGTATGATGCCAGGCTGGCAAGCTATGAAAAACGGCTTCTTTATGCCGAAAGGAGCTATAGAAATCTTTTTGCAGAAGATGTCTCTCCCGATGTTATCGGTGATCTTGTTGCTATTTATGAGCGTATGGGACAATATCAAAAAGAGGCACTCCTTTATAAGAAGTTGCAAAAAAGAGGTGGATTGGATGCCACGCTGGAGAAATCAATGCAGCGTAACTCCTGGAAGATTAAACCTGTTGCTGCTGCGTATATCTCCTTTGTCGAAAAAGAGGGGCATGGGCAGTATCAGGATATAGAACGATTGCAGATTGGCAGCTCGTTTGATTATCTGCCTGACCTGGAGAAACGGTTGCATCTTTATTGTCAGAATCAGCAGTATATGGCGCAAAAAAACAGTGGAGACGTTGATGTCAATAGTGCTGGTATAAATATGAACTGGCAATTTACTGAAAGAAGCAGATTTGAAGGAGGCGTTGGTGTTGATGCACAGTCAGAGGAGATAAGCCTTCTTTGGCATGGGCGTATTGAGAGCCAGTTGGATGATCTGGTTACTGGTTTTTTGGGTATAAGAAGATCTAGAATTGAAGACACTGTAGAGAGTATTATAGCGTTGGAAATGGTGGATGATATTACTTTTGGCCTGTTGTTTGATACTCCAGCGGGAATTTCCCTTGGCGGAGATATGCGTTACAGAATGCGTTCAGATGGCAATGATGGAAAAGAGTTTCATGGCACTCTTGCCTATTCTTTATTCTATGAAAAGAGTAAGGTGGAGTTGAGCTATGATATTTATCGGGAGGAAAATGATAGATGTAATCCCTCTGACCGGGAAACTTCTTTACTGGCACCAGTAAGCTACTGGAGTCCTGATGGGAATACCCTTCATTCTGTAGCCAGCCGTTTTCGTCGTACTTTTCAGCCATTTTGGCGAGCATATCAGAGTAGTGCATTGTCTGCTGCTTCTGTGGAGGAAAGCTTTGTTGCAGCAGAGGCCGGGGTTGGTATTGAAGAGGGAAATGTTATTTATTTTACTGATTTTGATATTTCTCTTGAAATTAGTCCATATTTTTTATTAAAAGGCAGTCTTGGTTTTCTTTCTGAAGCTGACAGGGAGGAGACAGATTTTTCCGTTGCTGTGCAGTATCGCTGGTAACTGGATTCCATGATGTAGCGCGTTAGGTTAAAATAAAAATTAATAACAGAAAAATGGTAGAACGAATTCCGATGTCCAAAACAGGATATCAAAAGCTGAAAGAGGAACTGACACATCTTGAACGGGTTGAACGGGCTGAAGTGGTAAAGGCTATAGAGGTGGCTCGTGGTCATGGTGATTTAAAAGAGAATGCTGAATATCATGCGGCAAAGGATCGGCAGGGGCATATTGAGGGGCGTATTCTCGAACTTAAGGATAAACTTTCACGCGCAGAAGTTATAGACTGTTCGCAGGTTAATACTGGTCGGGTTGTCTTTGGTACCGTTGTTAATCTGCTTGATCTTGATACAGATAAAGAAGTTGCCTATCAACTGCTTGGCCCGGAAGAGGCCGATGTGAAAACAGGATCAATCTCGGTACTTTCGCCTATTGGACGGAGTATGCTCGGTAAGGAGGAAGGGGATGAAATCTCTGTTGCGACTCCAGGAGGAAAGAGAGAATTTGAGGTGATTTCTATTTCGGCGAGTGTTCATCCGTAGTTGTTGACGTATTGTTGTTTGCTGCCGAATCCTGTTTTAATATTCCTCCCAGAAGAACTTCAATAAGCTGAAAGGCGAGGTCTTCCTTGGAGTAGTGGCTTTCATAGCTGGAGTTCCATACCCGGGTAAGTTCATCAAGGGCACCAAGTACTATGCGTTTGGCTATATCCGGGTTTATCTCAGAGTTGAAAATGCTTTTGCTCTGTCCTTTGCGAATTATATCTGCGACAATATTTTCGTATTCGACATATTTTTCTGCCTGGTATCCCTTGATAACCTTGCTTGCCTGGCGTAATTCAATATGAAGAACTTCTGAGAGATTACGTTTTTTTTTCATAAAAGCAATATGTTGCTCAATGAAGATGCGCAGCATTTCGACAGGATTACTGCTTTCCTTGATATGATTTTCTGTTTTTTCAACAAGTTTACCCAGTTCCTGATCAAAGACTGATACAAGAATATCATTTTTATTATTAAAGTAGAGGTAGATGGTTCCGTCTGCAACCTTGGCCTCTTTGGCAATATCAGATATTCTTGCAGTGAAGAATCCTTTCTTGGCGAAAACCTTGACTGCTGCGGCAATAATTTTTGAATGTTTATTTTCTGCTTTCATTTTGCTGTAGAGGCATGTCAGGGTTTGTTTAAAAAAAAATTATGGACTGGTTAATTTCATTTTATTCAATTATGAATGATTATTCATTTCTTGTAATATCCAATTACAAATTTGTCAATCAGGATATTTTTTTCTCTGTAAGAAGGACAAAAAACAGATTTATGAAAATTATCATAAAAAATGATTAAAATGTTGGTGATAATTGAAAAAAATAGAGGTCTTACAGGGATAGTGAAGAACTTTTTTATTGCAAATTCTATAACAATTATTCATTGCCTAAATCGCCATGCCACCAGTAATTGGTTTTTATCACCCTTGAGCGAAAAAGGATATCTTCCTTTTCTATACCTGGCAAACTAAGAAATTGCTGGATAATTCGTGCGGTACGTTCGTTATTACTGGAGTGTACGCCAAATATTATCTGTGGTTGCGTAATGGTTCGGATAACAAGGGCAACCTCGTCATATTTGCTGATAATTTCGCATACCTCTTTTGCATGTTGTCTGGCAAGATTGGCAGTAACGATGGCACTCGAAGCATAGCGAAATTTCGTTGGATTCGGCTGGGGGATAATACGGAGATAATTTTGGTTAAAAAGAGACTGAATCTTTCGTGAAACGGTGGAGACATGAAGATCAAGTTTTGTCGCAATTTCGCTGTTACTTTGTCGTCCGTCAAGGCAGAGTTGACGGATGATTTCCCAGTCCATTTTTTTTAGATCTGGCGTGGTGTCGAATTTCTTTTTATCTCCAAAAAGTTGTATCCGTTTTACTACTTCTGCCTGTAGACGACAGTCATAGTAGAGCACCCCGTCAAGTGGTGCCAGTTTATCCTTTATAAAGCTGTGTAGATACTCCCAGCCAGGGGTATGGATAATGCAGAAAATATCTGATTTGCCAACGGTGCAGAGAACTGTAGAGGTGAAAAGCTCGTGGTTAAGAAAGTTGCAAATATCTTTTTCCCTGGTGGGTTCAATTTTAAGGGTAATAACTGCTCCGGCATAGAGCCCAAGTCGATGGGGGTTGAGAACGCCGCGAACAGTAATTGTTTCTGATTCCTGCAAAAATTTCATGCGCTTGGCTGCTGTTGACGGGGTTATTGCCAGTTCCTGGGCAATCTCAGCGTAACTTGCCCGGCCATTTTTTTGCAGGAGTTGGATAATTTTTTGATCTGTTGCTGTAATCATGATAGTGATAGGTTATCTGCTTATAATATGCAATATGCCGTTATAACGAAGCAATCCCGGAATTTTATTTTATTTGAAAGCGATGATACAATTCTGTATCAGAGAAAAACCGACTTTCTCCGGTGCCAAAGGTTTAGAGAATGTTTTTTAACCTGAATTAACCTCTGGTGAACATTGTATACAACGTTCATGAAATATTCGGATTAAAAGCAAAATAGCATTATTTTAACAGATTTATCAAGAGAGATTTTTGCATTTTGTCGAGGACGTGGCAAAAGACAATTAGTAAAAATTGCAACTCTATCGTTTCTCTCCTTTTCAGGGTTGTTTTTTTGATTTTCCTTTTTTTCGGGAGATTTTATTGGCGATAATTTGCAATTCCGGGAGTTTTATCATCGCAAGCACGGCAATATAGAGCATCCCGGCGGTGGCAATAACAAGGAAGATGGCACAGGTTTGCAAAAAGATTGAACCTGTCAGCCATGATGCACAACAGGAACGCATCAGAATAATAGCTATAGCCATTACACCGCTTGCGCCGCCGATCTTCAATAATCCCATAAAAAGAGTGTGCAGGGAAAAACCTTCGAGCTTGTAATAAAGAATCGTCGCTAAAAAGAAAAAATTGATAATCATGGTGCAGGAGGTGGAAAAGGCTATTGCCAGATGCTGGTATTGGTCAATGGTAAAAAAGACAATGATAATATTAAGTCCCACTGCAAGAAAGCTGGCAATAACGGGATAGCGGGTTTTGCCAAGTGCATAGAAGGCTGGCACCAGAACCTTGTTGGCGGAGTAGGCAAAAAGACCGATAGAATAAAGAATAAGCGTGTTGGCAGTGGCAATGGTGTCGGTTGCGGTAAATGCTCCATGCTCAAAGATAAGCCGGATAATTGGCTGGGCAAGGAGGATAAGCCCCATTGTTGCCGGCAGGGCAAGAGCAAAGACCATGGTCAGAGAGGAGACCATGGTCTCTTTCATAGCATCTATCTGTTTATTTGCTGCTTGTTTTGCCAGCATTGGCAAGATGGCAACGGAAAGGGCTACACCAAAGACGCCAATGGGCAGTTGTACCAAGCGAAAGGCATAATAGAGCCAGGAGACCGATCCTTCGGCGCAGGAAGCAGCAAAATTGGTATTAACAAAGATATTGAGCTGGGTTGCGGAAAGACCAACGGTAGCGGGCAGCATTAGCCGTAGAATTTGTCGAAGTCCGTTGTCTTTTATATCAAATCGTGGCTGGTAGCGAAATCCGGTGCGATGCAGACTGGGGAGCTGGATGGCAAGCTGACAGATACCGCCAATCAGGGTGCCAAAGGCCATCCCGACAATGGGCGGTTGTCCATATTTGGGCAGAATAACGGCGAGGCTGACACCGCCAATAATTGATCCAAGATTGAAAAAACTTGAAGCCAGTGCTGGAATAAAAAATTTGCCTTTAGTGTTAAGTATTCCCATAACCACTGCAGAAAGGGAGATAAATACCATAAAGGGGAGCATGATCCTGGTCAGTTTTTCGGTAAGTGCTATTTTGTCAGGGATAATGGAGAAATCTGGTGCCAGTAGACTGACAATAGGCTCTGCAAAATATATTGCCAACAGAACGAGCAAAGAGAGTATGATCAGAAAAAAAGTGAGTACATTTGATGCCAGTTGCCAGGTTTCCTGCTGGCTTTTTTTTGTGTTATAAGCCGAAAAAACAGTGACAAAGGCGGCTGAAAGGGCACCCTCGCCAAAGAGATCCCTAAGCAGGTTGGGGATACGAAAGGCAACAACAAAAGCGTCATATGCAAAGCCTGCACCGAAAAGTCCAGCAAAAATTTGTTCCCGTACCAGGCCAAGAATACGGCTGCACATTATTGCAATGCCGACGGCACCTGCTGATTTGGCAATTTTGTTGCTGTTGCTGGAGTTCGTCACAATATCCTGTAAAATAGTGGTGAAGGAGTAGAAAAACAGAAGGTGAAGCCAACAACATCAGAGGATTCCTCTGTGTCGCAGTTTTTACGCATAGCACCACAAAATACTCCTATTGATGAAATAATGCCAGCAGTTCCGGTATCATTTTTGTGGCATGGATAAACTTTTTTATAAAAATTGAAGAAATAGCCGCAGGATTCTATTCTTTCTTGACTTTTATGAGTGAAATTGCCTAAATGAACGATGTTTACGCTGGTTTTTAACCTGGTATTTTTTCCCGCAGCTTGAAGTGCAGCACTTTGCAGGTGCAGGGTGTGATGTACAGGCTGTGTTAGACTTCAACTTGATTCAAGGAGATTCACATGCTGGACACTACCAAAATCAGAAATATTGCAATTGTAGGGCATGGAAATTGTGGCAAGACTTCTCTGGCCGAAGCAATTCTTTTTACCGCAGGGAAAGTTGATCGTTTAGGTAAGGTCGATGATGGTAGTGCAGCTCTTGATTATGAGCCAGAGGAGATTGATCGTAATATTTCCATTAATTCCGGTTTTCACAATTTTGAGTGGAACAAAAAACATATTTTTCTTACAGATACTCCGGGAGATGATAACTTTCTGAACGAAACCCGTTTTGCTGCCTATGTGAGTGATAGTGCTGTTTTTACTATTGGCGCGGTGCTTGGCGTGAAAGGGCAGACGGCCAAATTTGCGGCCATTCTTAATGAACGGCAACTGCCTGCTGTTATTGTTATTAACAAAATGGATCGCGAACGTGCCAATTTTGATATGACGATTGAGCAGATTCGCCAGCAGCTTCCGCAGACGCCGGTTATTATACAGCTCCCCATTGGTGCAGAGGAAAATTTTCGGGGCTATGTTGATATCATTACTGGTAAGGCATATCTCTATGGCAAGAAAGGGGATGTGCAGCAGACAGAAGTTCCGTCAGAGCTTGCAGATGATGTCGCTTCGTTGCGGGAAAGTTTGATGGAACATGTGGCAGAAACTGATGATGAGCTGATTGAAAAATTTCTGGAGGAGGGGGAACTCTCAGATGAGGAGCTTGTTGCCGGGCTGAAAACGGCGATGAAAACCGGAGCCTTTTCCCCTGTATGTGTCGCTGCAGCAACCGAAAACAAGGGCGCTCGTCCTCTGCTTGATTTTATCGCCGACTATATGCCGAACCCTCTTGAGCGGGCGGCGATAAATGGCACTTCCATTGATGGAGAGGAGCCGGTAGAACTTGTTCCTGCTGCTGATGGTGATTTTGCTGCCCTTGTCTTCAAGACAATGGCCGACCCCTATGCTGGTCGTTTGACTCTTTTTCGTGTCTTTTCGGGAGTGTTACAGGGAGATCATTTCTACAATGCGAGCAAGAAAACATCCGAGCGTTTTGGTCAGCTTTTTGTTCTTGAAGGCAAGGAACAACGACCTGTTGATGAAGCGGTGCCGGGAATGATTGTTGCTGTTGCCAAACTTAAGGAGACAGCCACTTGCGATACGCTTTGTGATGAGGCAAAGCCTTTGCTCCTTGATGCTCCAGAACCGCTTAAACCTGTTATCTCCTTTGCTGTAAGTGCGCAAAAAGGCGATGAAGAGAAAGTCTTTGGTTCTATTACCAAAATGCTTGACGAAGACCTGACCCTAAAACTTGAACGCCAGCAGCAGACCAAGCAAGTACTGCTCTCAGGAGTGGGCAAGGTGCATCTTGATGTGGTTGGTTCCCGTATCAAAAGGAAATTTGGTGTGGAGATGGAGTTGAGTGTGCCAAAGATTCCTTATATGGAGACGATTAAAAAGAGTGCACGAGTACAGGGCAAGCATAAGAAACAGAGTGGTGGTCGTGGGCAATATGGTGATTGCTGGATTGAGATCAGTCCTCTTCCTGGCGGGCATTATGAGTTTGTTGATCAAATTGTTGGCGGTGTAATTCCACAAACCTATCGTCCGGCAGTTGATAAGGGTATTCAAGAGGCGATGGAAAAAGGCGTTCTGGCGGGATATCCTGTTATTGATATTAAGATTGTACTGGTCGATGGTTCCTTTCATAATGTTGATTCTTCAGAGATGGCGTTTAAGATAGCTGGTTCTCTCGCTTTTAAAAAGGGAGCTGAAGAGGCTGGTTTGGTACTGCTGGAGCCATATATGAATATGGTGGTGCGAGTTGGTAAAGACCATGTTGGTGATATTATGGGGGATCTTAATTCCCGGCGGGGCAAGGTTATGGGTATGGACTCTATTGATGGTATGGAAGTGATCAATGCTCAGGTCCCGCAGGCGGAAATTTTGCTTTATGCCAACGATCTTACCTCTATGACGGGTGGACTTGGCAGTTTTGAAGTGGAGTTTTCCCACTATGAAGAAGTTCCAGCGCAGATCGCTGAAAAAATTGTTGAAGAGAGTAAGGCGGCAGAATAGGGAACTTTGTGGATAATCTTCAATTCCGTAGGGATTTTGCGATATTAACCATGAGTGATAAAGGTTCTCGTGGTGAACGTGAGGATACCAGTGGTCTGTATTTACAACAAACCCTGCAACAAGCAGGGTTTGTCTCTCGGCAGTACCGTATTGTGCCTGATAATAAGCAGGTCATTGTCGATACCCTGCTGGAATTTGTTGATACAATGAATATCGCCCTTATTGTTACTACTGGCGGTACAGGGGTTTCTCCTTCAGATCAGACTCCAGAAGCAATGGCGGAGATACTGGAAAAGGAGATCCCTGGCATGGCAGAGGCAATGCGTGCTGCCAGTATGGTCAAAACATCCAGAGCGATGCTTTCTCGTGGCAAGGTTGGAATTCGCGGAGAGAGTCTGATTATCAATTTGCCAGGCAGCCTTAAGGCGGTAAAAGAAAATCTGGAGGTTATTATTGATGTGCTGCCACATGCGCTGGAGAAAATTCAGGGCGGAGAGGCCGATTGCGGGGCGGCTTTGTCGTGATAAAAGAGATATCGGTGCATTGTAAAGGATAGAGGTGTATTTTCAAGGATTTCCCATGTGGTTCCAATGAATGCGCAGTATAGTCAGGTTTTAAAAGATAAGTTGGAAAGACATTGGCAGTTGTTACTCTATGGTGCAGCTGTATTGTTCTTTCTCTTTTCGCTATTGGCGGCTTCTTTTTTCTTTCAAGAGTGTATAAAGTATCGGTCACTTTGGAAACCGATCATGCAGATACAGTGCAGATTTATCTAAATCACTCTCACCTTCCATCACAATTCAAGGAAATTCTTCCTCATAAAAAAACGACCCTTACTTTTAATATTCCTGTAATTTCTATAAATCAATTAAGGATTGACCCTGGAGAGCGTTCAGGAGTTTTTAAGATATATCGGATAGTCATTACGCAAGATTTAGGAAGGGAAATAATTCTGGATTATAAGGATATTTATTCCGCTTTTCAGTGTGTTGATAAAAGCAGTAAAATCTCTTTAGAGGATACTTTTGTTCTGCTATCGTCGAGAAAAGGTGATCTTCAGATGATTGCTCAGGGAGTAGTTAGAAAATCATTTCCTGTTTTTCTGTTTTTACCCATAAGTATTATAAGTTTCTTTTTTTACAGGGTTCTTTCAAGAGGAACAGTCGAATCCTTTACCACATTTTTCCTTCCACAAAGAGAACGTCCATCCAGTAATACCTCTGTTATACAGGCATTAGATGGGTTAAGGGGTTTTGCTATCTTACTAGTTGTTGCAGAACATACCCTGCACTCCTTTATTGGGGCGGGGCGCAGTGGAGTCTTTATATTCTTTGCTCTTAGTGGATTTTTATTGGTAAGACCCTATGTTGACAGGCCAACTCCTTTTTTTAGAGTGGAAAATATTCTTCATTATATAGAACGGAGATTGGAACGAATATTCCCGCTTTTTTTGGTCTATCTGCTTCTCGTCTATATTATATCTTTACGGTTGGGTGATTTTTTGTTGCATGCTTTTTTTATAAAAGGAATGGGACATATCTGGACTCTTCCTCAGGAGATGTTGTTTTATATATTCTTCCCTTTTATTCTCGGTATAAATAGCCTTGTTTTACGTAATAATTTATTATTAATAGTTCTTTTTCTTCTTACGCTGATTTTTGGGTGGTATCATTTTCTTTCAGCTCAAGAAATATACTTATACGGAATGTTTTATTCAAAGTTACCATTTATGCTTCCCTCATTTTTGTCTGGTACATTTTTTTCTTATATCTATTATAGAGTTCTGGTGAATATAATGCTGTCCAGAAACATGAAATTTTTATTATCCATAGTCGCTATTTCAATAGCTTTATTTTTTGTTTTCTTGTCAAATGCTCAGCTTTTTAATAGTCGTGAGATTTATTCTTTTACATATAAAATTTCATTTGGTATTTGTGCTGCAATTCTTATTCCTTTATTGATAATGGCGGGGAATAATTTTTTAACGAGTTTTTTTACCAATAGGATACTTTCTTCCATTGGTGTAGTCAGTTATGGTTTATATCTTTTTCATCCTTTAGTTATAAATGTTATAAAGAAATTTGGTTGTATAGGGTATTTTCGCTTTTTTATCGTACTTATAATCAGTTATATGGTTGCATGTGCGACCTATCACTTTATAGAGATCCCCGTTCTTAAAAAATGTAAAACAGGAAAATAGAAAGAAACGAAATATTTTTATTGCTTTTGTAATGTCATTCCTCTATTAAAATGTCTCCACGGGTAATATCCCGGGCTGCAAGGATAAAAGGGAGCTTATTTTTGAGAGGAACTTTTATTTGTATAAAAATCTCATTTGTATATGACTCTTTTTGTATTGAAGCGTTAAAGGTTGCCAGTATATTTTTTATCGCATTGTATCTGGCGTATGATACTGTTATCTTTAATATTATTGATTCTATTCTCTCTTTTGTAGAGATCCTTTCAAGAGCATTTTTTACTGAACCTGAATATGCGCGAACAAGCCCGCCTGTACCAAGTTTTATTCCTCCAAAATATCTTGTTACAACGGCAGAAACTTCCACTATACCTGAGTGTGAAAGAATATTGAGAATCGGTTTCCCTGCAGTGCCATGAGGCTCTCCATCATCACTCATTCTTATTTTACTTGTATTTCCAGGAATTCCAACAATATATGCCCAGCAATTGTGTGATGCGTCAGGAAACTCATCTTTGATTTTTGCAATAAAAAGATGTGCATCTTCTTCTGTTGGCGTATGAGCTATTGTTGTTATAAATTTACTCTGTTTGATAATCTCGGTAAATTGATATGTCTTTTCTGGTATTCTATACATTCAGGATTTGTTCTCTTTGGGGAATATTTGTTGTTCAACTTTAAAAGTATCAATAGATGGGGTTGAATGGTTTTTTATCAGGGAAAGAAAGAGTTCTGTCCATTGTGATTCCGTCCATGTATGCACCTCTTTCCATGCGGTAAAGGCATTTTCTTTTGAAAAATTTTTTGCGTGTACATTTTTATAAGTGTAGGCAAACTGGCCAAAACGACAAGCACCATTACAAAAAGTGCGCGTAATCTTGATCCTGTGTTCTCCTTTATCAAATCCAAGCTTTTTTACCAACTCTCTCAAGGTATCAGCCATCTGTTTTTGTGCTTTCCCTTTGCAGCGCTCTCCCTCACAGAGAAAAAGGTGAACGGATGAGAACATTATTGGCTTATTTTTATCAAGTTTTTCAGGTTTACATTGAAACCCTTCAACAACATGAGAACCCATTGAATTTATCCGTTTCATTATTTTCATTCCATAAGTTGTTTTTGGTGCATGATGATAAAATTTTTTTAATAAAATATCTGGAATTTTAACTGATAACAAAGGGAAGTACAAATAAATCATATTCTTTTAGGAAATCAGGAAACAGGAATCAGGAAACAAGAATCAGGAAACAATGATAATGAATAGTAGTAGTGTGGTGAGTGCTAATTAAAATGGTCAGAAATCGTCGTCATAACCCCGGTTCTTCCCTGTCTTCTGTTTCCTGATTTCTGATTCCTAAATCCTGTAAAGGAGTTTCCCAAACGCAAAAACGCCTCTTGAAATAATAAATTCCAAGAGGCGTTATATAAAAAAACTGGCAGCGTCCTACTCTCCCACATAGTTACCCATGCAGTACCATCGGCGCAGAGAAGCTTAACTTCCGTGTTCGGAAAGGGAACGGGTGTGACCTTCTCGCTATGGCTACCAGAAACAGTTGTCAGA
>PDWI01008676.1_pt1 | contig 15082 bp, 13 predicted proteins | sample 1430891 | NCBI WGS metagenome assembly PDWI01 (sample SAMN01162508, study PRJNA174530) | Oral metagenome, whole genome shotgun sequencing project. | biome: Marine environment; feature: Marine mammal; material: Swab sample of the gingival sulcus; isolation source: swab sample of gingival sulcus... | reverse complement strand
AATGAGGCACATTCCAAAGGTTTAATCTCTGTTCGTTGTCATTGTAATATTATGGCGTGGAGTGATGATAGAAATGAACTTAGACAGATAAAAAATGATACAGGGAGTCAGTTGGCACTAATGGAATGCCGACCACATCATAACACGATAGATACAGCCACGCTGTATTGGTCGGCAATTCCAGGGAATGCTGGAGATTTTCCAAGTGAGGAGAGTTTTTACACATTTATAGAACCCGCCTTGTGTTTTTTTACGCAAGAAACGAACTATAAAAACTCATTATCACCTTTTGGAATTAAAATGGTGGATAGACTAACAGGTAAGCCTTTGCATTTGGATATTTCGGACTTGCCGATGAAAAAGGGAATTATCACCAACCGAAATAAGTTTATACTTGGTCCATCGGGAAGTGGAAAATCGTTTTTTACCAACCATATGATACGACAGTATTATGAGCAAGGTACACATACCTTACTTGTAGATACAGGAAACTCGTATCAAGGCTTGTGTGAGTTAATAAGACAAAAGACCAAAGGCGAAGATGGGGTGTATTTTACTTATACCGAAGATAATCCAATAGCCTTTAATCCGTTTTATACCGATGATGGTGTGTTTGATATTGAGAAACGAGAAAGTATCAAAACGCTGATAATGACACTTTGGAAACGAGATGATGAACCTGCGACACGTTCGGAGGAAGTAGCACTTTCTAATGCTGTGAGTTTGTATATCCAAGATATTCAGCAAAACACAAATCGAGAAGTCTCGTTTAATGGGTTTTATGAGTTTGTTAAAACGGACTATAGCGAAATTTTAAAGGAGAAAGCTGTACGAGAAAAGGATTTTGATTTAGCGAATTTCTTAAATGTTTTAGAGCCGTATTACAAAGGTGGAGAGTATGATTATCTGCTTAATTCACAAGAGCAATTAGATTTACTGAACAAGCGATTTATTGTCTTTGAGATAGATGCAATTAAAGACCATAAAATCTTATTTCCGATAGTCACGATTATCATTATGGAGGTCTTTATCAATAAAATGCGACGATTAAAAGGTGTTCGTAAGTTGATATTGATTGAGGAGGCATGGAAAGCCATTGCCAAGGAAGGAATGGCAGAATACATCAAATATCTATTTAAAACAGTCAGAAAATTCTTTGGAGAGGCAATCGTGGTAACACAAGAGGTAGATGATATTATACAATCACCGATTGTAAAGGAGAGTATTATCAATAACTCGGATTGTAAGATACTGTTAGACCAAAGAAAGTATATGAATAAGTTTGATGGTATCCAGCAGATGCTCGGACTTACGGAAAAGGAAAAATCACAGATTTTATCAATTAATCTCAACAACCACCCAAGCAGATTGTACAAAGAAGTTTGGATAGGACTTGGAGGAACACAATCGGCAGTTTACGCTACCGAAGTAAGCACTGAAGAATATTTAACCTACACTACCGAAGAAACCGAAAAAATGGAAGTAATGAATTTGACTGAAAGTCAAAATGGGAACATTGAATTTGCTATTAAACAATTAGCAAATGAGAGAAGAATGTTAGAAATATAAGTTTAAAAATCAAAAAAAGAATAAAATGAAATCAAGAATAATAAAATCAGTACTAATATTAGTTGTTGTGATAGGATTTCACAGCAAAACACAAGCACAATTTGTAGTTAGTGATCCTTTTAATTTGGCACAAGGGATTGTCAATACAACAAAGGAAATCATAGAAACATCGACAACGGCAACCAATATGATTAACAATTTTAAGGAGACGGTTAAGATCTATGAGCAGGGAAAGAAGTATTACGACCAGTTAAAGAAGGTTAATAATTTGGTTAAGGACGCACGAAAGGTCAAACAGTCTATTTTGATGGTTGGTGAGGTATCGGATATTTATGTAAATAATTACCAAAAGATGCTTCATGATGATAATTATACCACTCAAGAATTAACAGCTATTGCCTCGGGTTATGCAAAACTTTTAGAGGAGAGTTCAGATTTGCTTAAAGAGTTGAGAAAGATTGTTAATCCAACGACTTTATCCTTAAACGATAAGGAGCGTATGGATATGGTTGAGCGATTTTATACACAAATCAAAGAGTATAGGGATTTGGTAAGGTATTTTACTAATAAGAACATTTCTGTAAGCTATTTAAGAGCGAAGAAAAAAGGAGATACTTCACGAGTGTTAGCACTTTATGGAACAGCAAGTGAGCGTAATTGGTAGATGATAAGATAGAAGTTTAAAGAAAGGAATAAAAATTATGAGTTCAGAATTTGAGAATCTACATCAGGTCTTACGAAGTTTATATACTGAAATGATGCCTTTGTGTAGTGATATGATAGGAGTTGCTAAGGCATTGGCGGGATTAGGAGCATTATTTTATGTCTCATCAAGGGTTTGGCAATCGCTTGCGAGAGCCGAGCCTATAGATGTGTATCCGATGCTCCGACCTTTTGCTATTGGTTTGTGTATTTTATTTTTTCCAACGATTGTCCTTTCAACGTTAAATGGTGTTTTAAGTCCAATTGTAAAGGGAACAGAACAGATACTCAATACCCAAGCCTTTGATATGCAAGTCTACCAAGAGGTAAAAGATGAATTGGAAAGAGAGGCAATGTTACGCAATCCTGAAACTGCCTATTTGATAAGTCAAGAGGAGTTTGATAAGAAATTGGAACGATTGGGTTGGAGTCCTTCAGAATTGGGAACAATAACAGGGATGTATATGGAACGAGGGATGTACAATATGAAAAAGAGTATTCAAGAGGCGTTTCGCTCGTTATTGGAGCTTATTTTTCAGTCAGCATCACTTATTATTGATACAATACGGACGTTTTTTTTGATTGTTTTATCCATACTTGGACCGATAGCTTTTGCTATTTCAGTATGGGATGGTTTTCAATCTACTTTAGTGCAGTGGTTTAATAGATATATCTCGGTGTATTTATGGCTACCTGTATCTAATTTATTTGGAGCAATGCTTAGTAAGATTCAAATATTGATGCTTACTAAGGATATTAAAGCTTTGCATGACCCTAATTACATTCCTGATAGTTCTAATAGTGTTTATACGATTTTTATGATACTAGGTATTATAGGTTATTTCACAATTCCTACGGTATCTAATTGGATTATTCAAGCTGGAGGAATGGGTAATTATAACCGAAAAAGAATATAGAATTTAAAACCTTAACTACGGTAGAGAGTAGTTTTAAACAAATCCGATTATTTAGTGTGGTTTTCATTGGCTTTTGTTCATTAATTTCAGGTTTTGCCTTGTATCGTTCATTTGCTTTTGCAGAACAACAACGAGAAAAAATCTATGTATTGGACAATGGTAAGTCTTTGATGTTGGCACTCTCACAAGATGCATCACTAAATAGACCTGTGGAGGCACGAGAGCATGTGCGTCGCTTTCACGAGTTATTTTTTACCCTTGCACCTGATAACAAAGCAATAGAGAGTAATATCAAACGGGCTTTTTTCTTAGCTGACCAAAGTGCATTTGATTATTACAAAGACCTTTCAGAGAAGGGATACTACAATAGAATTATTTCAGGGAATATTCATCAACGTATTATCATTGATAGTATTCAAAATGATTTTAATTCCTATCCCTACAGAGTAGTTACTTACGCAAAGCAATGGATTGTTAGAGAGAGTAATAAAACAGAGCGAAGTTTAATTACCTCGTGTGAACTTATCAATTCGGTACGTTCAGATAATAACCCACAAGGCTTTACGATGGAAAAATTCAGGGTAATAGAAAATAATGATTTACAAACCATAAAACGATAGCGTATGAAACTTTTAAAGAAATACGACCAATGGATAAAGGACAAATGTGATAGTCTTCCTAAAAAAAGGCAACAACACATAGTCATAGGTGTTTTTATTCTCTATGGATTGTTAAGTCTTGTCACTATTGGATATTTTATATATCAATTTTAAAAATAAATAAATTATGAGTACAAATCAAAAAAAAGGATTGACAGATAAGCAAAAGGAGAATGTCAAAAAATATATAGTGTTTAGTTTGATATTTTTGGCTTTTGCAGGAATAATGTATTATCTATTTGCACCACAAGAAAAAGATGGAAGTATAATAGGAACATATACCAATGGAATGAATGTATCTGTTCCAGATGCATCACAGACAAAATTGCTTGGAGATAAGAAAACGGCTTATGAAAAGCAACTTTTGGAGGAAGAACAAGAGAAAGAGCAACGAAGTATTGCTAATTTATCTCAAATGTTTGAACAAGGAGATTCAACGAGTGTAGCTCCAAATTCTCATCGTTCAAGCGTTGGTACAAATGATAAAACATCTATAGCTTCTTCGGTAAGAGCTTACAGGGATATTCATAACACCTTAGACAACTTTTATGTTGAGGACAACTCTGAAACGGAAGAATTAAAAAAGGAGTTAGAGGATTTAAAAAGGCAGTTACAAGAAAAGGGTGATGATAGGTCTAATATAGATAAGCAATTGGAGATGATGGAAAAGTCATATCAAATGGCATCTAAATATTTACCTATGAATAATCCTAATGGACCACAAGGACCAGCATCACAAACTACACATATTAAAAAACGATTGCATGTAAAACCTGTAAAGCAGTATCATCCTTCGGTGGTGTCGAGTCTTGAAGGAACATTTTCGGAAAATACATTTTCAACAGCTGTAGGTTATGAAAAACAAGCATTAAAAAATACGATAAAGGCTTGTGTTGATAGAACGACAACGATAAGCCAAGGGGAAACTATAGGCTTACGCTTGTTAGAGGATGTAATTGTTGGAGAAACTCACATTCCTGCACAAACAAGACTTATTGCAGTACCACAACTCAGAGGCAATAGAATGCTTCTTAATGTATCAACGGTTCAGTATCAGCAAATGCTTTTACCTGTAGAGTTATCAGCGTATGATATAGATGGTCAAGAGGGTTTGTTTGTTCCAGGGACTTTAGAGCAAAATGCAGTTAAGGAGGTTTTATCAGGTATTGGTAAGGCATCAGGTTCGGCAAATACCTTTTCAATGAATAGTTCGGTATCACAACAGTTATTGACAGATGTTGGTAAGGGTGTTATTCAAGGGGCATCAAATTATTTAAGTAATAAAATACAAGATGTTAAAATAAAAGTAAAAGCTGGTCATTCATTATTGCTGTATTCCAAAAAAGAGAATGAATAAAGGTGTAATTTAATAACAAAAAAAAAGAATTAAAGACAATGAAAAAAGTAATCAATGCAATATGTGTTATTGCACTAATGACAACAAGTATTAATCAGGTATCGGCTCAAACGGTATCGGGTGATTTGTTTAGAGGATGGAGCAGACCTATAACGAATAATCAAATGATTGTTCCTTATGGTTTAGAGGTCAGTTATCATAAGACGACCCATTTGATTTTTCCTTCATCAATTCGTTATGTGGATTTAGGGAGTAAGAATATTATTGCTGGAAAGGCAGAGCAAGCAGACAATGTTTTGCGAGTAAAGGCAGGAATTGAAGATTTTGAAACTGAAACGAATTTAACGGTGATTTGTGAGGATGGTAATTTTTACAATTTCAATGTAAAATACACCGATGAGCCTGAGAAATTAAATATTGAGGTGAAAGACTTTTTATTAGAACAAAAAACAGCTAATACCAATAAGCAAACGGTTTTATTTAAAGAGTTGTCAAATGAGTCACCTCAATTAGTGAATCTAATTATGCAGACTATTTACAAGAAAAACAGAACCCGATTACGTCATATAGGTTCTAAAAAATTAGGAATTGAGTTTGTGTTAAAGAGTTTGTATGTTCATAATGGGCTGTTGTATTTCCATACAGAGCTTGAGAACGACTCGAAAGTTCCTTTTGAGGTGGATTTTATGACCTTTAGAGTTGTGGATAAGAAAATGTTAAAAAAGACGGCTATTCAAGAAAAGCAAATTCAACCTGTTAGAATGTATCATCCTATAGCTTTTGTAGGTGGCGATAAAAAGGAACGCTCGGTATTTTGTTTAGAGAAAATGACCCTGCCTGATGATAAGAAATTGGTGATAAGTATTTTTGAGAAAAACGGAGGGCGACACCAATCATTTGATGTCAAGATTGAAGATATTATCAATGCTGAGAACATTAAAAAACTGAGATTAAAATGGTAAGATTTAGCACAATTATAGCAGTGTTGATGATGATATTCATCATCAATCCTTTAAAAGCACAACGCTTGTTAGAGGGGCAAAAGGCTGTAGAGTTATCTCTTGGTATTCCATTTAAAAAGATGGAGCAAAATGATAAGAATTATAGCATGTCACTAGCCTTGACAAGTAATACTAAAAGTGGTGATTATTGGCGATTTGCAGGATGTTATAATCGTAAAACGATGACTTATAAACAAAGGGATGTTCCTTATGATTTATACCAAATTGAAGCGGGTTATTTCTTACAAACCCTTACCAATTATAGACGAAATTTTATGATTTATACAGGGCTTTCAGCTCTTGGTGGTTATGAAGTTTTTAATCGTAATAAGACTCTTTTAGAGGATGGGGCAACACTGAAGAATAAATCTCAGTTTGTTTATGGGGCAAATGGGATGATTTTACTTGATATGTATCTAACAAATTCTCTTGTTATAGGAGGTTTTGCTAAAACAAAGTATGTCTTTGCAAGTGATCTAAACCCTATACAATCGGAGTTTGGTGTACATACCCGAATTTTTATTAACTAAAAAAAGATAAAAGAAGATGAAAAAATATATAGCAATATTAGTAAGTATGATAGGACTTGTTGTGATGTCGTTGTTTGTTATCTCTTGTGAGGATGATAGATTAGAAGTGCAACAAGCCTATGAGTTCTCTTTAAATCATATGCCTATTCCTACGAAAATCCACAAAGGAGATAAAGTAGAGATGCGTTGTGAGTTGAGTTCTGAGGGAAACTATAAAGATGCCAAATATACCATTCGTTATTTTCAAAATGAAGGTATAGGTTTATTACAGATGGATAATAAACCACCATTATATCAAAATGATAGATATGATTTAAAACTTAAGGAGTTTAGATTATACTATACGGCAGTTTCTAAAGGACAACACAAGTTTGATGTCTATATAGAGGACAATTTTGGAAAAACAGTAAAAAAGAGTTTTGAATTTAATGCTGATTAGTTCAGTTTTTTAAGTGAAACAAGAAAAAGAATAGAAACATTAAAAAAATACATTTACAATGAAAAAAATAACATTATTACTACTACTGATGATAAGTAGTATAACATTTGGACAAAGGTACAGCGATGAGTTTTCCTATTCGCTAAAATCAGGAGTTGTTAGTGGCTCTACATATGGGAATTTTTATGGAACAAGTATAGGAGCTTCTTATATTATAGGTACAGAAGGTTATATGGCTGATGCTAATATTGGTTATTATACCAGTGATATTAAGTTTGGTCAGACACACTTGCCTTATAAGTTATTCTCATTAGAGGTTTTGGGAGGTTACACTATTGAAGAAGATAGTTTATATCCGTTTTATTTTAACTTTAAAACAGGGATGTCTTTTGGGTATGAATTTGTAAATAATGGAGGGCATTATGAAACCCTTTATTTTAGCAAATTACCTTATCCAACCAATAGTTTTGCTTGTGGGGTAATACTTAATCCAGAGGCAGAAATTATTCTAACGGATAATCTAACAGGGACTATAAACTTTAGTCAGTATTTTGATTTATTATCAAGATATCAAAAAAATTATTACACAACATTTTTAGGAATTAAATATTATTTATAATGAAAACAATAAAACATTTATCATTAATATTAATAGGGTTATTAGTATTAATATCTTGTGAGGAAGATATGCCTCTAAATTATGCATTAAAATTTAAAGCTCAGGTGGAGCAAGAGCAAAAAGCCACCTACATCAATGATAGTAAAGAGATTTCGTATGCTATTACTACAGAATATAAGTTCGATAAAGTACAGATGAAAATAAAACTAAACACTGATAAAAAAGGTGTGTTTATGTTAGGTGAAAAAACTTTGGAGGTCGGTAAGTTTTACAATCTAAATCAGCAGAAAAATGCCATTAAATACATTGGTTTAGCTGAAGGCAAACACCATTTGACATTTCATTTTGAGAATGAGCATAAGGAAAAAAGTATTAAAGAATTGGATGTTGATTTTGTAAGAAAAGAATTTAATGTTGAAGTTAAAGGAAAATTTGAAGATATTATCCAAGGAGAAGAAAATGAATATCTATTGAGAATTTTATCAAGTGAAACGGATAAGGATAAGTACCAAATTCGATTTGATTCTTATGATAAGTTAGGAGATTTTAAGATTAAGTTTTATAAAACAGCCGTTGAATTAGGGAAATGGTATGATATGGACATTAATGTATATGTTCCTTTGATTTTACAAACTTCAAATTCAGGAGCTGTAACATTAAAGTATAGTGTTAGAAATAGTTCTAATATTAAAGACTTTGAATTTACACAAACGATAAAAGGTTCATCAATTATTTTAAAAGATTTTAGTATTGATAAAACAGAGACCAACAGTGTAAATGATAACATTAATATCTCTGGAGTGGTATTAAAGTCACCTAAACTGACAAAAACGATTTATTATAAAACGTGGTTGTCAGATGCTACAAGTAAGCAACCTGAAGGTTTAAGCACAACTAATGGTAGTTATACTAAGTATGAATTGTCAGATACTAATGAGTTTAAGATAAAACTTAATACACATAAGATAGGTAGTTATACCTTAAAACTTCAATTTAAAGACGAGTATGGTAATGAGAGTGAGGTTAAAGAATTTAAGATAACCGTTTTAGATAAAGATTTTAATTTAAAGGAACAAGGGGATTTCTCATCTGTACATCAAGGTCAAAACTCAAGTTTTAAAGTAGGTGTTTATGAAACAAACCCAACTAATGAAAGTTATCAGATTAGATTTACAGAATTTAATGGTAAAATCAATTTTAATGGACAAGCTGTTGTCTTAGGTAATTGGTATAAGATTGATAAAAATAAAATGCTTACAACAGTGATAAATTCATCAGTTGTTGGAGCTGCAAAGTTGAAATATGAGATTAAAAACTCATATAAAACCAAGTCTAAAGAAATTAGAATTGATGTCAAAGGAAATGAATTTACTATTGTTCAAAAAGGAAGTTTTGATAATATTTATCAAGGACAATCATTTAATGTTCAAGTAGGCATAGAAGAAACTCCAAAAACTAATGAAATCTATTATATTAGATTTATTAAATTTGATGGTGTAGTTAAAAAAGGTACTAAAGTTTATGAACTTGGTAACTGGTATCAATTAGATAAAAATAGTTTAACGAATTTTAATTTACAAGCTTCAACTTCTGGTACTAAAACATTAAGATATGAAGTTAAAAATTCATACAAAACTAAATCTAAAGATACTACTATTAAAGTAAAAAGTATTGGATTTACTATTGTTCAAAAAGGAAGTTTTGATAATGTTTATCAAGGAAAGCCATTTAATGTTCAAGTAGGTATAGATGAAACTCCAAAAACGAATGAAACCTATTATATTAGATTTATTAAATTTGATGGTGTAGTTAAAAAGGGTACTAAGGTTTATGAACTTGGTAATTGGTATCAACTAGATAAAAATAGTTTAACGAATTTTAATTTACAAGCTTCAACTTCTGGTAATACTGCGTTAAAATATGAGGTTAAAAATTCATATAAGACAGAATTAAAAGAAACTCTAATTAATATAAAAAGAACTCAGGTTGATGTCAAAGAAAAGGAATTTACGATTATTCAAAAAGGAAGTTTTGATAATATTTATCAAGGAAAGCCTTTTAATGTTCAAGTAGGTATAGAGGAAACTTCAAAAACGAGTGAAACTTATCAGATTAGATTTATTAAATTTGATGGTGTAGTTAAAAAGGGAGCTAAGGTTTATGAACTTGGTAATTGGTATCCATTAGATAAAAATAGTTTAACGAATTTTAATCTACAAGCTTCAACTTCTGGTAGTAAAATATTAAGATACGAGGTTAAAAATTCATATAAGACAGAATTAAAAGAAACTCTGATTAATATAAAAAGAACTCAGGTTGATGTCAAAGAAAAGGAATTTACGATTATTCAAAAAGGAAGTTTTAATAATATTTATCAAGGACAAGCATTTAGTGTTCAAGTAGGTGTTGAAGAAACTCCAAAAACGAATGAAACCTATTATATTAGATTTATTAAATTTGATGGTGTAGTTAAAAAGGGTGCTAAGGTTTATGAACTTGGTAATTGGTATCAATTGGATAAAAATAGTTTCACTAATTTTAATTTACAAGCTTTAACTTCTGGTAGTAAAATATTAAGATACGAGGTTAAAAATTCATACAAAACTAGATCTAAAGATACTACTATTGAAGTAAAAAGTATTGGATTTACTATTGTTCAAAAAGGAAGTTTTGATAATATCTATCAAGGAAAGCCATTTAATGTTCAAGTAGGTATAGATGAAACTCCAAAAACGAGTGAAACTTATCAGATTAGAATTGTTAAATTTGATGGTGTAGTTAAAAATGGCACTAAGGTTTATGAACTTGGTAATTGGTATCAATTAGATAACAATGGACTAACTAACTTGACATTATTAAGCAAACATCAAGGAAATACTATTTTTGAGTATGAGATTAAAAATTCATTTATAACAAAAAAGGAGACAAATAATATTCTTGTTAAAGCTCTTAATTTTACAATAAACCAAACAGGTAATACTCAGTTGTTACAAGGAGAGGATGCAAAATTAAATGTAAGTGTTTCTGAAGAAAGTGTATCTGAGCAAACGTATCAAATTAGGTTTACACAATATGATGGTACAATTAAACTTAATGGACAAAATGTAGCATTAAATAAATGGGTCGCTATCAGTAAAAAAGGAGCATCTATTGTTTTACATTCAGATAATACTGAAAATAAAGTATTAGTATATCAGATTAAGAATGATTTTGTTACGAATACTAAAACAAGTCATATCACAGTTAATAAAGTTCCTTTTGAAATTACTAGAGTTGAAAAGCCAAATGAGGATAGTTATTATTTGAATAAAGAATTTTCTGTGAGGATGTATTTAAAGACTAGTGGTAAGGCTATTAAATATAAAATATCATCTAATAATCCAAAAGATATTAATAACATTAATTCTACATTTAAGTCTATGAATGTTACTAATAATTATGTAGAATTTAAGTTTAAGCCTCAAGCGGTAGGAAATTATAAACTTGACTTTACCTTAAAGGATGAGTATGGTAATGAACTTACTAAAACTATTGAATTTAAAACACAGACAAAAGTTTCATCAAAGTTATATGTAACCTATGAAGCTCCAAAAAAAGAATGGATAGAAACAGATGAAGTTGATCCATTTGGAGACTTTGAATGGGAAGAAGTAGATGTTTATTCTTATAAAATAGACTTTGGTTTTAATTTAGATTATACTGTACCAAATAATAAGACTATTAAAAAAGTAATAGTTAAGGTTAATTCTTATTGGCAAGATGGTGTTCAGATATTACCTAGTTACACAAAAACCTATAATATAAATGCAAAATCAGTTAATAAGAAATTTGAAATAGTAAATCAAGATGAAACAGCTACTTTCTCAGATTATGAAAATGATTTGTATTTTAAACCAACACAAATGTCAGAACCTTGGCGAAATTTTGTAAAAAGTGTTGATTATTTAAGTTTTATATACACAAACCCTTATATTGAAGTAATTGTTATACATAGTGATGGCTATGAAGATACCATAAGAAGTTTTATCAATAATTAAAATAATCATTTAGAGTAAAAATAAAAATCGTCTAAAAGTAATTTTAGGCGATTTTTTTATTAATATAAATTAAGTAATATGCTGTAGTAGTTTGGATTTACTGTTTTTGAGGCATGGAGAGTATTTTTTTTGGAAATATTACGTAAATTTGTGGAAATACTGTATCAAAATGAAATTTTTAGCACATTTACAAAAAGACTTAAAAGATGAACCAATTTCAATTTATGATGTTATAAGAGGATTTAATGGAAAAAATCCTGAATTTTGGGAAAAAAGAACATATTACTCACTCATAGATGGAATACCTATGAAAGCAGTAGTTAATACAATTAAAAAAAAACCACATTTTGCTGTTAAAAAAGGTTATGGGGGTAATGATAATTCAGGAGGAGGTGAAAGTATTGAACATCAATTAGCAAAAAAAGTAATTTATGATAATAAGTTTCTTAAAATTAAGATAGGAAGCATTAGAGATACTATTTTCTTTTCGAAAATAATAATTGAACAACCAATTAAAAAGAAAAATAGTAAGAATGAAAAAGAAAGAATAGGTAGAAGAGCCGATTTGTATGTACAAATAGCAAATAGGAATAGTTTCGACTTTTTAGTTAGTAAAGGATTGATTATTGAAATTTATAAATCAAATAAAGTTAGTTTAGTTAAACGAAACTTTTACCGTAAATTCGATATTCCCTCAATTGAAATAAAAATTAATAAAGAAATTAAATTTAATGGAAATGTTGGAAAACTTTATAAAGAATTAAAGGAGTGCTTGAGTAATGAAATCAATGCAACTAATCTACATGATCCTTTTTGGGAAAAACACCAAAAAGAAAGAAAAGAAAAACAACTTAAACTGCAGAAAGAAATAGAAAAAAAGAAACAAGAACAAAAAGAAATAGAGATAAAAGAACTTGATAAGAAGAAGCGTAAAGAAATAGAAAAAAAACAATTTGAAAAAGTGTACAAAGAAAAAGAAATAATAGAACAAACTATTAAAAAGAAAAATAAATTTGTTAAGTTTATTGATAAATTTTTAAATTATAAAATGTAGGTAGGTTTTATTCCTTAATCTAACTTGATTGATAATAATATAATGAATTTCATAGAAGAACAAAAAATATATAGAATAGAGTTTCAACGCTTAGAAAAAAAAGTAAAAGAATATAAAAAAAGAATTGAAAAAAATGACTTAAATTTGAATATAATTTGGGAAACTAACATAGATAGAATAAATTTAGATGATTTGGAAACAACTTTAGATAAAAATATCCAAAATAGACTAAAAGAAGATTATTCTGTTATTTTCTTGAAATTAGATGAAATTATAGGATTATTAAGTGGAGATTCTGATAAAGTATTCCCTAAAAATAATTTGTGGGTAATAAGAAAACCCATAAAAATTGCCAAGTTAATAGAATTTATTGAGTTTGAAAATAAAATTATTCCACCAATAATAACAATATCAGAAACTAACAACACTTGCATAATAGATGGTAATCATAGAATTGCATTATGCAGATTTTTAAATAAAGAAGAAATACCATTTATTATTGAAAATACAGATTTTGTAAAACTAAAAAATATCTTAAAAAAATGAATAGAATTTTAACAATATACCTGTTTTTATTTTCAGTGATTTTATATAGTCAAGATTCAACTAAAATAAAAAAAGAATGTTTAACGAAAGAAAAAAGTCCAGTTAAACTAGATAGTATTTTAAAAGTAGAATCAAAAGTAAATGACACAACAAAACTTGATTTTGGGAAAAATGAATTAATTATACCTCTGAATAAAGGAAATTTAACGAAAATTGTAATAGTTAAGGAAAAAAGTAAAATTGATTGGCTTAAATATTTACTACCAATATTCACTTTACTTCTTGGTATTGGGATAAAAGAAATTCTTGAAAAACGATCAGATAAAAAGAGAATAATAAAGGCTGGAGAAAGATGGATTGCTGAATTACGAAGTATAGAAGAACCAATAGAAAAACAGATACAATCATTAAAAGATTTCCTTGAAGAGCACGAAAAAGATGAATTCAAAATCCCAAGATTACAAATTTACTCATCTTTGAATGGAGAAATATTTCAATCAATGGATAAGTATGAATTAATCAAATTCATTGAACTTAATAACAGTAATAAAGAATTTAAAGAAATTGTAAAAATTTCAAATAGAACAAATGGGTATATAAGTATTCTAGTTCATTTACACGAAACTTTACAAGAAAAGTTTAAAAAATATCTTGCAAGTACTTCAACTCACACAACTTCTTTAAGTTTAAGTTTACAATCGTTTAATAGTGCGTTTAGAAATTATGGTATTGAATTAGAGAGAGAACTTAAGTCAGATCCTTATATTGACTCAAGATATAAACCTATTGCTGATTTATATTCTACCCAAATTATCCCATATCTTCAAAGAGGAGATTTCAATCCATTTGTTTTAGAGAGAGATTTTTTCATACCGTTAGTTGAAATCCTTGCTCAATTAAGGCTTGATGTACGAACTAAAGAACTTACTTCTGCTGTTACATCTGGGCTAAATGCTATTAAAGGAATAAAATTAGAGAAACAATATATATCAGAAAATATTAAAACGATTCTTGACCATTATGAGGAACAGAGGAATGATTTAGAAAAAGTTGTAAAAGAAATCGAAAAGCACTAAGAGTACAATTATAGAGTCATAAGTGGTTCATAACATATAAGAGTAAAAAGGTATTTTATTCTATTTATGTGATAGGTAATGTAATATTTTTTTAAATTTCAGAGATTTTGTTAATAATTTTTTTTTGTAAGAATTTAGTTGGACAAAGGTGCTCTATTTAATTAGGTTTTGGCAAAAAGTAATGTTTATTGCCAAAACTTAATTTTTTTTTATTCCAAAAACAATAACAAAATCAGTTTTAATTCGTAAAAAAATCCGTGAGCGTTTATAGCGAGTTTCTTTTTGCTTCTTTTTCTTTTCTCGCTACCCAAAAAGAAAAAGAAGTCCAACCATTCGGATAGACTTCCTTTAAAAACAACAATAAAAACAACAAAATGTAATTATATTATTATCGGTTGTGAACGAAAATCTTTAAGGTTTAGAAAAAAGCCTTTATGTTCTGTAAATCCTTGTCTAAACATATTCCAAAGCAGTGATGTTCCCATTTGTGCAAGGGTAGAATTGATAAACAAATCTTGTTTTTCAAGTGCATCAGATAATGAGCAACTTGGGGTATCATCGTTTTGCTCGGATTGT
>PDWI01006235.1_pt1 | contig 15085 bp, 15 predicted proteins | sample 1430891 | NCBI WGS metagenome assembly PDWI01 (sample SAMN01162508, study PRJNA174530) | Oral metagenome, whole genome shotgun sequencing project. | biome: Marine environment; feature: Marine mammal; material: Swab sample of the gingival sulcus; isolation source: swab sample of gingival sulcus... | reverse complement strand
TATATTTTTCTTTCATAGAGATAATAATAGAGGCTAAAATTTTATTTAACTCTTGTATATCTTGCTTTATTGATAGATATTGTTGTTGCGTTAAATATTTAGAATGATATAGTAACTCAATCCAATACTCCGTTTCATTTGCTTCCTTTTGTGAAATAGCCATTTTATGAATAAAGTCCATTTTGCTTTCTGCGTGTTCAGCCTCACTGACCAATGCACCAATAGCAGTACCACTACGTAAAAGTTGTTTGCTTAATATAAACTCTTTTTTCTCATTACAAAGAAATTTATATAGGCTTATAATCCGTAAGGCAAAATCAAAACTTTTATCTTTTATTATATTTGCTTTTTTAGAAACATTCATAATTTATAATTCACAATTCATCACTATTTCTTCCAATACGCTTTAACCATTGCACCGTATATTTTTTTCAAAAACTTATTACGTTGTGCCATATATTTTAGGTTGTTTCTTAAAAATTCACGTAAATGTAATAATGTCCATTGCGTTATTGTACTACTCCACAAGGTATGTGCCAACATCAAACTTTGCTTTGGAAATTCGCCTTTATTTACCGATGCAATAATCTCTTTTGAAGAGTGAAATGTCAATCCAAAATGGTTCTCCACTACATCACGAACAGCATATTTTCCTCCGTCCCAAGCGTAACCAGTATCTGTAAAATAGAAAATAGATTTGAAATCGGTTGTTAAATACGGTTCTCCAATTAAGCCAAAATCTGCGAGTTGATTTTCTTTCCAAAAATCACGATTATCGTATTTAGAAGTGGAACTTCCGTGCATACAAACAGTTTTTACAGGGTAATAAGTCCTAAAATAATCCAAATTTTTCTCAAAAGTCTTTTTTGCAAGTTGCAAATTACCTTTGGCAAAGGCTAAATCCTCGTAATGATACCCTATTTCATGTCCCAAATCAGCAATTTTCTTGATAATATCAGGTTTGTTGCTCTGCTTAACAATACGAAAATAATAGGTTGCTTTAACTCCCAAAGCGTGTTCTGTTTGTGCCATTTTTAAAGCATTATTAGCCACCTCATCAACATCGTGCCTCAATATCAGAAACTTCCCTTCGGGTTTATTTTCACAATATTCTTGGTAAGGAATTAACGAATAACCATTTTGCAAGAACGATTGTAATAGTTTTTTATATGTTTTTATTGTAAAGTTCATTTCTATTTATTAAGAAAATAATTGACTATTTTTTCTGATGCTTTTCCATTACCATACAAATCTTGTTGCGAAAACCGAACAGAAGAAGATAAATAATAATCAGTAGCCTCTATAATTTCATTTTCTATTGGTTTTACTGATTTTAGATATCCATTTTCCATAAGTTCTATCCAAGGAGTAATAGTATCATATACAAATACTGAGAATTTATTTAGAAAATATGCATCTTTTTGCAATCCTCCACTATCTGCAATTATTAATTCTGAATGTTCTATTAAATACAACATTTCAAGATAACTTGCAGGTGAAATAAATTTTATAGCCGAGTTAGTTATATCGTAATTGATGTTTTCTAATTTATGTTTGGTACGAGGATGCAAAGGTAGTACTACTGGATAATATTTATGTGATATTTTTTCAAGAGAAGACATTATTGCGTGTAATTTATTAGCATTATCGGTATTTTCTGCTCTATGAAATGTAGAAAGTATGAATTTTTCGGGCAAATCAATTTTAGGCTTTTTCTGCATCTCTTTGTACTGTATTACAGCATCATACATAACATCACCAACTCTTAACACATCACAAGGGAATTTATGAAAATTCTCAGCAACAAGAAGGTTTTCAGCATTACGAGTAGGACAAAAAAGAACATCGCTGATTCTATCAGTAATAACTCTATTCATCTCTTCTGGGATATTCATATCGTGTGTTCTTAATCCTGCTTCTACGTGTGCCAATTTTATGTTAAGTTTTTTGGCTGCAAGACTACCTGCCAAAGTTGAGTTAGTATCACCATATACCAACACCCAATCAGGTTGTTCTTTTATCAATATACCTTCTATTTGCTCAAGCATCTTACCTGTCATAGCACCGTGAGAAAGGTTATTGATGTTGAGATTGTATTTTGGAGGTTTGATTCCCATTTCCTCAAAAAATACTTTTGACATATTTTCATCAAAATGTTGTCCAGTATGTACAATAACTTCGTCAATATTATGCTTGTCAAAGGCTCTACCTACTGGTGCTGATTTTATAAATTGTGGTCTTGCTCCTAATATAGTTACTACTTTCATATTTTTGTTTTAAGTTATGTGAGTTATGTGAGTTATGTAAGTTATGAAGTTATGTAATCTTAGATTTAAGCGTTTTTATTAAACTCGTAATCATTATACGTATTTTCTTAATATTATCAAAAAGATTATCATTATTGGATAAATAATCTAAACGATTACAGATTTCTAATTGTGTTTCAACTTCGGCTAACGAGCCTAAACTTATGTATAGAAATCTTATAAATTCTTTTGGGCTATTTCGTCCTGCTCCTTCTGCAATATTTGACGGAATAGAAACAACAGCACGGCGAATTTGAGCAATTAAGCCATAACGCTCTTCTTCTGGTAATTGTTGAGTTATTTCATAAATCTGGACTACAAAGTCGATAGATAACTTCCATATTTTTAAATCTTTATGACTTCTAATCTTACTCATGTTATATATTTTATAATTCACTCTTAACGCCCTTATCACTTCATAACTCCCATAACCTCCACAACTTCATTACTTAAATTGATACTGATAATTTGGATTTTCTTTCATTATTTGAGCACTTTTTGGATAATTTTCGACAAACCAAATCAAAAAGGCTGTTACATCAATCTTATCTGCTAACATTTTTTGTCTTCTTGCTTGAAATTCCTCTTTTACGTTTTCCATAGAAAGTAACTGTTCAATGGTTTGATAAAGTTTATCTGGATTGTCCGTTTTTATTCCAAAGGTCAATTTATACTTATGCTCTAATTCTTCCAAAACACTGATTCTACCTGCAAAATCATTAAAACGTACAGAAGGAACACCAAGCATTGCACTCTCTACTGCCATACTCTGACTATCACCGATATAAAGCCCTGCAAAAGACATCACGTGATGAATATCCAAAGGGTCTATTTGCAAACGATATTTCTCAAACTGTGGTTCTAATTCTCGTTCTGAAGTGATATATACTTTTCCTTTCGGAGTTAGTAAATCAATCAATTTTTGAGCAATTTCGGTATTAATACCTTTGGCATTAATATCGTGATAAGCATTCAATTTTGCAAAACGCAAAATAAAATAGGGCTCATCTGCTGAAAAATATTTTTCCACCACTTTTTTATCAGCAGTAAATTGATTAGGATGTAAATATGCTAACTTATGATAACCGTGATAAAAAGTTGTCCTTTTACTCCAAATAGAATTATTCACTCCCACAGGTGCTAAAATGGACGAAAAATCTTTATAAGTCATTAAAGTCCACATAAAAAGTGGTAAATTCAAGTTGGCATCATCTTCTCCTAAAAAAATAGATGGAATACCAAGTTTTTTAGTAACATACGAAAAATCTCCTGTCCCAACAATAATATCTGGTTTTTGATTTTTACAATATTCAAGTATCTGTTTTTGAGATTGTTTTACTAGTTTAATTTTTTCAAATAAATTTTTCCCTTTTTTAACGGTCAAAACATCAAATTCTTCATTATGTAAAAGTTCTACTAGAATATCTTTTGGACGAGCCAAAATATTAACTTGATGACCACTATTTCTCAACTCTTTAATTGTATTTTTAAACAGATGATAATGTGCAGGATGATTTAGTTGAAATAAAACTTTCATTTTTCTATTTTTTTTATAAACTTAGCAGGTACTCCTCCAACCATAGAATAAGGTTCAACATCTTTATTTACAACTGAACCTGCTGCAATAATTGAGGACTTTCCTATTCTAACATTAGGGTATATTGTAACATTTGCACCAATCCAACAATCTTCTTCTATAATAACATTTCCTGCATTGATTGGATAAATATTTCGTAAATTAGAATTATTGGGAAATGAGGCTAAAATTATTGTTATTCTAGGTCCAAAAGCAACTCTATCTCCAACTTTAAGTGTTGCAGAACAATCTTTTTTAGTAACTAATAATAGTTCTGTTCCTAGATAAACTTTATTTCCAATTTCAAATCCCATTTTCTTCAAACCCCATAATCTGATAGAATTTATAGGAAATGAACTTATTATTTTTTTTAATAAAACAGATATAACTTTTCTCATTTTTATAATTTTTGTAATAAACTAAGTCCTACCTTACCTATATTGAAAAGAACAGGGTTAGAAATAAACTTAAAACGACCAAATTCCACCAATTCACCTCCAAATTTTGATTTAAATTCTCTTACTCCATATCCGTCATTAGGTTTTCCTGCTCCCATCATATCAAAATACTCAATATTTGTTTTTCCACCATATTCTATTGCAGACCAAGTTGCTAAAACAGAAGCATATACATTCTTAAATTCTCTATCTAATCCACAAACATACAATTCATATAAAGAATTACCTTCTAATTCTAAACAAACACTTCCACCCACTATTTGCTGTTCATATTTTAATATAAATAACTTTGCAGATGGTAGTTCTTTGAGTTTTTCAAAAAACTCAAAAGGAAACAGAGGGAGTTTAACTTTATTCTTATATAGATCATTTAATAACTGATAAAACCCTTTAATATCATTTAAATTAGGATTGTCCAATAGGTTAACTCCTTTTTTTATTGTATTTCTAATTTGTCGTCTTTTTGAAGTGCTTAATTGTGAAAAAGCAGAATCAACATCTTTTGTTTTTACATGAAAATTAAGGTGTTGTTCATAATTAAATCCTGTTTTTTCAAAAGTATTTTTATATTTAGAATAATCAAAATAATTTCGTATTTCTGTATAAATAACTCTTTTTTTCAAATTCTGACCCAAATAAATTAAAAGACTCTCTAATGTTTTGTCTTGACAATTATCACCAATAAGAATTCCACCGTGAATGATAGCACGACGTGAAAAATATCCTTTCACTCCACTACCCTCTTTTACAATATATCCTGAAGCAAGTGCAACTAATTCATTGTTTTGTAAAACTCCAAAAACAAAGGCATCTAAAAATGTTAAATCACGAAGAAATTCATAAAATTCTAATGTTTGAAAAGGAGATGAAAACTTTGAATTAGAAAGCAATTTATCCCAATCTTCTTTCTTTATTTTATCTGTTACTTCTATCATTGTTATTTATTCTTGTATAAACATCTTTTATTTTTTTAGCAATTTGCAATGAAGATAATTCTAATTCTTTTATTCTATCTTGTCCATTTGTTTTTGGTTCTGATTTTAAAATTACTTTGATTTTTTTACTTAAAGAATCTTCATTATAACCATCACATACAAAACAATTTACCGTATCTGATACAACTTCTTCAACATCTCCAACATTTACCGAAACAATAGGACAGTTACATGCCATTGCTTCTTTTATAAATTGTGGAGAACCTTCTGTAAAACTTGTCATCAAAACACAATCCACAGCATTCATCAATAACGCAACCTGTTTTCTATCATATCCTTTTAATTCCAGGAGTTTAACATTTTGTAATTTACGTATTACCTGTTTTGCTAACTTCGGATTTTTCACTTGATTATCAAAAGAACTAGAAAATAGAACATATTTTGTATTCTCATCTAACCCTAAAATTTTTCTACACTCTACCCTATCTTTGGGTTGAAATAACTCTGTATTAACTCCACAGGGTATTAAAGAAGAATTACTTTTTGCTCTTGCTTTTTTCTTATTTTTATTAGATACAAAGATATTAAATTTAGAAAAAAAAATAGATATTTTTGAAAAAAAGAATGCTTTATTATTATTTATATCACTTCCGTGATATGTGGTTACAACAGGAATTTTTCGTTGTAAATTCGCAAATAATCCAGTTAATCCATAATGTGCGTGAATAATATCTGGTTGAAAATTGTTAATCTTTTGTAAAAATGCTTTTCTACTTTTTAGATAACCTTTGATTCCTTTTTGCTGAATTGTAAAAAAGTCTGTTTTTACCCCCAAACGTGCAATTGAATCTACTTGCTCCACTATAAATGGTGCTATTTTACCCGATTTCTGACGACATACAAATAAAACTTTCATAGCAATTTACATCATAAACATCGCTAATATTAAAAAAGGAATTGCTCCAATCATTATTCCTATCCCAATCTTAAAAGTGTTTTGTTTATAGAAAATAAATACTCCAAGAAGATTAGGAATAATAGAGAGCAAAAGTAATTTTCCTAGTAATATAGATGGAAATATAGTTGATATTATTTCAAAGCAAGACAAATCTATGGGATAAAATCTTTTTAGAAAAAAGTAACTAAAAAGTATAGGGATAATCATTCCTATAATTAACCCAAGCCAAAAGGAGTTCAATTTGTCAAATTTTAGTTTCATCTACCAACTCCATTTATTCAAATCTTTTATTATCGCATAATCTGTTAAATCTGTTTTAGTAGGAACTATTGAAACGTAACCTTGACTTAACACCCATTCGTCTGTATCAATTGCATTAGGTTCTAAATTTTGATATTCTCCTACCAATTGATATTCCGTTTTTCCATCAGCATCTTGTTGCTTATTAAATTCATTAACCCATCGTCCTTTACATTGACGAACTATTTGAACTCCTTTTAATTTTCCCACAGGTGCATTTACATTAAGACAAACAGAATTAGGAATTCCTTGTTCAATCACTTTTTGGGCTATTTTTAATATATAAGGCTCAAAATAAGAAAAATCAGCATCAGCAGAATGGTCACATAATGAAAATCCAATAGACGGAATACCTTTCTCACACCCTTCCAAAGTTGCTCCCATAGTTCCTGAATAGATTACATTAATTGAAGCATTAGAACCATGGTTAATACCTGAAACCAATAAATCAGGAGTTTTAGTTAAAATTTCATCAAAAGCCAATTTAACACAATCAGTAGGTGTTCCTGTACAAGAATGAATTGTCAAATTTTCTTTGTTCTCTATTGTTTTATATTTTATAGGATGATTCACTGTCAAAGCATTAGACATGCCAGATCTTGCTCCGTCAGGTGCTACTACGACAACATCACCTAATTGACACATTAATTTTATCAATGTTTTAATACCTTTGGAGTTTACTCCATCGTCATTTGTTATAAATATATAAGGACGTTTATTTTTTTTCATCTGCTTTAAGGTTTATTTTTTTATTATCATTTAGAATAAAAAATTATTCTTGATTTTGTAAAATTGCTTCTTTTAATAAAATAACTTCTTCTTTTTCTACACCATATTTTAGCAGTATTTTAGTGTTATTTTCAAAGAGTTCATTTATTTTTTTTCCGTCAAAATTAACGGTTTTACACATTCTTTTATACCTCTCTATAGCCTCTTTACCTCTATTCATTATCCAAGCAATATGCCCTGCAAAAAGGTAATCTTCAGCCAACAAATTATCTTGTTCAAATATCAGAGATTGAAAATAGTTGGCTTGTGCTAAATTATTATCTAATAAGGCTAAATAGACCGTTTTTCGTAAAATTTTATCGTGATTAGGATATGTTTTATTTAATTCTGTTAACTCCTGCAAAGCCTCTTTTATTTGATTTGTTTTACTTAAACAATCTACCAATTGCAAACGAACAGAAATATTATTAGAACGTAAACGTTTTAACTCTTTATAAAAATGAGTTGCATTTTCATAATCTCCAAGCAAACGATAACACATTGCTATCTTACGAAGTGTCCAAAAATCATCAGAGCGTATTAAATCTGATTTTTTGTATGTTTCAAGTGCTTTTACCAATTGTGATGTTTGCTGATAACAATATCCCATTCTCTGATAAAATTCTGCATTATTTTTCTCATTTGATTCTAATTTTTCATACAACTCTAATGCTTGTTGATACAGTTTTTTAGAAAAATAATATTCAGCAAGACGACTTTTTATATCACTATTATTTTTCAATAAATCAAACAAATAAGTTTTATGTAATAAAAGAGATATTGAAAACATATCAGAGAAATCCTTTTTTTTAGAATTTAACTTAAAAAGTCGGAATAAATCTTGAATGTAATGCTTAGATATAATCCTTGATTTTTTACTTTCACCGGTTATCAATTCTGATTGTTGAGTTTCTTTAAGTTGTTCAGTTGCCTCTCTAAAATCTTGTTTCATCATATTTTGTTGTAGTTCAGGCATATTGAGCATACTTAAACCAAAAGAATATTTGTCAGAATTACACATCATAGGAGAATCAAGAAATACAGAAAAAATAGACTCTCCATTATTCCCCAGAATAGGTTCTATTAATGAATGATTTATATCAAATGGCAACAACCAATTAGAAAACGTATTAAAAAATGGATGTGATTTCATTTGTGAAAATGTACTCATATATATATCTGAGCCACTTTTTTGCAATTCTGTTAATTCTTCCATTTTATCATACACTCCACTACTCTTTAAAGTATCTTTCCACTCAGGATTAAGTTCGTCCCACTCATCTGCTTTAAGTAATTGTTCTATGTTACTATCTTCAAGAATTGGTTTTAGTTTCATCAATTCAGGATAAATTTCCTGCTGTAATTTACGAGTAATTTCTTCCGTTTCAGTAGTTTCTATGATTTGGAAAAAGATATTTTCTAAATTATCTACCTTTTCAGCATCATCAACTAACAATGATAACCTATTTCTTATTTTTGGAAAATAAGGAATAAAAGCATTGTATTTTGCCAGAACAAAAACAAGCCCCACCAAAGCACGTTGTGAACAATGAATTTCAGAAACGTTACACGCATCCAATAGCATCAACATTTTTTTTTCATCAAAAGTACGCCATAAACTAAACGTTAAGGCTGAAACTAACATCGATTTTACAATTGATTCTGAATTTTCATTGGAAATAATTGTTGTGTAAATACCATTAAAAGCAGTTTGAAGGTCATTGGAAGAGAGCCAAAAAGCGTTAAAAAGATAGCCTAAAGCATTTTCAAATTCCACTTGTATCTGTTTACGTTCTTCTTGATGGTTTTCGTCGTTTTCTATGTCTTTTAGTCGTTGGTCTCTATTTAGTTGTTCTAATAATTGTTTTGATTGTTTTTGTTCACTTAAAGGAAAGTATCTCATTTGCGAAAATTCAAAATTATTTGAATCTCTGACTAACAATAATTCTCTTAATTTACATACAATCAAAAATGAATCAGAAATGATTTTATCTAAAATACGGTTTCTTTCAGGGTCATTGACACCTTCCATAAAATAATTAAGCAGGTATGTGTAACGTTCTGTAACATCCTTAATTTTATTATCAATTTCAGTAGAATGATACTCCTGATTTAATAATTTCAAATTTTCCAACGCCTCCACCATTTTCTTTTCAGAAATAAGCCTAAGGATAGTTTTATATAGTTTATGTATTTGTGTTGGTGTCATTTTATTTTAATAATTAGAACGTAAATTCGTATAATTTTAGTATCTTTTCACCAAATTATTCTAATTTACTTATTTTTTGTAATTCTTGTTCTTCAATAATTTTTATTTTACGACCATCAACACCAATAATACCTTCATTTGAAAAGGCACTTAATGTTCTAATAGCATTGGAAGTTGTCATATTAGAAAGATTAGCAAGGTCATCTCTTGAAAGATAGAGACTTATAGTGGCATTATCTTGTTCGGTTCCATAATTATCTTTAAGTAGTAAAAGAGAAGCAGCCAAACGTCCTCGAACATGTTTTTGAGTTAAATTAACAGTCATTTCATCAGATTCTGCCAAATCAAAAGCCAACTCTTCAAGAAAACGATAACAAAAAGCATTATTATGTTTTAATATGGAAATAAAATGCTCTTGATTTATCATATATACAGTAGAATTTTCAAAAGCAATTGAGGTCGTACTGTTGGTTTCGTTAGCAATAATAGAACGGTATCCAAAATGTTCTCCCGATTTAAGAATTCTTACTATTTGTGACCGACTTCCAGTTCCTTTTTTGGTTATTTTTATTTTCCCACTTTCAAGTATCATCAAATGAGTAGGACGTTCACCCTCCTTTTGTATGACTTCATTCTTCTTAAAATGTTTTACAGAATATGTACTTTTAATAAAATTACGTTCATCAGGTTTTAATACATCCCAAAACGTTAAAATATCTTCTAAAGGTGTTAATGAAATTGTTTGCCTTTTTCCCATCAATAATCTAAATATTTAGTAAAAATTGAGACAAAAATAGTGTTTTTTCAGAAAAAACTGCTATACAACTATATAACACACCTCAATATTAACATTTATTCACACTTGTTGTGTTTGGAATTTTTCTTTTATAGAAAAATCAATCTTATAAAAAAGTCAGAAACGAAAAACACTATTTAGAAAATTATAAATAATGCTAAAAATAAATTATTTTTTCTTTTTCTTTAGGGCTTTGGTTATCAACAAAATTGATAAAATTTGTTAATAAATTTATTTCACTCTACTAATGTTTCTAATATATTAATATTTAAGAATTTATAACATTTTCAAAAACTTAAAGTATTATAAATCAATTCTTTGAATATAAACATTTAACAATTAACAAATTATAAACATTGCTGTTAATCTCTAAAAAAATAGCAATTTGTAAAAGTGAAAAACAATTAAGAACTTTGTAGTCCTAAAAGCACCAATTAGATTAAAAATCTAGGTCAAAAATAACTAAAATTTATAAAAAAAACAATATAAACGTAAGAATAATTATGGGCGATTATGTACAATTATGGAATAGATGTCTTGCAGTAATTAAAGACAATATTAATGAAAATTCTTTCCAAACTTGGTTTGAACCAATTATACCAATTAGTTTAGCCAATCAAATTTTTGTACTACAAGTGCCGAGCCCATTCTTTGTTGAGTATATTGAAGAGAAATACATTGACCTATTAAGTAAAACACTAACACGAGTTGTTGGGAAAGGTACAAAATTGGAATATCGTGTATTGATTGATAAAACAAACAATAAAAAGATACAGTATGCAAGTCAAGGAGAACAAAATTATAATAGCAATAATACACAGCCTAAAATAAAATCTCCTTATGCTTATATAGAACTTCCAGATATTGACCCACAACTCAATAGTTCGCAATATTTCAGCAACTTAGTTGAAGGAAAAAGTAATAAGTTAGCAAGAGCAGCAGGGCTTTCTATTGCAAAAAATCCGGGGAATAGTGCTTTTAATCCATTCTTTATTTATGGAAAGTCAGGAGTTGGAAAAACACATTTGGCCAACGCTATTGGATTAGAGATTTTGAAAAACTTCCCCAATAAAAGAGTTCTTTATGTTTCAGCAAACACATTTCAAATACAATATTCAAGTTCGGTAATCAACAATACACAAAATGATTTTCTTAACTTTTATCAAACCATCGATGTACTAATATTAGATGATGTACACGAATTTTCGGGTAAAAAAGGAACTCAAAATGTATATTTTCATATTTTTAACCATTTACATCAATTAGGAAAACAACTAATATTAACATGTGATAGACCTCCTTCTCAATTAAAAGATATTGAAGAAAGACTATTAACACGTTTTAAATGGAGATTAGTAGCAGATGTACAACAGCCTGATTTTGAGATGAGAAAGAAGATATTACAAAATATCATTAAAAGAGATGGATTGGAAATAGAAGAAAAAGTTATTGATTTTATTGCAGAAAATGTTACTGATAATGTTAGAGATTTGGAAGGGGTGATTAGTTCCTTAATATTACGTTCTTCGTTATTAGACACACCATTAGATATTGATTTAGTAGAAGAGGTAATAGGAAATGTTTCTACTAAAACTCGTAAACCAATAACTGTTGATTCTATTAAAAATTCGGTATGTGAATATTTTGGATTATCTACTGATGATATTGCTACCAAATCAAGAAAATTAGAAGTGGTACAAGCAAGACAAATAGCAATGTACTTATCTAAACAGTTAACAAAAGATTCTTTAACTTCTATTGGTAAGAAAATAGGTAATCGTAATCATGCCACTGTACTGCACTCTTGTAGTAAAGTAGAAGATTTAATGGATACTGATAAATTTTACAAAAAAAATATAGAAGCAATTAAAGAGAGTTTGAATAAATAAAAAGTTTAGAATATTTATTATCAAAAATAGAAGACCATACAGAAATAGTGTGGTCTTTTTTATGCTAGAACAGAAAAATATTGTAATTTTACCACATAAAATGAAAAATAATAAAAAATATGATTTTTAGATTTACAATTATTTCAGATGAACTTGATGATTTTGTACGAATTATTGAGATAAATAGTGATGTTACTTTTATGGAACTTCATAATGCGATACTTAATGCGGTTAATTTTCAAAAAGGAGAAATGACCTCTTTTTTTATATGCAATGATGAGTGGGAAAAAGAAGAAGAAGTTACTATGATAGAGATGGAAACAAGTTCTGAATTTGATAATTATGTTATGGATAAAACTCTACTTGAAGAGTTATTAGAAGATGAAAAACAAAAATTATTATTTACTTTTGATTTACTTGATGATCGCTCATTCTTTATAGAATTAACTCAAATTATTCCAACAAAAAATCTAAAAACAGCAATCCTAAAACATAGCGAGGGAAATCCTCCCAAACAACAACTAATTACTTTTGAAAATCCATTATCTTCTACTGATCCAATCTTAGAGGATATTTTTGATGAAGATGATTTCAAAATGGAAAATTTTGAGAATATAGATGATATTGAAAATTTAATCTAAAATAAATATTTTTCTATTTGAAAAATGAAAACATTAATTGTCATATTAGGAGCAACAGGAGTTGGAAAAACAGACACTAGTATTGTATTGGCTAAAAAATACAATTCTCCTATAATTTCTGCTGATTCTCGACAATTTTATAAAGAATTACCCATTGGTACAGCAGCCCCCACTCAAAAAGAGTTAACAGAGGTAAAACACCATTTTATCGGTTCTCATTCTATATTGGATAGTTATAATGCAGGTATGTATGAGAAAGATACTATCGAACTTGTTCAAACTATCTTTAAAGAACAAGATATTGCATTGTTAGTAGGTGGTTCAATGATGTATATTGATGCTGTTTGTTATGGGTTAGATGATATTCCAAGTGTAACTGATGAAGTTAGAAACAAATGGAAAAAAGAATATGCTGAAAAAGGATTAGAATATATTCAAAATCAATTAAAAAAACTTGATCCTACTCATTATAAAATAGTTGATTTGAAAAATCATAAACGAATTTTACATGCGTTGGAAATTTGTACACAAACGGGAAAACCTTATTCTTCTTTTAGAACAGGTAAAATTCGACAAAGAGACTTTAATATAATTAAAATAGGCTTAAATAGAGAACGTTCTGAACTTTATGAAAGAATTAATCTTAGGGTAGATAAAATGATGCAATTAGGTCTATTGGAAGAGGCTACCCCACTCTACAAATATAAATCATTGAATACGTTGAATACTGTAGGTTATAAAGAGATTTTTGAGTATATTGATAATAAATGTACACTTGAACAGGCAGTAGAAAAAATAAAACGAAATAGTCGTCATTATGCCAAAAGACAACTAACTTGGTTTAGACGAGATAAAAATATTCATTGGTTTCATCCTAATGAACAAGAAGAAATCATAAAACTTATTGAACAACAACTTGCAAAAATAAAATGAATAGAATTTTCAAAGAAAATATTTCATTAAAAGAGTATAATACTTTTGGTATAGATGTCAAAGCAAAATATTTTGCAGAATACAGTACAATAGCAGAATTACAAGATATTCTAAAAACTAATATGGTTAGAAGTAATTCGTTTTTACATATTGGAGCAGGAAGTAATTTATTGTTTATTAATGATTTTGATGGTTTAATTTTACATTCTAGAATTCAATCTTTTGAAATTTTAACAGAAGATGAACAGACGGTTTTTATAAGAGTGGGAGCAGGTGTTCTATGGGATGATTTTGTGAAATATTGTGTTGAAAATCATTTTGTTGGAGTAGAAAACTTATCTCTAATACCAGGAGAAGTTGGAGCATCAGCAGTGCAAAATATAGGAGCATATGGAGTAGAAGTAAAAGATGTTATTCATAAGGTAGAAACCATTGATATACAAACATTAGAGGTTAAACAGTTCTCAAACAAAGAGTGTCAATATGGATACCGAACTAGTTTTTTTAAGAAAGAACAACCCAACAGATATATTATAACTCACGTAACTTTCCAACTGAGCAAAAAGGAGAATTTTGTTTTAGATTATAGCCACTTAAAAGAAAATATCTTAGAAATGGGAGAAATCTCTCTTAAAAATATTCGTAATACAATTATTAAGATAAGAGAGAGTAAGTTACCTGACCCACAAAAATTGGGTAATGCAGGTAGTTTTTTTATGAATCCAATTATTGAGCAAAAACAACTCAATATTCTAAAAAAAGATTATCCAAATGTTCCTTTCTATCTTTTGAATAATAATAAAGTAAAAATCCCTGCTGGGTGGCTTATTGAACAGGCAGGACTAAAAGGAAAACGTTTTGGCAATGTGGGAATACATACAGAGCAAGCACTCGTTATTGTAAATTATCATAACGCAACAGGAAAAGAAGTGAAAAAATTATCAGAACTAGTGCAAGAAAAAGTAAAGGCTAAATTCAATATTTCACTTACACCAGAAGTAATTTTTATAGAGTAAAAAAACTCTTTTACGAATAAGAAAATTATAGGGACGAAATATTTTTCGCCCCTATATTTATTGTTTTTTATAAATTTTCTATTTCACTATTTTATAACTAACTGTTTTCTTGTTATCTCTTTTCCTTTGATGATATGCACATAATAAAATCCAGCGGGAAGACCTTGTAAAGAGAGTTGATATGCTTCTTGGTCTGTTGTAACCTCTTTTACTAAACCAAGACTATTCCATAGTTGGATTTTGTAAGGCTTTTTATTTATTTGTTTATTTCTATTTGCTTTCTTATTTTTATTTTTTTGA
>PDWI01006233.1_pt1 | contig 15085 bp, 12 predicted proteins | sample 1430891 | NCBI WGS metagenome assembly PDWI01 (sample SAMN01162508, study PRJNA174530) | Oral metagenome, whole genome shotgun sequencing project. | biome: Marine environment; feature: Marine mammal; material: Swab sample of the gingival sulcus; isolation source: swab sample of gingival sulcus... | reverse complement strand
AATTGTTTAAATGTTTTTTTCATAATTCTCCTCAATACTGGCATTGTACCACTTATAGCACTTTTTTTCTATAATTATCTATTAAATAATCGTTATTAAGCGAAATAATCAGCTAAATTAACCTTATTCTGCCAGATATATCATGATTGATATTGAATCGTTTTACTATTCCTGTTATACTGTATGTACCGTTTATGCTAGATTTTAAGAAACTGATTTGGAGCAAACATGAACATTCAAATTTTTGGCAAAAAGAAATGTTTTGAAACTAAAAAAGCGCAGCGATTTTTTAAAGAAAGACGCATTAAATTTCAATTTATCGACTTAATCGACAAAGGATTTAGCGGCGGTGAACTAAAATCTATTTTACAAGCTGTTGGCAAAGCCAAGTTGATCGACAGCACACATGAATTATACGATGAATCAGGCGCAGCAAATTGTCAGGACCCCAAGCAATTGGCTGATATTTTGTACGATTACTACGAAATTATCAACACGCCAATTGTTCGAAATGGTAATAAAGCAACAGTTGGCAACGTCCCTGACGAATGGAAAAAATGGTTATAGTAGGAGAAACAATGTTTAACAATCAATCTGACAAAATTAAACTGACACAGTATTCACACGGCGCCGGCTGAGGCTGCAAATTATCGCCAGAGGTTCTGGAAAAAGTACTAGCCGGCAATAAAGATAACGCCATCTACAGTAAATTATTAATGGGCAACCAGTCAAATGATGACGCCGCCGCCTATCAGCTAAACGACGACACCGTTCTTTTGTCGACGACTGATTTTTTTATGCCAATTGTCGACGACCCATTTGACTTTGGCCGCATTGCCGCCTGTAATGCAATCAGCGATATTTACGCAATGGGCGGTCAACCGGTAATGGCAATAGCAATATTAGGCTGGCCGATCGCCAAGTTGTCAGCAGAAGTAGCTGCACAAGTGATGGCCGGTGGGCGCGATACTTGTAAACGCGCCGGCATTCCGTTAGCAGGCGGTCATTCAATTGATTCACCTGAACCAATATTTGGCTTAGCAGTTAGTGGTACTGTTAAACCGCAGCTTTTAAAGACAAACGACAAAGCACACGACAACTGCAACTTGTACCTCACTAAACCGCTCGGCATTGGCATATTAACCACCGCCAAAAAACGCAATTTAATCAATGATGACGACTTGGCACCGGCAATTGACGCCATGACGACACTTAATCAGGTTGGACAGCATGTTTCTGATTTGCCAGGCGTTGTGTCAATGACTGACATTACCGGCTTTGGCCTCGTTGGTCACCTGTCAGAGATGTGCTTGGCAAGCAATGTATCAGCAATCATTGATTACCAAAATGTACCACAACTACCAAGAGTAAAAGATTACTTTGAAAAGGGCAGTATACCGGGGGGAACTAAAAAAAACGTCAAGTTGTACAAACAATACTACAATGACAACGTTGCAGACTACCCAATTCACCTACTTTGTGATACTCAAACATCGGGTGGCTTATTAATTGCTGTCGACAAGTCGCACGCTGCCCAATTTGAGAAATTTTGTAATACAAACGACCACTACGTCCAGTTAATTGGCCAAACAACCAAACGCTGTGAGCCACTTATTGAAATTAAATGATGCTAGAATTAAACCCCAATTTACCAACTGTAGACAATTTTTCTGATATTATTTTAGGCGACCAACCGATTATCGATCTGCGTGCACCAATAGAGTTTGCGCGCGGGTCGATACCTTGCGCCGTCAATTTACCACTACTAAACGATGATGAACGCGCTGCTGTTGGCAAAGAATATAAAAAAAATGGACAAGACAATGCTGTTAAACTGGGCTTAAAGCTCATTGCCGGTGATACTCAAAAAAGGCGTATTGACGCATGGTGTCAGTTTATCAAACAAAACCCAACGGCTATTTTAATGTGCTTTCGGGGCGGTATGCGCTCAGCTATTGCGCAACAGTGGCTATTTGATAATTATGGCTTAGTCGTGCCACGCATTGCCGGTGGCTATAAGACAATGCGTCATTTTTTTATGGCGCAGTTTGACGAAGAAGCGCTCGATATACCCTTTGTACTGCTGGGTGGACACACCGGTGCAGGTAAAACAATTGTCATTAAAGCACTTGACAACGCCGTCGACTTAGAAGGCATTGCCGTACATCGCGGCTCTGCCTTTGGCAACTATATTGCACCACAACCGAGCCAAATTGATTTTGAAAATAACTTGGCAAAAAAGATCATGCAACTGCGTAGCGCTGGTGTCAGCAGCATTGTACTTGAAAAAGAAAGCAAAAATATCGGCAAATCGCGTTTGCCCGATGGCTTCTACGATAAAATGCAAAAGTCACCGGTTGTTGTACTGGAAGCCACCCTGTCAGAGCGAATTGACAATACTTGGCAAGACTACGTCATTGACGACCTCGCCAAATATCGTACCCATTATGGCAATGACGGTGACGAAAAATGGGCAACACATTTACGCGATAGCATTTTAAGGCTATCGAAAAGACTGGGCGGCGACCGCACACAGCATGTCGTCAAGTTATTTGACGATGCAATTGTCAAACGAAAACTAGAAGACCATAAACTTTGGATAGAATTTTTATTGGTTAATTACTACGACCCAATGTATGGGCATTACAAAGAAAAATGGTTAGATAGGGCTATTTTTGCAGGCGATCGCGCCGCGGTTGAAGATTTTTTGAAATCATATAATAAAATCATCCAGTAGCATCCTTAGCGCACTTTTAATTCTACAAGATATTTTCTAAATTGGTTTCTACTCGAAAATGCGTCTGTTTTATGCGCTCTAATTGTTCTTCATCCGCCTGCCAATAGCCACGCTGATAGTATTCCATAAGGCGATTTAAAATATCATTATAAGCATACGGATTATTTTCTTCCATTTTGCGGCTAAGTACTTCATCTGCCACATAGCACTGCTCTAAATCATCAAATAACTGTTGTGATACAGCCCCCGTTGTAGCAGCTAGGCCCAACACATTTTCAAAGCGATCAGCAATTTTTTGAACACCGTGATAATCGTGCGCTAGCAAGCCATCTTGCCACAACGGATTGAGTACGCGTGTGCGCAGCCCGCGATTGATTGCAGCGCCAACTGTTTCAGTTATGCTTTTAGCACGCGTTGTATCGCTAATGTACATTTGCGCTTTTTGATTTTTTGCCATTTCCACGCTCTTGGCAAGACCACCAAAAAATTCGTAATAGTGATCTAAGTCCGTGATTTCATATTCGTTACTAAAGCGCAACTGGCTGACAATATTAACATCTTTTAGATTTTCACGATAAAGTCCCTCAATTGATTTACCATGTGCATGTCTACTGTAGATATATTGTAAATTTGAACTAAAGGCCGTGCCGAGTTCACTTTCTGTTTGCCATTTTTCTGTCTCAATTAAATCTGTTAAAGTCGTTGCGTATTCACCTTCGCGCGGCCCGAAAATTCTGGCCGCTGCATATTCTTCTGCCTCTACTTGTGAGTAATTCTGCCTTAACAAACCCTGTTTTTGCGATCGCCAGTGGCGCCTTAAATAATTGTCGTCTTCAGCTTCATCCAATAATTGTATTTCGGCAAATAAATCAGTTAACGACTCCAATAAATCGGCAAACATATCTCTAAAAAAACCACAAATATTAACCGTTACATCAATGCGCGGCCTACCCAGTTCAGCCAGTGGAATAATGCGATATTTGCGCTGCCAAATACTAGTGTTAGGCATGCATTCGGCACCGATATATGCCAAAATTTGGCCAACCGTTTCGCCTTGCGTGCGCGCGGTCTCAAGTCCCCATAAAACAATAGCAACACGTGATGGATAACCACCTTTTTCACTTTTATAAAGCGCCAGCGTATCTTGACATATCTGTTTGCCACGCTGAAGCGCCAACGACGACGGTACCAATCTTGGGTCAAATTGATAAAGGTTAAAACCAGTTGGTAAAACCGCTGGATTGCGGTAGATATCACCAGCTGGTCGCGCTTTTGTATAACGACCATTTAAAGCGCGCAATAAACCTTCTATTTCAAAACAATCTCGTGCCTGATTTGTATCAATAGACGCAACAGCATCACCTTGTACACTTAATAACCCATTTTTATAATGTTGATATTCAGTAGCATCATAGCCTTTGCCAAAAATATGTAACCCGTTTGGAATAAGTGTTTCACGATAGCGCAATAAACTGTGTTCTAAGTCGTCAATATCAGTGGGAAGTCCGAGATTTTTAGCCTTTTCTTTAATAATGACAAGCATGTCGCACGCCGCGTCGGGATGTATCGAAAGTGCTTGCTGGTAGTTTTCAATATCGGTCGATAAATCGAGCATTTCACCATATAAACCACTTTCGACAAAGACGGGTGGCATATAACTGATTAACTGAGCGTGACTGCGCCGCTTGGCAATCGTCGCTTCAGAAGGATTGCCGCAATAATACAAGTATATATGCGGCAGATGCCCCATTAATTTATCTGGCCAGCACTGACCACTAATACCAATTTCTTTGCCTTTTAAAAATTCAATCGTGCCATGCGTACCGACATGAATAAGCGCATCAGCTGAGAACTCATCTCTTAACCACTGGTAATAAGCAATGTATTGATGATGTGGCGGCAGTGTTTTATCGTGATAATTGGCTTCGCCACCAATTGCATCGCGCGCTGGCTGCAAGCCGACAAAAACATTACCCAAGACAATGCCGGGTATTAAAAATTCAGCATTATCGGTCATGATTTCACCGGGCGCTTTACCCCAAGCCTGCTCGACATCGGCATCCGGCTTATAACCATTTTTACTATAGTGTATCCAGTTGTCGTGATTTGTTTGATATCGCCCTGAATTAACCATGCCTCCGGCAGTGAAAATACGCATTAGCTCTGCCTTGTCGAGCGAATCTGTTTGATAGCCGACCGCTTTCAATTGCTTTAGAATAATTTCAATAGACTGAAAAGTGTCGAGAAAAGCACCGCCGAACAAATTGCTTTCACCTGGCGGATAATTGTAACACAATATTGCAATGCGCTTTTCTGAATTCGCCAATTTGCGCAACCTAGCGAGTGATTCAACGCGCTGGGCGAAACGCTCTAAGCGCTCTTTAATTGGCACTAATTGCACCTCAGTATGCGCCTTGGTATTGTACTGATTATCTGACAGTGCAGCGATTGGCATCATCTCGATGGCACCGTCTAATTCAGGTAGCATGAGTGAAATTAACGCTTCACCACTGCTACAGCCACGCGCATCGGACAGCCAGTCTAATTCAGTGCGGCGCGTCAAAAAATAAGGGTGAATATAAGGTACATCTAGTTCGGTTAAAAACAGCAAAGCTTGATCGACATCACCACCCATTGGGCCAGCGCCAAGTCGAAATGGCATGCAGTTGATAAACGCCACCAATCTATCTTTAATTTGCAATGTTAAGTTTTTAAGTTGTAAATGATAATCGCAAAAATCACCGTTAACCGCGACGGTATAAACATCAAAGCTATTTTCGAGTCGTTTTGTCAATGCCTTTACCGCACCGCGCGTATCCATTGGATAAACACCAGCGTTAAATAAAATAATCACTGCATCGCGCTCTTCTCTGATACTTCTGTTCTTGTTATATAGCGATAAATCACTGTAGATGGTATTACTTGTCATATCGTAATAGCCAAGCAGAGGCGGTGCAAATGGCTCAGCAACTTTTAATCCTTTGACCCCACCGTATTCTTTTAATATCAACAATAATAAGTTTCTATAATTGTCTACACCACCCCATTGATAATACTTGCTCATCAGCGAATAATTGCGCATATCACGCATTTTACCAGGCAAAACTTTACCGACGTATTCAGCCATCTGTTGCATTTTTTTAATCATTGCCATGCTTGGTGTTTTAGGTTTTTTAGACATTTTTTGCATCGAAAACTTACCGAGTCGCATATAAGCTTTACTCGATGCACCATAACTGACAATATGACCCTTTGCCCGTGTGCTGGCACTACTTACTGCAAACTGTACTTGTGGCGGCGCGCCCATTAAATCGACAAAGACTAAATCATAAGTTTCAATAAACTTAACCATCTGCTTCAATTCATCATCTGGCATCTCATCGATCGCATTTATCAACTTTAAATTAATATTTAATAGTTTACCGCGTAATTCTTCTTCGATAAAATTTAATGCCTTTAGCGCAGAGGGTGATACAGTGATAAAACAAATATTCATAGATTCACCATTAAAACCTAAAAAGTGCTGGTTTGAAACAACCAGCACTTCAATAACTAACAAAATTTCTTATAGTATTGCTTCCATTGCATCGATAAACTTTTCGGTTTGTTCAATGGTACCACTTGAAACGCGGATGTAATTATCTTCGCCCCATAAAAAACCAGGTCGAATGATCACACCACGCTTGAGTAATTCTTCGTTGACAATGCGCGAATCTCGGGCGACATTAACCCAGATAAAATTGGCATTTGGCAACGTATAGCTTAACCCTTTACTATCGAAAAACTGCTTCATCATATCAAGTGATTTGTAGTTAAGTTCTACCGTTTTGTTGATGTGATCGCGGTCATCAAGTGCCGCCACAGCGGCAATTTGTGCAACGCGGTTGCTGTTAAAGACATTTTTGACTTTCGACATTTCCGAGATAATCTCTGGCGACGAAATCATGTAGCCAACGCGCAAACCGGCCAAACCCGCCACCTTGGAGAAGGTTCGAATAATCACTGTGTTAGGGCGTTTTGCCAAATAATCTAAGCCATTCGGATATTGTGGACTAACTTTGGCATATTCAAAATAAGCTTCGTCTAATACCAATAAAATGTGTTCTGGTAAATTTGCAACCAAGTAATCAAGTTCATCTTTAGTCATGATATTGCCAGTTGGATTATTAGGGTTACAGACGAATACCATTTTAGTTTTATCAGTAACTGCTTCAATAAAAGCCTTAAAATCGTGCTTATAATCACCGACCGTTTTAATTGAAACCGATTTGCCACCCATTAAATTCGTTGCAATATCATAGAGCGAAAATGACGGCCACGCAAAGATCACTTCATCGTCTTTGGCAACCATCGCATAGGCGAGCATCTTAATGATTTCTTCGCCGCCGTTACCAAACATGATCATATCGGCTGAGATACCATAAAATTTAGCCATTTTTTCTCTTAATTCAGCAGCGACGCCATCGGGATAAATGTGAACTTGTGAAGCTGCTTCAACAATTGCTGCTTGCGCCTTGGGTGACGGTCCAAGAGGATTTTCATTTGAGGCTAACTTAACAATATCGGTTAAGCCATACTCATGCTTTACTTCTTCAATCGGCTTACCTGGTACATACTTTTTGAGCGTTTCCAATTCTTTGCGAAATAATGACATAATGACCTCCCCCTGACAATATTAATAATCGTATTTAACTAAACTGGTGATATTGTAGTCCTTTAATTTATCACGCCCCTTGAGAAAATCAAGTTCGATTAAAAAGATGATTTTGACCACCTCACCACCGAGTTTTTCAACCAATTTGGCAGCAGCTGTAATCGTACCACCGGTGGCCAATAAATCGTCCACCAAAACAACCTTATCACCTGGTTTTATCGCATCGAGGTGAATTTGTAAAGTATCTGTACCGTATTCTAAATCGTAAGTAAACGATTCTGTCTTATCGGGCAATTTACCGGGTTTTCTAATCGGCGCAAAGGGCAAACCTGTCGCATAAGATAATGCCGTACCAAAGATAAAACCACGTGCTTCGGGGCCGACCACAATATCGCAATCTAATCCCTCAAGTGAATCGGCCATTTGGTCAATTGTGTACTTTAAAGCAGCGCCATCTAATAATAATGTCGTAATGTCCTTAAAATTAATTCCCTCTTTGGGAAAGCCTTCAATTTCCCTGATTTTAGACTTAAGATCCATCGCTTCCTCCTATGGCATAAATGATTGATTGTTATTGACAACACGGTATAATCCGCGTTTAAAGTTCTCAAATGCTTGTTGAACACGTGAGCCAGTAAAATTATACTTTTTGTGTCTTGCCTTCGTCATGGTCAACTGTCCATTATTTAAAATGACAAAACCCGCTTCTTCAAAAAAGGCGATTGCTAATCTATCTAGTAAAATATTATCTGAACTCATTAATAATTCTATCACATCTATCGGCGTTTGGTGACGAATTTTTTTATAAAGCTGTGAAAAAAGTTTTCTATCAAAGAATATATCGCCAATCGATTTTAACAAGTGGCTATGGTCAAGTGGATGATAATAGCGCATAGCCGAATTAAGTTGTGCAAATAAAGGTATATCTGCTACAATATCAGCCATATCAATTTCTTTAGGCAATAGTTTTAGTTTACCATTTGCAATATGATCACGATAATCGATATCGCGGTCAAAACAGGCATAGGCGTATTCTAATAAAGCTTCATAGCTCGATACGACAACTGGTCGATCGCCAACTAACCACTTTTCAAGTGTGTCACTTTCGCGCAGTTCAGCGCGCTTTACAACACAACTATTTTCATAGAGCAGGGCGTGTTTGACAAGTGCATCGACATATACCGCATAGCAAGTCTTGCTAAAAGTATTGTCTGCTGGCGTGTAAACGCGCATGTCTTGTTGATTGAGTTGAATTGATTCAACGCCATTAAAGCTATTTATGGCCAGTGTAAAAACACTGTCAACCCGGTAGTGATATTGTGGAACCGGCCATTCGCTTTGATAATTAAACTGTATGACATCGAGGAGTTTACCCTTTGAATTGCCCACTAATTTAAGATGATTTTGCATCTTGCCAATGCGACGCGCCTGCTCGACCATCATGCCGCTTAGTGCAAAGGTCGGTCTGGCATTGCCAATGCCAAATGGTTGCATTTGGTCAATTTTATCAATTGTCGCATGGTTAATTTGTGCGGCACCAATATGGGCATCAACCTTAATTCTTGGGAACAACAACTCAGGCGTTAAATATCTACTATTATAGCGCTTTAAACTATCTATAAAGGCCTCTATATTTTGTTTTTTTATCGTTAAGCCAGCAGCCTGCTCATGGCCGCCAAATTTTTCTAGTAAGTCTGCTTGTTCTTTTAAGGCATTATAAATTGAATAACCGGCAATGCTGCGCGCGCTGCCCTTTAATGTGTCGCCCTCAACTGATAAAACAATACAAGGTCTGTAATAGCGTTCAACAAGGCGCGATGCAACAATGCCAATGACACCGTGGTGCCAACCTTCACCCCATACGACAATGCTGCCCGACTTTAAGTGGATTTTTTCGCTATCGATTTTTACAATGGCTTCTTTGAGAATATCACGTTCATAGTTGCGCCGTTTTTCATTTAACTGATTAAACTGTTCGGCATCTGTCTTTGCAACATCGACATCGTCGCTCAATAACACTGCCACCCCTTTTTTGGCTTCATCAAGTCGACCAACTGCATTTAAACGCGGCCCAATCACAAAGCCAACATGACCAGCATTAATCTTTTTTTCAGCCAAACCGGCAACACTAGCAAGCGCCTGTAAACCAATGTTTTTAGACGACCAATAATAACTTAATCCAAACTGGGCAATAATTCTATTTTCATCTTTTAAAGGCATAATATCGGCAATTGTACCGACGGCTGCCAATACCAATAAAGTTTGAAATAGCTCAGAATCAGTTGCTAAAAATGCCTGTGCAATTTTAAGCGCCACACCGGCGCCGGCCAACTTTTTATTGGGGTACTTACAAGCCGCTTGCTGCGGGTTAATAATGGCGTAGGCATCTGGCAAAATTTCTGGTGCACTATGGTGATCAGTAATAATTAAATCGACGCCGAGCGATTTAGCCAGTTCTGCTTCTTTAACGGCAGTAATACCACAATCGACACTGATAATCAGCTGACTGCCAGCTTCGGCAATCGACTGTAATGCAGTGCCATTAATGCCATAGCCTTCGTCAAACCGACGTGGAATATAATAGTCGACATTGGCATTTAAATGGCTTAATAAGCGACACATAATCGTCGTAGCAGTCATGCCGTCGACGTCATAATCGCCATAAATCATTATTTTTTGACCCTTTTCAATTGCACTTTTTATGCGTGCAACGGTTTTTTGCATACCCAACAATAAAAAGGGATCATGAAGATCCCCTAGTTTTGGCGCTAAAAATTTTTCGCGTTGAACGGCATCATCATAGCCACGTTGCGCCAGCACGCGTTCTGTCAATGACAAGTTATCTGTTGCTACGTTCTTTTGAACGATCCATTTATTAATACGCATTACTGTAATTTCTCGTCTTCTTTAACATTGTTGAGCGCATCTGTCAGCGAACCGGAAGCGCTATTAGTTGAGTTAAACACATTGTCTTCAGTCTTTTTAGTAACTGTTTTTTCAAGTTGCTCTGCCATAGGCTTTTCAACAGGCTCAACAACCGGTTGTTTCTGTTCTTTTTTAGCCTTGTTTTTACTTTTACTACCGGTCACATCATCAGTATTAATGCCAGCATTTACTAGTTTTTTAGATAGCTGCTTAACTTGCTTTTTCAACTTCATCACTTGTACAATATTCATTAAAAACATCGCCAATGCACCAAGTGTGGCCGATACTAAAATAACAATGGCCTGTGACATTACAAACGTTTTAAATATCATATTGACCTCAACCGGCTTTGCGTTGAGCACAGCAAACATTGCCACGACAAGCCCAGTTACTAGAACAATGATAAACGATTTTTGCATAACTACCTCCTGATAATTTTTAATGACCAAAACAAGTCAAAAACATATTTATTTTTTGTGTTTTTGCTTGCTAAAAGCATTTTTTATAACAATCCAGACCGGTGACGCAATAAAGATAGATGAATAAGTACCCACTAAAACGCCGGCCAAAAGTGGAAATGCCAATTCTTTAATCGATTCAACACCCAGTACATAGAGTGCTCCAATAACTAATAAAGTGGTCAATGATGTATTAATCGAACGCACTAAAGTGTGTTTAATACTCTCTTCAGCAATTTTAAAGTTATTGCTCGTCTTGGCATATTTAATGGTGTCTCTAATGCGGTCGAATACAACAATGGTATCATTTATCGAGTAACCGACTACAGTTAAGACGGCGGCAATAAATGGCAAATTAACCGGAATTCGAAAGACAGCATAAACCGTTAACAGTATCAATACATCATGTATTAAAGCAACGACGGCGGCAACGCCAAATTTCCATTCAAAGCGAAGTGTGATATAAATCAGCATGCCAATTGAAGCGATCATTACCGCCCAAAGGGCACTTTTCAAACTTTCGCCACCAATCGTCGGGCTTATTTTTTTAACGCCGTTTGACAAATCGCCAGTGGCGCCAAATTGGTCTTTTAATATATTAAAAATAGCGCGGCGCGTCTCGCCATCTACCTCTTTAACCGTTTTAATCATCACGCCTTTACCATCACCGCCAACTGAAATAATATCTGCTGATAAATCAAATGGTTTTAAAGCCTCTGCAATAGCCGCATTGTCAACCACTTGGCTAAAGCTAACCTCAATATTGGTACCACCTTGAAAATCGATACCTAAATTAAAGCCAAAGACCAAAAAGACGAGCATACCAATTGCCATAGCAGCCAGTGAGCCGATAAAGAATTTTTTATAATTTTTTTCTAAATTAATATTAAACGTTTTAATCATATCAGCCTCCTACACGCCGTACAACTTTTTGTTGGCTAACGCTTTTGAATGGCCTAATGTCGTCAGTATTAAGCGCGTAATAACAATCGCCGTAAACATACTGGTGACGATACCAAGCATCAGTGTAATGGCAAAGCCGCGTATTGGTCCAGAACCAAATTGGAACAAGACAACTGCCGCAATCAAAGTTGTTATATTAGCATCTAAAATAGTCTTTAAGGCTTTTGAAAATCCATGATTAAGTGCTTTAGCAATCATTTTACTTGCGCGTAGTTCTTCTTTAATGCGCTCGAAAATAATGACATTAGCGTCGACCGCCATACCAATCGACAATACAAAACCAGCAATACCCGGCAAAGTGAGTGTCGCCTTTAAGGCAACCATTAACGCCAAAATAATCGCTGAATAAAGTATCAGCGTAATGCTGGCTATTAAACCTGGCATGCGGTAAAAACCAACCATAAACAGTACAACCAACACAAAGCCGACCATTGCCGCCATAATACTAGAATTTAAAGCATCGCGACCTAAAGTTGGCCCAATTGCATTATATTCTAATTGTTTAAGTTCGGCCGGCAATGCGCCACCGCGAATTAACAGGGCCAAATTGCGCGCTGATTCTTGTGTAAAATTGCCAGTAATTGAACCACTACCACCCAAAATAGGATCCTTCACCATTGGCGCTGAGATGACGTTGCCGTCTAGTACGATGGCAATCTGGCCACCACCACGCGACACAATGCGTTGTGTTGCCTCACCAAATTTTTTGCCACCCTCACCGGTAAATTTCAATGTGACCATATATTGATTAAGCTTGTTAATATCATTAGACTGATTATCTTTGGCTACGCCAGCATCAGCTACTTCACTACCCGTGATCACCGTTTTCATAATCGCTTCGTCAAATTTGTCACCAGTGCTGACAACATTACCTGCCACAACTTCACAAAAGCTAAGTTGTGCTGTTGAACCAATTACGGCTATCGCATCTTCGGCATTTTCTACCCCCGGTAGTTCGATAACAATGCGCTTATCACCCTGAATGTAAACATTTGGTTCGGTTAAGCCCATTTCATCGATACGATTGCGCAATACATCGCGCGTTTGCTGCATTAAAAGTTTTAAGGTATCACCCTCGTCATCGGTAACGACTTCATAGGTTGTGATAATACCACCTTCAATATCAAGGCCTAGTTTCATGCTCTCAACCAGCGGTGGCACTGATGCGTTGCCAAAGTTGAATCCGATACCCACCCAAATGACCAGTACTACCGTTAGTACCGCCAGTAAAATGAGTACTGCAATATCTTTTCCTTTCATAGTTCACCTGCTTACTTTCTAGTTTTCCTTTCTAATCTACTTTTTATATTTCATTTATAAACATGAGATCTCCACACTTCGGTGTCGAGATGACAAGTTGTCTAAAATCTCAATTTTAACCACTGCGTATCTGTTTCATCGCCTGTAAATAGATGGCATTTTCGATGCGCTTTTGTTCCATTTTACAGCCTAATTCATAAGGCTTATCAATCGTGTTATTAAAATTATAGGCATTGGCATGACAACCACCGCTGCAATAGTACTTTGCCCAACATACTTGACAATCTGGCTTAGCCTCAACATGGGCATTGGCAAAGTTTACATTAGTCAATTTTTCAAACTGCCCAGTCATCACATTGCCCATTTTAAAATCGGCATTGCCGACAAACTGATGACAAGGGTAAATATCACCTTCGGGTGTAATTGCCAAATACTCAGTGCCAGCACCACAGCCCGACACCCGTTTAATAATGCAAGGACCGCGCTGAAAGTCAATTAAATAGTGAAAAAAACGAAATTCTTTAGCGGTGCCAATGCGCTCGACCATTTCATCGGCCAGCCGATCATAGGCAGCATATATCTCTGGCAAATCGGCTTCACTTAGCGAAAATAAATCTTCCGGTGATGATACCACTGGTTCGACCGAGGTTTCTTTAAATCCGAGATCGGCCAAATGAATAACGTCACGGTCAAAGTCGATATTGTGATTGGTAAAGGTGCCTCTGACATAGTAAGATTTATCGCCACGCTGGTCGACTAATTTTTTAAATTTCGGCTTAATAATATCGTATGAACCAGCGCCGCCGACTACTGGACGCATTGCATCGTTAACTTCACGCCGACCATCAATACTCAACACGACATTGTGAAAGTGTTCGTTGATAAAATCAATTTTTTCATCGTTGAGTAAAAGCCCATTTGTCGTAATAGTAAAGCGAATAATCTTATTGTGTTTTTTTTCGAGTTCTTTGCCGTACGCGACCAAGTCTTTACAAACTTGCCAGTTCATCGTCGGCTCGCCACCGAATAAATCGACTTCAAGCTGTCTGCGATTGCCCGATTTTTCAACTAAAAAATCGAGTGCTCTCTTGCCGACCTCAGCTTTCATCAACAAATTTTCGCCATGAAAGTTGCCTTGAGCTGCAAAGCAGTATTCGCAACGCAAATTACAGTCGTGTGCAACGTGTAAGCAAAGTGCCTTGACGACAAATGACCGATTTAAAAACCTAGCTGAATCCAGCACGTGATTGGCACTAAAAAGTTGCCCTTTGCCAACCAATTGCTCAACTTCGCGATAGGCATTTTCAATATCTTTTTTATTGTAGTGCGATTCAAGCCGTGTCACAATTGCCTGCGCGTCATAATCTTCATAAAGTGCAATGACATCATAGGCAATTTGATCAAACAAGTGAATCGCACCACTGTTGACATCGATTACAAAGTTATATTCGCCTTTTTTAAACTGATGAATCATGAATACTCCAAACTGATTTTTGTTTTATGTGTACACGACAATAAAAGTCCGCACTGTCCTCTTTTGAACAGCTAGGACTTTTTACTGACATAACACAATCTGCCAAATTAGTTATTTTCGCACTCTTGGTTGGCAACCGTACAAGATGTTTTACAAGCCGATTGGCAAGACGTTTGACATTCGCCACAGCCAATTGCTTTATGATTGTCATTTAATGTGCCTTGTGCTAATGTAATAATGTGTTTCATGGTATGCCCCCTTACTCTTTAATTTCGGTATCTTGATCGCGAATGCCATCATCAACTTGTTCTGCTGACTCAGCTTCAACCGGTTCAACAATGGCGTCAACTGCACTATTTTTGGGCTCAACCACGGCAACTGCCGTTTTCTTGAAGACCATTGTGGTTTCTTCTGCAGTTAAAAGATAAAATTCATCCCCTGTTATCTTTGTCACTTCACCGACAATGGCACCAATCGTGACCACTTTATCGCCAACTGACAAATTTTCGCGCATCAAAGATAATTCCTGTTGTCGTTTTTTCTGTGGGCGAATCACCATAAAATACATAATGGCAAATATGCCCGCAATCATTACTATTTGATACATAATATCC
>PDWI01006229.1_pt1 | contig 15089 bp, 12 predicted proteins | sample 1430891 | NCBI WGS metagenome assembly PDWI01 (sample SAMN01162508, study PRJNA174530) | Oral metagenome, whole genome shotgun sequencing project. | biome: Marine environment; feature: Marine mammal; material: Swab sample of the gingival sulcus; isolation source: swab sample of gingival sulcus... | reverse complement strand
CGCTGCCGCCTGTGAACTCGATACGGGAAATGCTGTGACGATGCATGCACTTTCACAAGCATCTGGTCGTCCTGCCACCTTACTCGATTGGAACAATAACTATGGAGACGATGACAATAAATGTATTTTATTCCATTGTGGACCGGTTCCGCAAAGCCTGATGGCAGCCAAAGGCCGAGTGATCGATCATGCGATTCTGGCTAATGCCGTTGGGGAAGGGAATGCCTACGGCTGTAACGTCGGACGGATCGCTGCGATGCCCTTCACGTACGGAAGTTTGATAACGGAAGATGGTAAGATGAAGTTCTACCTCGGGCAGGCCCGTTTTACCGGAGATATAATTCCTACAGAGTTTTTCGGATGTGCGGGAGTGGCGGAGTTCAATCATCTTCAGGATACGCTGCAAACGATCGGCTATCTGGGATTTCGACATCATGTCAGTGTGTCACCTGACTATGTGCTTGAACCAATACAAGAAGCCTTTGAAAAATATCTGGGTTACGAGGTCATAACGGTTTAGAACACTGGACCCGGCATCCTTGCCGGCTTCTGAAAGGACACCACTATGAGTTTTTTAGGATTAGATATCGGCACATCTGTCTGTAAAGGGGCAGCATATTCTCTGGATGGACATGTCATTGCGACAAGTTTTCGAGAGTATCCGACACTCCATCCGCAGCCGGGATGGGCTGAATTGGACAGCAGACAGGTCTGGAAATCCATTCAAGAGGTGCTCGCCGAAATTGCTGCCAACACAATGAGCGATCCAATTTCAGCTATTTCAATGAGTACGATGGGCGAAGCTATGACGCCCGTGTCTGAAAAGCGAGAAATTTTGGGCAACAGTATTCTTTTCATGGATACGCGTGGCAAAGAATATGCCGATCGGCTTAAAGATGAACTGGGGCAGGAACGTTTTTATGAGATCAATCCGAATATCCTGGGGCATCAGTATTCGCTGCCGAAGTTAAAATGGATTCAGGCCCATCAGCCGGAATTGTATGAAAAAACGTATAAATTTCTGTTATGGGGAGATTTTGTCGCCTTTATGCTCGGCTGCGAGCCCCTGACGAGCTATTCTCATGCGAATCGAACACTCTTGTTTGACATTCGAGAGGAACAATGGTCTGAAACAATCCTTTCATTAATGGATGTGGATAAAGAGCTTCTGCCGATTCCCTCTGCCAGTGGGACGATTGCCGGAACGATTGGACGAAAGAACGCGGAAGACCTAGGACTTCCTCTTGATATTCCCATCGTTGTTGGGGGGCACGATCAGTGCTGCAATTCCTTAGGAGCTGGAATTTATGAAGCCAACAAGGCCGTGTGTGGGATTGGCACGGTCGAATGTATTGCTCCGGCCTACGATCATATTCCCGACGCATCGATGATGCTTCAAACCGGTCTGAATGTCGAACATCACGTTTTGCCGGGCCTCTACGTGTCGTTCATCTATAATCAAGCCGGAACGCTCGTCAAATGGTTTCGAAATACCTTTGCAGCGGCCGATGAAAAGCTTCTGCCACCCGGAGCAGATATATACCATGCGCTGTCGGCAGAAATGCCGGACGAGCCGACCTCATTACTGACGCTGCCCTATTTCGAACCTACCGGCACACCGCATTTTATCATGGACGCCTCCGGCGTCATTCTGGGCTTGACCACCGGAACGAACCGGGGCGACATTCTGAAATCCCTGATGGAGTGTGAAACTCTCTATTTTCTGGAAAGTATCTTGACATTACAAACCCTTGGGGTAGATACGTCAGAGTTTATCGCGACAGGAGGCGGTGCTAAATCCGATCAGTGGCTCCAAATCAAAGCGGATATTTTTGGCGTGCCATTTGTCCGCCCGAAAGTTGTTGAATCCGGTACGTTAGGAGCAGCGATTTTAGCGGGAATGGCGACCGGAGAGCTACACAGTGCGCAGGAAGCTGCGGCCTGCTTTGTCAAAGAGGATAAACGCTTCGAACCGAATATGAAGCATCATACAATCTATCAAGAGAAGTATCAGCAGTATTGCCAGTTATACCCGTCGTTGAACCACTTACTTTAACAATGACGCACGCACGACTTGAAAATCAGTAGAATGGGCTTCTGTCCTCGCTAATCAGACAGCGATCATTATGTATACAAAGGAGAAAAAATTATGCCATGTGACGCAAAAACTCAAATGTTGAACGCCTATAAAGCCGGAACTGTGATTCCATCGTTTAATATTCCCTACCTTCCAATGATGGAAGCCGTTGTTCGGGCGTTGCAGGAGACACAATGCTTCGGCCAGATCGCCGTAGCACGTCCTGACTGGGAAAAGTTCAGAGCCAAAAGTCTTCGGGCAGTTTACGAACAGTATCAGGAAGTGAAAGATGAACGATTTACCGGCCTTCACCTCGATCATGTGCCGGTCATTGATGAAGATCAACAGCACGTTGATTATCTCAGTATTATCAAAGAAGCCGTTGAACTGGGATACGGATCCGTCATGGTCGATGCATCCCGGCTTTCACTCGAGGGCAACATTGCGGCGGCCAAAAGTGTAGTAGAAATCGCCCATGCCAGGGGCGTTGCCGTTGAAGCAGAATTAGGTGCAGTCCTGGGCCATGAAGACGGACCGATGCCGTCTTATGAAGAGCTGTTCACCTCTGGCATGGGCTTCACTGAACCGGCAGAGGCCAAACGATATGTCGAAGAAAGTGGAGTTGATTGGCTGTCCGTGGCTGTCGGAAGCGTGCATGGAGCGCTTTCGGAAACCAAACGACATGAGAAAAAAGTCGATGCCCGGCTCAATATCGAACGCATTCAGGAAATCCGCAAGATGATCGACCGACCGATGGTGTTGCATGGCGGTTCCGGCATTCAAAAAGCCTATCTGCTGGATGCCTTCAAAAACGGCGTGGCAAAACTCAATATCGGTACCGCGATCCGGCAGGCTTACGAAAAGGGAGCCGAAACCTCAGAGAAACAAGGACAGGAAGCGGTCTACCAGACAACCATTTCGTTAATTAAAGATGAACTGGAAATCGAAGGTTCAGCGAAAGTGATTAACCCAGACGTTTAAATTGCCTCACTTCAAAGCATAAGCAGGGTTAACCTATTACAATATCACTCAGAATCCAACATGATCCTCTGAAAGAGAGGATCATGTTGGATTCTGAGTGATATCGATGACCATTAGTTAAAAGAGACTGAAGACCCCAAGATACCGCATCGCTGAGAATGTCACCACGACAATCAGCAGCCAGCGCACAAATCCTGCGCCGCGTTTCGCGGCTTCTTTCGTCGCCACCCACGCCCCCAGAATATTGCCGATCGCTAAAATGAAGCCGGTGCCCCATTGAACCTGCCCGTTGTACACAAAAATCGCCAACGCTGGAATGGTAAACGCAAAGATAATCAAGACTTTCACCGCATTCCCTTTTATCAAATCATAGCCGGCGTTCAGCACCAATGCTACCAAGAGAAAGACCCCCACACCGATCTGAATAAATCCGCCATAAATACCAATACAAAAAAATACGAACAATTGCAACAGTCCTGGCCGGCGATCGTGTAATTGGCTGCCTTCCAGCCAGCGTTTAGGCCGGATAAACAGCATAATGAACACCACAATCATCGCGATGCCGATTGCAAGACGCAACTGATCCTTATGAAGAATACCCGCAATGGAAGCACCGATAATCGACCCCAATACTGCTGGAACCATCAGCCAGACACCGCGTTTCCAATCGAGCTTTTTTTGTGTATGAAAACCGTAGACAGCCATCATATTTTGCAATAAAATAGCAATACGATTGGTACCGTTCGCCACATCGAGCGGGAGCCCGAGGATATTAAGCATTGCCAATGACACTGCTGATCCGCTGCCCGCCAGCGTGTTAATAAAACCAGTTAAAAATCCTGCGCCGATTGTCAAAAGAGCCATATACCAGGTCATCGTCTCGTATCTCCACCTAATCAGCGGATGCAAGATCGTCGTATTTGCCATTGAATGCGATCGTGCGTTTCCAGTTCATTTTATAAGGCTTGTAAGACATTACCCATTTTTCTGGTGACAACTTCGACGATTCGGTCTGGTACTGTCAAGGGTAATTTTGCCGGCACGAAAGAAAGACAACGGATCTCAGAAAGAAAACCTCTTCCTCATAATGAAAACTTGACATGTAAATAGTTCCTGTTGGAAATGTGTTAAAATTTTCATAACACGGGCAGGGAAAATCTTTTTGCTGCTAAAATCAGGGATGAGGTATTCGTATGGGTCAGAAAAAGCTTGTTTTATTCGGAGCCGGGAATATCGGACGCTCCTTTATCGGACAATTATTCTCGCGCGCAGGCTATGAAGTTGTCTTTATTGACATTAATGATACGCTTCTGGATGCTCTGAATGCAGAACATCAATACCGGGTCATCATCAAGCACAACGAACAGCCGGATGAAACGATCTGGGTGAAGAATATACGAGGCGTGCATGGGCAGGATATTGAACAAGTGAGCCGGGAAATTTCCGAAGCGTCGATTGTCGCGACAGCAGTCGGTAAAGGCGCGTTGCCGTACATTATTCCAACTCTGACTCAGGGTTTGAAGCGCCGCCGTGAAGAATACGGAGAGCAGCCGCTCGATATCATTCTGGCCGAAAATTTCAGAAATGTCGCTGACTACGTTCGCCAGGAATTGAAGGCACTGTTACCGGAAAACTATGCCATTGATGCACTCGTCGGATTAGTCGAAACGAGTATCGGTAAGATGGTACCGATCATGAAAGAGGAAGATGTTCAGGAAGATCCGCTCTGGGTTTTTGCTGAAGAATACAACCAGCTCATTCTCGACAAACATGCTTTTAAGAACCCGATCCCCGATATTCCTGGTATGGCTCCGAAGGATAATATGAAAGCTTACGTGGATCGTAAACTCTTCATCCATAATCTGGGCCATGCTGCGACTGCCTATTTCGGCTATCAGTACAATCCGGCCTTTGAGTATATTTATGAACCGCTTGCCATTTCAGAACGTTATCAGAAAGTTCGAGCCTGCATGATGCAATCGGCTGCCGCCTTAAATACAGAATATCCCAATGACTTAACGATGCCGGATCTCATCAACCATATCGATGATTTGTTGTTCAGGTTCAAAAATAAAGCACTGGGTGATACGATCTTCCGGGTCGGGCGAGATCTGCCTCGAAAGTTGGATAAAAATGATCGTCTGGTCGGAGCCATGCTGTTAGCTAAAAAACATCATTGCCCTTGCGGTCTGATTGCTGAGGCGGTTCGCGCGGCTTTCGATTTCAGGGCCAAAGACGAACACGGTCAGCTTTTCCCTGCTGATCGAAGCTTTGCAGAAAACGATTACGTAAAGGGTACAGAGCATATTCTCTCTCAGGTTTGCCATTTAACAGACACCGCTTCCCTTGACATTGCCGTAAGAAATTCCATTATGGGGACATAATGTGCAGTTCTTAGATGGTAAGCAGGAGTGGGAATGTAGCGCAAGCGTCTCGCTTGCAAATTCACAAACGAGACGTCTGGCACTACGAAAGATTCCTATCCCAAATCCCTAATAAGGCCGATAGTATTGTAACGCCTCCGGCATAAACCTCTCGATATTCCGAATACGGTTGGCGTCTGAGGGATGAGTGCTCAAAAATTCAGGAGGGTTTCCTCCGCTCTCCTGTGACATCCTGGTCCAAAAATCGACGGCATCCCTCGGATCGTAGCCGGCCATGGCCATAAAAATCAGTCCCAGGTGGTCGGCCTCAGCTTCATGAGTTCGACTGAAAGGCAGCATGATTCCAACTTGCGAGCCGATACCAAACGCAGACAGCCACAATCGGCGGGTCTGCGACGGTTTGTTACGCATGGCAACTGACAGCGCCGTCCCGCCAAGCTCGACCAACAGGGCCTGACTCATACGCTCTCCGCCATGTCCGGCGACCGCATGAGCGATTTCGTGTCCCATCACAACCGCCAGTCCGGTTTCATCCTGTGCTACCGGTAAAATGCCGCTATACACGACCACTTTTCCGCCCGGCATACACCAGGCATTCACATCGTCACTTTCAACCAGATTGAATTCCCATTGAAAGTTCTCAACTTCCCGGGCCATATTGTTGTCGTAAAAAAACTGTTCGACGGCCTCAGCGATATTATCCCCCACCCGTCTCACGAGATCGACCTGATACGAGTCACGGCTGAGTCGATTTTCCGACAGGAACTGGTCATACTGTTGCAAACTCATCGCCAGCATTTCAGAATCAGGAATCAAACTTAACTGATTTCTACCCGTGATCGGCACTGTGGCACATGCCGTCAAAAGAAGACTCACAACCACCATAATAATGACAAGGCCGGCTTGTCTGCCGACATATTTGAAACCTTTCATATTTTTTCCCTCACATTTTAATGAAGTGCTCTCTCGCTCCCCGTCTCTCCTCTTCAATGAAAATATACACTGTTCTGTCGTCACCGTCAAGTCAAAAAATCACGAATCGATATTATCCCCCAGGGATTATCACTTTTGGCATTTTCAGACAATGATCATCCCATTCTTTTGCCATTCCATACTTGGTGGTCTTCCTTCTCAGAGTGACACGTTCGTAGTGAGCGCTTCAGCACTTTGAACTTTTGGAGCGCTCGCAACAGATTCGACAACTCACTTTCCGGCAAGTGCCTTCTCCACAGCCTGTCGGGCGTGGATCTCCGTTGTATTGAATAAGGGAACAGACGTATGCTCCTGCTGAATCAGAAGCGGAATTTCGGTGCAGCCTAAAATAACGGCCTGAGCTCCTCGCACGGCAAGCTGGTCAATGATACGCAAAAACTCATTCCGTGAATCCGAAAGAATCTTCCCCTGGCAAAGTTCCTGATAAATGACATCGTGAACAATCAGCCGATCGTCTGATTCCGGGACAACCACTTCAATATTGTGTTTATCGAGCAGTCGTCCTTTATAAAACTCTTGCTCCATCGTAAAATTCGTACCGAGCAAGCCGACAGTCGTAAAATCCTGCGCTTTAATCTGCTCTGCGGCAGCGTCTGCAATGTGCAGAATAGGAATCCCGATCTCGGCTTCAATTTGCGGCGCGACTTTATGCATTGTGTTGGTGCAGATCAGCAGAAAATCCGCGCCTCCGGCTTCGATTTGTTTGGACGCATGGACTAAAATCCTGGCTGTTCCTTCCCAATCGCCAGCATGCTGTAAGCGTTCGACATCCTCAAAATCGACACTGTACAGGCAGATTTTGGCCGAATGAAATCCCCCCAGCCGTTCTTTGACGCCCTCATTAATCAAACGGTAATAGGTTTCCGTCGATTCCCAACTCATTCCTCCAAGCAACCCGATTGTTTTCATACGTATGTCGTGTTTTGATCTTGTGGTGTTGTCATTTCCGTTCAGCGACAGGGCCAGCAGGCGAACGTCCGACAATTATTTCTAAAATTCAATCCTTGTTGTTCTTAGAAAAGGCGTATCGGGAGAATTTGTCAAAGGAATTTTTGCTAAAAACGTCTCCCAGACATTGAGAGGATTTTTTCGATTAAGACTTGACAGGAGTTCTGGCTAAAATCACTCTTATATATTATAGTGAAACGTGCTGTACAGAAATATGCAACACGGCTGAAAACCATTCAAAATGCAGCCTCAGGCCGGAAGGCGTATTATGGTCGACGCGGCAATGTGAAGATAGGAACGGGATGCCTCATAACTGCCTGACTGAAAGCGACACGCAAAAAATCGGCAAGGGGCCGATGTTGAATTCAACAACTGTCACGATCGAAATAATGTTGAAAGAGAGTTTTTTATCACCACAAAACACACAGAATATACAGATCGTTTAAATCTGTTGTACTACGAATTCTCGAAATAATTGCACCATGCCGTCCTGCCACAGAACACGATCAAAGCTTTTGTCGTCTTCTGTGTCTTCTGTGTCTTCCGTGGTTTTAAAATAATGAAGGAGGAGATATTCATGTATGTAGGAAGAATTGTTGCAGTTGGAAAAAGTCAGGACAATAAAATCACAGCAATGTATCGCGTCTCATCTCGTTCATTTCCGAATCGCCAGTCGAAAAAAATTGGTGAAGCCATTGCCATTGTGCCCAAAGAGGGGTTTGAACAGGATATTTACAAAAATCCTTATATTTCCTATAATTGTCTGCGCCTGACCGGGCATTATGCGATTGTCGCAAATGGAACACATACTGACCCGATTGCCGAAAAACTCACTGGTGGCATGAGTGTGCGCGATGCGATGATCACAGTCCTACACGGTATGGATTATGAGCACGATTCCTCTCACACACCGCGCATCACAGCCGTTATCGACAGCGCAGGCCAAACAGGAACATTAGGCATTATCCGGCTTGACGGTATCTTTGTTAAAACCTTCGAGTTAGAAGCCGGTGAAGCGTATTATGTAGCCACTTACGAGCATAATTATCCGTCAGAAACTTTTAAAGACAATGATTTTCATGTCGACGACGCCGACGAAGCCTGCGACTATATTTTAGGTAAAGGTGCATTTGCCGATCTGGAGCGACCGATTTCCGCCGCCTGCGTCATTCAAGAACAGGATGGATTTTCGATCGCATTTAAAGATATAGAATCTCAATGACATAGCGTCGTTTTTAGGAGGAAACCACAAAGGCACAAAGTTCATAAAGAGGCTGCTGAAAAGGTTTTCTTTGTGTACTTTGTGGTAAAAAAATCTATTGCTCAGAGATCTCTTACTTAAACTGCTGGAATCCTATCAGCAAGAATATCCTGAAGAAACATCGTGTGTTGAGCGCTATACCAATTTTGTCACAACCAATCCACACTGTTTCGAACGTTCGCTTGAAATCGGTCACGTGACCGGGTCGGCCTGGGTGGTCAATCGGGCCGGAACGCATACGTTACTGACGCACCATAAAAAATTGAATAAATGGCTGCAACCCGGCGGTCATGCCGATGGAAATCCGAATGTGCTGGAGGTCGCGCTTCAGGAAGCGCAGGAAGAAACCGGTATTGCCAATTTCAAAACGTTATCAGAAGGAATTTTCGATCTCGACATTCACCTCATCCCGGCTCGAAAAAATGTACCTGCTCATTCTCACTACGATTCTCGTTTTGTACTTCAAACAGTTGATTTGGAGGAATATCAGGTCAGCGATGAATCCCACGATCTGGCCTGGATTGAAATCAAAAAGCTGGAAGAGTTCACCCAGGAAGAATCAATGCTGCGCATGGCGAGAAAATGGGCAAGCCTTTTGAGAGAGAGACATTAGGAATGCAAGCCAGTACAATGTTTCAGAAAAAAATACATCTCACAAAGATCACAACACACACGGAGAAACGCTCTGCGACACTCCCTGTGCTCTATGAGAGATCATGTGTACGTCTTTTCCGAAATGCTGTACTCATCTGCACTCCTCAAAGGGATTCCTCCCTGAAAGTCTTATTTGCGGCTGAGAAATACCAAATCATCACCGCAACCAATGTTCCTGTCAGAGCGCTCCAAAGGTTTGGAATACATAACAACGCTCCTGCGATAAAGAGTAAACTCCGCTGCCAGGCCGAGCATTCGGTTCTCCAATATCCCATGAAACCAGCCGACAGCACCAATAACGCCCCTGCTGACCGGACAATGCTCAAAAAAATCGTACCTGTGGATCCTATCAGTATTAAATTCGGGTCGTAAGCGAATAAAAAAGGCAGCAGGAAGGCCGCAAAACTTAATTTGAGGCCGAACTTCGCCGTTTCCACCCAATCGGCTTCCGCCATGCCAGCGGCGATAAAAATGGCTCCGCAGACCGGCGGCGTGATGGCGGACAGGATCGCCAGATAAAAGACAAAAAGATGGGCAGCAAGCAGTGGCAGACCAAGATCGACTAACACCGGGCCTCCGACAACGATCGCCACGGTATATGCGGCTGTGGTCGGCACTTCCATACCGAGCAATATGCTGGTTAAACCGGTCAACACCAATACCAGAAAGAGACTATTTTGACTCAATGCCAGGATGTAGGAACTCACCTTGACGCCGAGGCCGGTGAACCCGATAATCGCCACGATAATTTGAGCACTGGCGCAAATACTCGCAATCAACGCCGCCTGACGCGCTCCGGTTAACACAGCCTTTTCGAGTTTTTGAAAGATCTGCTGGGGATTGTCCAAACGCCAATTTTCCGAAAAACACGCCAGCACAAGGGTACTCATCATTGCCCAAAACGCTGAATATTGCGGAGTATAGCCCCTGAACAGCCAAAAGGTCAGCATCAGAAAAGGCACCAAAAAAAACCCGCTGACTTGCAAGGTCTCACGCCAAGAGGGAATATCTGCGGCGGCCATGCCATGATAGCCTTTTTTGAGCGCGTAAAAATGAATGCCCATGCCAACGGTCAAAAAATAGAGTACGCCCGGAATAATGGCGTGGACAGCAATCGTCAGATAGGGTGTTTGTGTGAGTTCTGCCATGATAAAGGCCCCGGCCCCCATGATCGGCGGCATAATCTGCCCGCCCGTGCTGGCGACCGCCTCAACTGCGCCAGCCAGCGCAGGAGAGTATCCCAGGCGTTTCATCATCGGGATCGTGAACGCCCCTGTCGAAGCCACATTGGCGCTAGCGCTTCCTGAGACCGATCCAAAAAGTGCGCTGGATACGGTGGCAACTTTCGCTGGCCCTCCGGTATATTTCCCGGCAAGCCGCACCGCGATTTTCATGAATCCGACTCCGCCGCCGGTATGAACGATAAATGCCCCCAGGCACACAAAAATTGCAATAATATTAGCGCTGACTCCTAACAGTTGTCCCCACATTCCGCCCGTCGTAAGATACAACATGCTGCTGAGTGTCGTTAATGAATATTGCGGATGGCCGAATTGTCCCGGAATAAGATGGCCGAACACGGCATACATCAGAAACAGCGTGGCAATAATCGGGAGGGCCGGACGCACCATCCTGCGAGCGGCCTCAAGGATAATCAACACGAGAAAAATTCCTAACACGACCTGAAACGGCCCAGAAGCGATGCCATATTGTTCGATAATAGCGGTGTAATTGAAAAAAATATAGAGCGCGCAACCTGCCCCAATACAGGTTAATAGAAGATTCAGCGCCCAACGAAATGGAGAGAGAGACGATTTCTGAGAATGGCCTCCGAGAAAGATAAGAATGAGTGCCAGGGTTAAATGGAAGGAGCGCTCTTTCAGGCTCGGCATAAAGGCATAGACAGGTAATGTGACCTGATATATCACAAACAGAAAGGAAACAATGTAGACGATTCTATTGATGGTTTTTGAAAACATGACGGAATTGTGAAAAGCAGAAAAGTCTCATCTTATGAGAATTTTTTTACTCCGAAGGAGCATCTCATCCCAAAATGGGGTGGAACCCTATGAACGCAGATCGATATTCCCGCTCACCCTCTTCTTCCCAAGGATTCACCCCGGTTCCAGATGAGATGCCCTTTCAGGGCATATACACTTTGCTGATCACTCATGACGAACAAGATTTTATTTCGCGTCTTCAGGGATTTCGAGGCCAGCTTCGGTGTAGTATTTCAATGCACCCGGATGGATTTTGGCTCTCAGTTCAGCCACACCTTCCATTTTGATAAATTTCATGGCAGGATGGGATTTTTCCCATACCTCACGGTTTTCCCAGAACGCTTTGGTGATTTTGTAGACGACGTCTTCCGGTACGTCAGCCGTTGTGTAGGTTCCGACCAGCAGGCTGATCGTCTGCACGTCGTAATCAACCCCTTTATACACGCCGGCTGGAATCGTATACCGCGCAAAAGTTGACGCTATTTTCTGATAACTCTCATCATCGAGGCTCAAAATTCGGACAGGCGTTGTTGCGGCAATAATATCCTCGGCAAGTTGCTTTTTCATATCACCATAGCGAATCTCACAATTGTTGTATTTTTCTAAAAAGAAATCATAAGTCTCCTTCTCAGAGACAATTTTCATCAAAGTAAAAAGATTCTCAATCGGCTCTGCCATTGGCTGATTCTCCTGTGTAGGACCACTATCAGAAACGGCACGCATTACTTTTTTACGAATCACTTTCAGATCATCCACCAAATAAATTCCATTTCCTTCAGATTTTCCCATTTTTCCAGAACCATCTAAACCGGGGACTTTAAGCATCTCACCAGAGAAGCTATAAGGCTGAGGAATTGGGAAAAGTTCCTTTTTATACATCGTATTAAAACGGCGCGCAAACTTTCGTGCCATTTCCAAATTTTGCTCTTGGTCTTTACCAACAGGCACATATTTCGCTTTGTGAATTAAGATATCAACGGCCATCAAAACAGGATAAGTCAAAAGTCCTGCATTCACATTATCAGGCTGTTTGCGCACTTTATCTTTAAATGAAGTGGTACGCTCTAGCTCACCAATATAGGCATTCATATTCATCAAAAGATACAGCTCAGCAATCTCAGGTACATCACTTTGAATATAAATTACTGACTTTTCAGGGTCTAATCCACAAGCCAAATATTCTGCTAAAATCGTACGAGAATTTTGGCAAAGCTGCTCAGGGGTGGGGTGGGTGGTCAAAGAATGCCAATCTGCAACAAAAAAATAACAATTACTTTCCTCTTGCATTTTCAAAAAATTCTTGATTGCTCCGTAATAATTCCCCAAATGCAAATTCCCTGTGGAACGAATGCCACTAACTACTGTATCCATATGTTTTTCTTCTTTTTTATTATTAAATAATATAGATACAAAATAACACTATTTTTTTATAAAATCCTACAGAAACAACTTCACAGAGAAGCAAAATTCATTAAAAGCAATTATAAAAAGATCTTAAATGTTTCTGCTCCAAAAAAGAAAACAAGGATATAAAAAAGACTTATAAGACTATTTAGAAATATAATTTTTGACCATTTTCTCTTTAGAAAACAAACGATATTAAATACAATATTGAATGCTCCAAAGAAAAAAGAGGGAATTGTAACAAGTTCCCAAATTGCACCAATAATTGGATTTTTTACAGGATAATGATTCGCATAAATCATAAAACAGAACCACAAAAGAGCCAAAAGATTGGTAAAAATCAGAATTTTTGTAAGTGTATTTAGGCTATTTGCTTTCATAAAACACTAATTTTTAGAGTTAGTACGATAGCAAAGCTATATCTTTTTCAAGAAAAATCAAATAAAACCGATCCAAAAGTTTTATTTTTAACTAAAAAACACTTACTCAACTTGCAAGATAAATCCTTTCAAATAAGCACTTTCTGGATGAAAAAGACTAATGGGATGATCCTGCGGTTGGCTAAGCTGCTGCAAAATTTTAACCTCTCTTCCTGACTCCAAAGCCGCTTGGAACACCACTTTTCTAAAATCCTCCAAGGATACAACTTGCGAGCACGAAAATGTAAAAATAACGCCGCCCTTAGGAATACGCTCCATCGCCAGACGATTTAGCCTTCTGTAGCCTTTAAGAGCATTAGAAAGCACCTTTTTATGCTTTGCAAATGCAGGCGGATCAAGCACAATTACATCAAAATCTTGAGCATTTTTCTCCACATATTCAAAAGCATCACACACAAGGCTTTCATGCTGAGAAGCATTTCCAAAGTTGAGTTTCACATTCTCTTCAGTAAGAGAAATGGCGCGTTCTGAGGCATCAATGGAAACAACTTTTTTAGCTCCTCCACGCAGTGCATAAATAGAAAATCCACCCGAATAACAGCAAATATTAAGCACTCTTTTATCCTTTGAAAATGCTTCCAATAGCTTACGATTTTCCCTTTGGTCAACAAAAAAACCTGTCTTCTGCCCTTTTGCAAAATCAATATAAAACTGCAAGCCGTATTCTTTGGCAATGATTTGTTCTGCCTTACCTAAAATCCACTTATTTTCGGCTTTAATTTCAGCATTTTTTGGCAATGTTTCGGCAGATTTATCATAAACACCTTTTAAATTCTCACCCAAAACGCGTTGTAAAGCCTTTAAAATTTGCGATTGAATCAAATAAGCAAAAACCGTATGGGCTTGATAAACAATGTAGCCATTATAATAATCCAAAATAAGCCCTGGAATGCCATCACTTTCACCGAAAACAAGACGAAAAAGCTCCGTTTTTTCGAGCAAACCAGCTAACTTTCTACGCTCATAAGCCTCAGAAATTCTTTTTGTCCAAAAATTAGTGTCAATTTCCTCCTCCTTAAAAGCAAATAAACGAATAGAAATAGAGCCAATTTGCGTGTAGCCCAATGCCAAAAACTTGCCACTAAAATCCTCAACTCTTACAATATCTCCCTCCTGCGTAAGCTCTGATAATGGGCTGATTGCCCCTGAAAAAATCCAAGGATGGCGCAACTGTAATGAACGCCCTTTTCCTTTGTGAAGTTTTATGATTGGATACTTTTTCATTTTGATTCAATTTTAGTTAATTCTTGATAAATTTTTAGAGAAACCCACGCATCCGTTGCGGCATAGCGAATTTGTGATTCCCCCAAAGGATCTGCCTCCCAATTGGAAATTTGCTGACCTTTAGAAATACGAAATCCGAGTACAATAGCCGTCATTTTTTTTAGTGAAATATCCTCAATTCCAAACCTTTTCACCATTTTTTGCAATTCTACAAAACTGTCTTTTTTCGCAGGAAAATAATGATTTAACTCCTTTACATCATCTCGTATTGCAGCCCCTACTTTTAAAATTTTTTTATTACTCAGAAGGCTTTTCAAATCTTTAAATTCAGAAAGTTTTTGCAATTGAAAAATAAAGACTTTCTTTTCGGTTGCAAGCTGCAAAAGAGCTGTATGATTGAGTCTTCCTTTTTTAAAAGTTGGGCGCGTTTCGGTATCAAAACCCAAAACAGCATGCTGCTGTAAAAATTCTACAGCTTCGGTAATTTTCGCATCTTCATCTACAATAACCACCTGCCCATCATAGCCTTTTATTTCAAGGGCTTCTAACTGCTCTTTACTTATTTTACTTTTAAAATTCATCTTCCTTTTTTTTCTGAGACAATAATTTTATGAATTGCACGTAGTGCATTGAGCGTGTATTGCCCCCAATGATGTGCAAAATTGGTTTTAAGTTGCCACAAGGCCTCCGTCAAACGCTCCTCTGTGCCTAAATGAAAATTAG
>PDWI01006227.1_pt1 | contig 15090 bp, 12 predicted proteins | sample 1430891 | NCBI WGS metagenome assembly PDWI01 (sample SAMN01162508, study PRJNA174530) | Oral metagenome, whole genome shotgun sequencing project. | biome: Marine environment; feature: Marine mammal; material: Swab sample of the gingival sulcus; isolation source: swab sample of gingival sulcus... | reverse complement strand
TTAACTGCTTTATTCGGACAGACAGATAACGGGTTTAAAGACAGCTTAGAACAAGACTTATTGGATGAAATAACAGTTATTGCTCCAACTCCACCAAATATTGAAATTGGCGCTTATTCAAGAATTGGGAATTTTCCATTGGGAATCCATTTCGGTGCTTCAAGGACATCAAACAGAGATAACATTGCAATTGATTTTGCTACAAACGGAAATAAAAATCAGTTTTACAGCGTAAAATATACACCCAATTATATATTTATAAAAAGCTGGCTTAACCATACGATTAATCCGTATATTAAAGGAATAGGTTTTTTGACTAAAAATTATGAGTTTAATAGATTTGAGTTTGCAAACAGCTTTAATATAGCAGGCTTGTTCTGTTTAAATGTAGGTGCATGGACTGATCAAAACTTTAAAAAAGCATTGCCAAGTCTTGGATTAACGAAAGATTTGCGCCTTAATAGATTAATTTTCGATTCATCGTTTTTGGAATTCAAAACCTATCTTGACAAAGAGCGGATTGACTGGTCTATAGATTATAAGTTTGAACTTTACAACAAAAATTACAGGCGTTTGAGCGGTAGTATTGGTTACGAATCGCTATCAGATTATAATGATTTTATTGTGCAATTAAGCTATAAATACTATTTTATAGACAGAAAAACACACAAATGAAATAACAACTATTAAACAGCTATCAATAATTGCTTTTCCTCACCAGCTTTAAAAAAGCTACACTCCCAATGACACTTTTAAGTATAACTTCAAAAAGCTACCGACTACAACATAACCAAACGATAAAAGCATCTATCAACTACATTAAAGGTCTAAATGAATTTCCCACATTTCAACACAATATAAGCATCACTAAGCTAAAAAAAACCTCTATATTCGAATGCTCCTAATATAGGGTAGTTTTCATTTTCACGGTCCTTATAAAAATCATAGAACAATATTTACTCAATATCAACATTAGCAAATTGAAAACACATATTTTATATATATCAATTTTAATAATTTTTATGAGCTGTAAAAATGAAAAGAAGGTTACAATAGTTACAGAGCCCAAGCAGGTAGTTAATACAGTATCAGAAGAAGAAACAAATATTACACAGAATAACGCTGACGTAAGTTGTTTTGAAGATTATTTCAATCATTTCATTAAAAGTTTTGAAGTTGCACAGCGTGAGAGTGATAATGTAACAAGGGAAGGTATTTCAAATTGCTTTATAGTAAATAACCAAAATGAATTTTCAGGCTTAGAAAAAGAGTTGTTTTTGACTTTATCAGACACTGTAGATTACAAGGAGCCTATTAGAGTTAAGAAATTGATTTATAATAGCAATCAACTTGCAGAGACTGTTTTTACAGCATATTCCAAAGGTTTTTATGATAATTGTATAGGTATAAAAGAACCTAATTTTATTATCCAGGAGGATAACACAGTATATGTGTTTTTTATAAGAGCGGAGTATTACCGAAAAGTACTTTTAAAATTTAAAGAGGAATTATTGAAAATTAAAAAATGCCCCAATTTAAAAATAACAGAATGCAGATAAACATTTATGCCATCGGAAGCGATGGCTTTTTTATACGTAAGCCTTTTTAGCCTTGGTATCTCTTAATAATGCATCGAGCAATGTAAGGAGGTGCATTTATCTGTAGCACCCTCTTTTGTGTGTATTTGCCTTTATTACTCCCTCCTAAATTGAGCTCTCCTGGCCTCGTTGACCCATTAAAGTAAAAAGTTTACCTTTGAAACAAAATAAAAACACTAAAAATATCTGATGCAAAAGAACTGATGAAAAACTTAACATTTCAACACAATATAAGCATCACTAAACCAAAAAATTCTCTATTTTTGAATGCTCTTAATACAGGGTAGTTTTCACTTTTTATATTGATTAGAAATGAAAAATATACTTTTAATTGTTTCTTTTTTGTGTAGTTTGAATGTTGTGTTTTCTCAAACTCAAACAAAGAATGACTATTATAAAGTTGAAAAACTAGATTTTAGATTTGTAATACTAAATGATATTGAAAAATGGGGGTTTGAAAAACTTGAAAATAAAACATCTTACACCCCTACTGCATTTGAACTTATCAATATTTTAAACAAATTAAATACTGTTATAGTAACTAAAGACGATGTTTTTCAAATTGTATTCTTTAAAGATAGTGGTGAAAATTGTGCCATAATAAATCATTTGATTTTTAAAAAGAAAAATAAAGCAAGAAAATATTTTGTTGACTGGGAAAAGAATGTCGGAGGAGGTTTTGGCTCTTTTTTTGAGAAGTACTATCGTGTTTATATGTTGACTAACATTGATAACCCAAATACTATACAATTCAGTAGCGAGTTTTACAGCCCTCTTTAATGTAAGATTGGAAAGTTTCAGATGGTACTAACGTCTTTAGGTATATAGAAAAATTAGATACTATCCCAAAAAGTGTGTAAAGCAAGTTTTTGTTTATTTTTAATCAATGAACTAAAAACAATTAAAAATGGATAAAAAACTCAACTTTACACAGGAGTAAGTTACAAAGATTTTAGAAGAAATAGCCAAAGAAAAAGATGGCTATAACAAGGTTTTAAAATATTCCTTGGAAGCGATGAGGTAGCATCCCCTTTTCTATACATTCGCCGTTTTTGCAATTCTACTCCATCGAGCTCTCCTGACCTCGTTGATCCATTAAAGTAAAAAGTTTACCTTTGAAGCAGAATAAAAACACTGAAAACGGATCTGGTGTCATGACAATCTACAAAAATCATGAACAAAAAGAATTGCCTGTTTATGGCTTAGACAGACTTGGGGTATATTATAAAAATACCGGTAACACCTATGACCAACTGACCGACCATCTCGGTAGTGTAAGAGCTGTAATCGTTAAAAATGGAACAAAAGCAGCAGCCCTGGTCGCAGCCCATGACTACTACCCCTTTGGTATGCCTATGCCTGGGCGCACCCTAACGGGAAGTGAAAACTACCGTTATGCCTACCAAGGACAGGAAGGGGCGAGTGTTAAAAATAGTCCGGCGGACTACTTTAGCGAAGCAGCCGGACTGTCGCGTGAGCAAAAAACAGGCAAAGAAGCCTTCCAACTCCGCCTTTGGGATAGTCGGATTGGACGTTGGCTAACGACTAATCCGGCTGGGCAATACCACAGTCCCTATTTAGGTATGGGGAATAATCCAGTAGGTATGATTGACCCTGATGGGGGATATGATAAATGGTGGAAAGCTTTTAAAGCATGGGTTGGTGGAGGTTTCCAAGGAAAAATTAGTAAAATAGATAACCCTGGAACACCATTACATAAGTACTCTATTAAGAAATGGGATGCTGAGAATAATATGTGGTCTATTAAATTGGGAGACTTAAGTGCTTTAGAGAATTCAGGATATTACATTGACAATGGGGCTTACATTAAATTGTCCACAGGGACAATAAGCGAATGGAATCCAAACATGGCATATGAATGGAAAACAAGTAATAATGTATTTAAGCGTGGATTATATGATTTTTCAAATAAAATTGCCATTACAGCCCAACCAATGAATCCATTTCAAAATAATATTTATTCACTTGATGGTTCTACTGTTGTAAGGGGAAGTAGAGAACTTCAAGATGCTTTTGTTGAAACAACGGCAACTTTTGTACCTATTGGAAGGGGTTTTACTAAAACTATACAAGGAGCTGGTACCAAAGGGCTCTTACATGTCGAACGTTTTAGTGCAAGTAAATTTTCAAGAACATTTTATACGAAAGGATTATCTCATTCAACTCGAGGTAAGTTAAATAAACTATTCAATACATTGGTTATTGACAAGTACAATAATAAATTCTCCAATGGCATGATATTATTTAAAGCTGGGAAATTACATAATTCTAATCATAATAATGGAAACTAATGGAGGTGCTTTTTGAAATAATTGTTGTTAATATATTAACTCATTTTTTTGGAGTTAATACTAGATACTATTTTTTTAAAATTATTGGTAAAGAAAAAAGTAGAGAGTATCTTAGAGGTAATACTACAAACGATGGAAGTGATGCTATATCTCAGTATATTTTTAATATTATTATTGGTATAGCAGTAGTTTTTATCATTATTATATCGTTGATGCAAATATTTTGAGATAGTTAGAGTAATAGATTGACAATATTTAAAAATTGAAGGATTGGATACTACGGTCATGAAGAAAGGTATCTCAGTGATACCGGATATTATCAACCACTTGAGTTTCGATGTTATTTTAAAACATTTTCCAAGGCACGTTAGGGTAGTACCCCCTGAAAGCACCCTATATTAGGAGCATTCAAAAATAGAGAATTTTTGAAAGCATCCCCTTTTGTGTGTATTTGCCTTTATTGCGGACCCCTATATTGAGCTCTCCTAATCTCATTGACACATTAAAGTAAAAAGTTTACCTTTGAAGCAGAATAAAAACACTGAAAACGGATCTGGGGTCATGACAATCTACAAAAATCATGAACAAAAAGAATTGCCTGTTTATGGCTTATCCGGGCTTGAGGTATATTATAAAAATACCGGTAACACCTATTACCAACTGACCGAGCATCTCGGTAGTGTAAGAGCTGTAATCATTAAAAACGGAACAAAGGCAGCAGCCCTGGTCGCAGCTCATGACTACTACTCCTTTGGTATGCCTATGCCGGGACGTACCCTGAGCGACGCCGAAGGGTACAGATACGCTTACGAAGGCCAAGAAAAAGACCCTGAGACAGGGAAAGAAGCGTTTCAACTTCGTCTGTGGGATGATAGTATTGGGAGGTGGCTTACTACTGCCCCTTATGGGCAGTACAGTTCTCCTTACATAGGTATGGGTAATAACCCAATTACAAGGGTTGATCCTGATGGTGGCTATGATAAATGGTGGAAAGCTTTTAAAGCATGGGTTGGTGGAGGTTTCCAAGGAAAAATTAGTAAAGTAGATAACCCTGGAACACCATTACATAAGTACTCAATAAAAAAATGGGATGATGAGAATAATATGTGGAGCGTAAAATTAGGGGATTTAAGTGCATTAAAGAATTCAGGATATTATGCTGATAATGGGGCTTATATTAAATCACCAACAGGAACTATTGGTGAGTATAAACCAAATTGGGCTATGAATTTATCAGAAGGAAATATGGCTGAGAAATTTACTTACAATACACTTAATGGCTTTTTTACAACAGGTCAATTTTTTATGGGTATAAGTGTCCGGGATAATTCAATGAGGAATTTAAATAGAACATCTACAACAAGCAAAGAGGGACTTGAAAATTTTATTGATGTAGGAGGTGGTGCAGTTGTAGGTCAAGTAACCAAAGGGGCGAGGATATTAAAACCAATAGTAAGTGATCCTACTCTATGGAATACTTTCCAAAAATCAACTAAAGGATTATACTCTACCTCAATAAAATCTCAACTTTATAAAAGTCATATTTATAATCTTAATAATGATATAGTCAGACATAATATTGGTGCTCAATCTGCAATTCACGGTAGGATTGCAACATGGTGGTCAGGAAAAGCTATTAGTAATCAAAACTTAGCTGAATAATATGGCTATCATCGCAGAAATAGGAGCCTTTATATTATGGGCAATAAATGGATTTAGAGGGAAATATCTTGATGTATACATGGATAATCCATTTTTAGCTCCTTTATTAGGCTTAGTATTCATTATTATCATCGTTTTTCTAAGTTTTTACTTATGGAAATAAATTTCCGCTCCGTCGCCATCTCCTGCTGGCGACGGCAACTAAAATTACAAAAACCACTCAAAAGCGAGTGGTTTTTTGTTAGAATTTCGTACTAAAAGATACTATCCCAAAAAGTGTGTAAAGCAAGTTACAAAGATTTTAGAAGAAATAGCCAAAGAAAAAGATGGCTATAACAAGGTTTTAGAATATTCCTTGGAAGCGATGAGATAGCATCCCCTTTTCTATACATTCGCCGTTTTTGCAATTCTGCTCCATCGAGCTCTCCTGACCTCATTGACCCATTAAAGTAAAAAGTTTACCTTTGAAACAGAATAAAAACATATGAAAATCTCTGAAGTAAAAGAACTGATGAAAAGCTTAACATTTCAACACAATATAAGCATCACTAAACTGAAAAAACCTCTATTTTTGAATGCTCCTAATATTGGGTAGCTTTCTGGGTAGCTTTCAGAATAAATCAAATAAGTTTACAATATTAGTATGACAGTAAACAAAAAACTTAATGATGATTACTTTGAAACAAAAAAGAAATACAAAGAAAATCGATTAAAAAGTAAAAAGATGACTTTTAGAAAAAGGTTTTCGTACTTCATTTTGGCAATCTTATTACTTTTAATACAAGGGGTATTATTAAGAAAATGTCAAAATAGAATAGATGAAAATCAAAAAAATGATATTGAAAATATTGCTCCGACGCCAACAGTAGTTGGCGTCGGCGACTAAAAGTATAAAACCACTCAAATCTGAGTGGTTTTTTGTTAGAATTTCGTACTAAAAGATACTATCCCAAAAAGTGTGTAAAGCAAGGTAGTATCCCCTTTTCTATGTAGTACGACCTCGTTGGTAGAATTACATTGTATACTCCTATAATAGCCACCCGTACAAATAAAAAACCCTGATAATTACCAGGGTTTAAATGCTTATTAATTGTTTTGTCTGTCGGGATGACAGGATTTGAACCTGCGACCTCTTCGTCCCGAACGAAGCGCGCTACCGGGCTGCGCTACATCCCGTATCATTTTAAGGCTTGCCGGTCATAACTATCATTTATCAACTATACAATTCCGGCATAAAAAAAGTCGGGATGACAGGATTTGAACCTGCGACCACTTGCACCCCATGCAAGTACGCTACCGGACTGCGCCACATCCCGAAATTGAGGGTACAAATGTACATTAATTTTTTCTTTCAGAAAAAAGATTTTTATCCCATCAAAAAGGATCTACATCCAGTACAAACCGGATAGATCTGTATTGACCAATACTCTGAAAATGATTTTTAATCTTAAGCAATTGTTGCTTGGTTTGAAAAACAGATTGTTCAGGGGGTATTTTGAGGAGTAAATCATAGAGGTACAAACCCCTTATTCTGGCAATACCCGGTACTGACGGGCCCAAGACTCCTTGAGCAAAATAATTTTTTAAAGACACTCCCAACCATTCAGCAGCCTCTGTCAGGATGACCTGGTTTTTATGTTTCAGGGTTATTTTTATCAATTTGTGATAAGGCGGATAATGGCACAATGAACGTTCTTTTAACTGGTTATCATACAACAGATTGTATGCATTGTCTTTGACCCATTGCAGTATAGGATGGTTAGGGTTATACGTCTGAATAATCACCTTGCCTTTGGTACCGGAACGGCCGGAACGTCCGGAGACCTGAACCAGCATCTGAAAACTGCGTTCATGGGCTCTGAAATCGGGAAAGTTCAATAAACCATCGGCATTGATAACCCCAACAAGAGACACATTGGAAAAATCCAAGCCTTTGGACAGCATCTGTGTACCCACCAGAATATCTACAGTATGAGCCTGAAATTTTGAAATAATCTCTTGATAGGAACGCTTGCCTCTGGTCGTGTCATAATCCATCCGCATGGTCTTATGGTTGGGAAACAAGTCTTTCAGTTCTTCCTCCAATTGCTCTGTCCCAAAACCCAGATTAATCAACGTAGGATTACCACAGGCTTCACAATCCTGCATCAGCGTCGTCCCAAAACCACAATAATGGCAGCGCAACTCATTGTTAGCTTTATGATACGTCAAAGACACATCGCAATTGGGGCAATGCGGTGATGTACCACAAGACGTACACTGTACCACAGGCGCAAAGCCCCTGCGGTTTTGAAATAAAATCACCTGTTCTCTTCTGTCTAAAGCCGCCTCCATCGCCTCTATCAATTCTAATGAAAAATGACCTTGAACCCGTTTTTTCTTATGGGCTTCGGAGAGGTTGACCAATTGAATATCGGGTAAAGCAACATCCCCAAAACGTTCTTTGAGTTCGACTAATGCATATTTGCCGCGATCCACATTGTACTGCGATTCTATAGATGGAGTCGCCGTTCCCAAAACAATTTTTGCTTTAAACTGATGGGCTAAAAACACAGCCGTATCTCTGGCATGATAACGCGGTGCAGGATCAAATTGCTTGTAGGAGACTTCGTGCTCTTCATCCACTACAATCAAACCCAGATTGTGAAACGGCAACAACACAGCCGATCTCGCACCTACAATCAATTGTGCTTTTGCGTTCTTATTAAGCATATGATACCACACCTCTACCCTTTCATTCAAAGAGTATCTGGAATGAAACACCGATATCTTTTCTCCAAAAAACAGCTTTAAACGTTCCAGCAATTGGGTCGTTAAGGCGATTTCCGGTACTAAATATAAGACCTGTTGACCTTTGGCAAGTACATCGGCAATCAACCGGATATAGACTTCCGTTTTTCCGCTGCCTGTCACACCGTGGAAAAGGACGACATCACGTGTTTTAAACCGGTCTTGTATCTGCTCAAAAACCGATGTCTGTCCGGGGTTTAACACCGGCAGCCCCTTACTTGATTTATCGATTTTAACCCGGTCTTCCTGTAAAGTATATAACTCAAAAACCTCTTTTTCCACCAAAGCTCTCAGAATGGCATGGCTCAATGCATGTTCTTTGAGAAACTTTGTAAACGCAATAGGCTTACCGGTTTCTGCCTTGATTTTAAAATAAGCCATGACCGCCTGTTTCTGTTTAGGGGCTCTGTTTAAACCATCCAACAAGTCGTGCCACCGGTTTTCATCCTGCCATAAAGGATGTAACCGCAGATATTTCACCAATTTCGGGGTGTATTTTTCATATAGGACTTCGTGAATACGTATCGCCTTTTTTTCCAACAAACTTTTAACTACCGGAAGGCTGTTTTTTTGCGCTAAAATCGCACTGACCTGTGACAGATCCAGCATTTTATTATGTTGCAAACCTTCATAGACCAAATATTCCCTGTCTGTCAGCGAATCAATAGCCTCAAACGAGTTATCAGGTAAAATCTGTGTTTCGCTCTGCAATAAAAAAGCTGATGGCAACGCCGCTCTTACCACCTCTCCCAAAGTGCACATATAATACTGTGCCATCCATTCCCAAAGCTTTAACTGAGCCGCAGTTACCAGCGCGTGTTCATCAAGAATAGAATGAATATTTTTGGCTTCATAAGCCGCAGGTTGTTGTGTATGTAAACTGTAAACAATACCGGTATACACTTTCCGCTTACCAAAAGGCACGGCGACCCGCACACCTTGACTGAGGAAAGCCGCCTCTTCTTCGGTTACCTTATAGGTAAATAATTTTTGGAGTGGGATTGGTAATATGACATCTATATAATACAATCTACAATTGGTTTAACTCATTAAATAATATGCTACATATGGCCCACACATTAACCCCAGTCATACACCGGTAAAATCTTACAATCAATATTTGAATGTGTTGACACAAGAGGCTAAAGATAAACGTTCAGGTTACGCATACAACCATAAAATCCGAGTATAGCCGGCCGGTTATAATGATAACAAAGAACCGGTTTTATCAAAGCTATGGGCTTATATCTCCTGTAATTCTACAAGTTTTTTATAAGTACCGTTTTTAGCAATCAGTTCTTTATGATTGCCTTGTTCCACAATTTCCCCGTCTTGCATAACGATGATAACATCGGCTTTTTGAATAGTGGACAACCGGTGTGCAATGACCAGTGATGTACGGTTTTTCATCATATGCTCCAAAGCATCCTGCACCAATCGTTCTGATTCTGTATCCAAAGCTGAGGTCGCTTCATCCAAAACCATGATTGGTGGATTTTTCAGCACGGCTCTTGCAATGGAAATCCGTTGTTTTTGTCCGCCGGACAGCTTGCCGCCTGCGTCCCCTATATTCGTGTTATAGCCCTGAGGCATTGATTCAATAAAATCGTGGGCATTGGCAATTTTTGCCGCTTTTACAATATCATCATGCGTCAAATTCTCCTGCCCGAAACGAATATTGTTAGCCACACTGTCATTAAACAATATGGCATCTTGCGTTACCAGTCCCATCAAAGCACGTAGGGATTTCAGTTTGATATCCCGTACATCTACCCCATCTATTTTTACCGCTCCTTTATTGACGTCATAAAAACGGGATAACAGGGCTGCAGCAGTGGTTTTACCACTACCGGACTGCCCGACCAAAGCTACTGTTTGCCCTTTTTTAATCGTCAGGTTAAAATCCTTGAGTACCCATTGGTCTTCATATTTGAAAGAAACATGATCAAATACCACATCCTTTTCAAAATCATCCTTGTCTATCGCATTGGCTCTGTCTTCCATCGGATTCTCTGCTTCCAGTATCTCCAAAACCCGTTCTGCAGCAGCATCTGCCCTTTTGATGGCATAAAAACCTTTTGAAATAGACTTTGCCGGCGTCAAAACATTGTATGCCAAAGCCATATACGACACAAATAATGAAGGTTCCAAACTCTTTTCAAGTAACACCAGCTGTCCGCCATACCACAACAACATGGCAATGGTTACAATTCCTAAAAATTCACTGACCGGCGAGGCGAGATTCTGACGATTCATCAATTGATTGGAAAAATTGTAAAATCTCTGGGTGGATTGTTTAAAGGTTTTGACAAACAGATTCTCTGCATTAAAGCCTTTAACCACCTTGAGACCAGCTAAGGTTTCTTCAACCAATGAGAGGAAAAAACCTTGTTCCACCTGAACCCTTTTAGAGTGTTTTTTTAAGCGTTTGCCTATATATGAAATAATAAACCCTGAAACAGGAATAAAAACGAGTACGAACAAAGTCAGTTTGACACTAATCACAAACATCCCCACCAAAGTAAAAATAATTGTCAATGGTTCCCGGACGATAAGCTCCAGAATGGATAAAAACGAATGTTGAACTTCAAGTACATCAGAAGAAATACGAGCCATCAGGTCTCCTTTACGTTTTTCCGTAAAAAATGATACCGGCAGGTTAACCGTCTTGATATACAAGGCATCGCGTAAATCTCTCAGCACCCCATTGCGTAAATAGGTTATAAAAAACATCGCGAGGTAGCCAAAAAAGTTTTTGAACAGAAAGAGTACGATAATCAGCACGACCATATACGACAAGGCCTTGTCATTACCGGATTGCTCAATCATCATCGTCAGGTAATAATTCATACTATCACCCGCATAGACTTTGAGGTCACCCAAACCCTGCCATACCGGTTTTACGGTTACCGGTTTAGATTGTTTAAACAACACATCAAGCATGGGAATCAGAGCCATAAAAGACAGGACACTGAACAACGCATACATGATATTGCTTAAAATATTGAATACCCCGTACATTTTGTAGGGGTAGGCAAACTTGAATATTTTACTGAAGTAATTCAATGATTAGTGGAGTTTCATTTGTTTAATAATAGCCTGAATTTTCTGATCCAGTGCGGCACCTGTATCATCTACATTATCCACGTCGTCCAATGGCGCATTTACACTAAAATAAAATTTAATCTTAGGCTCGGTACCACTGGGTCTCACGGCTATTTTCGTGCCTTTTACCGTATGGTAAATCAAGACATTAGATTGAGGCACTTTTAATGTTTTAGTTTCTCCGGTAATGAGATTTTTAAGTGTTGATAACTGATAATCGGCTACATATTCCACCTGTTCACCCACGACTTCTTGGAGGGGATTGTCTCTGAAATCCACCATCATTTGCTTGATCGCTTCTGCCCCGTTCATACCTTTTTTGACTATAGAAATAAGGTGTTCTTTATAGTAACCGTGTGTGACGTAAAGTTTGAGTAATTCATTGTAAAATGAACTGCCTTTAGCTTTAGCATCTGCGGCAATCTCACAGGCTAAAAGTCCGGCAGTAATGGCATCTTTATCACGATTAAAATCACCTACCATATACCCGAAACTCTCTTCACCACCACCGATGTATTTTTGCTTACCTTCGGCATCGCGAATCATTTTGGCAATCCATTTAAAACCGGTCAGTCCTATTTTAATATCTACCCCGTACGATTCGGCTATTTTTTCCATAAGGTCTGTAGAAACAATAGTAGAGGCAACAAATTCCTTACCGGTCAAACGTCCTTCTTCCTGCCATTTTTTAAGTAAAAATGCGGTCATCATACTCATGGTTTGGTTACCGTTGAGCAATTGCATGTCCCCTTTATTATTTCTTACAGCGACACCTATACGGTCTGAATCCGGATCGGTTCCCAAAACGATATCAGCACCGGTTTTTTCTGCCAGTTCCAAGGCCATTTTTAGTGCAGCAGGCTCTTCGGGGTTGGGCGATTTGACCGTAGGGAAATCACCGTCCGGGATACGTTGTTCTTCTACAATATGAACATCAGTATAACCCGCCAGTTTTAAGGCATCAGGCATTAGTTTTATGGAAGTACCGTGTAAAGACGTAAAGACAACTTTCAGTTGGTCTTTACCTTTGGTGTCTTGAAATGTACCATTCTCCACAGAGGCTTTTAAAAACGCTGTATCAGTCTCTGTTCCCAGATATATGAGTTTTTCCGGATCAGCTTCAAATTTTATATCTGCGTAATCCAAAGCATTCACTTTATCAATAATAGCTTTATCCTCAGGCGGTACGATCTGACCACCATCATTCCAATACACTTTATATCCGTTGTATTCCGGTGGATTATGTGACGCAGTAAGTACAATTCCGGCATTGCATTGCAAATGTCTTACGGCAAAGGATAATTCCGGTGTGGGACGCATTTCTTTGAACAGATATACTGTAATGTCATTGGCGGTCAATACATCGGCTACGAGCTTGGCAAAGGTATCAGAGTTATGCCTACAATCGTAACCTATGGCTACTTTTAAGTCTTGATCAGGAAAACGCTCCTTGAGGTAATTGGCTAAACCTTGCGTGGCTTTACCATAAGTATATTTATTCATTCTGTTGACACCTGCCCCCATGATACCACGCATACCCCCGGTACCGAATTCCAGATTTTTATAAAAACGGTCATTGAGTTCGTTCTCGTTTTTGGCATCAATTAAGGCTTGGATTTCATTTTGCGTTGCAGCATCAAATGGCGCTTTGGTCCATAAAGTTGCTTTTTCTAATATAGTCATGTTAAATATACTTTAGATTAAATACCTCTCTCTGAGTAAACAAGCAAAATTAAGAATATTCCTATGAAATTGATGTAATCCCATAGAGTTTATGATTTTTTTAATGCATTTTATCCCTCAGTAGTTTTAGCAATAGAATAATACTGTGGTTCCGGGTTGTTTCTGACAATAATTTCGCCCAAAAATCCGGCAATAAAGAATAACGTACCGATAACCATTGTCGTCAAGGCTATATAAAACCAGGGGTTATCGGTCACCAAAATAGTCGGTTTATGCAAATAAAACAGACGGTAGAGTTTGGACATGCCTATATAGAATACCGATACAAATCCTATGATAAACATGAGTGTACCCCAAAGTCCGAAAAAATGCATAGGGCGTTTGGCAAATTTGGACACAAACCATATGGTGATCAAATCCAAAAAACCATTGATAAAACGGCTCATTCCAAATTTGGTCTCGCCGTACTTCCGCGCCTGATGTTGAACAACTTTTTCGGCAATCTTAGTAAAACCGGCATTTTTTGCCAGCACAGGAATATAACGGTGCATCTCACCGTGTACATTGATGTTTTTTACCACCGCTTTATCGTAGGCTTTAAGCCCGCAATTGAAATCATGAAGTGACAACCCTGAGGTTTTCCGCGCCGCCCAATTAAAGAGTTTGGAAGGAATATTTTTCCTCAGTTTAGAATCATAACGCTTTTTTTTCCAGCCGGAAACCAACTGATGACCCTCACCCACGACCATATGATAGAGTTCGGGTATCTCATCGGGGCTGTCTTGCAGATCTGCATCCATAGTGATCACCACATCACCTTGAGCCATCTCAAAACCGGCATGTAATGCCTGGGATTTCCCGTAATTCTTTTGAAATTTTATGCCCTTGACATGGACATCTTTTTGAGCCAATTGCTCTATGACTTGCCAGGATTCATCTGTAGAACCGTCATCTATGAATAGAATTTCATAAGACAACGAATTGGATTGCACTACCCGTACAATCCAATCGTATAATTCCGGTAAGGATTCCGCCTCATTGAGCAACGGAATGACTATGGATAAATTCATTAAAAACGTTTAATGGTTAAAACTGTTCTTCTTTTTTAAAGGCTGCTCCACCTATTAATCCTAAGATTAAACCACCTAACAGATTCATCACAACAGACATCAAGGCTATAGAGGTAGGTGTGGTAAATGTTTTGCTCGCTTCAAGCGTTGTTTCTATTTGCTCTTCAGACATGTCAGGAAACTTCTCATACATCACCTCACGGGTATACTCTAAACTATTGGCTAAAAAATTAGGCTCTATCACATTCATAAATACCATTAAATAAACGACTTTTATGATTGCAAACACCAACATAATACCTAACCCCAACTTTATACCCTGACTGATATTCATGGAACCACTGGCATTAGCAAAGGTTTTTATGGCATACATGACACCACCAATGATAAAGACATACCTTAAGACGGTAATAATCCAATGGGGTTGATACATATTACCAAAGGAATAATTGGCTAATTCCATGATGATTACCAATACAGCTATGATAATACCGTAGGTTAACATTGTTTTTTGAATAGACGTTTGATTCTCCATTTTTTAAATTGATTTTAATTGATTAGTATCAAGCAAAGATACGAACAAATATATTTTTATAGGATTTATTGAAAAATTTATTATTTTTGCACCCGGCAAGTCCTACACAACCAGCTCCCTGTGAATCCCCCAGGGTGGGAACGCAGCAAGGGTAGCAGGTCGTAGCGGTGTGATGTAGGTCGCTTGCCGTTTTTTTATGCCTTTTTTTCAAGGTCGTAATCATCACAACACTATCATTGATTAGTCCGCTTATTTAGCAGTCACTTCCAACAGCTTCATAGTCCCTTCACCACTTAAAATTTCGTAGTCACTGACACAAGAAGGTATCAGAATGG
>PDWI01006226.1_pt1 | contig 15092 bp, 11 predicted proteins | sample 1430891 | NCBI WGS metagenome assembly PDWI01 (sample SAMN01162508, study PRJNA174530) | Oral metagenome, whole genome shotgun sequencing project. | biome: Marine environment; feature: Marine mammal; material: Swab sample of the gingival sulcus; isolation source: swab sample of gingival sulcus... | reverse complement strand
TTAATTTCAAAAAAGGCAACAGTACAAATTGGAGTGCAAGTAAAATCCCAACAATTATGGTATAAATTTTTGCGCCATCGAATACCATTGGTTCAGCCGAAGATGTATCGTAAAAAGATGTGTCAAAATTATCAAACTCTTCCCTGCCCACGAACTTTGCTCGTAGCGAATTTCTGAACATTACATCTGTAACCGAAAAAGGAAAGTAATCTCTGAAATCAAAATATAATATCAAATATTTATTTTCTTTTAAATCTGAAAACCGGACATTTGCCCGATGATAATCCAGTTTAAATTTTATCGGTTTATCTATTTGACTGTCAATCTCGACAATTTCATTGTGTCCAACACGAGAAATTGTTGCATTATCTACTTTTATATCAATTTTGCGTAGCAGATAATAGTTTTTTGGGAATAAACATTTTATTTGTAGCATATATGTAAAGTTATAGAATTAATTACCAAAAGTTCGTTATTTTCTTATAGTCAAGCCTTGAATACAATTCCACAAACCACTCATTACCAACAACTTACACCTAGTTTTGTAAATTTTTAATTTTCCACACAAACACATAAAATTTTCACTTCCCTACAAAAAAAATTACGTTCTCTACAAAACCGTTGCATTCTGACAATTTACCCCGCCTTAATGTGTAGCGTAAGTTTCCTCAAAAATACAAAAAATTTTGAAAAGAACGTAAAATTTCAAAAAAATTTGAGATAATTTACAGCAAAATTAGTAAGCCTTAGCAAATAAAACTCTTCTGGTAGAATCTTTGCCGGAGTAAATACATTTACCCTCTTCAAACGGTGCATTCGATGGAATTACCCGAATAGTCGCTTTTGTTTCCTCCTGAATTTTCTTTTCAGTTTCAACCGTTCCGTCCCAATGAGCCAAAGCAAATCCGCCTTTGTTGTTTATAACATCTAAAAATTCTTCCCAAGTATCCACTTTGTGAGTATTTTCTTCTCTGAATTTCAATGCTTTATCATAAATACTTTGTTGAATATCGCTCAACAGCTTTTCAATTTCCTCCACAATATTATCTTGCGAATAAATTTTCTTTTCAAGCGTATCACGTCTCACAACCTCTACCGTATTATTTTCAATATCACGATTTCCGATAGCAATTCTCACCGGCACACCTTTCATTTCGTATTCTGCGAATTTCCAGCCGGGCGATTGTTTAGCATCGTCATCAAATTTAACCGTAAAACCTTTTTGTTCAAGCCCTTTTATTATCGGTTCTACTTTTTCTTTTATAGCGTCAAGCTGTTCTTGTTTTCTAAAAATAGGCACAATTACAACGTGAATCGGAGCAAGTTTTGGCGGCAAAACCAAGCCGTTATCGTCAGAATGCGCAATAATCAAAGCCCCAATCAATCGAGTAGTAACCCCCCAAGAAGTAGCCCACACATATTCCTGTTTTCCCTCTTTGTTCAAATATTTCACATCAAAAGCCTTTGCGAAATTTTGTCCCAAAAAGTGCGAAGTACCGGCCTGCAAAGCCTTTCCGTCTTGCAACAAAGCCTCAATAGCGTAAGTTTCGTCGGCACCGGCAAACCGTTCGCCTTCCGATTTAACACCGGTATAAACAGGCAAAGCCAAGAAATCGTGAGCAAAATTTTTGTACAAATCCAAAATCAGTTCCGCCTCTTTTATCGCCTCCTCTTTGGTAGCGTGAGCGGTGTGCCCCTCTTGCCACAAAAATTCGGCAGTTCGCAAAAACAATCGGGTTCGCATCTCCCAACGCACCACATTAGCCCATTGATTGATAAGCAAAGGCAAATCGCGGTACGATTTTATCCAATTTTTGTAGGTATTCCACATTATTGTTTCGGAAGTTGGGCGCACAATAAGCTCCTCTTCCAACTTAGCTTCCGGATCTACTTCAATCCCTTTTCCGTCGTCGGCAGTTTTCAGTCTGTAATGCGTAACAACGGCTGCTTCTTTTGCAAAACCGGCCACGTGGTCGGCTTCTCTTTCAAAATATGATTTTGGTATAAACAACGGGAAATAAGCGTTTTGATGTCCGGTTGCTTTGAACTGTCTGTCGAGTTCGCCTTGTATTTTTTCCCAAATGCTAAATCCGTAAGGTTTGATAATCATACAACCTCTTACGCCCGAATTTTCGGCCAAACCGGCTTTTACGACCAATTCATTATACCATTTAGAGTAATCTTCTGATCTTTTTGTTAATTTTGCCATAATAAAAAAAATACCTGCCCTTGTGCAAAATAATTTTTCCAATAATTTTTTTTGCAAAAAAACCGATACTTATGAAATTTATATTAATTTATAAAATTTTTGTTTAATTTTCGTAAAATTCTATTCTTCGATTGAAAGCATCTCAAACGGTATTTTCAAAATAGATTGATAATCTTCTCCGGCTTCCAACATATCTTCGTCATCTTCTTCGTAATACCAATTTATCACCACTTGTGCGTTGTCTTGTTTATTTATACTTTCCAATTTTTTGAAAATATCCAAAATACATTTAGACGAACTTGTATTAAAATATTCCAATTGGATATTTGCTTGCGAAACCTCTTTGGGTTGTTTGGCATATTCATCTAACCAATCAACCAATGGATTAAAAAATTCTATCGCATTTTCGGGTATCGAGCGCCCTTTCAATACTAATATCCCAGTTTCTGCATCAAAATTTACAGTTGGGGTTTTTGCTGTACCTATTAATTCTAATTTATTCATTATTGTAGTTTTATTCCTCTAATCTAAAATATTAAATGAAGAAAATGTATTTTTCTGCTAAATATTTTTTTACAAAATTAACAAAAATATAATTTATGACAATATCTTTTGTGTATATTAATTATGTTTTTTAATACAGCAGCCACCCAAAACAACATAAACAACTTACAACCAGCAAATTACATAAAAATTAAAAATAACATAACACTTAACTAATCAGTGTTGTAATCTTCAATTTAGCAAATTATTGTAAAAAAAAGAGACCCCAAACGGTCTCTTTTTTTCAACTAAGGATAAATTATAATCAAATCTATAAGATATTATTCTTCTTCTTCGGCAGCCGCAAGTTCTTTGATAAGTTTTTCCTGAACATCAGGTGGTACTTGGGCATAATCGTCAAATTTCATTGTGTAAGTAGCTCTACCACTGGTCAATGAACTAAGCGCAGTCGAGTATCTGTTCATTTCAGCCAAAGGCACTTTTGCTTTCAGTCTTTCGTAACGACCTTCGCTATTCATACCCAAAATCATAGCTCTACGACCTTGCAAATCGCTCATAACGTCTCCCATAAAATCACTCGGCACAACAACTTCTACGTCATACACAGGTTCCATAATTTTTGGTCCGGCTTCTTTAAAAGCAATGTCAAAAGCATTTCTACCGGCAAGTTTAAATGAAAGTTCATTTGAATCAACCGGGTGCATTTTACCGTCAAATATAAACACACGCACGTCTCTCACGTAGCTGTTTGTAAGTGGCGATTTTTCCAATTTTTCGTTGATACCTTTTATAATTGCAGGCATATAGTTTTTGTCGATAGAACCACCAACAATACAGTTGTGGAAAGTAAATTTTCCGCCCCAATCCAAATCAAATTCTTGTGAATCTCTGATAGTTACCACCAATTCACCGTCTTTCAATTTGAAGTTTGTAGTTGGGTCTTTTTCTTCTACGTAAGGTTCGATAACCATGTGTACCTCTCCAAATTGTCCGGCACCACCCGATTGTTTTTTGTGGCGATACATCGAACGCGCAGCTTTGGTAATAGTTTCACGATAAGGTATTTTTGCAGGCATAAAGTTTACAGGAATTTTGTACAAATTATCCAAATGCCATTTCATTGTATTTATGTGATATTCGCCTTGTCCTCTAACAATTACTTGTTTTAGTTCTTTTGAATATTCTACAAAGAAAGTTGGGTCTTCTTCGTGATATTTGTTCAAGATAACAGCAAGTTTTTCGTCGTCCGATTCACTTTCGGCTTTGATAGCAGTCCAAAACTTAGGAGCTTCAAATTCGATTCCTTCGTATTTGTATGCAGCAGCTTTGTCGCTTAGAGTATCGTTAAATTTTGTATCTTTCAATTTTACGGTAGCGCCAAGGTCTCCGGCGTGCATTTCAGAAACTTTATCTTTCTTTTTACCCTGCACGGCCAAAAGTTGCGAAACTCTTTCTTTTGAGCCTCTTGTTTGATTTATAAGGTCTTGTCCTTCGGTAACTTTACCGGACATTACGCGGAAAAATAATACTTCGCCAACGTGAGTTTCGTTTGTATTTTTGAAGAAAAATAGCGAAGTTGGTTCGTCTGAGTTACAAACAACTTCTTTGTCTTCAACAGTTTTGGCAGCCGGCATCATATCAGGACTTGGAGCCACGTTTACTACAAATTCCAAAATACGGTTTACGCCGTAATTTTTCTTTGCAGAAGAGCAAAAAACAGGGAATAATTCTCTTTCAACCAAACCTTTTTTCAGCCCTTTCATTAGTTCTTCTTCGGTCAAGCCGTCGTTTTCAAAAAATATTTCCATTAGCGCCTCGTCAGATTCGGCAGCCATTTCGATGAGTGCAGTTCTCATTTCTTCGGCTTTATCTTGTTCGTCGGCAGGAATGTCTAATATTTCGCCTTCGGGTTTATCTTCCGACCATTTTATCATTTTCATTTTGATTAGGTCGATTACAGCATCAAAGCCAAGCCCCTGATTTATAGGGTATTGCACAGGAATTACTTTGCTACTTAGCAGTTCTTTTGCGTCTTCAATAGTTTTTTCAAAATTAACATTTTCGTGGTCAAGATGACTTGCCAAAACGATAGTGGGTTTGTTTTGTGCAGTTGCGTAACGCCAACTAATTTCAGCTCCTACTTCGATTCCGTTTTGAGTATTAAGAACCAAAAGTGCTGTATCTGCAACTTTTAGCGGTGCTATTGTGCTGCCGATAAAGTCGTCGCCTCCGGCTGTGTCTAACATGTTTATTTTGTGGTCTTTAAATTCTGTATATAACAGTGATGGAAATACAGAATTTCCTTGTGCGTGTTCTACTTCTTTGTAATCCGAGAGAGTACTTTGTTTTTCTACTTCTCCACGACGATTTATGTGTCCGCCGGCAAAAACCATAGCTTCCGATAAGGTGGTTTTTCCTGAACCGGCACCTCCAATAAGAGCAATGTTTCTAATGTTTGACGTTTGATAAACTTTCATTTTTTATTTTTATATGATTATTAGATATTTATAATTATAAACTTATAGGATATACTTATAAGGTTGGCAAAGATAAAAAACTTTTTTTTATTTTAAAAAAATATGTTTGTTTCAAAACTTTGTCAAATCAAAAAGTTGGAAGTTAAAAGTTATAAGGCTGAGTATAAAGTGATTAGCGCTTTTTTTCGACACTTCTCCGTAAATTACTGATTATCAAATAATTACGAACACAAATTATTATTTATAAAATTACAAATTAAATTGCGGTTAAATTGATTAAGGTGATTCAGAAAATACAAATCCCCAGTTTTACATCAAGGGCTACAAAAATATCATTGCGACGTGATTTATTTGTAGCCCGGTATGGAATGAAATGGAATGCGGGATTGATGAAAATGTAATGCGAAAAAATTTTATTTGCGAAAAAACATCGAAGACGTTTTTTTGTAAAGACGTTGCATGCAGAGACGTTGCATGCAACGTCTCTACGGGGACGCGAAACGTAATATTTTTATTCTTTCGGATTTAAGCATATATATTAATAATGTGTTATTCAATTCAATATTTCATCAAATAGAGAACGGCGCAAGCCCAAACAACAGTAATTAAACCACTGATTATCAGAGTTTTAACCTCTAATTTTTAACACAACGAAGTATTAAATTTACAAAAGTAACCCAAAGTTACCTTTCCAAACTCAATACCTCGTAAGTTTGTAAAATAATAAAAAGTGTGTGTATTTTGAGGAAAAAAAAAGCTACTCAAAAGAGTAGCCTTGTGCGGATGGAGGGACTCGAACCCACACGCCTCGCGGCACTAGATCCTAAGTCTAGCGTGTCTGCCAATTTCACCACATCCGCAGAAAAGTGTTGCAAAGATAAGTTCATTTATTTTATTTCCAAAAAAAATTATTATTTTTTTGTTTTTTATTTTGTTTAACAAATAATTTTTTTCTTATAAATAATTGATTTTTAATTAGTTTCATTCTTTTTATTTTTTTATAAAAATTTATTTTTTTGTGGTAAAAAATTAGATTTTTAAGATTTTTTATCGCAATTGACACCCCAAATTATAATAATTTATACCTTAACCTGTTGTATTTAAAACTGTTTTTATAATATTTTTTAACCGCAAGGGTCGCAAAGTTTTCTTTGGCGGTTAATTAAAAATATTTTCGGTTTTATGAAAAAGCCCTAAATGACAATATTTTGTTAGAATAAAAATTTAAAGTAAAAAAAAATCGAAGCTATAATACTAACTATCAGACAATTACGCAATTTTAAATATATTTTTTATAAACAACTAATTATCAGCCTATTATAAAAAAATAACACATATTGCTTTTACAATTAGAAATAATTAGCCAAGAAATAATATCTTTGCCCTCAAATTGACTAATTTTTCGATATGAGTTTACAAAATTTAATAAAATATTACAACCTTTGCTACCAAACCGACCACAAAGGGATACTCATAAAAAATATTTTCAACAAATCGTGCGAAAATAAATTATTTTTTGAAGATATCGACGACGAATTGATTAGTGGCGCACTACCCTACTACCCTCTAAATGAAGAATTTGCAAAGGAAGTAGCAAAAAAAATAAAAGTAAACGAAAAAGAAAAAGAGTTGATTTTTGCTTCAACATTTATAGTTGGTTTCGACGAAGACGGCAGAGGAAATTCACAAAAAGTTTGTTCGCCTTTGTTCACTTTTCCGGCAAAAATAACCGAAGATGACGGCGAGTATTGCCTTACTATCGACACAAGCGATTTTAGAGTTAATTATCAGATATTCAGCGACATAAAAGCAACCGACGGCGATACAGTTTTGCTATATTCAAAACTTTTTGAAGCCATAAACAATCAAACTGTAAATTATGATGTAATTTGCGATATTTCAAAAATTATCGAAGAAAATACAGTAAATGTAAACACGTCCGAATTGCTGATTTTTCCGCGTTTATGGAGTGTGGCAGAACTCAAAAAAATCTACAATCGTAAGTCAGTCAAACAAAACGGACAATTTTTTATTGTGCCGGCAGCCTGTTTGACCGTTGTCAAAAAATCGATAAATACACGCGGAATAATCAACGAACTCGAAGAATTGAGCAATACGACCGTTTTTTCGGCCCCAATAAAAACTATTTTTGGCGAAAAAAATTTTTCGGTTGATAGAAACAAAATCCCCAACGGCTACACGCCCGCCGTTTTGAGCAAAGCACAAAATGATATAATTCTCAACTCGGGAAAATTTCCGTTTTCGACAATAGTAGGACCTCCCGGCACGGGTAAAACCTACACAATTTCGGCTTTGGCAATTGATAAAATTAGCCAAAACAAATCGGTTTTGATAGTCTCCAAAACGGACAAAGCCGTTGATATAATTGCCGAAAAACTCGAAAAACAGCTAAATTTACCACAAATTGCAATGAGAGCCGGACGTAGCAATTACAAAACAGAACTTGTTGGCTATTTGAACGAACTGCTATCGACTTATACACCTGATAATAAGGCAATTAAATCGAAAAAACTCCGACGTAATGTTTCAAAATTAAAAAAGAAAATAAAAAAAATAGAAAGGAAATTTGAGCGAAAAACCGAAAGAGAACTAAAATGGAGCAAGCAACTATCTAAAAATAAATCGTTTATACATAAAATTTTTAATTCTATTTTCAACTCGGGTAATCATTTTGAAATTATACAAGAATTTTACGCATTATTAGAAAAGTATAAATCACTGACTACCAATTACATAAACAAAAAATATTCAGAGAATATAGACTTAATTTTGCAAAAAGACCGCAACGATTTAAAATTGCTTTTGAAAGCAATGAAATCACGTTTGGGCACAAAGCAGGCATCGCTGTTTGAGGATATTGATTTTAATAAAATACTAAAAGTTTTTCCGATTTGGCTCGTAAAAATGAGCGATATTTACAGAGTTTTGCCGATGCAATGCGAAATGTTCGACTACGTAATTATCGACGAAGCAACGCAATGCGACATAGCAAGCTGCATTCCGTGCCTGCAAAGAGGCAAAAAAGCTGTTATTACGGGCGACCCTAATCAGCTTCGACATTTTTCGTTTTTGTCGAAAATGCAACAGAAAATTTTTGCCGAAAAACTGAAATTACCCGACCAATATTTATCGTATTTAGATTACAAAAACCACAGCATACTCGACATTGTAGCCGAAAATTCTATTTCCAACGAACAATTCGTTTTTCTGAACGAGCATTTTCGTAGTTTGCCGTCAATAATTGATTTTAGCAACCGCAATATTTATCAATCGAAGCTGAAAATAATGACCGCGCGCCCGTATATGCCCCCAAACAAAGGCATTGTGCTGAAAAAAACTAACGGCGTACGCCAAAAACAAGGTTACAACGACCAAGAAGCCCAAGAAGTTTTGGCAATTTTGCAAGATATTTTTGAGCGAGAAAGAAATTTGAGCCAAGAAATTTGCAGTTCGGTAGGAATTTTGTCGCCGTTCAGAGACCAAGTGGAGCATATACGCAAACTTGTGATAAAAAAATTCTCATTGTCGGATTTAGAAAAACACAATGTCAGCATCGAAACGCCTTACGGTTTTCAAGGCGACGAACGCGACATTATGCTTCTGTCGTTTGCGCTCGACAACAATTCTAATGCCATAGCTTTTAGGTATGCCGACAAAAAAGACGTTTTTAATGTGGCTATCACGCGAGCTTGCAACGAACAATTTTTGATTTATTCGATAGACACCAAAAGTTTAAAAATCAATTCGTTGTTGCGTCAATATATAGAAAGTTTTGAAAACGCTGAAAATCAGCCAATTGAAGCCAACGAAAATGAAATCAAAAACGAATTTGCCCAAGAAGTCCGCCAAGAACTTATTGCCAAAGGCTTTGAGGTGAATTTGAGATACGAAATAGCCGGCATGTTGCTTGATATTGTTGCCACCAAAAATCAAAAAAGTTACGGAATTGATTTGATTGGCTTTTCTGCCGACGAAATAGGCGAAGCGTATTCGCTCGAAAGGTATAAAATACTGAAACGAGCCGGGCTTCCGTTGTATCCGTTTTCGTATTCGTGCTGGAAAAATAACAAAAACTTACTATTAGACAACTTCACCCAACTCGCTGATAATTAACACTTTAAAAACTTTATCATTATCTGCATTCACTTTGCTGAGGTAAATTTTAGCAACAGAGGTCGCAAAATATTATTCCCAATCCAGCAACCTTTGTTCGCCTTCTAAATTTCTGATTTTAGTACCGTCGTAAGTTATTTCGACCACCCCTTTGTAGTGTCCCAAATTATCACGAACAGCAAAATATTGAATATACACAAATTTACCTTGAAAATTTATCCAAAAATTAGCCTCATTTCGCTCTTCTTTTTTGAAAGCATTAACTATTTTTTCAACAATATGCACACTTTTGGGCGGATGACAAAACTTTACTTGTCGCCCAATAATTCCCGGACTTCGCGGAAAAACTCTTTCCTCGCCCTTGTTGTAATATCTGACTTCGTCAAACTCATCAACGTAGGTAACATCAAAAGGTAAGTGCTTGAAAATCAAATTTATTTGTTCGGGCGTGATGCTCCCCACCTCCAAATTGACGCCACCAACAGCCGACGCTCTGACAGCCGTATTTGCATTAAACGGAATTGCCGAAACCGCCTCCGTTTGCGAGTTGTTATTTTCAATTTCAGCTTCGCTTGGGTGCTTCCAATTCGGGTTCCACATCGGCGGTTTGTTTATCAGGCAGTACCCAATTTCGTCTTCCCCGTTTCGGATTTCCGCCCATTCTTGGGACGTCAGCAAATCCAACGAAGTAGCCCACAATATTTTTTCTTCTTTGAACATCATATCTTCGATTGCGGCAAACAACATTTCTTGCGTGGCAAACAGCTCTTCGTAATTTTTTTCTTCGCGCAAATTGTTGTAATATTTTATCAAATTACGCACATCGTCGTGCAATGCCCACATCACGGTCGATGGCTTATCGAACCCTTTTTGTTCCAAATACGGAAACAACTGATTTTCTTTGCGTAAATAATGAATATTTATTTGACGAATTTTTTGGTACGCCTCGTTCCACCAATTTTCATCTACATTATTTAGATTTATGGCGTCATTTTTTTCACGCAACTCTCTGATTAACTTTGCAATAGCCTCATTTTCTTTGACAAAAGTATCAATCGGGTGTCCGGCTTCCAAGTTTTCGATACTTGTTTTTTCCAACGACGATTTGAAAATATTTATTAAATCTTCAATTTTATTTTTCATTTCAAGGTCGCTAATACCGTGATTTGCAATTTTTTGTTCGGCCAAAGCAAACTCACTCGGCGTAATTTTTCCGTTCAAATGTTTTTTGAAATAATTATCAAGCTCGCTCAATTCTTTTCCGGCAAAAAAATCTTTTATTATTTTCACAACCGCCTCCACTCTATCCTTTGCGACCGATAAATTAGCCTCCATTTTGCTTGTTTTTTCCCAATAAACGGGCGGAGTATCTATCAGCCAGCCAATTTCAGCTTCGTTTTGACGTATTTCTTGCCAATCGGTTTCGGTGAGCAATTCGACCGACTTCGGAAATAATATTTTTTCCTCCTTTTCGAGCATTCCGTCAATTTCCTCAATTACTTTTTCGAGTAACACTGCGGCTTGCGACGCATTATTGGCGTTTACGGCTTGTTCAAACAGCTTGCTTTGCTCACGTATTTTGTTGTGAAAACTCAACATCATCGAACTTGGATGTCCAAAACCATGTTTTTCCAAATATGGAAATAATAATTTTTCTTTTCGCCGATAATGCACGTCTATCGCAAGAAATTGTTTTGATAGCAATAACCAATCTGTTTTCAAATTGTTAAAACTATCAGCAATTTTCAGTAAATTTCTTGCTCTGTTTATCATTTCAGTTATTTGTTCGTTTTCTTTCAAATAAGTGTGAATTGGGTGTCCTTGCGGAAATATTTGTTCCATTTTTTTATTTTTTATTTTTTATCAATAATTCAGTTTTTCTGTAATAATCAGCATTTTTTTAATGCAAAATTTCAACATAACAAACTGATTATCAGTATAATATTTTGATTTTAGATATAATAATTTTAATCTATAAGTAGAGCTAATTTTTTGTACCAGTCCCAATTTTTCCAATAAAATTTCATATTATTTTTAAATTCAACAGGCAACGGAATTTCTTCGATAGCCGGAATCAAAGCCCCCAATTGCGAGAAAAAACGTTGTATATTTTTTCCGAACAAATCTTGCGCAACCGTCAAAGTTTCGGGCGAAGCATCTTTTTTTAGCAACAACATTTCGGGCAAAACAATAGCCCCCTCGTCCGGAATTACGGTTGTCAGATTTTTGCCCATATTGTAGCGCGCAAAAGGCAAAGGCAACAAACCAACATCGTAAAAACCTTTGTTTACACCTGTTATCACATCAAAGGGTAATCCGCTGTATTTCATAGAGTTAAGAAACTTTTTAGTAATTTCGTTGTCGTTCAAATCACGCATCAAAAAATTGAAAGCAACACTCACAGGCGTCTGAGCATCGGGAGCCAAAACCCGCCCGCAAAAACGCTCTTGCAACAAGTCTTGCCACGAAGACGGAGGTTGTTCTAAGTCCTTGTTTACCAGCATAATAATAGGCGCAAAAAGCAAAGGTTTTATGAACGCACAACTACTGTCCAGTTTTTTATCTTTTAAATCTTGCCGCAAAGCAGGAAATTTGTCGTCTATGGCAACATATTGCTTTTGCAAATCCTCATTTTCAAAATATTCCAAAAGTTTTGGTTGCAAACTGACAATCAATTCCGGCAGTTCGTTTTTAACCGGATTTCTAAACGTTTTTTCAAAATATTTCAATTCTTCGCCCGACGATGCCGGCGTTATAAATTCCGTGTTCGGAGCTTTTCTTTTTAATAGTTGCTCAATATTTCGTCCTATGTTTATAGGAACAAATATGAAAATTTTATTAGTCATTTATTATTTTTTTTATAAAATTATTAAACAATAGTTCGGTCTTTTTTTTTCAGTAACAGACTGATAGCCACCCCCTTACCCGCCTGCAAGAAATCCATCATAACCCACTGATAACCAATATCATAACTTTTAAATTTTAACTTCTAACTTTTAATTTAACGAAGAAGTATCAATAAAAAACCGCCTTTTATAAAACTTATCAAGAGTTCAAAAAAATTAGTTTTTATATCAAAAATGCGTCTTTCAAAAAATCCTTAAAATCGTCATCTTCGCCAACGGGCAATTCTTCGATAATCCCTCCGGCAAACATCATAAAAATTCGATTGGCAAATTGCACCACTTCTTCGGGCGAATGCGACACGTAGAGCATTGCCATAGGTTGTTCTTGCAACATTTCGCGCAGCATTGTTTCCAAAACCGATTTCAACCGAATATCCAAAGCCGAAAAAGGCTCGTCGAGCAAAAGCAAATCCGGTTCTACGGCAAAAGCCCGTGCCAACGAAACCCGCTGTAGCATTCCGCCCGAGAGTTTTGCCGGATAATAATTTTCAAAACCACCAAGCCCCATTTTTTCAATAAAATACATAGCCTTTTCTTTGGCTTCGTTTTGAGCAATTCCCGAAACTACAAGTGGCAAAAAAATATTTTCTAAGGTGGTTTTCCAAGGCAATAAACGCGGTTCTTGAAAAACGTAACCAACTCTTTTAGCGTTGTTTATCAATTCTCCATCTGTCTTTTGCTCCAAGCCGGCAATCAGCTTCAAAATTGTAGATTTTCCCACACCACTCGGTCCCAAAATTCCAATAATATCCTCTTTGGCAACATCAAAAGATAAATTTTTTATTACTTCTAAATTATTGTATGTTTTGTTTATATTTTTTAATTCGACAAGCATTAATTATTTGTTATTTTTTTATTTAATTCTCAGTTCATTACACCCAATAAAAACCTTATAACCAACGAGTTAATCCTCCTTCCATCTCAAAAAATAATTTTCGATAGGTTTAAAAATCAGATACTCCAAAATTGCCACAAATATCAAGGTAACAACCAACCACGCAAACACGGTCGGGGTGTTCATTTGGGCTTTTGCCAAAGAAAATTCATATCCAATTCCGGCATTTGTTCCCAACACTTCGGCCAAAATAGTTATACGCACTCCCGACGATATAACAATCGTCATTGCGGCAGTAAGTGGCCCTATTATAGCCGGAATGTATATGTGGCGTATTTTTTTCATCAATGAAAATTTGTAAACATTAGCCATTTCTATTATTTTGTCATCAACCATCTGAATACCTTTTAGGGTGTTTACGTAAACAATAGGCGACAACAAAACAGCCGAAAAAACCACCACCATCTGCGTTCCCATTCCGAAAATCAACATTGCGATACCCACCACAATTACCGGCGAAACGCTCATTACAACCCACTTTGTAGGTTCGAGCAAAATTTCAATATTTTTGTTCAAACCCGCCAAAAGTCCCAACAAAAAACCAACAACTCCCCCAATGATTACTCCCGAAAAAATACGTTGTGCCGTAATGGCAGAAGCCTGCCAAAATAGCGCGTCGCCAAACATTTTCATAAGCGCTTTCATTGTTTTATAGGGCGATGCAATCATTATTTCGTGCATTGTCATTGCTGCTATTTGCCATACAAAAAACAGCAAAGCCACTCCCAACAAGGAATACATAAAATTTTTTGAGGTTAAATCATCAAAAATTTTTCTGATTTGATTTTTTTTGAAATTCATTTCCTATTTTTTATAATAAAAATTATCATCAGGTAATTTTCCGCCAATAAGTTCCGGCTTAGATTCAAACAAAACGTTAAAAAATTGCTCCAACGATTTTCGGCTTTTTTGAGCGTCGTCGGCTCGCAACATTACATTTTTCATAGCCAAACTAACCCCGTCTTTGTTCAATTGTGGTATGTATTTTACGACCATTTCGGCGGTTTCTTCGGGGTGATTCATACACCAGCGCGTTGCTTTTTCGTACTCCTCGATAAAATAATCTATTATTTTTTTATCGTTCAGAATATCGCCAACGCCCATCATTCCGGCAAACGGAATTTCGTTTGCAGTATCAAAAACTCGCCCCCATTCGTTCTGCATATCAACCGAACGATATATGTCGGGAGCAACAACGCTCGACAAACCCGACTGCGATTTTACGATAACGGTCGAAACGGCAGGGTCTATCAGCAAAGCATTATCAACTTTGCGCATAATCATTTTTTTTGCAGCGTCCATCGGAGTAGCCAAGTATTGCAATTTAAAATCAGATTCCGGCACCAATCCCTGCCGACGCGCCAACTGCATAAACACAATGTGTGGCATATCGCCTTTGAACGGAATTGCAATTTCCTCGCCTTTGAAATCCGCCAACGTTTTTTTGTCATTACTGCGAGACACTAACCAAATTGCTCGCCAAATTGAAATATTAAGCAGCTGTAAATCAACGTTTTTGTTGTAAAACATTGCTGCGGTATTTGACGGAGCGGCACAAATATCCACCTGTTTGCCCGAAACCAAAGCCCGCAATTGGTCAGGATTGTTCCATATTACAAGCTCTGTTTTTTTATTAAATTTTGTAAATACGCTGTCTTCTATCATTTTGAAAACAGGATACGAAACAGGTGCAAACGGCACCGCAAAAACTATATTGTCTGTTGTATTTTCTACACTTTGTTTTTCTACGTTGTTGCTCGAACACGAAACCAACAACGAAAAAATGCTTATTATTAAAATTCTTATTTTCATTTTTTATCAATATTATTAATGTGAATGATTTTTCACTTGCAAAGATAAATATTTTTAATAAAAGACAAAAAAGTCTTTTACTTTTATATAATTATCATCTGTTCATTGTTGATTTTGTAAAATGGTTATATACGCCTTGCGTTTTATTACATAAA
>PDWI01006225.1_pt1 | contig 15092 bp, 10 predicted proteins | sample 1430891 | NCBI WGS metagenome assembly PDWI01 (sample SAMN01162508, study PRJNA174530) | Oral metagenome, whole genome shotgun sequencing project. | biome: Marine environment; feature: Marine mammal; material: Swab sample of the gingival sulcus; isolation source: swab sample of gingival sulcus... | reverse complement strand
CACGCTTTGAAACACTATAGAAATTAACAAGCTTTGTCACTCAGAGCCGAAGGCGTGGAGTCTTAAAGCTTGTAATAATTTCTAGTGTTTCATAAGCTCAAAGTGACAATGTGCAGTTTTAACTGAGATTAGTACAAATCCTTAAAACAAGAGGTTTAGTACTTCTTCTAAACGCTCTACAGGGTATAACTTTGCGCTGGTCTTTATATTTTTTGCGTTTGCCTTTGGTAATATAATTCTCTTGAAACCAAGTTTTGTTGCTTCTTTTACTCTTTTTTCTGCATCAGATACTGCCCTGATCTCACCAGCTAGCCCCACTTCTCCAAATACAATGGTCTCTTCATCAACACTTCTATTTCTATAACTTGACACAACTGCTGAAATCACAGCCAAGTCAACTGCAGTCTCTGTCACGCTTACACCACCAACTACATTTAGGTAAACGTCAAAGGTATTCATGGTAATGCCAAGCTTCTTATCCATGACAGCCAACAATATGCTAAGTCTATTGTAATCCATACCCAGTGCAACCCTCCTAGGGGATGGATAGGATGTAATACTACAGAGAGCCTGAACTTCTATCAACAGTGGTCTTGTTCCTTCCATTGTTGGGCAGACTACAGAACCCGCTTCATTCTTAGGCCTATTTCCTATAAAGAGTTCAGAAGGATTTTCAACGCCTTTTAGTCCCTCACTGTTCATCTGAAATACACCAAGTTCATTGGTTGAGCCAAATCTATTTTTAACTGCTCTTATCAATCGAAAGACGTTGTTTTTCTCACCCTCAAAGTAGAGTACTGTATCTACAATGTGCTCTAGCACTTTTGGACCTGCAATTGTACCACTCTTTGTAACATGACCAATGATGAAAACAACAATATTTCTACCTTTTGCAATGTGCATGAGCTTGTTGGTAATCTCCCTAACTTGACTGACTGAACCCTGAGCAGAGGAAATATCTTCATCATAGACTGTCTGTATAGAGTCTACAATGAGAACATCTGGTTTGTTTTCATCAACATTTGTTATAATAGAAGAGATTTCATTTTCTGACAGTAGTAGTATATCAGATTTCTTTGCTCCTACCCTTGCTGCTCTGAGTTTTATCTGAGAGAGCGACTCCTCACCTGACACGTATAGCACCTTCTTGGACTTTGAGATATTGTTTGCAACTTGTAAAAGAAGAGTGGACTTCCCAATGCCAGGGTCTCCACCAACAAGTATAAGAGAACCGTCTACTATACCACCACCAAGTACTACATCTAATTCATCAAAACCAGATGACGTCCTATTGTAGTTTTCATACTCTACTTCACTTATTTTTACAGCACTGTGACTGCTCTTTTTAACTTTTGTTTTCTTGTCCTGAACTTCTTCGACAAAAGTGCTCCACTCTGAGCAATCTGGACATCTCCCCATCCAGACTTCACTGACAGAACCACAGGAACTGCAGATGTATTTACTTGTTTTTTTTGCCACTCTCTTACCTTCCGTTTTTTCTTATAAACAATTTAAGGTTTTGGCAAATTACCAAAACCTTAAATTGTAGCTAGGTTGCCACGCTAAATTCCTATGTCGAACCTTACGTCCAAGAAGAGAGTCATTATCTGCTCTCTTCTTGGGTTCCGAAAATGACAGCGCAGGCTGTATTAGTCTTAGACTTATTACAGATTATAGGTCTTACACTATGCCATTATCTTCTTAGCCATTTCCTCTAAGTCGCCCATTACGTCATCTGGTTCGCCTTCAACAGTCACAGGTTCTGCAACTAGCTCACCACCAGCTTCTTCTACTCTAGAAACCCAAGTTTCCATGTATTCTCCGCCGCCCCAGCCATAAGAACCAAATAGAGCTAACTTCTTGCCACCTAGTTCTGGTGCTAATTCTTCCATTAATGGCTCAATATACTCATCATCAAGTTCTTCTGTTCCACAAGCAGGGCAACCTAGAACCATAACATCAGCAGCTAAAAGAGTATCTTTGTCTGCTTCTGAAGCTTCAAGGTAAGTTAACTCAGCACCTAAATCAGTTAGAGCTGACTTTAGTTTTTCTGCCATTGCCTCTGTGTTTCCAGTGTTACTTTTATAAACTAAAACTATATTACTCATATTTTCTTCCTTTCCAATTATCATTTAAAATACCATTCAATTGTTCTATACCCTATATCAAGTAAAAAATAACAGGTATGTGCAAATAAAATATACCATTCATTTGCTAATAATTCAATAATATCAAAAAACTTTTTACAGAAACCTTATTTATCATTCAAAATTCCAGCTATTACAGATGATAAACTCTGAATATAACTATAATCTTTATAGCCAAATTCTTTGGTTTTTATACTAGAAAATACAGCAAGCCTTCCTATACTTATTCCATTTTTTACAATGTCAGCAAAGGCATAGGTCGTATAATCTGTCCTAGCATTATCTTTTTTAATGTTGTTTTCATCCTCCCAGTCTACATAGTGACCAGCCTCTTCAATCCTCATTATATGATTTTTTAAATCGCCATTGACTTTAAATCCATCTTTTAAGTCCAAGTTTTTCTTTACACTGATGTCTTCCATATAAGACCTGTCTTTAAATAGAATGCAAATTTCTCTGGCATCAACAACTGCCATCAATATATTTAACGCCTTTTCAAGTCGCGTCTTTGTATCAAAGTCTGTAGCAACAAGACGTGAAATATCTAAAATCGCCTTCACCTTCATCGCATTTTCAGAGGCATTTGTACTAAATACTCCTGCAAAGGTATTGCCTTGCAAACTCACACCAGAGAGATCTTCTGTGTAAGACGTAACCCTGTTCTTTCCATTTCTCTTTGATGCATATAATGCCCTATCAGCATTTTCTACTAATTTTGCAAAATTGGAACCATCTGTTGGGTATGTACTCACCCCTACACTTACTGTCAGTTCACCATCTTGCCCCATGAGTTTTGCTGACTCTACCTCAGCTCTTATTTTTTCTGCAACCATATAGCCAATTCTCTGGTCAGCATTGTTGATAACAATGATAAACTCTTCTCCACCATATCTACCAACAACATCTTTCTTTCTAAGCGTTTCTTTTAAAACTCTAGCAAGTCCCACAAGAATTTCATCACCACGCCTATGCCCATAGTTGTCATTCACATACTTAAAGTTATCAATATCTAACATAATCACAGAGAAAGAGTAGTTCATGTTTTCTGTCTTACTGATTATACTTTCTACATGTCTCTCAACAACACTTCTTATAAACACACCTGTCAACTTATCCACAGATGACTTCTTATACAGGTTGTAATTGTCAATAACCATAGAGTAAAGCCCATCATATGTCCGTATCTCAGTCAGTTTTTCAAGATTTATTTCACTGATAGCCATTGTAGATTCTAGGTAGACATAGGCAGAAACCTTTTCGTCACAATCAACGACATCATCAGACCTTCTAAACAAATTGCCACAAGATGGTCTTCTACATATTGGAAAAACAAGTAAATTTCTGTCACTTGAACAGTCAAAATTCTGTTTTGATGTATTGTTCTTTTCTATTAATATATAGTCTTCACTCTTTTTAAGAACTGGTATACAATTCATAAAATCACTTGGTGTAACACCACCTAAGGCATTAAAAGTATCCACTATGTTGTCATCTTCATCAAGTATAATCATACATGCTCTTTCAGACATAGTAGAATGCATAAAGTGAAGAAGCATATTTTCAATATTGCGCTGGTTGTCATCACTCATCAGTGTAATATAATCATTGATAGTTGGAAAGTAATTTCCACTAAGCTTGATATAAATAGCGCCCAAAATATTTTTGATTGTTTTATTGTGTATCAGAGCATCTCGAAGTTCTGGGTCGTCATTAAAATACATTTCCTCTACAGAAGAAACTTGTTGCCCAAATAACTCCTCTTTTAAAATAATAATTTTATTCAAAAGCTCATTAAAGGCAACATCACTCTTTATGTACTCTAACCTAGCAATCTCCCCAAAATTCTTGAGTCTGTTATAGTACTTATTCATTGCCTCATAGTAGAAGAAAAGTGTTTCATATTTATTGCCCCTATCATACTCCATATTGCCAATGATAAAGTAAAACTGCCATAAATACGACTGATCCTTGACATTGTTTGAAAAGGCAAACAGCTTAATATCCATCATATCTTCTTCATTTATAATCATTCTGAGAAACTCTTCATTTTCTGATTTTTCCCTAAAATAATCAGAGTAGGATTGTCTATCAATCACAGACATGATAAAACTAAAGAAATCAAATCTCTTTAGAGCATAAGAAACCAGTGCTATCGTCAATAGCAAACTGACAAAGAGTTCTCTTTCAAATGGAGGTATCTCCATCTTTTCTATAACACTGATGTCTATTAACTCCACATCTTCATTACCTGAAATAATATTTACATAAGCATGGATGAATTTGAGCTTAAAATAACTGATTTTTTGTTCATCATTGAAATAGTCAAATCCATTTTGCTTGACAAAGTTCAGTTTTACACCCACCTCTTCAAATTTCTTATAGTTAAATGACAAGTAGGCATCTAAAATTAAGTTATAGTACTTATCAGAATTATCAGGCTTTATAACTGATGTAATGGCAATCTTTTCAAACTTGTCTAGTTTATTAGTAGCTGCTTCATAATTTTCAAGAAGAAGTAAAGTCTCTATATCTAAATTAATACACCTGTATAAAAACTTTTTCTGATGAGTCTTTTCAGCCACCATTTCTGCTTTTCTAGAATTGTCATAGGCAGACGAAAAATCTCCAACATTCCTAAAGGCAATACCTAAATTATAATAAATTTTGCATTTCACCCAAACAAAACCCACATCCCCAGCCAGTTTTTCTGCTTTTAACAGGTAATCACGCGCCAAATCATTCTCATACAAACGATAGAGATACAATTCACCCAAGTAATTGTAAAACTCCACAAGATGATATAGGTAGTTCTTCTCTTCAGCTATTGATATGAGGTCTTTTAACTCATCTTCTAGCCTTTTATAATCACCACTTATGAGGAGGTTGGTAGCCTTATAATACCTACAGTATAGGTTAATGTGTTCTAAATTCTGTTTTTCTGAATCCTTAATCAATATATCAGCCTTTGAGATAAGTAATGCCATATCACCAATTATTGAGTAATATCTCAAATCTAATATATCCAGTTTATAGCTTAACTCTCTATCAATATATCCCGACTTTTTCTTCTTAGCTAACTTTATTTCTGCATAAATATTTTTAAATTCTTCTGACCTATCAGTATATAGTAGCAAGTTTGCCAATTGCATCAAAGCATAAACTCTATAGTTCAAATAAGCATCTGAATTGGCAATCTTGATGATGTTTCTATAAACAACTTCAAGTTTATTAACATTTCCAAATTTGTAAAGAGCTCTACTTTCCTCTATCAATAGCTTCAAACTCAAATTGGTATCATTCAAATCCTCTACTATTACTTTGGCAAACGCCAAATAATCCAGCACTTCCCCAAATTTGTTTTCCCTGCTCTTTTCACCACTCTTCTTTATGAGAATTTCAACAGATTTTTTTGGATTGCCAGAGTTGACAAGGTGATAGACATAAGAATCAAACTCTGAGTCATCAAAATCACCAGCCTCTTCGTAAAAGTCTTTACACATGCCGTGAAACTTGACTTTTTCCTCCTCTGTCAAACTCATGTATATTGCACTAAGAACCCTGTAGTCAAAGAAGTCATAGTAATTACCCCAATTTGAACTTAGCTTCCTAAAAATCTTCATGCGAATCAAATCACGCATTGCCAAATCAAATCTTCTAGGAGGAAGCTTTGTAAACTGTAAGGCAAAAAACACATCAAACTTATTAGCATAAACAGAAAAGAGTTTTGCAATGTAAACAGAGTCAAGACTAAGCCTGCTAATGGTATCCATCAGTTCTACATACTCTCGGTCTTTTTCATAGGAAAACTTCATCTTGTCAAAGTTTTTTACCACATATTTACGTTCATCACTGACATAGATATAACCCTTTTCTATGAGATAATTAATTGAGCTCTTAATATTCTTAGGATTTCCATGCACAAGAGAATACGTAGACCTAGCAAGCATTTTTGCAGTACCAAAGTCAATATACAAGAGCTTCATCAAATAATCCACTGTATTTGAATGATTAAAAGAAGTCAATTCTATATACTCATATGGTGCTATAAGATCATTACCCTCATACTCAAATGGCATATAGTTTATTGATATAACAAGAAAAGGTCTTCTTGCTGATGTGATAGACATAAGCTCATACAGCGTATTGAGATCTTCTTCATTCATCTTATCTACATCATCTAAAATAATGACAAAGTTATTGGTCTTTGCCACAGCCATAATCAAACTAATGATTCTGCTCTTTAGCTTTATCACTTCTTCTTCGCCATCAAGAGTCTCAGATGGCTTGATATTCCACTTGTCCATGTATTCAGGAACAAGTTTCACAATATCGCCACCATATTCTTTTACAAAGGAATATGACACAGGAAACTTCTCAAGAATTTTCTTTACAACAGATGAAAAGAAATTATAGCCCTTGTATGAACCTGTCCCAGAATTCAAATCACAATAAATTGGATTTAAACTCTTTATTCTGAGTTTGTGCTTAAGCTCATTTAAAAATCTAGACTTTCCATTGCCAATACCAGACTTAATAAAAATACTTCCCGTTCTTCCTTCATTGTGGAAGAAGTCCTGTATCATCGCTTCTGACCTAATGAGTTCATCATCTTTTCCAATTAACTCTACTTTATAATCAAGCATTTCATAGTATTTTTTATCCCAAAAAGCTGTTGAAATACCATGAGTTTTATTTAGAACACGCCACATATCATCCACATCTTTTGGCCTATCTTCATAGGGACCTGTAGAGAGTTTCATCACCTCATAGAGTTCTGGATACTTAGGCTTAATATCTAATTCTAATTCAACAGGAAATTTTTGGTAGTCTTTTCCTGTAATTAAATAATAGGAAACATGGGCTAAATTTAAAATATCTGAACGGTCTCTCCTATTGAGACTGTCAATTTTTTTCATTAAACCATCTGAAAAAATTGAAGCATCAGACTGGCTGCAGTTTGCTACACTAGATAGCTTTACCTCTATCTCGCCATTTTCTTTGCCAAATATATTTATATTGTTAAAAAACAAGTTGTTGTAAGGAATATTTTTAAAGTGAAGGTATTTCAGTGCATAGATGATTTTCTCTAACACTTTTAACCTATCAGACTCACTAAGAGTAGCATATGAGAGCTCAAGACTACTATCAATATACTCGTATACGCAAAAATACTGCCTATTAGCAAAATTAAAATCATTGATTATATCAAATCTATAATCCCTTAGAATGTTTGGATGGATGACTTTTGTATAATTAAAAAACAAATTTGAAAACTCAATAATGTAGTTTTTATCAACGTTTTTGTTAAAGAGTTTCAAACTATAGATTTTAGAGTCCTCTAAATCCATGACCTTATAGATTTTTCCATCTACAGACTTATCTATCAGTTCCAGTATTTGGTATCTTTCATTAATTATATTCATATGTACTCCTATAATACACTTGCTATATACGATATCGGCTAAACGCGATATTTTGTTAGATAGAAAGAGACAATTACTCTGTTTGAACACCACTAGCATGAAGATTCACTTTCTGAGAATACTTCAACACTACTATAAAACTAATCAAAAGAATAATACCCTTGATATTACTACTCATCGTTATTGTCCACCAAAAACCATTTAAACCAAGCACATCAGGTTTGCTCAAGACAGCAGAAAATGGAATTCTAAGCCCAGTAAATACAATACCTATAATCGCTGGATACTTTGTCATACCCAGTCCATTAAATGCCCCACTTGAAAGCATCTCATACATCATGAGAAGCTGAGAAAGGGCTAGGATTTTTAAATAATCCATGCCATAAGGCAGACAACTTTGGTCTGGCAAAAACAGCGTAAAAATCTCTCCAGCATAGAAGAACATAAAAAAGGTGACAAATAGTCCAAAGACTGTCATGATGTTGATAGATGTGTAAAAACCAGTCTTAATCCTGTGGTATTTTTTAGCGCCAAGATTTTGACCTGTAAATGTTCTAATTGCTGACTGAAAACCCCCAGCTGTCATCCATGAAATGGACTCTATCTGAGCCCCTACCCTCTGAACCGCAATTGGAATATCACCATAGTCTGATAACATTCTGGCTATGACAAGGGCAAAAAACGTGTATAAGCCACTCATAGCACCAGCAGGGTATCCTAATTTTGCTATGTCAAACATATCGCTGTAAACAGGCTTTCTAAAGATATGAAATTCTGAAAATGGTGAATTTATACTCTTGATGTGATAAGAAAACAAAATAGTTATTACCAGTTGTGATATGACTGTAGCATAAGCTGCACCTACAACGCCAAGTCCATCCACGCCAAATGCACCAAATATCAAAAAATAATCTAGGACAATATTCATGGCAAGACCCACAGTACTAAACTTCAATGGAATCTTACTGGCACCTACGCCATAATATACACCAGACATAATCTGATTGTAAAAAGAGAGGGGAAACCCAACAGAAATAACACTTAAATACCTGATGCCAGCCAAATTGGTTGCCTCATCTTTTATGTTGACAAAGTGTATTAGAGGATCTCTAAATACATACATAACAAGGGCATATGCCATACCCAAAAATAGTCCAAGCTGAACAGCACTTCTAGCATATTCCCTTGCCTTCACTTCATTTTTAGCACCTGTATATTTTGATACATTGATCTCAGCCCCAATCTTGGAAATGAGCACAAGAGAAAAGGAGAGCCACATGTAAAACCCTGCAGTTCCAGAAGCAGCAACCGCCTTGTAGCCAACTCTCCCAAGCCACATCATATCAATCATATTATATGCCATCTGCATAAATGAAATCATCATAATAGGCAGCGCTAATTTTACGAGTCTATTTCTTATATTACCTGTAGTTAAGTCTACTTTTGCTTTCATTCACTACCCCTGAAGTCACAATATGTTCACCAATAATGAGATTGCCATGTACATCTATACCTTGACATATTCCACTTATTTTACCCACTTCAACATACCTACCAACAAGGTAGGAGTTGTCATTAATATAATCAATCACACTTATACTAGGTGATGCTCCTAGCTCATACCATGCTAATTCTCTATAGAAATCTACAATAAAATCAGTAATCAACCTACCTGCATCTACCTTTATTCCCAAATCAGAATACACTGTTGTCGCTATATCAGACAAGGCATCATCCACTCTGCCATATAGGTTGAGACCTATACCAAGGACAACAACTGCTTTCTCGTCTTCTTTAATCATAGACTCTGTGAGAATACCACAGACTTTTCTGTTATTTAACATAATATCATTAGGCCATTTTATCCTTAATTTTGCATTAGAGCCTAAGTAGGAAACTAATGTAAAGTGCATGGACTTAGCAGCTAACTGCGTAATAAAAGAAAGTTTATCAATGGACAGCTTAGGCTTAATAAGGATACTGTACATCAGACAACCACCAAAGTCTGATAACCACGTTTTACCTACCCTGCCTCTACCAGCAGTCTGAGACTTTGCCACAACAAGTGCTGACTGATAATCAGACATTTTTTCTTTTATATAATTATTACTAGAGTCCACTACATCAAGAACCTTGACACAATCAAAAATGTCAAGATTCTCTGTCTTCATCAGTATATCTTCAAAATTAAAAAAATCATTCATAAGTGTTATCCATTTATCCAAACAGCGTTAAGAGTGTTCCTGCTGCAACTGCAGAACCTATTACTCCAGCAACGTTTGGTCCCATAGCATGCATGAGCAGGAAGTTCTCAGGATTTTCTGCCTGTCCAACGGTCTGAGACACCCTAGCTGCCATTGGCACAGCAGAAACACCAGCAGAGCCAATCAGTGGATTTATCTTTACCGTAGAGAACTTATTCATAAGTTTTGCCATAAGTACACCAGAACCAGTACCTACGGAAAAAGCTATAATACCAAGCGCCAATATCATTAGAGTATCAACCTTTAAAAATGCCTCTGCTGTAGCTGTCGCACCAACAGTAAGACCTAACATGATGATGATGATATTCATCAGTGCATTTTGAGATACCTCTTCTAATCTCTTTGTTACCCCACACTCTCTAAACAAGTTGCCAAGCATCAGCATGCCTATGAGTGTTGTCGCTGCAGGTACAATGAGTGATACAATGATGGTAACAGCGATTGGAAAAATAATCTTTTCCTTTTTAGATACGACCCTAAGCTGCTCCATTTTTATCTTTCTCTCTGATGAAGTCGTAAGCGCCTTCATAATAGGTGGCTGTATCACTGGAACAAGAGCCATATATGAGTAAGCAGCAACAGCAATAGGACCTAAAAGCTGTGGTGCAAGTTTTGCCGTTGTGTAAATTGCAGTAGGTCCATCTGCTCCACCAATTATACTGATAGAAGCAGCTGACAGTCCATCAAATCCAAGTAGCATAGCGCCAATAAAGGTAAAGAATATGCCAAACTGAGCAGCAGCGCCAAGTAGTAATAATTTTGGATTTGCTATTAATGGTCCAAAGTCTGTGCTAGCTCCTACCCCCATAAATATAAGTGGTGGAAATATGCCAAGCTTTACGCCTTTTAATAGATAGTAAAATAGTCCTCCAATATTTGTGAGTATCAGTTCAAATACATTGCCACCTATGTCAAGATGTCCTATGTGTTGACCTGTCACCTTTGCCCCTTCAAAAGCTACTTCAAATGTAGGTTTGTCCATTATTCCTGAAATTGGTATGTTGGTAAGCAGCATACCAAAGGCTATGGGAACTAATAAAAGGGGTTCAAACTTCTTTCTAATTGCAAGATAAAGCAGAAACAATGATATAAGTATCATAATGACTGCCTTATAATCAAATGTGCCTCCTGCAAACAGAGTATATAAACCCGATTTTTGTATGAATTTTACAAATGCTTCTGACACGACATTCTCCTTTAGTCAATATATAATAGAGCATCACCAGTATTTACTGTATCAGATTCACTGACACTCACTGCAGTAACAACTCCATCTTTTGAAGCCTTAATCTCGTTTTCCATCTTCATTGCCTCAAGAATCATGAGAACATCACCATTTTTTACTGCATCTGATTCCTTGACATTAATCTTTAGTATTTTTCCAGGCATAGGAGCTTTTACCGCTTCACCAGAACCTGATTTTTTCACAGGAACTGCTGTCTGAGCAACTGTTTCAGAAGGAGCAGAATTTGACTTCTTTACACTAGTTTGAGAAGATGAGACCTCTTCCACTTCAACCTCATACACTACTCCATTTACTTTTATGTTGTATTTCTTCATAACTATCTCCCAATCTTACTGTATTTTCGACTTACCCAATTAGGTTCAACACTGTCTTTTCTAACAATACTTTTAATTCTAAATGTCTCCATCTCTTCGCCTGTAAACTCAGAAATAGCAGCCATAATAGCAGCAACTATTTCAAGTTCATTCTCATCCACTGGTTCTACAACTGCTTCTTCTTTACTAGCTGGTGCTTCTGAAACACTGACTACAGCAGGTTTTTTATCCATGGTAATCCTAGACAACAAACTGATAAATAACCAGAGCAGAACCAAGAGAATAAAAGTAAAACTCATCCCTATAAAAGCAACAATTAGCCCTGCAATCACCTTATCTCCTGTTGACATAAGGGCTATACTTGCTGCATCTTTAATATGTATAATATATTCCATAGAGTCACCTAAATACCTGAGAGATCGTGTTTTCTGACTGGAGAAGCATCACGCTTGCTATAGAGCATATCAAATGCATCTATCAGCCTTAACCTTGTGTACTTTGGCTCTATCACATCATCTACAAGACCCCTAGAAGCAGCATTATAAGGAGAAGAAATCTTTCTCTCATATTCACTGATGAGTTCTTCTCTTGTCTTTACAACATCCTTTGCCTTCTTGAGTTTATCCTGTGCAATGATGCTAGCAGCTGTTCTAGGTGCTAGTTCTGATATGCTTGCACTTGGCCAAGCTAGCACCAAGTCTGCACCAGTATTTACAGTGCCCATAGCAAGGTATGCAGAACCATATGCTTTTTTGACAATAAGAGAGACCTTTGGCACCACAGCAGAAGCATAGGCAAAAGCCATCTGACTTGAGAGCTTCATCATATTATAACCTGAACTTACACTTTCTATATAAAACTCCTCTATATCCACTATACTCAGTATTGGTATATTGTATGAATCACAAGTATTGATAAACTTAATTGCCTTTTTGGCAGACCGAACATGAATTAGCGATTTAGGATCTTTGTCCTTTGTATTGGCAACAACACCAACTACTTTTCCATTTAGTCTCATAAATCCAATACTTATAAATGTGCCATAATATCTAGAAAGTTCAAAGTAATCGCCATTATCTGCAATTTCTCTAATAATATCCCTTACATCATAGATGTCATTAGAGAGTTCATTTTGAGCAAAGTCATTTAGTTTATTTGTCACAACAACTTCTTCAAACCCCTCTTCATCTGGTGGGACTGTCATATTATTACTTGGAAGATAAGAGAGAAGTTTTTTTATACCTTGAATGAGCTCTATATCAGATTTGTAAGTGAGCTGAACATTGCCAGCTTGTTTTGACAAGGTCTCTGCTCCACCAAGTTCTTGCCTTGTGATATTCACCCTATCTGGAGAATCAATCAGCTTTGGCCCCACCATAAACATCTCAGCATTGTCTTCTCTGGCAAGAATAAAATCACTGATTCCTGCAACCATTGAATTTGCACCATAACAAGGTCCCATTATCGCTGAAATTTGAGGAACCACCCCATAAGACTTTGCACTCTTTCTAAGTATTGCACCATAGGCAGCCAATATGCCAAGTGACTCTTCAATCTTTGCCCCCATAGAATCGTAAAATCCAATTATAGGTGCACCCATTTTCACTGCATTTGTAATGAGTCTCACAATTTTAAGTGCATGCACTTCTGTAATTGCACCACCAAGATATGAATCTTGAGAATAAGCATATACAAGTCTACCATCTACTTTACCATAACCACAGATTACACCAGCACCTAAATCCCTAATGTCCTCTTCACTCTCTATATCCATATTCTTATGAATATCCTTTGCAAAGACATCAAGCTCTACAAACGTGCCATCATCAAACAGCTCATTGATCCTAGCCCTAGCACTTAAAATATCACTAGAAGTATCTTCAGAATTCGATATTTCACAAATTTTTTTCTTCAAATTCCTTAAATCTTCAATACCATTGTTATACATTATGCCCCCTAACCTACAGGTGTATTGACCACACAAGTTACAAAACTTAAACGACAATTATAAATCATTATTTAAAAAAAAGACTACATCAGTATACATAATTTTATTATTTATAACTGTGCAATTTTTCGTAATTAAATTCACCATCTTTATTATAAAAAATTGGATTTTCACTACTTGGAAGCACAAAGACAAAGGGCTTAGATGGATTAATGTCTATCTCCTTGTCCTCTAACTTCATCTTAGTAATTTTAGGATTGTTCATTGATATGTATGCCACACTATTAATATCCTCAAATCCGACTACAGCAACTCCCTTTACAATACTATAATTGCCACTGCCACCTGCTCTAAAAAAGTAACCACGCGAATTATCTCTGTTGACATACATTGAATAAGTGTAATCCCCCATATCCTCAGGGTAAAACAGCATTGCAACCATGTCTTCAGAACTGGACTTAGATACTTTCCACGAGTTATCAATATACTGACTCTTCCTTGCATCATCTTCCACTGCCACCTTAGATATTCCAAAAAAATCAAAAATATCAAAAAACACAAAAGAAGCAATAGCAACTGCCAGCAGAATAAACGCAATAGTCTTCAACAAATTGCTTTTTTTCATATACCCTCTCCATACTTAAATATAATATACTCAAACCGATTATAACATAAAGACAATAAAATAACTAGAGAATAAAGTGTGAATCATCTTACTTATTCATAATTTTATCTTGATAAGTTAAAAAAGCTATGATATTATTACTAAGCACGAGCTAAAGTGATGGAACTGGTAGACGTGCTTGACTCAAAATCAAGTGCCTTCGGGCGTGAGGGTTCGAGTCCCTCCTTTAGCACCAAAAAAGCAGACAGGTTTTCCTGTCTGCTTTTTTTATGCTAAAGGAGGGACGAGGACTCGAACGAAGTCACAACAAATATCTTAAGCAGTCTATTTTTTACTCATTATTTAAAAACTAAACAGCGACAGATTATGGAAAAGAAGACGAAGTCTTCCGAGTCCCGTCAATAAAATATCTATACCCTTGCGCTAGATTCCTACGTCACTCCTTACGTCGCTTCTCTGAATGACAGCGCGGCGATTTTCTGCTACTCTTTTTTTATGCTAAAGGAGGGACGAGAACGGAGTCCTAAGAGCTTAATTAATTTTATTAATAAAATTTATTATTATTCTCTTTCTGCTTAAAATCGTCTGTACTTTAGTATAAATAAGCCTTTCCCAAATATATATGTTTTTAAACTATCCTTAATATTACCAAATAATTACAACAAAGTTACCCATTTATTTTTATTTTAGTATATATTTATATAGCAGTCATTGCAATGAAAACATATAGGAGGAAAATATATGAAAAAATTAGCGGCATTGCTACTAACTTTAGCACTTGTATTTTCTCTAACTGCTTGTTCTGATAAAAAAGATGAGAACACTGACAATGGAGAAAACAACACTGCTACTGAGCAAGACAAAGACAAAGAAGGCGAAGACAACACAGAAGCTGAGAAAGAAGACGAAACGCCTGCAAAAGAAATCACTGTAAGAGACCTAATGAACAACAAAAATGCTAGATTAGCATTTGCTCATGGTTTTGACAAAGAGTACATTGCTAACACTATCCTAGGAAACGGTTCAAAACCAGTTGACTTCTTAGTACCTACTGGATTAGCTATTGGACCTGACAACAAAGACTTCAGAGACAAAAACCCTGATGGATACCTACACTTTGATGCT